>ERZ1034913.1189-NODE-1189-length-16670-cov-6.545351_pt1 | contig 16670 bp, 19 predicted proteins | sample MGYA00520697_ERZ1034913 | MGnify/ENA primary metagenome ERZ1034913 (study PRJEB33766, sample SAMN09781786) | gut metagenome | biome: gut microbiome | host: Homo sapiens | place: Madagascar | study: EMG produced TPA metagenomics assembly of the PRJNA485056 data...
GTTTCGGCCGGAAGGAGGTGTCCGCAGTGGCGAAGTCAGCCAAGGCCCTGGACAACATGAGCAAGAACCTGACCAAGGCAGAGCGAACCGCCCGGGAGGAAGCCGAGGCGGCCATACTGCCTGAGCGCACGGCCGTGAAGCTGAAGGCCCCGGCCTATGTGCGCAACGACAAAACCGCAGCCAAGTATTGGCGCGGCATCCTCAAGCGCATGGAAGGCATCAGCCTCCTGGATGACCTCGATACGGAGATCCTGGCGGTCTACTGCTCCATGCTATCCCGCCGCGATACGACCCAGGCGCTTTTCTCTGCCCTCCTGGCGGAGGCAGAAGATGATGAGTTGGATGGAGAGGCCCGGGTGGCCATTCTGGGGAAGATGGACAGCCTGATGGTCAAGCTGCAGGGCCAGGAGCGGTCTATCCTGCAGTATGCCGACAAGCTGGGCCTGACCCCTGCCGGCCGCGTATCCTTGGCCCGGAAGCGGGCCGCAAAGGCCGCCGGCGAGGTCGGTGAGGATGATGACCTGTTTGGAGATTGAGAGGTGACCCCATGAGGACAACAACGAAGCTTGAGATGCGCCGGGTAGCGGATCTCATTCCCTACGCCCGCAATGCCCGGGAACACAGCGAGGAGCAGGTGCAACAGCTCCGGGCCAGCCTTCGGGAGTTCGGCTTTGTCGCCCCGCTGCTGATCGACACCCAGGGGAATATCATTGCTGGCCACGGCCGCCTGATGGCTGCCCAGGCGGAGGGCCTGGAGACTGTCCCCTGCGTGTTGGTGGAGCATCTGACCGATACGCAGCGGCGGGCCTATATCCTGGCCGATAACCGCCTGGCCGAGCAGGCCAGCTGGAATGCTGATCTTGTCAGTCTGGAACTGCAGGAACTCAAGGACGCCGGTTTCGACCTGACTCTGACCGGGTTCGATGAGTCCGACATTCTCCTGGAGGAATCTGCCGATGTCCAGGAAGATGCCTATGATCCGGAACTCCCCACGGCACCGAAAAGCCGGCGCGGGCAGATCTATCAGCTGGGCCGTCACCGCCTGATGTGCGGTGACGCCACCAATGCGGCCGATGTATCCGCACTGATGGCCGGAGCCGAGGCGCAGCTGCTCCTGACGGATCCTCCCTACAATGTGGACTACACCGGCGGTACCGGCGACCACATGAAAATCGAGAACGATGCCCAGGGCGAGGATGCCTACTGCGCTTTCCTTCGTGCATCCCTGGTCAACGCCATGACGGCGCTGGAGCCCGGCGCGTCTTACTACCTCTGGCACGCCGACGGTGCCCCTGGCTGGGCCGTGCGCGATGCCTGCCGTGCTGTGGGCCTGCCGGTGAGGCAATGCCTGGTCTGGGTGAAGCAGAGTGCCACCCTGTCCCGTCAGGATTACCACTGGCAGCATGAGCCTTGCCTCCACGGTGAAACCGAGCTTGAAGCCCTGGAGTGCGGCGAGACCTGGGATGACCACGAGGCTTGTCTGTACGGCTGGAAGGATGGCCGTGCGCACCTCTGGTGCAGCGACCGCAAGCAGACCACCGTGCTGGAGTTCGACCGACCCACCAAGAGCCAGGAACACCCCACCATGAAGCCGGTACGGCTGTTTGGCTACCAGATCGCCAATTCGACGTTGCCGGAGGCGGCTGTGCTGGATCTCTTTGCCGGGAGCGGCACTACGGCCATCGCCTGTGAGCAGCTGGGGCGGTCGGCATACTTGATGGAGACCGATCCCCGCTTCGTGGACGTGATCGTCGACCGCTGGGAGAAGTTTACCGGGCAGAAGGCGGTGCTGCTGGATGCCTCGTAAACGCCAGAGTGTGGCGGCCCTGCGGGCCAGCGGCAGCCGGCACTACTCCAATGCTCAACTGGAGGAGCGGGAGGCCCAGGAGATCAAAGCCCCGCCTGTTGAGAGGCTCCCTCCCCCGACCTACCTGCCCCCATCCCTGCGGGCAAAGTTCGAGCAGCTGGCCCCGGTGCTGATCCGCATGGGCGTCCTGACTTCCCTGGATGCCGACGGATTGGCCCGGTACCTGATCGCCGAGCAGAACTATCTGCGGGCTACCAATCGCCTGACGGCCGCCATGAACGCCGGGAACACGGCCGAGGCTGATAAGTGGTCGGCCATTCAGGATCGGTTCTTTCGGCAATGCCGGGCGGCCGGATCTGACCTGGGCTTGACGGTATCCGGGCGCTGTAGTTTGGTGCTGCCTCCGGGATATGCGGTGGAGGAGGCCCCCGGGGAGGAGGCTGACCTCTTTGGCGACGAATAAGACCGTCCGGCGTCAGACCGGCCTGCATCATCCGGTCAGCGTCTATGCCAAGCAGGTGGTGCGGGGTAAGCTGCACGACCAGTGCGGCCCCTATGAGATCGCCGCTTGTCAGCGGCATTTGGATGACCTGAAGCGCCAGGGCACCAAGAACTTCCCCTTCGTATTCGATACCACCCGGGCCGACCGCATTATCCGCTGGTTCGGACAGTGCATCCAGGTTCGCGGTGTTGAGCAGCGCGAGGCCATCCAGCTGCAGCCCTGGCAGATCTTTGACCTGGGCTGCACCTACGGCTGGGTTCACAAGGACACCGGCGCCCGGCGATTCAAGCGCACCTACAACAAGCGGGCCAGAGGTAATTTCAAGAGCACGGAGAAGTCCGGTCAGGCCCTGTACCACATGTGCGGCGACGCCATGTACCCGCCGTACCACCCAGAGCTTGCCGTGTATGAGCAGGAGCCGGAGGTCGAGTGCGCTGCCGTTGACCGCAGCCAGGCCATGCGAGTCTTTGGCGACGCCAAGAAAATCGCCCTGGCCAGCCCCAATATTGAAAAACGGCTCTATATTCCGAGATCCAACCCCGTTGTGCATCGCACCCGGGGCGGTTACATGCGGGCCCTGTCCAAGGACACCAAGAACAAGGACTCCGGCGCCCCCAGCTACTTTGTCGTGGACGAATACCACGCCCACCTGACGTCCGACATCTACGACATCGGCCTGAACTCTTTCGGCAAACGCCCCCAGGCCCTGCTGGACGTGATTACCACGGCCGGCGACGATGCCCAGAGTAAGCCCTGCTACCGTGAGGAGGCCTACGCCAAGCAAGTTCTGGATGGCGATGTGGTCGATGAGACCTACTTCGTGATGATCCGGGAGTTGCCGGTAGGTGAAAATCCGCACGATAAAACCAAGTGGTCATGGGCCAACCCCTGCTTGCGGTACCCGAATGAGTACAGCAAGTACCTGCTGGATCAGATCGAGACCGAATACACGGCAGCCTATGGCTCCAACGACCCCCACAAGATCCGGCAGTTCCTCACCCGCCGGCTCTGCCAGTGGCAGACCGGCAGCGTCAACCGCTATCTGGATGAGCACCTGATGGATCTGGCCCGGAAAGCTCAGGTGAGCCGCGAGGAGTTCGCCAGGCTCACCGATGGGCGCGAAGCCTATTGTGGCTTCGACCTGGGCAAGCGGATCGACCTGTCCGGCGTCGGCGCGGTGTTTCTGCTGGATGATGGCCGGGTGGCCGTCAAGGCCCACGGCTTCATGCCGCGGAACCAGGCACAGCGGCACGAGCATACCGACCGGGTGCCCTATCTCTCATGGGCGGAAGGCGGGCATTGTACCCTCACCCCCGGCGACGTCACCGACAACAGCTATGTGGAAAACTGGATCTGTGCCGGCGAGCGGGATCATAGCTGGGTGGTGCTTGAGACCGATTACGACGGCCACAATGCCACTGACCTGGCAATCAAGATGTGCCAGGATCGCAACAATGAGGATTTCTGCGTGGAGATCTCGCAGACCTGTGCCGGCCAGAATTTGGCCGTGAAGGGCTTCCGCGAGCTCCTGCTGCAGGGCCGGATCATCATCGAGGAAAATCCCCTGGTGATGTGGTGCCTGGCCAACGCCGTGGAGATTCAGAACAACTACGGCGACCTCAAGTTGTCTAAGAAGCATAAGGACGACACCGAACGCATCGACCCCGTTGCCGCAGTGATGAACGCTCTGGCCCGGGCCCTGGTACGCCGGGAGAACCCCACCCTGGCCGACGTCATCGCTGCAGGGCGGTTTTCGATGTGACGGCGGTGTCCAATTTGGACACCGGGAAAGGAACAGGATGAAAAACGTGCTGAAAAATCTGAGGGAGAACCTCCCGACAGTGCTGATGACGATGGGCGCTGCAGCGGTTTCCGCCGGTATCGGCTGGGTGCTGCCGCCTGCCGGCGTCATCACCGGGGGATGCTTCCTCATCGCGGCCGGCTGGCTGCTGATTCGAGGGGGTGGGACATAATGAACAGACTGGAACGCGGACTGCTGACCCTGGCGGATCGGCAGCGGAGCGAACCGAAGAATGCGGCCTCATTCGGCGGCGTGATCTCACCCTCCACGGTGAGCATCGACCAGTTCCAGACCGCAGACGCCGCCATGAAGCTCTCTGCCGTGGATCGCTGTGTGGAAGTGCTGAGCGACTCCATGGCGAAGCTGCCGATCTATGTGATCGACCGCAAGAGCAGGCAGAAGGTGGAGCATCCGCTGAACCGGGTATTGTCAGAGCGCCCCAATGATGTGCAGACACCCAGTGTGGCCAAGAAGATGGTGGAGGCGAACCGGAACTGTGGCGGAAACGGGTACCTGTGGATCCGGCGATCTCCCCAATCTCTGCGGTGCGACCAGCTGATCCCCATCCCCTATGAGCTGGTGACTTCTTGGCTTGATACCAATGGCCGCCTGTGGTACACGGTAATCCATCCCTTCACCGGGGAGCAGATGCAGGTGCATCACCTGGATATGATCCACCTGATGGCCTACACCCACAACGGCTGGAAGGGTATCAGCGTGCTGCAGCGAGCCAGCGAGGTGATCGCGGCGGGGCGAGCCGCCCAGCAGTACAACATGAACTACTACCAGCGCGGCGGACAGCCCAGCGGTGTGCTGCATACGGAGACGGATCTATCCCGAGTCCCGGACAAAGTGCTGGAGGACGGCACTAAGATATCCGCAAAAGACGTCATCCGGATGGAGTGGGAAAAACGGTACAGCGGCCCTAACAATGCCGGCGGAACCGCCGTCCTGGATCACGGGCTGGAGTACACGCCCATCTCCATCTCCAACCGTGACGCTCAGTTCGTCGAGCAGAGTGCCCTGAGTGTTGAGGACGTTGCCCGGTTCTTTGGGGTGCCGCTGTATAAGCTGCAGGCCGGGAAGCAGAGCTACAGCTCGAATGAGCAGAACGCCATCGAGTACGTGGTGAGCACCCTGCACCCCATCGTGAGCCAGTGGGAGGATGAGCTGAGCTTCAAACTTCTTACCACTTCCGAGCGTGCTCATGGGTTGGAGATCCGGATCAACATGATGGCGGAGCTGCGGGGCGACTTCGGCAGCCGCTCCGGCTGGTACAAGGCCATGCGAGAGATCGGCGCATTTTCCGTCAACGACATCATGGCCCTGGAAGACATGCCGGATGTGGAGGGCGGCGATGAACGGTATGCCAGTCTTAACTACGTCCCGCTGTCCCTCTGGCGGGATCTGAGCATCAAACGCGCAAGCGGAAATGGAGGAACGGAATGAGAGTAACACTGAACGGCGAAGTCATCAGCGATGACTGGCAGTGGGTCTATGACTACTTCGACATCGCTGCGTTCTCCCCTGGGGTAATCCGTCAGGCCCTGCGGGACAACCCCGAAGGTGAGGATCTGGTGCTGGAGATCAACAGCGTGGGCGGCAGCGTCTTCGCTGGCTTTGAGATCTACACCCTCCTGCGGGGCGCAGAGTGCCCCACGGTGGCGGAGGTGCAGAGCCTGGCCGCCAGTGCGGCATCCACCGTCATGGCGGGATGCTCCCGCGTGCTGGTGAGTCCCGTGGCCCAAATTATGCTGCACCAGCCGGCCATAGTCACGGACGGCAACATCGATGAGCATGATCGCTCCCTCCGGATGCTGGAAAGCGTGCGGAGATCTATCGTCAACGGCTACGCCACCCGGTGCGGCGATAAGGCCACCCGGCGGCAGCTGGAGAACATGGTCAACCGGGAAACCTGGCTCAGCGCCCAGGAGGCGCTGGATATCGGCCTGGCGGACGGGATCCTCGGCCAGGAGGACGGCGACAGCTCCGGCCTTGCCCTGAGCGTGGTAAATTCCGTGGGCAACGGCATCCGCTCTCTGGCCGGCAACAATCCCGGCGGGCATTCCCCCGCGGAGCTGCTTGCCCGGTATGAGGCGGCCGTGCGTGCCGGTGCGGAGCCTGCTGCCGGACACCCGGTGCAGCCGGAGGAGCCGGCGGCCCCTGAAATCGTAGACCCCGACGGGGGCGCCCCGTCTGATAGTTTGGACATCTGGCGCCGCAAGGCCCGGCTGGCCATCGAACAAAACCGATTTATTTGAGAGGAGACGTACTATGAACCCGAGAGAAAGACTGATCGACCTGAGCAACCAGCGCACCACCGCGCTGGAGGACGCCAACCGGGCCATGGAGGCCGGGAACACCGCGGACTATGATTCCGCAATGCAGCGGGTGTCCAATCTCAACACCGAGATCCAGCGCGTGCAGAACCTGATCACGGAGCAGGAGCGCGTCATTGACGCCCGCCAGCCCTCCGGCGGTGAACTGCGCGACATGGCGGAGGAGCGTGCCAATACCCTGCGCAACGGCGGCGAGATCACCTTCGCCCAGAATGAGATCCGGCGCTTTATCCGCAATTCCGTCACCCTGGCCACCGAGAGCCTGGCGGAACCTACCGGCGTGGACGGCGCCATCCACGATGCCATCGGCAACGTGCCCAGCTCCATCATCGACCGTGTGAGCGTGATGGATCTGACTGGCATGGGCAGCTTCCTGGTGCCTTATGCCATCAGCGACCTGACCGCGACCGCTGGCAAGGTGAAGACCAATGCCGGCACCGCCCGCACTCCCGGCAGTGATCCCAGCCTGGCATACTCCGAGGTCAAGCCCTACGAGGTGAATGTCACCCAGTACATTGATCGCAACCTCAGCCGCCTGACGCCGGTGTCCTACTACAACTACATCCAGGGCATGGCTATGCGTGCCATGCGCCGTAAGGTGGCGACCCTGATCGCCAACGGCGACGGCCAGAGCAGCCCCGATATGTACGGCATCAAGACGGCCAAGAACAAGGCGGGCAACGCGATCTGCGCCAGCATCAGCGTCAGCGCCATCGATGAGGGTCTGATGGACGATCTTTTCTATGCCTATGGCAGCGATGAGGCTTGCGGTGAGAACGCCTACCTGTTCCTGAACAAGGCAGATCTCAAGGCCATCGGCAAGCTGCGCAACAGCCTCAAGGAGAAGATCTTCAAGATGCAGCGCATCAGCGCCAACGAGGGCGTGATCGACGACTCCGGCAGCACCACCCCCTACAGCATCATGAAGGATCTGACGGCGCTCTCCACCGCCACCGCCTCCGCCTCTGCCGTCACCCCCACCATGATCTACGGCGATCCCGCCAACTACCTGCTGGGCCTCTTCGGCGGCTTCACCATTCGCATCGACTCCAGCTACAAGGCCGCTGAGAGACTGGACACCATCCTGGGCGATGTGATGGTGGGCGGCAACGTGATCGTGGACAAGGGCTTCGTCATCGCCAACCTGCCCAAGGCCACCAATGGCGGTTAAGCCATGGCAGTCAGCGACAAGCAGCTGGCAGCGGTAAAGCGGTACATGCGGGTGGAAGGGGATGATGATGACGCCGTCATCGGCGCCCTGCTTGAAGCCGCCATCCTTTACCTGCACGATGCGGGCATCGATGAGCCGGCCGAAGAGTCCGCCCTGTATAACCTGGCCACCTGGGGCCTGACGCTGCACTACTACGACCACCGGGACGACGTGGGCGGGGAAGCGAGCTTCCCTGCAGGGCTTCGCCCCATCATCACCCAGCTGAAGCTGACCGGGCCGATCTAGGACGCCGGTCAGTAGTAACCGGGCCAGAGCTTTGAGAGCCGGGGCCGTCCTCCATAGAGGGCGACCCCGGTTTTGCGTGCATCTTTCTTGCAGAGATGCACGCATGGCCATGAAAGGAGGCACCCATGATCGACCCCGGAAAAATGCGGCACCGTATTACTTTCCAGCGGTTCAGCGGGGCGCTGGACGACTTCGGGGATCCTCTGCAGACGGACGATGACAACTGGGCGGATGTGGCCACCACGTGGGCGGCCATTGATCCCATCAGCGGCCGCGAGTTCTATGCGGCGGAGCAGAGCCAGAGCGAGGTCAGCCACAAGATCCGTTGCCGCTACCGCACCGGACTTGACACTGCCATGCGCATCACCTACGGCAAGCGCAGGTTCAAGATCATTTCTCTGATCGACTGGGAGGAGCGGCACGAGAGCCTGCTGCTCATGTGCAAGGAAGTGCTCTAATGGGGAAGCCTGTCGTGTTCTACATGGAAGGCTTCGGCGGCTTTGTCGGCGTCCTGGGGCACATGGAGGACATCCCCCAGAAGTGCGTGGCCAGGGCTGCCGGCAAGGGCGCCAACGTGGTCCGCAAGGCGATCCGCAGGGAAGCGCCCGTGTTCACTGGGGATCTGCAGCGCGGCATTGTTCGGACTGGAGAGCGCAGCCGCACAAAGGGCAAGAAGGCCTATGAGATAACCTTCAGCGCCTCCATGAACGATGTCTTCCAGCGCCCCATCAAAAATCCCGGTGAAGCTGGCGGCCAAAGTAAGTACGGATACTACCCGGCCTCCATGGAGTACGGATTCCTGACCCGCAGCAAGGGCGGTGGGCTGAGCTATGTACCCGGCTACCACTTCATGCGGCATGCGGCAGAGGCGAGCTCTGCGGCATCCAAGCGTGAGATGGTAAATGCCCTAAATGACGCCATAGACAAGGAGTGGTCGAAAAAATGACACCTGATCAGCTGATAAAGACGGCTCTGGAGCCGATAGACGGTCTGCCCGGCAAGGTCTACCCCATGGAGGCCCTGAAAAACGCTGCAGCGCCCTTTGTTTTCTATCTGCAGACGGCCGAAGGCGAGGACGATGCCCTCGACGGCCGCACAGGGCTGCTGTCTGCGTCGTATGAGCTCAACTGCGTGGCCAAGACCTATGCCAGTCTGGTATGGCTGTCCGGGGCTGTACGCCCCGCTCTGCTGGCCCTGCAGGGTACCACCCACGAGGATCTCACAGTCGAGCGCATCACGATCCGGCAGGCTTCCCCGGATCTCAAAGAAATGGAAGTCAACCTTTACCGCAGGATGTACGTCCTGACGGTCGATTATCAGAAGGAGGAAAGTTAAATGTCTAAGGCGAATTCTGTTGGCACTAAGCTGCAGGTGAACTCCAAGGCCGTGGGCGGTCTGAAGTCTATTGGCGGCATTGAGGTCTCCGCCGACTCCATTGACGTCACCGATCTGGGCAATACGGACGGCTACAGGGAATCTCTCCCCGGCTTCAAGGACGGCGGCGAGGTTTCCCTTTCCGGCTTCCTGGACGGCGAAGACGAAGGGCAGAACGAGTGCTACACGCTGCTGAACAGCGGCGAGGTGGTGGACTGCAAGATCGTGTTCCCCTCCAAGATTGGCAAGACCTGGTCTTTCAAGGCCGGTATTACCAAGTTCTCCACTTCCGCAGATGTGGAGGATGCCGTGACCTTTGAAGCGACCCTGAAGGTGTCCGGCAAGCCCACGCTGGCAGCCACCACAACTACGGGTTAAAGGAGCACTGACTAATGGAAAACACTAATCTGAAGCATGATCGCAACGACGTGGTGATTCTGGATCTGGATCGCCCACGCGAACTGCGGCTTGGCCATAAGGCCCTCAAGCGGTTCAGCGCTCTCACCAACTGCTCCATGACCGACATGGAACAGGAAATCCAGCGCTACGACAAACTGAGCTGCCTGCTCTGGGTAATGGTCACGCAGGATCAGATCGACCACGGCGAGGACATGATGACCCCGGAGCAGCTGGACGATCTGCTGGATGCCGTTCCTATTCCCAAACTGACTAAGCTCTGCTCCATGGCCATTGAGGCGGCTTTCGTGGATGAGGATGCCGAAAAGGCCGGTGAGGCCGACCCTCCCCAGGCGGCTGGGACTGGCACCGGAGCCTAAGCCTTGCCGCCTCTCTCGGCATCAGCGTCCGGGAATGGGAGGCCATGACCCCAGTGGAGCTGAATATCTACGCAAGATCCTATGTTAATCGCCGCAAAGAGGAGCAGAAGATCTCTCAGGCGAATATCTACTCCCTTGCGGTGCTGATGCGGTCGATGATCTGGAGCAAACACCCGCCCAACTATGAGCGGGCTTTCCCAGACAACCGGTCGGCTCAGCAGCAGGATGACATGACAGACGATCAGATGTACGCCATGGTAAAGGGGCTGAACGACCTCTTTGGCGGAGAGGAGGTGAGCTGATGGCTGTCGTTAAAAATCTCATGGTGAGAGCGGGGGCCGACTTCTCCGCGATCACCAAACAGGCCAACAGGGCCAAGGCATCCATGCGCGGGATGCAGGCAAGCGTCAGCAAGTCCTGCTCCCGCATGACCGTTGCCGTCGCCGGCATGAACAAGGTCTTTGCCGCCCTGGGGGCTACGATCTCCGTGGCGGCGGTGATTGCAGCCGGCAAAGCCGCCAAGGCCGCCTATGACACCCAGACCGAGGCCAGCGCCAAGCTGGCCCAGGTCATGCGCAACACCATGGGCGCCCGCAGCAGCGAGATCAAGAGCATCGAGGATCTCATTGATGCTCAGGAACGCTTGGGCGTAGTCAAAGGCGACGTTCAGACGGAAGCGGCCCAGGAACTGGGCACCTACCTGACCCTGAGTTCGTCTCTGAAGACCTTGATCCCGGTGATGAACGACATGGTGGCCCAGCAGTACGGCATTGGCGCCTCCGCTGAGAGCGCCGTCAGCATCGCCACCATGATGGGCAAGGTGATGAACGGTCAGACCTCTGCGCTGTCCCGCTACGGCTACAGCTTCACCGCGGCCCAGGAGGCTATCCTGAAGTACGGCAACGAAGCGGAGCGGGCGGCGACGCTGGCTGCCGTTGTGGAGGAATCCGTGGCTGGCATGAATGCCGCCCTTGCGGCTACCCCGAACGGCCGCCTGCAGCAGGTGTCCAACACCCTGGGCAAGATTCAGGAATCGTTCGGACAGGCTGTGAGCAACATCGCCGTGCTCTTTATCCCCGCGCTCAACGTGGCCTGCAGCGTGTTGGCCTCCATGGCCACCCTGGCCAACAAGGTGGCTCAGGCCCTTTCCAATGTGTTCGGACGCGGCGCTTCCGGCGCATCGACGGCCGTCGGTTATACGGCGGCTGCGGCCGGCGCCATGGGTGACCTGACTGACGAAACCGAAAAGGCCGGCGCCGCAGCAAAGAAGAACCTGGCGACCTTCGGTTTTGATACGCTGCAGAAGCTGTCCAGCACATCCAGCAGTTCTGGCAGCGGGGCGGCCGCAAGCGCCCCCGCCAATAGCGGCGGCGGAGGGATCACCGAAACCACCACCGGCGCCGACGCTGCAGGCGAGTCCATCGGATGGCTGGAAGCCGGCCTCACCCGGCTGAAGGCCACAATAGACGGGCTGAACTTTGAGCCGCTGACCACCGCCTTCGGCAAGCTGAAGGATGCGGTCGCCCCGCTGACGCAAGGGCTGTTCTCCGGCCTCTCCTGGGCCTACACGAACGTTTTCGAGCCCTTGGCTAAGTGGACGGTGGAGGACGCTCTCCCGGCGTTCCTGCGGCTCCTGGCGGGCGCTGCAAACGTCCTGTCGGCCGCACTAAAGGCGCTGCAGCCCCTGGCCAGCTGGCTCTGGGCAAACTTCCTTCAGCCCATCGCAGCTTGGACGGGCGGGGCCATTGTGGCCATCCTGAACGGCCTGGCATCCGCTCTCCAGGGGATCAGCGGATGGATCTCGCAGAACCAGGGTCTGGTACAGGGCATGACGGTGACCGTCGCGGCGTTTTTCGCCGCCTGGCAGGTCACCTCCCTGGCGGAATTTGTGGTGAACGCCGGCGGGCTGGCCGGGGTGATCGCCAAGGTCACCGCAGCCCTGAAAGCCTGCACGGTGGCAAAGGTCGCCGATAAGCTCGAAACCGCTGCTATCTGTGCGCTCTACGTGAAGGACTGGGCCGCCGCCCTGGCCGGCAACGTAGTGGCCATCGGCAAAGATGTGGCCGCATGGGTTGCGCTGCGGGCTGAGTGGATCGCCGGCAAAGCGTCCCTGGTTGCCACCACCGTGGCCGAAGCGGCACATACCGCAGCGGCTACCGCTGGTACGGCTGCCACTACGGCTCTGGGTGTGGCCATGAACGTGCTTTGCTCCCCTATCACCCTGGTGATCGCCGCGATCGCCGCTCTGGTGGCCGGCATCGTGCTCCTGGTGAAGAACTGGGATACTGTCAAAGCGGCCGGTGCTGCGGCTTGGGCAGGTATCCAGGCAGCCTGGAGCGTGGCCAGTTCCTGGTTTGTTACCAACATTGCAGAGCCTGTCCAGGCGACATGGACAACGGCCATGACCAACCTAACCCAGTGGGGCAGCAATGCCTGGGCCAACATTCGGAATGCCTGGAGCGGGGCATCCACCTGGTTTACCTCCAACGTCACGACGCCTATCTCCAACGGATTCAAGAATTTTGCCAACGGCATCATCGGCTTCTTCGAGGGGCTTGTGAACGGAGCCATTTCCGGTATCAACAGCATCATCGGTGCCTTTAACCGGATCTCCTTCAGTATCCCGGACTGGGTGCCGGTGATTGGCGGTAAGTCTTGGGGATTCAGCCTGCCGACTTACCCCACCGTGAGCCTGCCGAGACTGGCCACCGGTGCCGTTTTTGAAGGCAACAATCCCTATCTGGCCATCGTGAACGATCAGAAGCACGGCGTCAACGTAGAAAGCCCCCTGTCCACCATCGTGGAAGCCATGATGATCGCGCTGCAGTCGACCAACTTCGGCGACGGCATCGAGGTCAATGTCAAAGCTGTGTTCGAGGGGCAGCTGTCCGCCCTGGCCAGACTGCTGCGGCCATACTTCGAGGCAGACGCCAAGCGGGTCGGCAATCAGGCATCCACGGCGAAAGGGGTGGTCTAATGCAGGATCTCATTAAGCTGAATGGCCGCTATTACAATGCCGCCATTACCTCGCTGAAGCGCACGCACAACATCACCGACGGCGAAAACGCCGGCCGTACCAAGCCCCCGCTGGCGGAGATGATCCGGGATATCATCGGAACCTTCGTGTCCTACACGGCCGTTTTTGAGGTAAAGAGCGGCAGCGTGACCGAGTATGACGATATGGTGGCCACGCTGTCCCAACCGGTGGACTACATCCCCGTGGTCATGCCATACGGGCAGGGGACGCTATCATTCGACGCCTACATCACCAAGGTGGAAGATGAACTCATCAACAACATCGGCGGCACCCGGCGCTGGGGCCACTGCACCGTGACCTTCACGCCAGTCCGCGCACAGATCCGGCCGTGATGGCGGTGTCCAATTCGGACACCGCCGCCCGGCGGGGAAAGGAGATGGTCTTGTGGATGACCTGACAATTACATACCGCGATGAGCCTGTTGGCTCCAGGGAGGCCACAACGCCCTCCGTGGATAGCCTGCAGGATTTTGCCACACTTGAGCATATCCTGCTCACCGGCAATACAGCGCCGCAGCACGCCACCTTCGAGGACGATTACTGGGTGCTGGGCACGGACTACAAGCTCTTTCCCGATTCCCCTGGCGGCCTCACATGGGGGCTGTTCAGCAAACAGATCTCCGGAGAGGACGGCACCTTCGAGACACCCATCACGCTGGCCCTGGTGCTGAGTGACCTGTTCAGCTCCATCGGCCTGACTCTCTGCTTTGACCCCTATGGCCCCACCTGGTGCTGTGACCTGCAGATCCAGTGGTGGCGGGCCGGTACGGTGATCCGGACAAAGGACTTCGCCCCGGACGCCTGGCAGTATGTCTGCTATGAAGAAGTGCGGAACTTCGACATGGTCACGATCACCTTCAGGAAGATGTCCCATGGGTACCGCTTTCTCAAGCTGCAGTCCCTGACCTACGGCATCACCCGTGTCTTTGACAGCGAGGAGTGCTACAGCACGGATCTCTACCAGGACACAGACCTCTTGAGTGACGTGGTCGCCGTGAACACGCTGGACTTCGTGCTGCGGAATAAGTCGGCAGTTGATTTCCTCTTCCAGCGTCGGCAGATCCTGTATGTGCAATACGGCAAGGAGCTGCTGGGTGTCTACTACATCTCGACGGCCGAAAAGGTCGGCGGCAATCGGTACGATATCCACGCCGTTGACCTGGTAGGCCTGGCCGAGATGGCATCTGACCATCCCGGCGGGTTTTACGACGGTGTCCGGGCGGATGCCCTGGCATCAGAGATCCTGGGCAGCGACATCTCCTGGGCGATGGACGATGACCTGAAGGGCGTGCTGCTCTACGGGCACCTACCGAAGGCCAGCCGCCGGGAAAACCTGCGGCAGCTGGCGTTTGCCCTCTGCGCCATGGTGCTCACCGGTCACCGCACCAACATCCAGATCTCCCGCATGAGCCGCACGAAGCTCTTGGGATCCTTCGACAACCCCAAAGGCTACGAGAATGGCTCTATCTCCACCGGAACGCTGGTGACCAGCGTCAGCGTAACGGCGCACAGCTACATCAAAAGCGATGACCCCACCACCCTGTATGAGGAGGAGCTGACCGGAGATGAGATGCTGGAGTTCTCCGATCCGGTCTGTGACCTGGCCATCACCGGCGGCCAGATCGTGGCGAGCAATGCCAACTATGCCGTGATCCGCGGCACCGGGAGCAAGGTCATCCTGACCGGCTACCAGTACAAGCACATCAAGCGGGTATACTCAAAAGCCAACCCGCTGAAGAACGCCAACGATGCCGACAACCCGGTATCCTATCAGGATATGACTCTGGTAAGCCCTCACAACGTCCAGAACGTTCTTGCTGCCTGCTATGCCTACAATCTGCGACTGGACACCGTGAAGGGCAAGGTGCTGACCGCCACCGAACGCCCCGGGGACTACGTGGAGATCCTCACCGACAGCGACGGGGTCAAAAAGGGGCACCTGCTCTCGCTGGATTATGTGCCCTCCACCAAGCTGGCGGCCGATGCCGTAATCCTGGCTGACTACGAAGGAGATGATGCTGGATGAGTATCCTAGATACACTTGTCACCGACCGTGTGCCCGGTGCCACATACGACTGGCGGGACATGAACCGCGTGGCCGAGGCGATGGAGTACGTCGCCGCCCGCCTGCGCTCCTGTGGCTGGAATGTGACGGTCAACCCTCGGCGATTCACCAGAACGGACTTCCCTTCGGAGTCGGTATTCCTGCACTACATCAAGCAGCTGCGCAAGCTGCACGATGCGCTGACCCTGTTCATCACCACGCCGCCGACGCCGGATGTGAACCGCAGCCGGCCCTACATGACCGTGCAGGAGGCCAACGATATCGAGAAGATCCTGCTGGACATCGAGGACATGGTGCGGCGGACAGAGGAGGCCTATCTATTCAGCGGCGATGTATTCGCCGGGGAGGTGTAATCCTTGAGAGACAGACAACCCCTTGACCCCAACCGGGTACTGATTACCCCGGAAAACGGCGCCACGCCGTTCTACGCTACGATAACCCGCGCCGACAATCCGGTCGATGTGGGCCACCGCCTGAACAAGGCCACGCTCCTGAAGGACATTACCTGCGGGATGCTTGGCCTTGACCCCCAGACAGCCGTGCCCGATGATGCCCTGCAGATGCTGGCCGCCCTGGCCTCCAGCGGGGGCAGCGGCTCCGGAGACGTGGGCGAGCTGGAGGATCTCACGATCCGCGTCGGCAGCTTTGTCAATGCCGGAGCCGGCTGGAACACCTACCGGTTCCCCGAACCCTTTGATGCACCGCCCCAGATTGTGCTTCAGCCGCTGGAGTTCTCCGGCTGGGTGGAGATCAAACAGGTCACGGCAGACGGCTTCCTGTACTGCCTGCGGGAATTTACGGATGGATCCGTTGCGACCGGATCGTATTACACGGCCAGCGGCACATCCTCCAGCTCTTCGCACAGTTCGCAGACGCCGGTGAGCGGCGTCACCCTACCAACAGGCCAGACCACCGAAGCGGCCGTGCAGTTGCTCTGGCTGGCCATAGATTTCAATGGAGGTGAATGATCCATGCTGAGTGTCAACGCATTGGATTTCATGAACTACAAAAACGCCCTGAAGGGAAACTACCGCAAGGGCGTCCATGCGTTCCGGTGCATCCTGGAAAACCCCACCCAAGCGGCCGATTTTGCGGCCAATTTGGGCGGGGTATGCGTCGTATTTGGCGTACCCATCGGCCAGGATGACCGGAACAGCCAGCAGCTGCTTGCCCTGCTGCAGGCCAGCAGCGTGATCGACCAGGCGGCTCTCACATGGCTCTCTCAGTGGTATGCGGACTATGCGGATGACTGGGACACCATGGCAGGGGACGCGGCCCGGGCCACCGCAATTGCCGGCGACGCGCTGATCTGGCGGGCCGTGGGCTCCAGCCCGGTCGGCGCGGGCAAGGTCATCGCCACCATTGCTGGCCTGTCCTGCCAGGATTACGCAGACATGGCGGCGGTAGCGGCGTCCCAGACCGCTATGACGGCGGTAGCTGCATCCCAGACCGCTATGGCGGCTGTGGTTGCTTCTCAGGCCGCTATGACGGCCGTAACGGCATCGTCCACGGCA
>ERZ1034913.1190-NODE-1190-length-16667-cov-9.904166_pt1 | contig 16667 bp, 10 predicted proteins | sample MGYA00520697_ERZ1034913 | MGnify/ENA primary metagenome ERZ1034913 (study PRJEB33766, sample SAMN09781786) | gut metagenome | biome: gut microbiome | host: Homo sapiens | place: Madagascar | study: EMG produced TPA metagenomics assembly of the PRJNA485056 data...
AAAGATAATAGATAAAAGATAAAAATTAAGGTGTGCGCGCCGTGCGCGCACGGTTTGAATTTGCGCGGCAGGGCAGGGGGAGAGGAGAAGGCTTCCCCCTCTGGGGGAAGCTGTCACCGCAGGTGACTGATGAGGGGACACCTGCCGGACACTTCCCCCTCATCCGGCGCGCAGGCGCGCCACCTCCCCCCAGAGGGGGAAGGCTTTTTCGACAACCCGAGATATTATGACATCGTGTCATAATATCTCGGCAGGGGGAAGGCATCCCGCCGCCGATAGGGGATAGGTTCAAGGCAAAATTGCCGCTTACTCGTCCCGCGTGTCGAGGCTGTGCAAAAAGTCCTTGTAAATGCCGGGGTCGGAATCGGGGATGATCATCGCATTACAGGCTTTTTTGTAAAACTCGGCAGGGCCGACGCTGCCGATCACGGCGTAGCCGTAGCCCAACTCGCGCATGGCGGTCAGGCAGCGCAGCAGCAGAGCCGTGCCCACGCCGTGGCCCTGCTCGCTGTCCAGCACGCGGGTGGGGCCGAAAAAGTCCGGCGCGGTGGCGTCGTAGCAGGCATAGCCCACGATCTCGCCGCCGCGGGTGGCAAGCCAGCAGCCGCAGGGGGTGTGCGCAAGGCTTACGGCGCATTCTCCGGCGGCACAGGGGCCGGAATGGCGGCGCACCCAGTCCAACACGCGCTCGCGGTCGGGGGCATGGCGCGGCGTATCTCCACACCAAAGGCGCGGCTGCGGGCCAGCGCAGGGGCTTCGTCGGGCAGTTCGTACAGTTTTACCAGCATATCGGGCATGGTTGGATTCTCCTTCCTGTTCATACAAACAGGCGGCATCTTTTGCACGTCGTATCGGCACTTACCATTTCTGCGGTATTGCGTTAAAACCATTATATTCGCGTTATACGCACAAGGAAAGAGTCTTTGCGGGAATCCTGTTCCAAAAAACACAGCGGGAATTTGTGCAGATTGCACAAACCTGCGCAACCGGCAACCAAACGTATGGCTTCCCCTTGGGGGGAAGGCTTACCGCCCGCGACCAAACGGAAACGCGAAACAAACGGGGAAACCGCACGGGCGAGCAATGCTCGCCCCTACAACGCGGGTTGCGGTTGTGCAACCCGACGGGCAAACCGAGATACTATGACATCATGTCATACTATCTTTTTTCGTCAGGTATACTCGACAAAAATGAAAATATATGATAAACTATACTTGACAAAACAAACCACTTCCTCGGAGGTACACCCCATGAACCACGCGCTCTTAAAATCCGTCATCTATGATCAGCACGAATGGATACGCAATTTCCAAATCGTGCCGCGCGACTACGAATTTGAGGAAAACGGCAACTATGTGCTGGTAGGTCTGCGCCGCGCGGGAAAATCCACGCTGCTGTATAAAATCGTGCTGGATCTGGTGGCGTCCGGCGTGGACTGGAACCAAATCATCTATATCAACTTTGAGGACGAGCGATTGTCCGAATTCACCGTCGCGGACTTCAACGACATTCTGTCGGTGCAAAGCGAACTCAGCGACAAAAAGGGCTACTTCTTCCTGGACGAGGTGCAGAATATCGACGGATGGGAGAAATTTGCCCGCCGTATGGCTGACGCGAAAGAGCATATTTACATCACGGGCAGCAACGCCAAAATGCTGAGCCGCGAAATAGAGACCACGCTGGGCGGTCGCTTTTTTGCCAAGCATATCACGCCGTATGCCTTCTGCGAGTACCTGACCGCCTGCGATATCCCCCACGACGAGGCGGCCTTGCTGGGCACCAAAACAAATGGAAAGATCCGCGCCGCCTGCGCACAGTACCTGCAATACGGCGGCTTGCCGGAATCGCTGCAGTACAAGGTCAAGCGGACGTATATTTCCGGCGTTTACCAAAAAGTGCTGCTGGGCGACATCATCACGCGGAACAAGATCCGCAACGACTATGCGGTAAAGATCCTGATAAAAAAAATAGCGGAGTCTGTCCGCAGTGAAATTTCCTATTCAAAATTGCAAAAGACCCTGCACGCCGTCAACATTTCGCTGGCAAAAGAAACGATCTCCGATTACATCCGCTATGCGGAGGACGCCTATCTGCTGTTCCACCTGCAAAACTACTATGCGAATCTTGTGGAGAAGGAAAGCTACCCGAAGTTTTATTTCTCCGACAACGGCGTTTTAAGCCTGTTTTTGGACAGAAAAGAGTCGGTACAGCTGGAAAATATGGTAGCTGTGGCATTGACGCGCGCTTACCCCGACGATGTGTACTACCTGAAATCCGCCAGGACGGGCATCGACATTGATTTTTATCTGCCCTCGGTCGGGCTGGCCGTGCAGGCGGCGTACTCCGTTGCGGGGGACGCCCGTGAACGCGAGTTCGGCAACCTGAAAAAGCTGGCGCAAAACGCCAAGGAGGCGGTACGGTTCGTCATTGTGACCTATGAGGAGGAGGAAACCATCATCGAGGATGGCGTGACCATCGAGGTCGTGCCGCTGTACAAATTCCTGTTGCAGACGGAGCAGGGAAAGTACGGTACTGCGTAAGGGCGGCTTTTCGGAAAAATAGGCTGCAGGAGCAGGGCACGCCGCCCGCGACATGGCGGCAACGCGAACCTGACGGGGAAACCTCAAATATGGCTTCCCCTTGGGGAGAAGGCTTTCTCTGCCCGCCCTTTCGTTTTCGCCTTTGGCGAAAACTCCACCTTATTTCTTATCTTTTATCTCTTATCTTTTATCTGCAAAAAAACCACGGGAAAGCGTCCTGCCTTCCCGTGGTTTTTTGCCTGAAATTTGTGTGTAAAATTTCTCTTTGTACTGTTTTACCGCGATACAACGCCAGATTTTACTCTAAAATCGTGTAAGATTTCTCGGCCTGTATCAGCGCATCCAAATTGCAAACGCCTGTTCCGCCGTGCGTTTTTCGTTAAACAGCTTGTGTATCAGGCGCGAAAAATCCCCGCGGCAGGTAAGACCGTCCAGCTCGATGATGATACTTTCGCCGTCCGAAACATATTTCAGCTTTCTTTCCATGTTGTACTTTTGCAGCCGCGCCGAACCGTACACGTCCACGCAGAACTCCAAAAAGATGTTGATGGTGGCCGCGTCCTTTACGGCCGCCCATTCGCCCAAGCGCCCGCCGACCAGCGCCGCATATTCCCGAAACGCCGGCACCGTGGTCTGCATCGCGTAGCGGTTGCTGCCAAGATCCGCAATTGGGAAGTAGCGGTCTGTGTCCAGAAAATTTGTCTTGCGCTTGCGGGGTGTGTGGTCGGTGCGCTTGCCGTAGTTGGTGGGCTTTTTGGCGCGGCTGCGCTCCTCCTGCAGGAGCTTTTCGGTTTCGCGCAGACGTTCCTTGACCTCGGCGGCGGTTTTGGGGGGCTTGGTACTGCGCTTGGGCACCGTGATGCTTTGCGGCGTCGTGTCGGTGCCGGTTTTGTGGGTCTGGGTAAAGCGCAGCGGGTTTTCGGGGTCGGGCACCATCTCGGTAGCCAGCTGGGTGTAATCGTCGTCGCGGTCTAAAATGCGGCTGCCGCGCAGCTCGGACTGCATCTTTTCCCGCGGGTCCTTGTCCTCAAAAATAAAGGTGATGGCATGCACGCTGCGCCCGCGCCGTTCCACGATGTACGCCACCTTGATGTTGGAGTAGGTGTTGATATCCTCAATAGCGGGGTCCAGCACGCCGCGCCGAAAATCCGGAAACCGTTCGTACAGCGGGCGGCGCTTGTCCACGCCCTTTTTCTCGGCTGTCTCGTAGACTTCGCGGTATTCCTTGTCGCTGTCCAGCCGCTCGTACACGTCCAGCCGCTCCCGCAGTTCCTCCAGCGTGAAAGTCCATTCGTGGCGGTTCTGGTAGGAGCGCAGCAGGGGATAGAGGTAAAAGCTGTAACGGCAGCGGAAGGGCAGCATGTATTTCAGCTCGTCGGAGATGTAGTACAGCTTGTTGGCGTCGTCCACCTTCTGGTTGTACCGCGCCAGCCCGATCAGCTCCTTGGACACGGTGGAGGAAAACTGAAACTCCGCCAGACCGTCCTCCTTGGTCAGGGTGATGTGGTCGAACCAGTTGGTGACCATAAACTTGGTTTTGCCGTCTGGGTCGCTGTACTCAATGGCGAGGATCATCTTCTGCAGCGTGGTGATGATGTTCTGCTTCATGTTGGCATAGCTGGTCTTTTGCGACAGCCCGCAGACGCTCAGGTAATCGCGCAGGGCGATGGTGTAGGTTTGGTGTTCGCTGTCGTCGGGCTTGACCTTGCTGATGCAGTACAGAAGGAATCGCTGTTCCTCCAGCGAGAGGGTATACTGTGCGTTTTGTATCAGGTTGACCGACCGCACGACCTTTTGGTCGCGCTCGGTTTGTATGAGTTGTTTTTCATAGCTGACAGTGTTTTGCACAGACATGATTTTCTCCCGCTTTGTTTTTTTTCAGGCATTAATTTACTTAATTTATTTAATCTATTTAATATATATAAGGAGTGTGTAAGATTTCTCGGAAAACGTGGAGATTTTTCTCGGTGAAAGTGGAGATTTTTCTCGCGAAACGTGGACATTTTTCTCGGTGAAATCGGCGGAAAAACCAAGCCTGCCCGCCGCATTTTGCCGCCGCGTACACGTTTTGATACTACTAGGATACCACATGAGCGGGGCGGGAACAAGTTGATTTTTTTCTCGCTGAAAAAAGGGCAAATTTCAGGGTAAAACTTGCCGCGCGCGCGGCGGGCAGGGGTAAAAACAGCGATACAGCGTGCAGTGTAAAAGCGAACTGTGTAAAATTTCTCTGGCAACTGTGTAAGATTTCTCGGTAAAATCGCAAAAGCGAAAAAATTTCAGGGTAAAATCCGCGAACTGTGTAAAATTTCTCGGCCACGGGGGTCAAAACGGGCAAATTTCGGCATTTCAGGTTTATTTCAGTGAAATTTCAGGTTTTCTTCAGGTAAATTTCAGTGTTTCTTCAGTGAAATTTCAGGTTTATTTCAGTTTTAGCCGAGAAATCTTACACAATTAGATTTGAATTTTGAAAAGAGACTCGTCCTAAAACAGAAAGACTGCGCGATATTATGACATCATGTCATAATAAATCACTGCGGCAGATCTGCCCTTGCAGGGAAGCAGGGGGCGGTTTCGGCAGTGCTCACCGTAAAAGCGACCGCATAAAAACAAGATGCATTACAGGCAAACGGCAACCCTTTTCCAACGGGAAAAAGCCCCCGCAGGGGGTAACCGGAGCCCCGGCGACGGTTAGCAAGCATTGCATCTGTATATACAAATGTCAGCATACAGGGACACCCTGAAACCTGTTTTTGAAGGAACAGACGGTAAAAAAACAGCCGACTCGTCCGAAAAGCAGCGGATACTGTCCTGCGCTGCATCGGCAAGTCGGTTATTTTTGAAATAGTATTTGCAATACTTAACGCAAAATTTCCTTGTTTCAGAAACAGTGCATTAAGTCCTGCAAAATTGCGTTAAGAAATGCAAGTGACAACAGTGCAGCAACATGGCGGCAACGCGAAACCTAACGGGAAAACCGCACGGGCGAGCAATGCTCGCCCCTACAATGTGACAACGTGGCTTGCGGTTGCGCCCGCTGCCCGCCACCGTTCGTCTCGTATCAAAAAATTATAACTCCGGTTCGTATTCTAATTATGTCTGTTCTTCTGAAGGAAAATTTACCGTGTTTTTGCTGCGCAGCTCTGCAAGGACGGAGGCAAGGTTTGATTTCCGCTGAAGATTCTCTGCAATAGAATCGACATTGGTTTCTTTCGCTACGCCGGGATACGACACCTCAAAGTCAAGAAGAAGTTGCTTCGTTTCTCTTTCTCCCTTTACGATTTGCGCATACAATTCCTCAAAGTGTCCCTTTTTCATAACATTATCTATAAAGGAACGGGAGGTTTCCGGAAGAACATTCCAACTGCCATATAAATCAAGAACCGCTTTTTGCAGACATTCAAAGGTTAAAGGATTTCCGATTTTTTCGTGTTCCGCAAGAATCCCAAGTATGTCGGAGAGGTCGCTTTTATATTGTCTGCCGGAGCGCAGTTTCATGGCAATCAGGTACTCGGCATCGACTGTTCGAATTGTTAAAACATTGGCGTATGTCTTGTAATAATTTGAAAACTGTACAAGACGCGGAGAAAAAGAAACGGTATGTTTAAAGTCCTCATTCAACCAGCCGGAAGGAAGGTCGTACCGATCACCGACACGATAAATCGAATCTCGCATGGCAGAAGCCGCATGGATCATGGCATCAATGTCAGTGGTCATATTGCGAAAGCCATAGTTAATGAGAACAGAAGCGCCACCAATCAAAATGATTTCAGCGGGCATATTCTTTCCGACGGCCTTTCGATAATCCTTCGCAAGTTCCTTCAAATAGATGTCGATGTTTTCTTTTGTGAATTCAACTTTATTTTCAGATGACATTTCTTATATCGCTTTCTATAATATTGAACCGCTTAAATTCGGGGATGGCGGTCTGCCTGGCACTTTTTAAAATATTCGTCTCACTGCCGGCAGCAGATATTGCCAGAACGCCGGCCGGATAAATGGGAGAATCCAGCCTGCATTTGCGCAGATCATCATAAGAATCGCAGAGAGAGACCCCGTTTTCGCGGCTCAGGTAGTCGACCATAGCAAGCAGGTATAAGCATTCAGGGTACCATTGGCGGTTGTAATAGGTTCGGATGGTGTCTTTTTCCAATACGTCCAGAAGGAAACGGATATCGCCCATCTCCTTGAGACGGTGGCATACGGTGCTTTTGAAATTTTCAAAGCTGCTGCGTGCAACAAAGCATGGTGCCAACAGCTCCTCCATGGGGATATCCAGGGCGTGGGCAAGTTTGTAGACGGTTTCTGCGCTGCATTTTTCCAGGCGAGCTTTGCCGTTGACAATGTCGCTGCAGGTAGCATAGGGAACCCGGCTGCTTTTGGAAAGACGGTAGACAGACATATTTTTTTGTTTTAACAGCTGCTGCATCTGCATGGAAGCATCCCCCTTTCTTATCCTCATTATAACGGTTGACCGATATAATGTCAAGGCGCGCCATCGTCCCGATTTGCGCAAACCCAACAGGGAAACCGCAAATATGGCTTCCCCCTCTGGGGGAAGCTGTCACCGCAGGTGACTGATGAGGGGGCACCTTTCCGGACACTTCCCCCTCATCCGGCGCGCAGGCGCGCCACCTTCCCCCCAAGGGGGAAGGCTTACCGCCCGCAGCGCATAAAATCGCGCCGAATGGCGCGCGGTTTCCCGATATATCGTGCTTTTAGCAAGGCAGCACGGAACGGTCACTGCGCCCGCAGGCGCGTTTCGGAGCGCAACCGCCGCACAGCGGCGGCTCTTAGCGCGGAGATAGACCGTTCCCTACAAAGCAGCCGAAAGGCCGCAATCATCCCGTTAGGTATTTCGACAGTTAAAGCGAACCGCCCCTTGTGCAGGGGCGGTTCGCTTTTTGTTTTTTCAGCTGTTGCCGGTGTGCTGTATGCGGTCGTAGCGGGCCTGGGCGATGTCCAGCAGCTCCGAAAGGCCGAGTTTTTCCAGCTTTTCGACCTCGGCGTCCAGCTCGGAGATCGGAATGACCCCCGTGGCGAGTTTCAGCGCCAACTCGCGGGAGGCGGTGTTCAGGTTGTTTTGCAGTTCGTTGATGCGCTCGGCCTCCTGCCGTGTGGGCAGCGCCAGAAAGTTGGCGGTCTGGTCGGGGTAATACTTGTCGTATTGCAGCAGCGCCAGCGTGACATTTCTTTTATAGTCATCGCAGGAGGCTACCTGCTGGCGCATATCCACGTTCTGCACGCGGGGCAGCACACCGTTCCACAGCATGGCGCCCTCGGCAATGCGCTTTTCTTTCAGGGTGTTCCAGGGGAGGGCGTAGCTTGTCAGCACGCCGTCCTTGTCATAGTAGAAGTTCAGCCCTTCCTGCCCGAAGGCCGTCAGCTGGGCATATTTTTCCGAGTAGACGATATCCAACAGGCGGGCGACGGCCTGCGGGTCCTTGCAGGATTTCGTCACGACATAGTGCTCCCACACCATCTGCCCCGGCTCCGACATGGCGGCGGGCTTTACGTCGTCCAGCGCGGGCAGCGGCATCAGCGGCACATACAGTGCATCGGGGTCGGCGGGGCGCACGGCGGTGTCATTCCACATGGCGTTGGAGTAATCCCACAGCGCGCCGACCTTGTTTTCTTCCAGATTCTGGTGGTACAGCTCCGAGTCGTAGGCGACGGACGGGTCGATGATGCCCTCCTCGACAAGGCTGTTGAGGTAGGTGAAATAGTCCACAATATACGGGCTGTGCCACGGCGAAACGATCTTGCCCTGCTGCGGGTCCAGCGCGATGACATCGGTGGGCAGGTCGAACCACTGCGCAATGCCGTTGCGGAAAGAATCCACGCTGACGGCCAGAATTTCGTCCCGCTGGCCGTTGCCGTTGGCGTCGTACCGGCGGAACGCCCGCAGCATGGCGGTGAACTCGTCCAGATTCGTCGGCTCGCGCAGACCCAGACGGTCGGCCCAGTCGCGGCGGTACAGCACGCAGAAAAAGCCGTCCACATTGGGGTCGTCCAGATAGTATTTGTTCTGCACGTTGCTGAACCAGTAGATGTTGCCGTCCTCGGCGGTGGCGGCGGTGCGCAGATACGGGTAGGTTTCGTAAAAAGCCTTGCGCGCGGGGCCGGCGGAGTATTTGTCAATGATATCGTTCAGCGGCAAAATCAGCCCCTGTTCGGCCAGCGAAAGCAGCAGCGAATCGTCCAGCGTGTGCACCTTTATGATATCGGGCAGCTCCTTGCCGGAGGCCAGCAGTGTGCGCAGTGCGTCGGGGTACTGCGCGGTGTCGATGACCTGCCATGTGATATCGAGGTCCGCCTCGTTGAGCCAGCCGTTGAGAATTTGGAACGCGCTGTATTCCCCGATTTCGTCCCAGTTATCACAGGGCGCCCAACCCTCGGTGCCCATGATGGTCAGGTGACTTTTTTGCCCGGTAGACTGTGCGGCAGCCGATGCGGGCTGTGAATCGGCGCACCCTGCCAACAGGGACACCGCCAGCGCACCGCACAGTGCCGCAGAAGTCAGCGCTTGAAGTTTCATGGAAAAGATCCTCCTGAAAATGTAGTTTAAGCAATACCGCACGGCGGGGTGCAATGGCTTCCCCCTCTGGGGGAAGCTGTCACCGCAGGTGACTGATGAGGGGGTGCTTGCCGGACACTTCCCCCTCATCCGGCGCGCGGGCGCGCCACCTTCCCCCCAAGGGGAAGGCTTTCTCTACGCCCGCCGCAGCCACCCCGACAAATCGGCCCAACGGGTAAACCGCACGGGCGAGCAATGCTCGCCCCTACAACGCGGCTTGCGGTCGTGCAACATGGCGGCCACGCGAACTTTACGGGTCATTCGTAGGGGCGGGGCATGCCCCGCCCGCGACCTAACGGCAAGGTGAACATTACGGGTCATTTGTAGGGGCGGTCATCGACCGCCCGCCGCAGCCACCCCGACAAATCGGCCCAACGGGTAAACCGCACGGGCGAGCATGGCTCGCCCGCCGCCACCCCAAAACTCACCCCAACAATTTTTTCACCGCGCGCACAATATTTTTGTTTTTTGGCGGTAAAGCAACAGATTGTTTGAAAAAGGGCGCAATTCTTTTATTGTGTTGCCTCTTTGTGTGTCCTTATTATAATAAAACTAAGCAAGGAAAAAATCAACCTGTAGGAGGGAATCTTATGCCGATCACCATGGCTGTCATCACAAGGGACAACAGCGACCTTTCCGACCTGCTGTGCAGGGTGCGGGAACTGTCGGTAACGGTGCTTTCGCCCGACCGCCTGACCGCCGAGGCCTTGCAGGGGTTTACCTGCGCCTGTGTTCTGGGCGGTACGCAACCGGAACCGCTGATCTTACCCGCGCGCAGCCGCGCCGCACTGGAAAACTTTGCCCAAAGCGGAAAGCGTGTGTTCTGCGAATATATGCAGAGCTTTGCGCTGAACTACTGCAAGCCCGCGGAATCCACGCGGTTTTTGCGGCTGAAATGCGTGGCACCCGATTTCGCCGGTCTGCCGCAGGGCACCCTGCTGGACGACCAGTGCAACCGCCGCGCGGCGCCGTACTACCATGCCCGCGATGCCCGCCCGCTGCTGGTCTACAAAAGCGGCATGACCAACCACGCGGCCGAGGACGTGACCGAGGTGGAACGGCAGGACTTTACCCAGTACGCCCTCTGGCTGGAAACGCCGCAGATGATGGTGTGCAGTTTCAGCCTGTGCAATTTTCTGCGGGCGCGGTTCGCCCCGCAAACCTGCTGGCGGCAGGTCATACAGGGCGTGCTGAACTGGCTTGCGGGCACGGCACTGCCGCTGCCGGACATACAGCCCTGCTACCGTTTGCAGCCAAGACCCACCCTGCGGGACTGTGCCCGCGCGGGCATCGAATGGTTTGAAAAGGCCGATATGCTGCTGGAAGGCGGCTATGCCGGTGTGCGGGAGGGACTGGCCACCGAAATTTACCCCGACGGCCGGCAGGAAACGGCAAAGCCCGTCCGCACCGACTGCGCGGGCGAGGCGGCCATGGCGTACTTTTTCCACGCGCTGGCCACCGATGATGCCGAAAGCCTGGAAAAATCGCGGCTGTTGGAGGATTTCGTCTATAACGTGATGCAGATCCACGACGGCGCATACCGCGGTATGCTGCGCTGGACGGACGCCGCGTGGGGGGTGTGCTATCAGGACGATGCCGCCCGCGCCATGCTGGTGACGCTGTTCCGCGCGCTGTACGGCCAAGGGCGCGAGCATCTGGCGGACTGCCGCAGCGCGCTGGAATTTCTGCTGAACACCACCGGGCCGGACGGTCTGCGCCCCGCCCGCACCGACCTGCTGAACATGACCCCCGAGGACTTCCGCAAGCTGAGCACCGAAAACGCGGATTTCCCCTGTGCGCACTACAATGCGTTCTATCTGGGCTGTCTGCTGCTGTATGGCAAGCTGACGGGCGACGAACGCTGCCTGACGGTAGGGGAGTGCGGTATGCGCAGCATCTGGCGCGCCTACCCCCACACCGTGCGCGAACAGAGCGAAACCGAGGAGCTTTGCCGCCTGCTGCTGCCGACGGCGTGGCTGTACTACGCCACCGGCAAGGCCGAGGACAAGGCCCTGCTGTACACCCTTGTGCACGATCTGGAAAAGATGCGCCACCCCTCGGGCGGATATCTGGAATGGGACAGCGATTATTCCGCCGCCTGCAGCCGTCAGGACGGCGGCGAATGTTCGCTGCTGAGCCGCAACGGCGACCCCGTGGTCGATCTGCTGTACAGCAACAACTGGGTGCCGCTGGGTCTGATGCAGGCCTATTTCGTGACGGGGGACGAGGAATTCTACCGCCTGTTCTGCCGCCATGCCGACTTTTTGCGGCGCTGCCAGATACGCAGCGGCGACCCGAAGCTGGACGGCGCGTGGGCGCGCGGCTATGACGTGGACAGAATGGAAGTGTTCGGTCTGCCGAACGACGTGGGCTGGGGCCCGTGGGCAATCGAGTCCGGCTGGACGGTGGCGGAGATCACGGCGGGCCTGTACGCCGGCATCCTGAAAGACGAATTGAAGGAGTATTACCGATGAAACAAATTGCCGTTTGCCCCTGCGATATCCCCGAAGAATTGCGCGAGGGTCTTGCGCAGCTCTGCGAAAACGAGGGCTTTTGCCTGGATGCGGCGGGTCTGCCGCTGTACGCCCGACGCGCCGAACACTACCGTGTGCAGCACTTGCCCGACGCGCTGCGGGTCGAATATGACCGCCCCGTGCAGTTTTTCCGCGCCCTTTCGCTGCTGAAAACGCCGCAGACCGCCCCCGACTGCCCCGAACGCCCGCCGGTGTTCAAGCATGACGGCGTGATGCTGGACTGCTCCCGCAATGGGGTGCTGCGCCCCGAAAGCATCCGCATGATTTTGCGCAAGATGGCGCTGATGGGGCTGGACACCCTGATGCTGTACACCGAGGACACCTACGAGATCAAAAACCGCCCCTATTTCGGGTATCTGCGCGGGCGGTACACCACGCAGGAATTGCAACAGCTGGACGCCTACGCGGCGGCGCTGGGCATTGAGATGGTGCCCTGCATCCAGACGCTGGCGCATCTGGAACGCGCGCTGCACTGGCCGCAGATCGACCCCGACACCCGCGACACCGAGGATATCCTGATGGTGGACGAGCCGAAAACCTACGCCTGGATCGAGGATATGATCACCGCTTTGCGCGCCGCGTTCCGCAGCCGCCGTATCCATATCGGCATGGACGAGGCGTGGATGCTGGGGCTGGGCAACTATCGGCTGCGCCACGGCATCGAACCCGCCCACAGGCTGATGGCCCGCCACCTGGAAAAAGTGCGCGACATCGCGCGCCGCCACGGCTTTTCCCCCATGATCTGGAGTGATATGTACCTGTGCGCGGCCTCGCCCACGGGGGAATATTACAACGCCGTCGACCCCATCCCCGAGGAGGTCGTGCGCTCCGTCTGCGAGGGGGTGTCGCTGGTATACTGGGATTACTTCCACGAGGACGGGCAGGATTACGACCGTATGCTGCGCCTGCACCGACAATTCGGCGGCGAAACGATGTTTGCGGGCGGGCTGTGGACGTGGATCGGCCCCGCGCCCGCGCAGGACAAGATGCGCCGGGCAAGTATACCCGCCCTGCGCGCCTGCGAGAAAAACGGCGTGGACACCGTGGTGGGCACCGCTTGGGGCGACAACGGCGCCGAGTGCAGCCTGCTGGCGGCATTGTACGGCATGCAGCTCTACGCCGAATACAACTACACCGGCGCAACCGACACCGCTTGGCTGGACGCGCGTTTTCTTGCCTGCACGGGCGAACCCGCCGCGCCGTTTGCGCTGATGTCGCAGTTCAACACGCCCCCGGGCGTTGTATCCCGCAACGAAAACCCCGTCAATGTGTCTAAGTTCCTGCTGTACGAGGACCCGCTGATCCCGCTGTACGCGCGGGACACGCAGGGTATGTGTTTCAGCGGTTTTTACGCCGACCTGGCCGAACAGTTTGCCGCCTTCCGCGGCCAAACCCCCGCCTTTGAAAAGCTCTACCGCTTTTATGAGGCGTTTGCCCGCCTGATGGCCGCCAAGTGCCGCTGGCGCGAAAACCTGCCCGCCCTGCGCGCCGAAACGGCAGGGCAGGGCATCGCTTTGGCGCAGGACTGCCGCGCGGAAATTGCCCGCTGCCGCCTTGCGTGGGAAGCCCTGTGGGAGCAGGTCAACAAGCCCTTCGGCTATGAGATCATCGACCTGCGGCTTTCGGGGCTGGACGGCCGGTACGAGACGACACTCCGCAAGCTGGAACGTCTGCGCGGCGGGGACACCGCGGTGCTGGCGCTGGTGCGGGAAGAAAAACTGCGCGTACTCTCCGACGAGGAGGGGCGCTTTTACGGAATCGGCGCGTGGAGCGATTGCGTTTCCGCCTGCAAAATTTAAGGAGGATATTTTCCATGAAAAAGCCTATCACGATGGTCATCGGCGGTCTAGGTGTGCGCGGGTATGAGGTGTACGCGTCCTACGCCTACCGCCACCCGCAAAATGTGACGGTGGTCGCCGTGGCCGACCCCGACCCCGAAAAGCGCGCCGCCGCGAAAGAACGGTTCCATTTGCCGGACAGCGCCTGTTACCCCGATATGGAAACGCTGCTGCAGCAGCCGCGTCTGGCGGACGTGGCCGTCATCGCCACGCAGGACCGCCAGCACATCGCACACGCCCTGCCCGCGCTGGAAAAGGGCTACCACCTGCTGCTGGAAAAGCCCATTTCCCCCGATGTACAGGAGTGTATTGCCCTGCGCGACGCCGCGCACCGCTGCGGGCGCGTGGTGGCGGTCGCACATGTTTTGCGCTATACCGAGATTTTCTCTGCCGTAAAGCAGCTTTTGCAGCAGGGTGCCATCGGAAAACTGATCCACATGGATTTAATTGAAAACGTCGCCTACTGGCATTTTGCCCACAGCTATGTGCGCGGAAACTGGCGCCGCGCCGAGGAAACCAGCCCGATGATCTTAGCCAAGAGCTGCCACGACATGGATATTCTGCGCTGGCTGGCCGACGCCCCCTGCGAAAGTCTGTCCTCGGTGGGCGGGCTGTCGGTCTTTACGGGCAAAAACGCGCCGACGGGTGCCGCCGACCGCTGCCTGCACTGCGCGATCGAGCGCAGCTGCCCGTACAGCGCGCGCCGCATCTATCTGGAAAACGAAAAAACCGGCGTGCTGCACGGCAACACCGACTGGCCCTGTTCGGTGCTGGACGACCACCCGACCGAGCAGAGCATCACCCGCGCACTGGCCGAAGGCCCCTACGGCCGCTGTGTCTACGCCTGTGACAACGACGTGGCCGACCACCAGTGCGTGAGCATGGCGTTTGAAAACGGCGTCTGCGCGACCTTTACCGTCACCGCCTTCACCGCCGAGTGCTGCCGCAGCCTGCGCGCGATGGGCTCGCTGGGCGAACTGGAGATCGACATGCTGAACAACCGCATCATGGTGCGCCGCTTCGGCGCGGCCGAGGAAGTGCTGAATCTGGAAAAAATCAGGGACAAGTTTGCCGGGCACGGCGGCGGCGACGACCGCATGATGGACGCCTTTGTCGAGATGCTGGCGGACGGGGGCACCGCCCCAAAAACCTCCATCGATGTATCGGTGGACAGCCACATTATGGCCATGGCGGCGGAACATTCCCGCCTTTGCGGGGGGCAGAACGTCCTTTTGCGGGACTTTGCCGCCCAAAATACCGCGGGGGGCTGTGTATGAACGCGCAAAACGCCCCGCCGCTCGCGGGCATGCCCGACACCCGCCCGCGCGCCTATGAGGCGGCACACCGTGCCTTGGCGCGCCGCGCCGCCGCCGAAAGCATCGTGCTTTTGCAAAACGAGGGCAGCGTCCTGCCGCTGGCTGTCGGCAGCCGTCTGGCGCTGTACGGCGCGGGCGCGCTGCAGATGGTCAAGGGCGGCACAGGCTCCGGCGACGTGAACGCCCGCCCCGCCGTGGAAATTTACGACGGGCTGCAGCGGGCCGGCTTTACCGTGACAAACCGTGCCTGGCTGCGCCGCGCCGCCGATGTCTTTTCTGCCGCGCGCGCCGCTTGGCGGGACTGTATCCGCAATAAGCTGAAAACAGGCGAAGAACCGCACTTTTTCGCCGCCTACATCCGCACGCCCTTCCGCAGCCCCGCCCTGCCGCCGCCCGAAAAAACCGACTGCGACGCCGCGCTGTACGTGGTAAGCCGCACTTCGGGCGAGGGGTTCGACCGCACACCCGACGCGGGGGACTTCTGCCTTTCGGACGCCGAGCGCCGCGACCTGCGCATTTTGTGCGGGTTCGGCAAGCCGGTCATTCTGGTGCTGAACATCGGCGGCGTCATGGACTTGTCGCCGCTGGACGGGCTGGACGGTGTGCGCGCCGTGGTGCTGCTCTCCCAACCCGGCATGGAGGGTGGCAGCGCCTTGGCGGACGTGCTGTGCGGGCGGGTGAACCCCAGCGGCAAGCTGACCGACAGCTGGGCCTACCGCTATGCCGATTACCCCTGCGCCAAAACAGGCGGCGACGAACCGCTGACGCTGACCTACCGCGAGGGGATCTATGTCGGCTACCGCTACTTTGATACCTTCTCGGTGCCGGTGCGGTACGGTTTCGGCGCGGGGCTTTCCTACACCGAGTTTTTTATCCGCCCGCTGCCTTTGGTGCAGGACGGCGACGCCCTGCGGCTGCCCGTTCAGGTGACAAACACAGGCCTGCGGCACGCCGGGCGGGAAACCGTGCAGGTCTACGCCACCTGTCCGCGCGGCGGGCAGGACAGGGAATACCGCCGTCTGGTCGCCTTTGCCAAAACCGACTGCCTGCAGCCGGGCGCGGCACAGCGTCTGGAACTGCGCATCCCGCTGGAATCCCTTTGCGCCTACGACCCCGAAACCGGCTGCTGGCAGTGGAACGCGGGGGACTATTACCTGTGGGTCGGCGCGTCGCTGGCGCAAAGCAAGCCGACGGCGGTCCTGCACGTGGGGCGCACCGCCGTGCAGAAAACCACCGCGCGCCTTTGGCCGGATATCCACCCCGAAACCCTGCACCCCGACACAAAGGCCGATTTAGACCGCCGCGCCGCGCTGGCCAACTACGCCCGCCGCAACAACCTGCCGCGGCTGGAACCCGTGCTGCCCGCGCCGCAGGCAGACCCCGCACCGCAGCCCGATGCCGCTTTCCGTCAGGCGCAAAAACTGGCGGACACCCTGCCCGAGGAAACGCTGGTGCAGCTGTGCATCGGGCAATGGCAGCCGCAGCAGCAGGACGGCCCGCTGACGGGCGTGGCCGACACCTACCTGCCCGGCGCGGCGGGGGTGACTTCCGCCGTGCTGCAAAAAGACGGCGTACCGCCGCTGATTTTAGCGGACGGCCCGGCAGGGCTGCGCGTCAGCCGCGAATATTTTATGCGGGACGGCCGTTTGATCCCCCTGCCGTTGGAGCGCTGCTTTGAAAGCGGCTACCTCGCGCAGGACTGCCCCGAGCCGGATGGCCAAAAATTCTACCAGTTCTGCACGGCGTTTCCCATCGGCACGATGCTGGCGCAAAGCTGGGATACCGCTTTGCTGGAGGCGGTCGGCCGTGCCGTCGGGCGGGAGATGGAGGTCTACCGCGTGGCGCTGTGGCTGGCGCCCGGC
>ERZ1034913.1199-NODE-1199-length-16530-cov-17.891290_pt1 | contig 16530 bp, 30 predicted proteins | sample MGYA00520697_ERZ1034913 | MGnify/ENA primary metagenome ERZ1034913 (study PRJEB33766, sample SAMN09781786) | gut metagenome | biome: gut microbiome | host: Homo sapiens | place: Madagascar | study: EMG produced TPA metagenomics assembly of the PRJNA485056 data...
GCGTCCTTCAACTTGCTGAAGAAGCACCATTCACGGGAATGGCGTGATTCCAACGTTTCTGAGGGTTTCATACGGGCTCCAAAATGTTTTTGCCCACATTTTGCCCACATTTTTCCATGCTTGTCTCCACCTGCACCGCAGCATCGAGCATACGGGCAACATCCATCAAATCGCTGTCGAACAGATCCGCGTACACATCCAACGTCATGCTCGCGTTCTTGTGGCCCAGCATCCTCTGTAAGGCCTTGACGTTCGCGCCCGCGTGCACGGCCAGCGAGGCGGCGGTGTGACGCAGGTCATGAGGCACCGGCCAATCGTCCCGCTTCCAGCCCAGACGGGTGAGCGTGTGCGTCCACCATCCCGTCTCGCGGGCGAGGCTCTGCTTGCGGATAGGGCCTCCACGCACGTCACGGAACACGCGCTCCTCGTGTTCGCGTTGCTCGCATATCGGTTTGAGCGCGTCCATGACTATGCGGGGCATGGGCACGTCACGGCGTTCGTGGTTCTTCGGGGTGCCCTCGGCCCATTTGGCGTTGACGTATACGAGGTTGCGGCGCACGTGCAGTATGCCGGCGTCGAAGTCGAGATCGCGTCTTTGTAATCCGGCCGCTTCGCCCCATCTCAGCCCGCAGAAGCCCAATAGCAGTATGAGCGCCCGGCGCTCCTCTCCCAGCTTCCGGCAGTTCGACGCTTCGTTGGCGAGTGCCAGCAGTCTGGTAATGGTCAGGTAGATGCGGCGATCCTTGCGTTTGGGGAGTCTCGGCAGTTCGATGCCGTCGCACGGGTTGGAGGAGATGAGCTTGTCCCGCACAGCCATGCTGCATATGCCCTGCATGATCTGGTATGGGCGGCTGACGGATGGTGCGCCGGACTTATCGATTATGCTTCCGACCCATGCCTGGACTTCGGCGTGTGTGATGCTGCCTATCTGCCGTTCTGCCCATTTGGCCTCGCAGTGGCATTTCCATGCGCTGTCCATGTTGGAACCCGAAGTCGCCCTCCAAAACGGCTTCTTTTCGGCAATCCACTGGTCATGCAGCGTGCCTATGCGTTGTTTGCCGCCTTCCGGGTCGATGTAGCTGCCGGTGGCCTTGGCTATGGTGACGTGTTCCGCAGCCCACGTCTCCGCGTCAATCTTGCGGCGGAAGCCCCTCTTGTCGGTTTGCGTGCCGTCGGGTTTCCGATAGCGGACTCGATACCTGTTTTCGCCTTTGGCCGTCCTGTATCTGGTGATGTTCGCCATGATTTTTTCACTCGCTCATACTTGTTTTCGGTTTTAACGTGTTTTAACTGGTATTAATGTGTTTTAATGAGATTTGACGGATAACAGGGAAATTAATAAAATATTCTCTTTACGCCAAAATCGGAAAGGAGACGGCCATGACCATGACCGATACCGGCGTGAAGCCGATTCCGGCATACGTGCCGCCCGAGGACGGCAAGCCACGCAACGCCGTGGACGAGAAATGGATGAAGCTGACCCGCAGCGCCCGCCATTACATGGAACGCAGGGCAAAGGCCCGGAAGGAAACCATCGATGGGTCTGAAGCTCGTCATTGAGCGCGAATGCTCCAGAGACCATCAGACGGCCCTCAGGCAGTTCCTGTGCTGTGAACCTGGAGGCCCCGAATGGGCGATGGACCCGCAACGCTACATACGTGACCTCAGCGTGCGCAAGACCCCGAAGGGGATCATGCGCACGCTTCTTGTCGTATCCGGAGATATTCCCCTGCATGATGACGTGGTCGGCTTCTGCGAATACGGCGTAGCCGTGGAAACGACCGATGAGCATGAGGGCGTCTACCAGATCTCGTATATCGCCACCGCTTTGAAGGTGCGTGGCACACATCTCGGAGACACTCTGCTCTCCTCGGTTATCGTGCGCCTGCGTGACGATGCCTGGCGTTGCAACCGCACGCCACTCGTGCTCACCCAGGTGGATCCGCGCAACAAGCCCAGCATGGACCTGTTCACACGATTCGGATTCATGGACGAGGGGCCGGATCCCGACGACCCGGAATACCATCTGCTGTCCCTGGAGTTTACCCCGCAGGAGCGCGGAAACTACTTCGGCAGCACACTCGCGTTCTTCTGACATTTCGGGTATAGCTCCGCCAGGCCTATCGGCTATGATGGGGAGGCGAAGCGTCCTCCTTTCTTGAACTAGCTGGATTCTTCACTCGCCCTGTTGGCGCTGCAGTGCCAACAGGGCAATTCTTTTTCTATCGATTGACCACGTAATTCGGGTTGGTGACTATATAGGAGTAGCTGTCCTCCCCGCCGGTGCCGGAATACACGTCTCCGACGTCGCGGAACGCTATGGCGACCATCTTCGCGTCCAATGGGACCTGGAACGGATAGGTGACCGTGCTGGTCAATCCAGGCTGGAGCTGGGCGTTGCACTCGGGGTTGCCTTCGACCTGATACAGATTCTTGATGGGCGTGTATTTCTGGTTCTTCGAGTTCAACGCGACTATCTCATAGGGGTAGCTGCAGGTGATGTCCATCGGACTGCTGGTGTTGTTCGTGACCTCCACCTTGGCCACCCAGTACTTGGTGTTCGCGTCCGGTGTCTTTGGCCTGTATTGGCCGTTGCTGCATCCGTCGCCGCATGTGTCGAAGCTGATGGTGGGCTGTTCGCCGGCTTCGAGGACCTTCATTTCGACGCCGCCGCTGGCGGCGGTCTCCCCCGTGCCTGAAGCGTCGGTGTTGGAGCCCGTATCGTTGGAGTCTTCCTGGGGGTTGAGCTTTTCGTTCGCGTCGGCCAGCTGCGCCTTGACGGAATCCAATGATGTATTGAGGTCTTGGATGTCTGACTGCTGCTGGTTGATGATTGGGTTGGTGTACAGGTACATGCCGCCAAGTCCGCCGGCAAGTCCCACGACCAGTCCTATGATCGCGGCGATGGCGATGACAGCCGCCGTTGGGAGCTTCTTCTTCGGTGCCAGCGTTGACGCGGATGGTGCTGCTGCGGGCTGGCTATCCTGCGTCGCCGGCGGCTGCTGTGCCTGCATGGGGGTTGGCTCGGTCATTGTTTTCTTCTTTCTTCCAGGCGGCCACACTGTCGTGCAGCCAGTTCTTGTAATCTTCTATGACTTGTACGGTCACGTTGAGTTCGGCGGCCATCTGGTAGGGATTGCCATCGTACATGCGTTCCGCCAGCGCGTATTCGGCCGGGTTGATGAGCAGTCTGGCGGTCTCGTGTCGGCAGCGCCGCTCATTTTTGCCGCCGATGCAGCCGTGGGTGGTGTCGTCGCCGTGGTGCCAATGCACGAGCTCGTGCACCAGGGCGCAGCGTTTGCGTGTGTAGGTGATGCGCCGGTCGATGAGCACGGTGTTCGTGGTCAGGCAGTAGATGCCGTCCAATTTGCCGGGCAGGCGGGTGCTGGCCACGTGCAGGTCGGGCGCGACCTGGTAGAGGGCCATGCGTATCTGCCCGTAGCTCATGCGCGGCGATATCGGGAGCGGATCCGTCATGCGGGGTCATCTCCGTCGCCATCAAACTTGTGGTCGTCCTCATAGGCGGCGATATCGAGATCGCCGCGCTTGAGCTTATTGAGAGTTTCGGCCACACGAGACTGCTCGCTGTTGACGGATTCGATGAGTTCGCATGGCGTCATGTTCCAGAGTTCGCAGAGTCGTTCGATGTCGCCGAGGGCCCATTCGTTCTCGTCTTTGATTCTGGAGTTGACGTAGGTCGCGCCTCGGTCGATGAGTTTCGCGATTTCCCTGTTGGAGATGCGGCGTATTCCCATTTGCGCTCTGATGGCGGCGCTTACCGTCAGCGCGAAATCGCTGACACCAATCTTGTTACTTCCCATAGCTTCATAATAGCGCGTAATTGCGCGAACACGCGCGACGTTAATTTTCTTAGTAGTGCAAATCCTTTAAGTTGCACGCAATTGCGACACGCCGTAATTTGTATACGCTCGCAATTGCGTGCATACTGTAGCCATCGCTCAAACACGGAACACAAAAGGAGGCAACCGTGACAAAGCTCAGCGAACAAGCGGCGGCTCGAATCAGAGCAGTGATGGCCGCACAGAAAATCAGCGTCGCGGACTACGCGAAACAAACCGGCCAGTCGGTGGACGTGGTCTCACGCAGAATCAACGGCAAGGTAGACCTGTCCCTCACGGACGTCGAGACTTTCGCCAAGCTCACCGGCTATCAGCCCGGCGACTTCCTCAACGACCAGTTCGTACTGGGCGCGCAGCAGGAGGCGGTGGCGTGATGGTCGGGGTTTACCGGCTTGGTGGCGCGGAACGTGAGAGGGCCCGTGCGCTGATTCGTATTCTCGGCATCGACATGGATCGTGTCAGATGGTTGGACGGCCACCCGATGACGGTTCGCGTGTTCGATGACGGCAAATGCTGGGTCGAATACACGGGACTCGTCGTCTGCGACAAGGAAGACGTCGGCTTCTGCCTCCGTGGGCTCGAGCCCGTGGATGTCGGGCCGGGGTCTATAGGGACAGGATCCGGGAATGCCGGAACAGGATTCTTCGCGAGGATACGCGGATGTCTCTCGATTTCGAGGTCTCGACCATCGCGACGATGACGGTGCCGGACTCATGGCGCTTGAGCTTGGAGTCCCCACGGTATTCGACGATAGCGCCGCCAGTCGGCGTCACTCGAATGTCTCGTTCGGTGAGCCGGCCGTTGTTGCGCAGTATCCACCCGTCCCCATTCGTCTTCTCCACTCCCCAGTCGGTCGAGAGGTACAGGCGTCGTTCCGCGTCGAAGGACAGCAGCAACGCCGTCAATCCCATCCAGTTGTCCGCTAGCCATTTCCACATGGCTCAGATTCTAGCCACAAAAAAATGCCGCCGATTGCAGCGGCGGCGATATCAATTGAAAGCAGGTTCAAATGACCGAATCCAATGTACAGCCCTTCGAGTTCAGGGGCAACCCGGTCGCCACGGTGACCGCGGAGAACGGGACGGTGCTGTTCTGCGCGAAGCATGTCGCCACCGCACTCGGATACAGCAACACCAACGACGCAATCAGGAAGCACTGCCGTCATATCGATGGGGTCGCGAATCGCTACCCCATCACCGACAGCCTCGGCCGCACCCAACAGGCCGTGTTCCTCACCGAAGGCGACGTGTACCGCCTCATCGCCAGCAGCAAGCTCCCCAGCGCAGTCGAGTTCGAGCATTGGCTGTTCGACGAGGTCGTCCCCCAGATCCGTCGTACCGGCGGTTACATCCCCCAGGCCGAAACCCCGGAGGAGACGATGGCGCGCGCGGTGCTCATCGCCCGGAAGACCATCGAAGAACAACGGAAGCAGTTGGACGAGCAGAAGCCGAAGGTGTTGTTCGCGGACGCGGTGGCCACGAGCAAGAGGAGCATTCTGATCGGCGAATTGGCGAAGATCCTCAAACAGAACGGCGTGAAGACCGGCCAGAACCGGTTGTTCAAACAATTACGTGAGGACGGTTTCCTGATGAAGCGCAACGGGAACCCGAACATGCCCACACAGAAGAGCATGGAACTGGGTTTGTTCGAGGTCAAGGAAACATCGATCGCCCATTCGGATGGTCATGTGTCGTTGAACTTCACGACGAAGGTCACGCCCAAGGGCCAGCAGTACCTCATCCAGAGGTATCTGGGCTGTACTCCCCTTGACTTGGAAGCGGGTGCGTGATGGCCGGTAGTCAAATCGAATCGTCTCTTGACGGCTGGCCGATCGCCAAGGTGGCGAGCTTCCTCGGTGTCTCGAAGGGCAGTCTCTACGTGTGGTCGTGCCACGACAAGTGGGGAGGCCGGTATCCGCCCGCGCCGAAACGCGTAGGCCGCAGGCTCGTTTGGAATCCACAGGAGGTCATCGACTACCGGGACCGGCGGTGCGCGATAAGCCGCAGGGAGCTGGTCCATGGCGAATAAGGGTTTCCCGGATTCGAAACCGGGAGAAAAGAGGTGCCGGCGTCGCACTGTCCAAGGTTCACGCCGGCACCAACATCACCAATCACATTGAAAGGAAAACAAGTGATGTCAGGACACAAGATTACCGGAATCCACGCCATCGGCGTCGAGATCCCGAAGGGAATGTCATTCAAGGAGCTCATGGAGCAGCTGCTTGAGGAAGGAGAGGCTGAGTTGGAGAAGGAGTTGGGCGAGGAGACGCGCCAGCCGGAAACCGGCAAGTGCGATTGTCCGGCGTGCGATCCAGACAAGGACACCGTGGAGGAAAGATTGTTCCATCCGGTCGATCAGTGGCAGCACGCCGTCGATGTGGCCAGTGACGTGCATGACGCGGCCGGTTCTCTCGAACACGCGCTGTTCGAGCTGGGTGAGAACCAGTTGGCGTTCGATGCGTCGATGATCCTCAGCCAGTCGCTGACCCTGCTGCGTGACATCCAACGCAAGCGCAAGGAGGTTGCGGAATGAGCATCGAAGCATTGCGCAAAAAGAAGCGTATGCGCCGACCCCGGCCGAGGTTAACGGACGGGCAGAAATCGGCCGTATTACTGGCTCTCACGTTCTTCGAGGGTTGGCTGGTCGGTTTCGCCGGCACGCATAGTCGCATCCCCAGTCCGGTGGGTACGCCGCAGTGGATGATAACCGGCTCGCTCGCATTGGCGGTCGTATTGCCGCTCGTGTTCGTGGGAATCCTGTTGAAGTGGGGTGGCGATGGAACAGCCGAGTGAGTTCACTCTTTGTCTGCCGGGCGACCCGGTGCCGAAGGGGCGTCCCCGCGTCTACAACGGGCACGCGATGACGCCGAAACGCACCGTCAGGGCGGAGGAACGCCTGTTCGCGGAATTCCGGTTGAAATACCCGCAGGCGAAACCATACCAGTGCCCGGTCAGGTTGGAGGCCGAATTCTGGATGAGCCATCGCGGCCGTCCGGATCTCGACAACCTTTTGAAGCTGGTTTTGGACTCGCTGAACGGCGTCGCCTACGTGGACGACGCGCAGGTCGTCGAATCCCATGCCAGCAAGCGCATGCCCGACCTATGGGTGTACGGAGCCAAAGGCAAATACCGGAAACGCAAGTCCGGCGACCCGTACACGTACTGCGGGCACGAATACGAACCACATCTCTATATCCGAATCAAGCCGCTCCCGGAACGGGGGCCGAACAAGCAAGGAGAACAATCATGAGCAAGCCGATCAACGAACCCCGCCTGGTGCAGCAGGCGCTGATAGCGGACGAGGATCTGAGTTTCGAACTGGCGGCTTTGGTGCCGACGGCGAACGGCATCACGAACGCGGGCAGCACGTTCATCGACCGGGCGACCAAGCTGTTGCTGTCCGACAAGATCATGCTCACCAACGAGCAGCATACGGCGGTCAGTTCGGCCATCGCGATCGCCCAACTGACCGTCAAGGAGGGTGCGGCCGTGTCGAAGCTGCTGCGCAACCCGGACGCTTCGGCGGACATCATCGCCGGACTGCGCCTCACCTCCGAGGACAGGCATGATGCCTGACCGGCGTCTTTGGATGCCGCGTTGCAGGACATGCGGGCCACTCGGCAAGCCCACCGGACTGGACGAGGCGGTCACCTGCTGCAACCGGCACACGAACCAGACCAAGCATCAGACGGCGTGGTATCCCACCTACGCCCAAATCATCGTGAAAGGCACATCAAATGACTCCATCAACCATTGAAAACACAGAGGCCGTGAACCCGGACGGGGAATTGCGCCAAGGATTGTTCGCCGCGCAGGCGGCGCGCATCGTCGAACTGCAGGCCGAGATCGCGTCCCGTCAGGAGGAGGTCGACGAGCTGAAGGCCCGTATCCTCGACTCGCATCCGGTCGGCACCTACCAGGCCGGCAATCTGAAGGTGCATGTCAAGCCGGGCGCGCGCCGCATCAACGCCGGCACGTTCGAAAAAGCCTACCCGGCCACCAAGTATCCCGGAGCCTACCAGTTGCGGCCGCGGCCGCTCAGCCAGTTGGAGAAGCTGCTGTCGGCGGACGCGGTGGCCGATTACGCGATGAGCGGCAAGCCTATGGTGGTGGTCTCATGAGCGCGGAACCGTCCAGCCTGGGCATCGCCCAGATCGTGGAAAGCGTTATCGCCGACTACGACCTGCGTGACGAGGACGGCAACGAGCTGACCGACGAGCTGTACGTCATCCGTTCCGAGCAGCTCGACGAGCTGGGCCTCACCGTCGCCAGACGCATCCACAAGGCGACGCGCGAACTGGAGGCGCAAGGCAAGACCGGTTTTCCCGTGCATTCGATGCTCTGCGGGCATACGCCGCCAACCATCACGACGGCGGATGACGGGACCTACACGCTGCGCTTCGACAACGCCAGCGAAGCGGTTGCAGTCAAAGGCCTCAACAAGACCGCATTGGCCGACGTCAAGAAAACCATCAACGACTTTCTCAAGGAGGTGAAAACCCATGAACGGCATGAATGAGGCTATCCTCGCCGTCGCGCAGGCCCAACAGGGTGATGCGATCCCCGTGGACATACCGCCCATGACGCAGTCGGCACCCGTCATGGGCAAGCCGCCCGTCACGCCGAAAACCAAAATCGGCACGATGGAGGAACCCAGGTTGTGGCCGAAGATTCGCGGCATCATCGAGGCGGACATCGTCAACAAGCCGCGCAACCTACAGCGTGAGCTCGGACCCAGCGAACTGGGCACGGACTGCCTGCACTGTCTGGCGGCGAAGCTGGCGGGCTGGGAACAGTCGAAGCAGCCGGCATGGCTGCCCTACACGGGCACCTGTCTGCACGAGCATTTCGAACGCCTGTTCTCCAACCCGCAGGTCATGTACGGCGGCCAGGTGTTCGACGGACCCGCCCCCGAGGAGCTCAAACCGTTGTATTGCACCGAGTACACGGTGACCGTGGGCCGGTTGAACGGCCTCACGGGCGGCTACGACATCAAGGGCAGCATCGACCTGTGGGACGTGGCCGAAGGCGCGACCATCGACTGGAAGTACGTGAACGACAACTCCACACTGAAGCTCGCGAAGGCCCACGGCCCATCGCAGACATACCGGGTGCAGGCCAGCCTGTACGGAATAGGGCTCAGGAACGAGGGCGTGGACGTGCGGCTCAGCTGCATTTACTTCCTTCCCCGCAACAGCCAGACGCTCAATGACGCCTACCCGTGGGAGCGGGAGTTCGACGAGAAGCCGGGCATGTGGGCCTTGTCACGGGCGAACCTGCTCGCAAACCTGCTCGACGTGATAGAGCTCGCCGACGGGCCCAAGATGCGTGACTCGTGGATCCGCCGACTACCACACAGCACGGGGCATTGCTTCGACTGCAACACGTGGCCGGACTCGACCACGCTCCCCGAATTCGACGAACAGGCATGGCCCGAAGTGCCGGACCAATGGCTGCAGCTCATGGACCTGCTCGAACCCGAATACCAGTTCACCAAGTAAAAAACAACGAAAGGAACACGACAATGTTCGGACAACCACAACAGTACGGGTACCCGCAGCAGGGGTACGGCTACCAGCAGCCCCAACGACAGCCCGCCCAGTTAAGCTCGCTCGGCGACCTGCTCGCCGGCAACAGCGCCAAAGCGTACTTCGGCGCGAACAGCCAGCCCGGAGACTCGGTGACCGGCGTCATCGAAAAAATCGAGACCACGCAGGTCAACGACTTCCAGACCAAACAGCCCGCCTATTGGAACGACGGACGCCCGAAGGAGCAAATCCACGTCATCATCCAGACCCAACTGCGCGACCCGAGCGTGGATGACGACGACGGCCGCCGCTCGCTCTGGATCAAAGGCTGGGGCATCCAGCTCAAGGCGTTTCGCGAGGCCTGCCGTCAGGCGGGCGTGAAGATCCCGAAGCCGGGCGACACCATCACGGAACGGTTCGTGGGTCTCGGCCCGCGGGGCGACGCGCCCCAGCCGCCGAAAGTGTTCGAATTCCACATCGAACCCGCGTCCAGCGTCAACAATCTCGTGAACGGCAGCCAACCCCAGCAGCCCGGCATGCAGCAAGCCCAGCCGACATACCCGCAGCAACAGTACGCGCCACAGCAGCCCCAGCAGGCCCCGAATCAGGGATATGCGCCGGCTCCGGTCGACCCATGGAACCCGCCGGCACAGGCGCAACCCGCTCAGCCGGTGCAGCTCGGCCAACCACAGGTGGATCCGATGAAGGTCAACCAGCTGAAGGCCATGGGTAAGCCGCCGCAGGAGATCGCCGCCTTGTTGGGCGTGCCGGTCGAAGCGGTCACGGCCGTCACCGACCAGGCGCAACCGCAGAACCACGGAGGCTCCGAACAGATGCCCGAAACCGGTGAATTCTGATGGACGAACTGCTGAAACACCTGCAGAACCAGTGGATCGAGTTGATGAAAGACATGGATTCCCCTTGCCTCCGATCAGGTCGGGTTCCGTGACGTCGACTCGGAAAGCCTGCAGCTCATGAGCGTAAGACTCGTGCTCTTGGGCTGGCACAAGACCAAGGACTCCGACAAGGACTGAGTCCCGTATTGCCGTTGCCGTAGCCAAGCGGCCGGCCCCTGTTGCGACGACGGGCACGGCACCACACACATTTTCACATCACGTCAAAGGAGTTTCGAGGATGACCGACATCTACGGATACGCGCAGGCAGCACCACTATACCGTGCGGCCGGCTGGATGCAGGTCATCCCATTGCCGGAAGGCCGTAAGACCCCGCCGCCCAGCGGTTTCACTGGACGCAGCCGCAAACCCGTCACCGACGAACAAGTACAGGTCTGGTCGCAGGCGACCCCGGACGCGAACACGGGAATCGTCATCCCCGAAGGCGTATTGGTGTTGGACATCGACGCGGCGCAGGGCCATCAGGTCAAGGCCGACGGCGTGAAAGGCATCAGCGAACTCGCACAGGAGCTGGGCGCGCTGCCGGATACATGGAGCAGCACGGCGCACGGCATCGACAGTCCGGCACGCCACCTGTTCTACAAGGTGCCCGAAGGCCTTGCGTGGAAGGGCGGCGCCATCGAGGGAGTCGACATCCTGCAGCCCGGCCACCGGTATTCCGTGGTCTGGCCGTCGATCCACCCGAGCGGCGAAATGTACTGCTGGTACACGCCAAGCGGCGCATTCGCCAGCACACTCCCCCACATCTCGGATCTGGCGACACTGCCATGGAAGTGGGTGGACTATCTGCGCAAGCCCGACAATATGTCGAACCCGAAGGAATTAAAGTGTTCGAATTCGAACACTTTAACCCCCTCGAATCCGAGGGAATACGACGACCGCATGTGCAAGGCCGTCAACACGTTCCTCAACAAGACGCTCGCCAACCCCGCTTCCAAAGGCTCAAGGCATGACACCACGCTGCAGGCCGTCTGGGCGTTGGTGAACTTCGCGCAGGAAGGCCATCGTGGAGCGCTCGACGCCATCAGCCAATTGAAGCCACGGTTCATCGCCGAGGTGGCCCCCGACCGTCAAGGCAAGGAGCGTGAGGCGGCGCGCGAATGGGCCAGCATTCTCAGTGGCGCGATGGAGAAGGTCAACGGCGTGCAATCCCACTCTGATCCGTGCGAGCAGTCGAAAATCGAACGCATGACACCCGGCGAGTTCAACGAACCCACCCAAAACGCGGCTGCGAGTCAAATGGAGGAAAGTCACCCGGAAGCAGTTCAAAACACTGGAACAATGCCGGTTCAAGCCGGTTCAACACCCGTCGCATCGGTTCAAAACGGTTCAATGGAAAGTCACGAGGCAAGTAAAAACGCCTCCTCCAGCTGGCAGTTCGAAGACCTCACCCAGCTCGCTTCCGGCATTGAACTGCCGCCCACGCCCACCGTGTTCCAACGAGAGGACGGCCAAGGCCTCTTCTATAGGGGCGCGGTCAACGACCTGCACGGCGAACCCGGCTGCGGCAAAAGCATGCTCGCCCAGATCGCCACCGCCCAGGAACTCAAACAGGGACATGACGTGATCTATATCGACTATGAGGATTCCGCCAGAAACGTCGTCAAGCGTCTCCTGCTGCTCGGCGTGACCGGCGAACAGATCGTGCAGCATTTACACTACGTGCGGCCCAGCGCCAAGCCGAGCAGCCCCACCAGCCTCGACGGCTGGAAGAGAACCCTCGACTACGCGGACACGGCCACGCTGGCCATCATCGACGGCGTCACCAGCTGCCTCGCCTACGCCGGCCTCGACAGCAACAGCGGTGACGACATCGCCGCCTGGTACAACACCATGCCACGACTCATCAGCGCCTGTGGGCCAGCAGTCGTACTCATCGACCACGTCGTCAAAAGCAAGGACAACCGGGGCCGCTACGCCGGCGGCAGCATGCAGAAACTCGCACTCATCGACGGCATCAGCTACTCGGTGGACATGACCAAACCAGTCGGCAAGGGCGTGCGCGGCACCATCGTCATCAAATCAGGCAAGGACCGCATCAGCGAGATCGAGGAGCATTGCGCCGTCAGCTGGAGCAGCAACGGCAGCCACCTGCGCGAAGCCGCACGCATCGAAATCAACAGCATGAACCCGAAACTCATGCGCGTCACCATCGCACGACCCAACATGATGCCCAGCGAAGACCGGCAGACGAAACGCGACGACTTCCGACCCACCGGACTGATGGAACGCATCAGCCGCATGCTGGAGGACTCACTCGAAGAACCGAACCAGTCCGAACTGTTCAAGGCACTGAAAGAAGACGGTTCCGGAGCGCGTACCGCCATCATGAGCAAAGCCGTGAGCCTACTCCTGCAGGAGGGTTTCGTCTCGAACCGCTCTGGACGCAACAATCGTTCGATATTCAAATCCGTCCGACCGTACCGGCAGATAGACGACCCGAAATCCGACGCCTATGTGGACCGTATGAGCAGGGAGGAGGCGAGTGAATTGGATGACGAAAACCACCTCGAAATCTAGTTTTTCCCGTTTTTCCCAGTTTTTCCGAGTTTTTCCCGGAAAAACTGAGCCATCGAGTCTAGTTTTTCCCCACACTCCCCGGACACACTACGTGTGTGTCCGGGTGTGGGAAAAACTACGGCTCGCCCCTCCGGAAAGACCAAAAACACCCTTCAACGACACTAGATTTTCCCAAACCAAAGGAGCCCAAAATGTCACTCACATTCAGAGAGCAAATCGAAGAGACCGCATGGGAACTCGGCAACGGCGAAGGCACAGTGCCCGAGTTGCGTCAGCGGTTCGAAGACAATCCCGACACTCCGAACTTCGACCCGGCCAAGGCATTGGAGATGCTGCACATCCTCCAAATCGTCAACTACAGGCAAGTCCCTCAGCATCGAGGCAGACCAGCCCGCAGCCATTTCCTAAAACAATCCGAATACTCGGTACTCGATTTTGACATTCCGAAGCCGATCCCCAAGGATGAGCGGGAACGGGAGACCCGCATCCAATGGGCCAATGATTTTCGCACCATCGCCGACTGGCTCGACGCGAACTGTTACACGACCGAAAGCGAGAAAGCATGAAAGAATCCGTCACCATCCAATACCTCTGCGAGGATGCTGACACCAATCTGGTCGAAACCATCCCAATCGCCTCCATCAGCATCGACCAGTGGAGTCAAGGCCATCCCGACCTGTTCAACCTCGACCGGAGAGGCCATCACGGCCGCCGTATGCTCAGCGTACTCATCACCGCCTGCGAAGCGGTGCTGCATGAAATCCAGGACATCAAATGGGAGGACTGACCCATGGCCGGACCGATTGACGTGATTCAACGGGCGCTCAGCGCACTGGCCTCAGCGGGATTGGGCAGCGAGTCGCCGGCCGAGGCGTTCGTCATCGGCTATCGGAACGGATGGCAGCAAGCCGTCGACCTGTGCATACGAATCGAAACGGCAATCAACAACGAAACGGGGGAAACGAATGAGCATCATCAGCGGTGAAATCGAGGCACAGAAGCAGCGTGACCCGTCGTACATCGACAGTGACCTGCAGTGGGCGTGGGGACGAGGATACAAGGCCGGAGCGTCACGCGAAATCACCGAAGAGGAGATTGCCGCCGCCATGGCCGAAACCCGAAAGTTCATCACGCTCCCCGGCGCGTGGTTGGAGAACATCATCAGAATCGCGTTCGACGCGGCAAGAAGAAAGGCAATGGAGGAGTGAGCAGGCCACGCGCCCGTGAACGCAAACCAGCATGGCTTCGCGCGTTCATCCCGAAAACGAGTCCCCTCGTGGTCACCGTCTGCGAGGGGTGTGGCCTGTATGTGATTCAGGACAGGGAGAGCGTGTGGGAGTCGTGGGACTGCGGACTTGTGGAGGGTGATGACCTGACGGTGGCGATAATCCTCGGCCGGCCGTTGACGCGGGTTGTCTGGCTGCCATCAGTCGGCTATCCGTTGCTGCGCAGCGTGAGCGGGAGTGCGGGCATCAGGCCTGACGGCCAATACCTCGCTGGTCACATGTGCCGCTTGGCAAGAGTGAGCGTCAAGCCGTTCAAGCCGCCGAAAAGAGACCGTCCGCCGGGCAAGCCGTGGGGCGGACGCAACCTCACGAAAAGGGAGCTCGATGAATTCAAACGCATCTGGGACATGCCGTATTCGCGGCTCAAATACGAGAAAGCCCCAACCGTGGTCGGCCAGGGCGATGAGAAGCAAGCATTATTCTAGCCGACCAGCCGGAAGGGGCTTAGCATGAACTGCCAGAACTGCAAGACGATAACCGAAGGGGGATATTCACTGTGCGAGACGTGCGAACTGCGTTTCGCCGGCACGCTCCTGCGACTGGCGCGCGACGTCACGCCGTTGCATGACTCGTTGGACGCGACCCTGCATCCGGGCGGGCATTCGCCCACGCGAATCCAGACCGCCACTCCCCCGACTCCAATCAGGCTCGACGTGCTCGACCTGATCGACATGCTCGACGCCACGGCCCGTGAACTATGGCGTTGCCTCGACGGCATCGACGCCTTGGACTGGCGCAAAGACAAACGCAACGAGGATCTGAAGGCCACGCTCATCGCATGCGCAGGCCACCCCAGGCTCGCCACGTTCGCGGACGCGGGCTTCTACATGCACGTCGTTGACGGCATCGCACGCAAAGTCGATGCTGCGCTGGACCCGCCGGAGCAACGCCGCGAAATCGGCACCTGCGAACTATGCGAGACCATGCTCACCGCTGGGGCAGCAGACCAGTGGGTGACATGCCCGGTCTGCGGGAGGGAACAGCGAGCGCAGACGGTTAAACTGCGTAGGCTCAAGACGTTGTGTTGGGATGATTCCAGGCGCGGGTCTGCGGCTGAGATAGCCAAGGTGTTCACGGACGCGGGAATCACCGTCAAAAGGCATACGCTCACCGTGTGGAAATCCCGAGGCAAGCTTGATGTCACGCCCCAAGGCATTTCATACAGCAGCGTCTACCGGCTCGTCATCAGTGGCGGACTTGACAAAGAGCTAACTGTGACCGCATAATGTCAGTGGATTAGTGTCGAAAAACCCAGCTCATGTGGCTGGGTTTTCGCGTATCTATGCTTTGTTTTTGCGTGGCCTTCCTCCGCCGACACCACGTCCCGGACGTTGAGCGTTCCATTCATCGATGGTCTCAGGCAACCAGCCCCGAGTGCGGCCTATGGTCGCGTCGGGTTCGGGGAGTTTGAGGTTGAGCAGGCCGCCGCTGGTGATGCCGAGGCGTTCGGCGACCTGTTTGACGCCGAGGTATTCAGTCGTCATTGTTGCCTTCCTTGCCGTTGATGATTCCGGCCGCAAGGCCCATGATTCCGGCCGCGAGACCGAAGCCGCCAGATACTATCGGGCTGTCGGATAGCGCGCCGCCCAAGGCCATGGCTCCGAACGTCAGGGCCACGATTCCGAAAATCAGTGATGTTCTCATGATGTGTTTCCGATGAGATAGGATTGGCGGGGAGGTTCCGGCTAGTAGGGTTAGCCGGAACCTGTTTTACTTCTTGTGCTTCGGTCTTCGTCTGATTGCGATGATTATGGCTATCGCGGCGAGGACGTTGGCGATGATGCCGTTGATGACATCGAACCAATCCTTTGGATTCATCGGACCTCCTTTCTGCTGACATATCTATAGTAACACAATAACTATAGATATGCAAGCCGGGGACACCAAGACACGCCAACGGACACAATGACTGCGAGGCATACATGAGCTGGCGAGTCTGCTCGACACCCGGATGCCCGAACCTCATCGAGACGCCGGCACGCAAATGCGACGCCTGCGCTCGGGCCCAGCGGGACCGCGCCCGTACCCGAGGCCATAACCCCTACGGCACCAAGGGGCACCAATCATTCCGCAGGCAAGTGCTCGCACGAGACCCATACTGCACATGCCCCGGCGACTCCGGACGCGGAGGCTGCGGCAAACACCACGGACTCTGCGGCAATCCAAGCACAATCGCAGACCATTACCCATACGAAAGAACCGAACTCATCGACATGCGACTCAACCCCAACGACCCGAAGTTCGGACGAGGCCTATGCAAACAATGCCACGATGTAAAAACCGGCAAAACAAGACCAGCAGGCTTCAACACCAGACAATAAACAGGAACACTGTGCATCACGACAAAAACAGCCGGCAACACCCCAGGGGGGGTGTTCCTATGTTTTTGTCAACTCCTTGGGGAGTTGACGTGTCGGGATTC
>ERZ1034913.1201-NODE-1201-length-16526-cov-6.716532_pt1 | contig 16526 bp, 17 predicted proteins | sample MGYA00520697_ERZ1034913 | MGnify/ENA primary metagenome ERZ1034913 (study PRJEB33766, sample SAMN09781786) | gut metagenome | biome: gut microbiome | host: Homo sapiens | place: Madagascar | study: EMG produced TPA metagenomics assembly of the PRJNA485056 data...
GAGAAATTACTGTAGAACAGAAAAGAATCAACAATGCACTGATGGAGAATCGTAATTCGATCATCAAATTGGTTACAAAAGCAGCTAATGGCTATCGCAATTGGGAACGATTCAGAAACAGATGTATGTTGGTCTTAGAAAAAGGTATTGATTTTGAAATCGACAAGGATGACGGAAGCGTTAAAATGGTTGAAAAAATGGACCCAGACAACTAAATGTTGTCTGAGCCCAATATCAGCTATAAACCGTTTTGGGGTATATGCCGCCCCTTAAATTCTTGGAGAGCAAATTCACCTAACCCCATCCAAATTTATTGCGCCTTTATTGTTCTGCAATCTTTTTTCGTAAGCTGTCATTTGTGGTTTTTAAAACTTGCTCGGCCATATTTCCGCCGTTGTTGGTAATATCCTCAATGATTTCATTACTTGAATAGTCTATGGAATACATGTAAACGGTGTCGTCTGTTTTATAAATATAGTAAGTAAAATCAATATCCATATCTGGCGTCAATAGATAAATGTTATTACCTTGTAATGAAAGTGTACATGGAATTGATTCCTCATCACTCTGTCTTTCGTAATTGAAAGTTGAATAGGTTGCTTCATTTGTATCTTTATCAATACTTAAACAATCAACAAGTGTATATCCTTTTGCGTTGATTCTTTGTTCTCCATAGTAGTCTGTAGAAGTTGCGGTTTCCTCCTGAATCTCATCTATACTTGGAATATTCAAATCCTTCATTTGATATGGTAGAGGATCAAAATCATATTCTTCATAATCGATATCAAATTCTTTCTGGAAATCATCAATTATTGTACAGCAGCTTTGGATTGCTTCATTTAAAAGTGGAACATTATCATATGTAATGCCATCTTTATTGATTGATATTGAGCCAGTTGCGTCTTCTCCATATGTGTAGTTTCCATTCTCAAATTCGTAGTAATTATATTGGATATCATACTTTGTATATTTCTTATTCGTTGAATTAATAGTTATTGTCTTTTGATATTCTTTTGTATCTTCAATTACATCTGTTGTATATGTATAGGATATATATTCTTTATCATTTTGGTTTTGCAAAGCAAATATGGTAGTAGTTGTTTCATTGTCGTTTTCTACGATATAGCGGGCAGCCATATTTTGATGCTTTTTGCCTTCATCTGAACTTATACCAATATTCCAGTTGTTTTTTAAGTACGCATTATCTTTGGATTTGGATTGAACAGCATCAATGGTAGCTTTCCAAAAATCTTGCTTTTCATCTTGGTGACAAGCTGTTAAAGATATAGCGCAAAATAAGCAGAGAATATATTTGAATAATTTCATGATTAAAGCCTTCTTTCTTTATCAAACAATTTTGGATGATAAATATCTTGAATTAGTGTATTTAAATACAAGCAAAAGAACATCTATATATTTATGTTTCTAATTCATGGATACTATAGTTCTTAAATAGATGAAAATCAAGAATATAAAAAGCCGACTATATAAAAATAGTTGGGGTCTAGATACGCTATAAGATTACATAGGGCAGTGTGCTAGGCAGCTCAAGATTCGCTCCAAAGTATTTTGGGGCGTTTTTAGTGCCTGCAGCTACATTTTTTTTGATTTTCAAGATAATAAATATACTGTATTATTAAAATATAAGATTATTACTGTACATTTATGTTCTTCATTCAGATATAAATGTCTTTCAGGATTGTATGAATGAAACTCTGATCATTTTGTTTTGAAACACGCGTATAATCACTGTTGTATCGTTTCAAAAGACACAGGAGAAATTACTGTAGAACAGAAAAGAATCAACAATGCACTGTCAGAGAATTGTAATGTGATTATTAAATTAGTTACGAAAGCAGCCAATGGATATCGCAACTGGGAACGATTCAGAAACAGACGTATGTTGATCTTTAAAAAAGGCATTGATTTTGAAATCGACAAGGATAACGGAAGCATTAAAATAGTTGAAAAAAAAGAACTCGGACAACTAAATGTTGCCCGAGCCCAAAATTAGCTATAAACCGTTTTGGGGTATATGCCGCCCCTTAAATTCTTGGAGAGCAAATTCACCTAACCCCATCCAAATTTATTGCGCCATTATTATTCGTAATGATCTTTTAATTCTTGGAAATATGCTTGTGGATGATTACATACTGGACATACTTCTGGAGCTGTTTCACCATAGTGAATGTGTCCACAGTTTAAACAAATCCATACAGTTGAAGTCGATTTTTTAAACATCGCATTTTCTTCTACATCTTTCAACATAGCTTTATAACGAGCTTCGTGATGTTTTTCAATAGCTCCTACACCCTCAAACAAGGCTGCAATATCGTCAAATCCTTCTTCACGAGCTTCTTTAGCCATTGTTGCATACATATCAGTCCATTCGTAATTTTCACCAGCTGCCGCATCTTTTAAATTTTCTGAAGTTGTTGGCACCTTTCCGCCATGTAAAGCTTTAAACCATAATTTAGCATGTTCTTTTTCATTATTGGATGTTTCAGTGAAAATGTTCTGAATCTTTACATAACCATCTTTTTTAGCTTGTGAAGCATAATATTGATACTTAACACATGCCTGAGATTCACCTGCAAAAGCAGCCATTAAATTCTTTTCTGTTTTAGATCCTTTTAATTCCATAATTAAGACCTCCTATCTACTTTTATTCTAGAACAACTAGCCTTGTTTTTCCATTAAATTGCATAAAAAAAAGACAAATCCTAAGACTTGTCTTTCATTCTCTAATCATTATTTGACCAAGAAGGCGTCTCATTACCTCTACGTACTAAAATAGCCTTTTGGAACTCTGTTTGATCTAAGAATTCTAGAATACGCATTGTTTCTTCTTCTGTACAACCCACTAATAATTTTACAATACAATCTTTTTTCAAAATGTCAGCTGTAATTACAATCGCATCTACATTATTTGTTGCGATAGAGCCTTTGAAAACATCAATTGGTTTTTGATCTGAACCAAATGTATCTGAAAGAAAACCGTAATCCACAGGATAAACTAAATTTGTAAATTTATAGTGAGTACTTCCTTTGGGTCGGTCAATCGTACAACTGCTAGATAACAATAGCGTATCAAGTTTTTGCCAAAAGTATGCATTATTTTCTAATTGCTGCATAATAACCTCCTATCTTGTAATAGTCTATTAATTATTATAGCATTTAGAAAATATTTTTCAATATGAGAAAATTTTTTCAATATTCTTGGAAGAATGATTTGATTGTTTCATGGTTTTTAGTACAATTTAATGCCAACATTAATAAAATTCGAGCTTTTTGCGCTGAAAATTTGTATGCAGGAATTGTCACTTGTTTTGAATCAAATACATCTGAATCAAAAACAGCTCCTTCTAACACACGACTTGCACGTACAACTGTACATTCTCCTGTATAGTTTTCTAAAACATCTTTTATCTTTGTAGGATAATTACCAGAACCTGTACCGGCCAATACTAAGCCATCATATTTATTTAACATATACTCTAATAATTCTGAATCTGAATCTGTATGTACATAAAAGATTTCTACTTTTGGTAATGTTTCAAATTCCATCTTTGAAAAAATAGTTTGAAATGTATGTTTTTTAAATGGTGCACTCAACAAATATACATGATCATCACGCATATAACCTAGAGAACCAAATTCTCCCATTTTAAATGCATCTGTTTTGTAACTATTCGTTTTTTGTAAATCTCTTCCTGAATAAATTGTATCTGAAATAACAGCTAAAACGCCAGCTTGCCAAGCTTCCATATGACAAGCTAAAGCTACGGCTTGATATAGATTCATAGGTCCATCTGCACTTGTTGCAGTTGCAGGTCGCATAGACCCTGTTAAGACAACAGGTTTATGACATGCCAATGTCAAATTCAAAAAGAATGCTGTTTCCTCCAATGTATCTGTTCCATGTGTAATCACAATTCCATCAACATAGCGATTTTTTTCTAGTTCGTGACAAATCTTTCTTAATTCAACCCATTTATCTAGGCCCATATCATTCGAATCCACATTACACAGTTGAATCGTATTCAAATTAGCTAAATCACAAATCTGTGGAATACTCTGTACAATTTCTTCTACATCAAATGTGCCTGCTTGATAATTGGCACTTTTACCTAAACTTCCACGCCCCGCAATCGTACCACCAGTGGCTATAATTGTAATATTTTTCTTATTCATATGTTTCTAAAAACTCCCAGAACTCTTGTGTATCCGCATTATCAAAATCAATTGTTGAATCCACATCCCACAAACTAATCGAATTATCATTTTCGTTGTATCCAATCCCAGCATGTTTAGCTTTACCATTTTGTATAACATACAATGTTGGTGTATATAAGAAATAAGGGGCCATATCTAATATAATTTTACCATCTTCTGTTGAGCTTTTAAGTTGTTTAGAGTCTGCACTGACTTTATTAAATCCATAATCTGTTGAATCAATTTTATAAAGGATTAGATTAGGATGTTCATCTTTTGTTTTGTCAATATATTCTTGTAAAGCCTCACAAAAAGGACAATTCTCTCGTTCAATGATTACCACAAAAGATTCCTTGTTATCTAATTTCTTTTGCAATTTAGTTGCCGAAATCTCCTTGATTTCAAAAGGTGTTTTTGCCCCACATCCAACAAGACTTAAGCATAGTACAAAGGCACATAATAAAGTGAATATCTTTTTCATTAAAAAACCTACTTTCTAATACCATCCATAAATTTAGTTAAACTAAATGCCAATGCCTCTAGTTTTTCATTACCTGTTTGTAAAGCCATTTGAAAAGTCATGGCACGATCTGCACTTGAAAAGATTCCAATCATACCCTCATCGTACATATCTTGATAGCCTAATCCTAATGCACCACTTAAACAGATACATGGCACATTGTATGCTCTAGCAAGATGTGCAATACCTAAAGGAAGTTTACCATATAATGTTTGAGCATCTGTTTGGCCTTCTCCAGTAATCACTAAATCTGCATTTTGAAGATGTTCTTTTAAGCCAGAATATTCAACAACTAAATCGATTCCAGGAACCATCTTTGCTTTCATAACCCCTAATAATACAGAACCTATACCACCTGCTGCTCCAGAACCTTCAAATTCATTCACATTTACATGAAATGTTTGTTTCAATTTTGAGCAATAATGAGTCATACCTTTTTCAACTTCATTCATTTGATTTAAATAAATCCCTTTTTGCTTGCCAAAAATATATGTAGCCCCATCTCTACCTAACAAATGATTTTTCACATCACACGCACAAATAATTTCAATTCCTTTTGGAAGTCTAGCATATCGCTTATCAACAAAAGCAATTTGAGTTAATGCATAAACACTAGGCACCAGCAATTCTCTTTTCGAATTATAAAAGCGAATACCAAACTCACTTAGAATTCCCATACCACCATCATTAGTAGCACTACCGCCTAAACCAATGATTATTTTTTTACAACCTCTTGTAATCGCATCCTTCATCATAATACCTACGCCCCGACTCGATGCGATCATTGGATTTCTTTTTTCTTTTGGTGTCATGTTTAAGCCTATACAACTTGCCACATCCATTATGGCAAGTTCTCCATCTTGTGAAATACAATAATTTGTAAACATATTGTTTCCATAAGCATCTACAGTTAATACTTCTGTTGTTTTTCCTTTAATAATTTCACAAAAAACCTTGGCAGTTCCTTCTCCTCCATCAGCCATAGGAAAAGTCAAAACTTCATGTTCGCAATTCGCCTTTAAAATACCATTTTTAATACTCTCTTCTACTTCTTTTGAAGACATACAGCCTTTAAAAGAATCACACGCTACTATTATTTTCATGCGTTTATTTTACCATAAGCCTTGAAAAATAGACACTTTTTTCAAAATAGTAGAAAACAAAATATAAAATATCCTTTTTTGTAAGAATAAGTGCCTTGAAAACAAGGTATTCATATGGGATAATACTTTAGTGAAAAAATCATACGTGATTTTATTCACAAAGGAGACCATATCATGGAAAAAAAACATGTTGTTATAGGAGTGTCTGGTGGAATCGCAGCTTATAAAGCCTGTGATCTTGTCAGCAAACTATCCAAAAAAGATTATGAAATTAAAGTTGTCATGACAAAGCATGCACAAGAATTTGTCAAACCAATCAACTTTGAATCTTTGAGTAAACATAAATGTGAAGTTTCTTTATTCGATGAAACAAATGAAGATCCAATTGCCCACATCACATTAGCTAAATGGGCAGATATCATAGTATTAGTTCCTGCCACTGCCAACATCATTGCCAAAGTAGTTCATGGAATTGCAGATGATATTGTTTCAACAACTTTCTTAGCTTGTCATACTAAGAAATTAATTTGCCCAGCAATGAATGTTCATATGTATGAAAATGAAGTTACTCAAAGAAATATTAAACTTGCCAAAGAGCTAGGATATAAATTTGTAGAACCAGTTGTTGGACATTTAGCATGTAATGATACAGGAAAAGGTAAACTTGCCGATGTACAAGATATTGTGACTGCCATTGATCATGAATTTGAAATAGAACAATCCTTAAAAGGAAAGAATGTTTTAGTTTCTGCTGGACCAACACAAGAAGCCTTAGACCCTGTACGTTTTCTAAGCAATCATTCAAGTGGTAAACAAGGTTATGCGATTGCAAAAGCAGCCAAGGCACTAGGAGCTAATGTAACATTAGTTACCGGGCCAACCGCTTTAGAAGATCTTAATGATGTAAATATGGTGCACGTAACAAGCGCTCAAGATATGTTTGATGCAATCACCTCAAGACTAGATGATCAAAACTATATTATTATGGCTGCTGCGGTTGCAGATTATAGACCTGAAATTGTTGCAGATCAAAAAATCAAAAAATCTGATGAAGAAGTCACTTTCCATTTTGTGAAAAACCCAGATATCTTAGCTTACATTGGAAAACACAAAAAAGAAAATCAAGTCATTTGTGGTTTTGCGATGGAAACACAAAATCTAGAAGAAAATGCTAGAAAAAAATTAGAGGCTAAAAACTGTGATATGTTAATAGCGAATAACTTATTCACAAGTGGCGCAGGCTTTCAAACAGACACAAATGTTGTAACATTATTAAGAAAAAATACTTCTCAACATTTACCTAAATGTTCAAAAGAAGAATTAGGATTTAAAATATTAGAAACAATGAAAGAGATTGAGATGGAGAAATAAAATGCTTGTAACAGTAGATATTGGAAATACAAACATCACTATTGGTATTTTTGACAAAGATGAGTTAATCGGTACATATCGATTAACTACAAAAGTTAGAAGAACAAGTGATGAATATGGTTTTATGTTAAAAAACTTTTTAGACCGATCAAATGTACACGAAAAACAAATTGACGCAGTTATTGTTTCAAGTGTTGTTCCTAAAGTAATGCATTCCTTCACAAATGGAATTAAAAAATTCGTAGGTATGGAACCTCTTATTGTAGGTCCTGGTATAAAAAGTGGAATCAGCGTCCAATTAGAAACCCCAAGAAATGTAGGTGCCGACCGTATTGCAGATTGCGCAGGTGCCTTTAACGAATATGGCGGACCAATCTTAGTTGCCGATTTTGGAACAGCTACTACATATGATTATGTAGACGAAAATGGTTGCTTTAAAGCTGGTGCCATTGGTGTTGGTATTGAAACAGGAGCAAATGCTTTATGGGGGCAAACCGCTCAACTTCCTGAAATTGAAATCAAACGTCCTAAAACAATTTTAGCTAGAAATACACAGACTGAAATGCAAGCAGGCGTATTCTATCAATTTTTAGGTGGTGTTGAATATACCATCGCTCAATTCAAAAAAGAAGTTGGCAAAGATTTAAAAGTCATTGCGACAGGTGGTTTAGGAAGAATTGTTTGTAGCTATACAAAATCAATCGATGTCTATGATCCTAACCTGATTTTTAAAGGATTAAAAGTTATATATGAAAAGAACAAAGACTAATTCAATCTTTGTTCTTTTTTTAACCATTTTTTATATGTATGTTCAATTAAAAATGCCCCTAATGGCGCTGTAATCAAGATGGATAAAACAGCTACAGTCAATACAATTTGTCCACATCCTAGTCCTGCAGCCAAGGGAACTGATCCTATCGCAGCTTGTACAGTTGCCTTAGGACAATAGGCAATCATACAAAATAGGCGTTCTGATTTTGTTAGTGATGTTTTTAGTAAACAAATAAACACACCAATCATTCTAAATACAAGTACCCCAAATATTAATAGAATAGCCATTACGCCTGCTTTTAATGCATAAGAAATATTTACACATGCTCCAACTAACACAAATAATAAAACTTCAGCACCAACCCATAACTTATTAAATTTTACAGATAATTTTTTGGATGCAGCCGAATGATTTCTTTGCAGAAAAATTCCCATAAACATAATCGCAATCAAGCCTGAAAACGGAATTGGCAATACATCTTCAAGTGTTACTAAAATAAATGCAACACTTAACAAAACTAGAATTTTAACTGTATCTCGCATATGGTTTTTCTTAAAGAAAATCGCAAGTCCTTTTCCCAATAATGCTCCACATATAATACCTGTTAGAATGGATAGTGGAATATTCACAAAGCTTAAAACATTAATACTTTCACCTTGAGCTAAACCAAGAAATGCTGTGAACATCACAATCACAAATACATCATCTACACTTGCTCCTGCCAAAATCAATTGAGGAATACTTTCTTTTGTCCCATATCCTTCATCCATAAGTTGTAACATTTTTGGAACAATGACTGCAGGACTCACTGCTGCAACAACACTTCCCATTATGGCAGCATCCAATAAAGAAATTCCCAATAAATTTGGTGCTATAATAATCATTCCAACCATTTCAAAGCATGCTGGCACAAAACACATCAATATAGCTGGTCTTCCAACTCTTTTTAAATCACTTAAATCTAGATTCAATCCAGCTCGCATCAATATAATAATTAATGCAATCTTTCTTAATTCACTTGATATATTCAATAATGAAGAATCAATCAAGCCAAGACAATAAGGCCCTAAAAGAATCCCCGTAAATATCATTCCTAATAGCCCAGGTAATCCTATCTTTTTACATAACCAAGATAAAAACATTCCTACAAGAAAAATATAAGATAAACTTATCAGCATTTTATCTCTCCTTTCAAAACGCAGAAAAGCTGATGGTTTCCGCGTTAAAAAAAACACAGAAGTCATCAGCTTATAAGAGCGGTTTTAGTTTTAAACTAAGGGAGAACTTCATTCCCAAAAAGAATTATACTACGACATCTAAGCTTTCATCAATAGCTTTTTAATCGATTCTTCACTCATTAAAAAAAATGATGTGATAACTTTAATACTGAACCCTTTATCTAGCATAGTTTGATATACTTCAAATCGATTTATTTCATCTTCTTGCTTGATACCCATTTGGATTCACCCACATACAAGACAACTGTTAAAATCATTGGAAGTCTTGTATGCATAGGTATATGCTTTTTAAAGTTTTGACGAATATAACACATACGAGCAATACTTTCATATTCAATGACTCTTGCGACCATAGATGGATCGACATAGCTTTGACTTTCAATCACGAACAAATCTAAATATGTACCATCCTCATATCGCTTAATGATATCCACATGCTTACTCGAAACATTCATGACAAGTTCACTATTTTCATCTTTAAGATATTCAGGCTTTAACACTTGCTTCCCATCAAATAAAAGTGCATTGAAGATTGAGACAAAGTTTTTGGGTTGTCCTAATCAATTGTATTCAAGAATACTCCCATTCTCTCTAATACGAAAAAAAGAAGGAAATTATAGAAAAGATGCCTATTTTGATAATTTCACATAATTCAATCTGATTTCACAACATTTACCAAAGTTATACTAAATTTATGACAACAAGGAATGCTATTCTATAAGTGCCTTAAAGATAAGGCAATGAATATAGAAAATAAACCAATATTCATATCTCTCTCCTAAAATAATAATAAACAAAAAAGAAACCATTTTAAGCCGCCAACACTTAAAATGGTTTTCTTATTTTAGGCATATGCATTACATACTTTAATCACAAAACGCATTAATGAATATAAATCTTTATACGTTTCTTTTTTTATACGAATTGTACAATCATCAATCTTTTCTACATTGTCCATACGAGATACAAAATCCGCATTACGACTATGATGGAAAGTAATTTCCATTGTATGAGACGAAGATAAAGTTGGTTTTTCATCTACTTTTAGTGCTTCTTGAATACCATGTGCATATCTATTCTTCAGCTCATTAAAGCTGCAACATAAAACGCTCTGATTATTTAAGGTTTTCTTTGTTTCCACGAACACACAACCAAGTTCTTCTTCTACTTGCTTTCCATATTCACTATCACCACTTGCAAGAATTACAGGAACACCAAATTCATCTGCTAATAAGCGATTTATGCCACTTTCACCAAGTTCCTTTCCATCTACGACAACTTTTCGCACCATCGTACCCCAAATTGTATGAGCCATAACTCCTGGTGAATTACAACGTGAATGATATCCAATAAAAAGAGCTCCATCAAAAGAATCATCTAAGCCTTCCATCATACCAAATTCCTTATAAGCTCCATTTGCAGACACAAAAGAAGCTCTAGGATCTAATTTTGAAGGCAGCAGATTATCCATATTTCCATGACTATCATTAACCACAACTTCTTCTACACCATTTTGAAACAATAGATCAATCACTAAATTCACTTCATTCATCATATTTGTACAATATTCCGAATATAAATATCCATTCTTAGCCGTATTGGCTGGGTTACTATTTCCCCAGATACCTTCAATATCGGCTGAAATATATATTTTCTTCATTTTAAAATACCTCTACAGAACGATCTAAAATACCGTTCATTTTTGCAATCACAATACCATAATTTGTAAAAGGTACACCTTGTTTCTTGCATTCCTTTACTCTAGATTGCACTTCTTTTTCATTCAACATACATGCACCACAATGAATCACAACACTGTACTTTGAAAGATTTTCCTTAAATCCTTGTCCAGAAGTAAATTCAAAAGTTACATTCTTTTTTGTAAAATTCAAAATCCACTTTGGAAGCTTGTCTGTCCCAATATCACCACACTGTCTATGGTGCGTACAACCTTCACTAATCAAAATACAATCCCCATCTTGAAGATGATCCAGTTGATTGGCCCCTTCAAGCACCGTTGCTAAACTGCCTTTTAAACGTGCCATAAGAATAGAGAACGAAGTTAAATGAATAGATTTATCTACAATCTGACTTACCCTATTAAAGGCTTGAGAATCCGTGATAACCAGTTTAGGAGTCACTTTCTTTAAAGTTTCATCTAATTCTTCGACCTGACAAGTCATTCCAATCGCGTGATGATCTAGGATATCTCTTAGCACAAGTTGTTGGGGCAAAATCAATCTTCCCTTAGGAGCTGACTTATCAATTGGAATTACAAGCACAACAACATCACCCGAATCAATTAAATCACCAATAATTGTCTTGTCTTCCTGATTCTTTGTGTTTGATGCTAACAATTGTTTTAATTCATTTATGTTTTCTTTATTTATAGCACTCACATAGATTTCATTTGAAGCCAATTGTTTCTTTTTTTCAATCAAATCACACTTGTTATAGACAATAAAATAAGGCAATTTATTTTCTTTAAACATCTGAATCAAATCTTGATCTACTTTTTGTAGACCTACATTCGCATCTACAACCAATACGGCTATATCGATTGTTTTTAAAACTTCCAACGTCCTTTTGATTCTTAACTCACCTAAAGTACCTTCATCGTCCATACCCGGTGTATCGACAATGACTACAGGTCCAATTGGCAAGATTTCCATTGATTTCTTTACAGGGTCTGTCGTAGTTCCTTTTATATCTGAAACTAATGACATACTCTGATTTGTAATCGCATTGACAACACTGGATTTTCCAGCGTTTCTTAAGCCAAAAAATCCAATGTGTGTACGATTCGCACTTACCGTACTATTTAAATCAGACATGTTAGAACCTAAAATCTCTACGATTGCTTGACTTGATTGCATCCACATTATCACGAGCAATTTGTTGAGCTTTTGCATTTGGAATTTTGTTCAATTCTTTTTCAATCAATTCAAAACCGATCTTTTTCGTATCTTCACTTGCGTAATCTACTAGATATTCGCATAAAGTCATCAATGCATTTGGATGGCAACAATTTTGAATTTGTCCAGTCTTACACAAAGACATGAAACGATCTCCCGTTCTTCCCTCTCTATAACATGCTGTACAGAAAGAAGGAATATAGCCTAACTGCATCAACCAGTTCACAACTTCGTCCAATGTTCTTTGGTCTGAAACATCAAATTGTTCTGAATCATGAGGACGTTCTTCTTCTGTGTATCCACCTACAGATGTACGGCTTGCACCACTAATTTGTGAAACACCTAAGTGAAGCATTTTCTCACGAACATCTTGAGATTCACGAGTTGAAATAATCATTCCAGTATATGGAACAGCAATACGGATGCACGCTGCAATCTTTTCAAAGATTTCATCATCCAAACTATTATCAAATGCCTCTGGATCAATATCATCTGCATGTTTTACACGAGGTACACTAATTGTGTGTGGGCCTACTCCATGAACAGCTTCTAAGTGTTCTGCATGCATCATTAAGCCGGCAAACTCATATTGATAACCTTCTAGGCCAAATAACACACCTAAACCAACATCATCAATTCCACCTTCCATGGCTCTATCCATGGCTTCTGTATGATAATCATAATCATGTTTAGGGCCTGTTGGATGCAACTCTAAATAACTTTTCTTATTATATGTTTCCTGGAATAAGATATATGTTCCGATTCCAGCTTCTTTTAACTTACGATAATTTTCTACGGTTGTAGCCGCAATATTTACATTGACACGACGAATAGCTCCATTTTTATGTTGAATGGAATAAATTGTTTTAATTGAATCTAAAATATATTCAATCGAATTGTGAACTGGGTCTTCGCCTGCTTCAATAGCCAAACGTTTATGTCCCATATCCTGTAGTGCAATAACTTCATCACGAATTTGATCTTGTGTTAATTTAATACGCTTGATATGCTTATTCTTCATATGATATGGACAATATACACATCCGTTTACACAATAGTTAGATAAATAAAGTGGTGCAAACATAACAATACGATTGCCATAAAATGCTTGTTTGATTTCATTAGCGAGTTTGTACATTTCCTCTACTTTTTCAGGAATATCACAAGCTAAAAGTACACTTGCTTCACGATGTGTCAAGCCTTCACAATGAACGCCATGCTCTGTTTTTTGTGGACGTGCCTTTTTTAAAATAGCATCTATCAATTCCACGTTGTTTTTATTTTTCTCAGCATATTCAATTGTGGCAAGAATTTCCTCGTGATTAATAAATTCTTCTGCCTTTAATGATTTTGGATTATAATTACTCATTTTTTTCTCCTATTCTTACTTCTTTATATCTCCACGATCCGTTACAATTTTGTAACCAATCGAATTCATACGTTTTGATAAACAATCCTTGCATTCGGCACTTTCTTCACCCGTACAAATTTTATTATCATATAACGCATATTTTTTTCTAACACTTATTGGTGATAAATTGGGCATTACTACATTGGCACCCGCAAGAATACCCTTTTCTCTTCCTTTTGGATCAATCGTTCCTAAAGCTGTCGTAGCAGGAAGTAAAATGTTTGGTTGAATCAAACGAATCAAAGACAATAAGAATAAAGTTTGATTCAAAGTACCGCTTGCCCTATCTTTAAACGGTGTATCCTTTTGTGAAATAAACGGACCTATTCCACACATATCTGGTTTAAATGTTTCAATAAACTTCAAATCCATTGCCAAAGTTTCACTCGTTTGATAAGGTGAACCAACCATAAAGCCACAACCTACTTGGTATCCAATTTCTTTCAAATCTTTTAAACACTGTATACGATGTTCAAAAGACATATTTTTTGGATGTAACTTTTCATAATGATTTTTACTTGCCGTTTCATGTCTTAATAAATAGCGATTAGCACCTGCATCAAACCATTCCTTATATGTATCTCTATCTTCTTCCCCTAAAGATAGAGTAATTGCGCAATCTGAATACAAGGTACGAAGCTTTTTTACTATACAAGTTACGAAATCCTTTTTATAGATACCTTCTCCTCCTTGTAGAACAAATGTTCGAAAGCCTAGTTCATATCCTTCTTTGCAACAATTCAATATATCTTCTTCATCTAATATATAGCGATCACAATTTAAATTGGACTTGCGAATCCCACAATAAAAACAGTCATTATGGCAATAGTTTCCTACTTCAATCAATCCACGTACATAGACGAAATTGTCATATATAGAATTTGCGATTTTCTTAGCTTTGTTTGCAACATATAAACGTAAAGCATCATCTTCAGCTTCAATTAAAGTTTTATATTCTAATAAACTTAAAGAGTGTTCTCTTTCAAGTTTATCAATCAATCGATATGCCTCAATCATGACTAATCACATTGGAATAAGCTGTTTTCACACTAACTCCATGAATATTTCCCAACTTGCCTGCTAAAGCAGCAATTGTATTTTGCGGTGCATCTAATGCGATTGAAATTACGCTAATCTTTTTTTGTTTATAAGGAATTCCCATTCTTCCAATGATATATTCACTATATTCATGAAGAATTTCATTTAAAAGATTTACCGCATCTTTATCCTCTACAATGATTCCCATCACAGCAACACGTGTTTCCATATTCATCTCCTTCTAAAAGAAAAAGCTATACTCCACACAAAAAGAGCATAGCTATAGTTCTACTTACAAAAATTCATAAGCACCTTTCACGCAGAATCCTCTTAATGTTGGGAGCAAATTTCTTTATATTTTATATAATACACTAAAATGTGATTGATTTCACAAATTATGGTTAGTCTTATATAATTTGATATTCCTTTACCATTTTTCTTGGTATAATTAGAAAAAGGAGTTCCATATGAAAAATAAATATTTCGAACAAAAAAATTTCGTTAAAAACTATATTTACGCAATCACCATTTTTATCATAACTCTTGTGATTGGAATTTCTATATTTTTTAATGTGGTGCAAGCTTCTGTTGAAAAAAATTCAAGAGAAATATTAATTACCAATGTCACTAGACAAAGCGAGCACTTAAATACAATTTTAAATATCAACTATTCCTATTTAAATGTACTAGCACAAGAATTATCAAAGTCTGAAGGCCTATTTTCAGAAAATAATATATCTTTAATCAAAGCCTTCATGGAAAACACAGACTTAAATCGTACCGCAATCATAGATTCAGATGGAAATGCACTATATGATAATAATGTAGTTAAAAATGTTGCACATCGAAGATATTTTAAAGAATCGATGCAAGGCAAACAATCTCTTTCAGACCCCTTAGAAAGTAGTGTTGATCAACAAACACGCGTTATTTTAAGTGTTCCTATTTATAAGAACAATCAAGTCATAGGTGTTGTGGGCGGTTCTTATAATGTCACAAAACTAGGAAATATGTTGTTTGATGATTTGTTTGATGGACAAGGAAAAAGTTTTCTTGTTGATCAAGATGGAAATCTAATCACTAGAGACAAGAAATACGAAAAAAAGCACAATATAAAAACAATAGATAATTTATTTGATATTTGTGATGAAAAGGAAGTGAAAACAGACTTCAACCAACAAGAATCAGATTTAATCCAAATACAAACCAAAAAGAATAAATCGTTATATTTAGCTTATTCCCCATTAAAAATCAATGATTGGATGATTTGTTACATTGTTCCAGTTCATGTTGCTCAAGAATCTTACACATTTATTAAGCATTATGAAACTTTGTTGGCAACATTTTTAGGCTTGATTGTACTCAGCTTGATGATTTATTTGGCTCACTCAAATTCAAGAGAAAATAAATATTTGATTCATTTATCTGAAATTGATCCATTAACTTCCGTTTTTAATAAAGAAACAACACAAAAACTCATTGATCAAAAACTTAAGAATCATGAACACTTCTGTTTTTTGATCTTAGATGTGGATGATTTTAAATCGGTGAATGATAATTATGGACATGCCGTAGGTGATAAAGTATTAAAAAATTTGAGTGACCTATTTAAAAATCATTTTAGACAAACGGATATTGTTGGAAGAATTGGTGGCGACGAATTTATCATTCTAATCGAAGATGAAAATATTGCCGAATCAAGAATTCAATCTTTACTAAAAAAAGTCAATGCATTAAAGATTGAAGAACTACAAGACTTTAAACTTTCCATCAGTGTTGGAATGGCATTCGCCCCTAGTAATGGCACTACCTTTATGGAATTGTATCGCCATGCCGATCATGCCTTGTATCAAACAAAGCGAACAGGCAAAAACAATTATAAAATATATAAAAATGACGAGAACTAATCTCGTCATTTCAGATTGTTGACAAAAGCCTATACC
>ERZ1034913.1205-NODE-1205-length-16484-cov-7.734007_pt1 | contig 16484 bp, 15 predicted proteins | sample MGYA00520697_ERZ1034913 | MGnify/ENA primary metagenome ERZ1034913 (study PRJEB33766, sample SAMN09781786) | gut metagenome | biome: gut microbiome | host: Homo sapiens | place: Madagascar | study: EMG produced TPA metagenomics assembly of the PRJNA485056 data...
CTTCAAGCTCATCCTGCCGCAAGATGGCCTGGAAAAGCCCCTGCTGCCCCAGATGGTGGATGGCAAACCCTTCATCGACGGCCCCCGCCCCACCATGCGCGACTACACACCGCTGCGCTGGACCACCAACACCCTGACCGTGGACTTTGCCCTGCACGAGCACGGCCCCGCCACCGAATGGGCACGCACGGCCCCCATGGGCTCCTGGGTAGGCGTGGCTGGCCCACGCGGCTCCATGGTGATTCGCAAGGACTTTGACTGGTACTGGATGCTGGCCGATGCCAGCGGCATGCCTGCCGTAGAACGCGCGCTGGCCGAACTGCCTGACACGGCACGCGTGACCGTGCGCCTGGCCGTGCCTGCCGCCGACCGCCGCACTCTGACCTCGGAAGCACAGGTTGATCTGCAATGGGTAGATGCGCTCACCGATGCCGCCCAGGCACTGGAGTGGCCAGAAGGCGAAGGCTTTGTCTGGGCCGCAGGCGAGCACAGCGAGATGGCAGCACTGCGCAAGATTGCTGTGGCCAAGGGTGCATCGCCCAAGCGCATGCGCATTGCCGCCTACTGGAAGCAGGGCGAATCTGCACACCACGCAGAACTGGCCGATCAGGCATAAAAAACCATAGCTTCCAGCGCTTGCTGCATGGGCGCTGAAGGCAGTTTTGGCATAAAAAAAGCCGCTGAAACCAGCGGCTTTTTTGTGGGGTGATGCCTGCTGACTCAGTGCTGCAGGATCTTGCCCAGAAAGTCCTTGGTACGGGGCTGGCGGGCTTCGGGATTGCCAAAGAACTCGTCCTTGGAGCAGTCCTCCAGAATCTTGCCGCCCACGTCCATGAAGATCACGCGGCTGGCCACCTTGCGGGCAAAGCCCATTTCGTGCGTCACGCACATCATGGTCATGCCTTCGTTGGCCAGGCCCACCATCACGTCCAGCACTTCACCCACCATTTCGGGGTCGAGTGCTGAAGTGGGTTCGTCAAACAGCATGACCATGGGGTCCATGGACAGGGCACGCGCAATCGCCACGCGCTGCTGCTGACCGCCCGAGAGCTGACCGGGGAACTTGTCCTTGTGCGCCATCAGGCCCACACGGTCCAGCATCTTCAGGCCGCGCTGCTTGGCGTCGTCCATGCTGCGGCCCAGCACCTTGACCTGGGCAATGGTCAGGTTCTCGGTCACGGTCAGGTGGGGAAACAGTTCAAAGTGCTGAAACACCATGCCGACCTTGGAGCGCAGCTGAGGCAGATTGGTCTTGGGCTCATGCACGGCAATGCCATTGACCCAGATCTCCCCCTTCTGGATGGGCTCCAGCGCGTTGATGGTCTTGATCAGTGTGGACTTGCCCGAGCCCGAAGGGCCGCACACCACCACCACTTCACCCTTTTGGATGCTGGTGGAGCAGTCGTTCAGCACCTGAAAGCTGCCGTACCACTTAGAGACGTTCTTGAGTTCAATCATGAATAAATCCTCAATCCTTCAGACCACGCATCAGCGGATGATGGCAATCTTTTTGTGCAGACGTTTGACCAGATACGACAGGCTGTAGCAGATCACAAAGTACGCAGCCGCCGCGGCCAGATAGGCTTCCATGGGGCGACCAAAGTTCTTGCCCGCCACCTCAAAGCCCTTGAGCATGTCGTAGGCGCCAATGGCATACACCAGCGAGGTGTCCTGAAACAGAATGATGGTCTGTGTCAGCAGCACGGGCAGCATGTTGCGGAAGGCCTGTGGCAGCACCACCAGACGCATGTTCTGGCTGTAGCTCATGCCCAGCGCCTGACCGGCATAGACCTGGCCACGCGGAATCGACTGAATGCCCGCGCGCATGATCTCGGAGAAGTACGCCGCCTCAAACGCGATGAAGGTGATGATGGCCGACAGGTCTGCGCCAATGGGCTTGCCGATGATCATGGGCATCAGCAGGAAGAACCACAGGATCACCATCACCAGGGGAATGGAGCGCATGCCGTTGACGTAGATCGTCGCAGGCAGCACCAGCCAGGCCTTGCCAGACAGGCGCATCAGCGCCAGCAGCGTGCCAAAGAAGACACCACCCAGCGTGGCAATCACCGTCAGCATCACGCTGAAGTAAAAGCCCTTGAGCACGAACTGGCTGATCAGCTCCCAGTTATAAAAAGACCAATCAAGTGCGAGATTCATGGCTTAGTGCCCTCCTGCAGCAGAGGCTGCAGACAAGCCCGGCACGCGGGTACGTTTTTCAATGAAAGCCATGATGCGGTTGATGGCGAAGGCCGAAATCACATACAGCCCCGTCACCGCCATGTAGACCTCAATGCCACGGCCGGTTTCTTCCTGCGCCTGCATGGCAAACAGCGTCAGCTCTGTCACCGACACCGCAAACGCCACGGACGAGTTCTTGAAGATGTTCATGGTCTCGCTGGTCAGCGGCGGAATGATGATGCGCAGCGCATTGGGCAGCAGCACATAGCGGTAGGTCTGCCAGGTGGTAAAGCCCATGGCCAGACCGGCATAGCGCTGACCACGGGGCAGCGCCTGAATGCCGGAGCGCACCTGCTCTGCAATACGCGCCGAAGTGAAAAAGCCCAGCGCCAGCACCACAAGGATGAAGCCGGAAACCGACTTCATGGCAGGGAAGATGGCTGGCACCACGTGGTACCAGATAAAAATTTGCACCAGCAGCGGGATATTGCGAAACAGCTCCACCCACGCATTGCCAAAACGCACCGTCCAGGGGCGGTTTTCCAGAGTACGCAAGGTACCGATCACCAGGCCAGCAGCCAGGGCCAGCGCCAAAGCCAGCAAAGACACAGACACGGTCCAGCCCCAGGCCGACAGCATCCAGTCCAGATAGGTGATGTCGCCGTCAGAGCCGAAGCAGCTGCCGCGCACTTCACGATCGATGGTGTCCTCACAGAACACCTGCCAATCCCAATTCATAGGATTTCCTTCCACTTAAACCTGCAATGGACCAGCGGTGCAGCTGGCCCGGAAGCAAAAACGCCCCGCTCCGCGTTCCGGCAGGCGGGGCGTTTTTCACTGATGGATCAGTTGTTGTAGGCTTCCTTGGGCTTGTTGTTGGGGTTGTTCCATGCCTCACGCGTAGCGTCAGACAGGGGCAGACCCACGGCCACATTGGCAGGAGGGATAGGCTGCATGAACCACTTGTCCCACAGCTTTTCCAGCGTGCCGTCCTTGACCTGGCGGGCGATGGATTCGTTCACGGCCTTCAGGAACTCAGGATCGTTCTTGCGCACCATGCAGGCGATGGGCTCGGTAGACAGTGCTTCACCCACGATCACGAAGTCACCCGCGTTCTTGGACTTGGAGATATTGCCCGCCAGGATGGAACCATCCATCACGAAGGCGTCCGCACGGCCGGTTTCCAGCAGCAGGAAGCTGTCGGCGTGGTCCTTGCCCATTACGTTCTTGAATTCAATACCTTCGGCACGCTTGTTCTGGCGCAGCAGCTGCACCGATGTGGTGCCTGTGGTGGTGGCCACGGTCTTGCCGTTCAGGTCCTTGACATCCTTGATACCAGAGTCCTTGCGAGTGGCAATGCGCACCTGCTCGATATAGGTGGTGTTGGCAAAGTCCACGTCCTTCTGACGGTTCATGTCATTGGTGGTCGAGCCGCACTCGATGTCCACCGTACCGTTGACCACCAGAGGAATACGGTTCTGCGAGGTCACAGGCTGGTATTTCTTGTCAATCTTCTTGCCCAGCTTCTTTTCCAGATCAGAAACAATGTTCTCGGCCATTTCGGTGTGGAAGCCCACGTACTTGCCATCACCCAGGGTATAGCCCAGTGCGCCCGAAGACTCGCGCACCCCCAGCGTGATGCTGCCCGACGAATTGATCTTGGACAGCGTGTCATTGGCCTGCGCCATTGCGCTACCTGCCGCCAAAGCCATCACCGCTACCGCCAGCAAATGTTTCTTCATAGAGTGCTCCTCTGATCAAACTTGGTGAACATGCATGCTTGTATACGAATGCATAGAGTCATGCCAACTACGCATAACGAAAAACTATTGTCATGCAAGTGACAGGTCAAATTCCAGCCTCAGCATCGCCAAGTGGAATGACTACCATCGTAAAAGCTATATCTGTGCCAGAAACACAAGTTTCTTTAGTGAAAACCCTGAAATCGCATATTGCGTGGAGACCATAAAAAAAAAAGCGACTTCCCTGAAAGAAAGTCGCTTTTTTCACAGTCTGATTGCAATGGCGGTCAGTCTGCCTTCTTTTTCTCCTGCTGCACCGCCTGATGCTGCAGAAAGCTCCACAGGGCTTGGCCTACGGACTTGTGGTTGTCCTTGCTGGTTGGCTTTTCACGGTAAGCCAGCACATCCATGGGCAGCTGGAATTTGCTCGAACCAGCGGGCACGGCACTGACCAGACGCCCGCTTGCCAGTTCATTGCGTACGGCACTAAAAGGCAGGAAGGCCACACCATGGCCTTCAATGGTCATGGCCTTCAGACCTTCAGCCATATCGGTTTCATAGACACGCTCCAGATGCACGGGCATGTCCGCTTCCTTGAGCAGCAGCTCCGTCAGGCGGCCCAGATAGGCTCCGGGACCATAGGCCAGGAAGGGCAGGGACTGCGTTGCCGTGCCGGGCAAGGTAAACAGAGGATTGCCATCGGCATCCGGCTTGGCGTAAGGCGCCAGCAGCTCTTCGCCCAGACGCACCATTTCGTAGCGCGCAGGGTCCAGCTGCAGAGGCTGGGAGCTGTGGTGATAGGCAATCAGAAAGTCGCAGCCGCCCTCGACCAGGCGCATCACGGCGTCGTGCACATTCAGGGCAATCAGACGGCTTTTGAACGGCCCGAACTGCTCCTGCACCTGCGACACCCAGGCAGGGAAAAATGTGAAGGCCAGGGTATGGGGCACAGCAAAGCCCACCATGCCCTTGTCACTACTGGCATGGGCACGCAGCATGGAGCGGGTGCTTTGCAATGCCTGCAGCATCTCCAGCGCCTGCTCATACATGGTCTTGCCCGCAGGGGTGAGACGCGTGGGATAGGAGCTGCGGTCGACCAGATCAGTCCCGGCCCATGCCTCCAAGGCCTGTATCCGGCGCGAGAACGCCGGTTGGGTCACATGTCGCAGCTGGGCGGATCGGCTGAAGCTGCGCGTTTCAGCCAGACTGACAAAGTCTTCAAGCCATTTGGTTTCCATAACCGCGATTATCGCCTTGCCGCAATCTGACGGCAGATGAACTTGCACATAGTCAATATGAATAAATCCACCAATAATGTGGCACGGCGTGCTGGCCACCCTTGCCTGCGCCCCGCATCCGGCTGACGTGCACAACACGGACCAGTCCGGAATCGATATCGAACGCTGGGCCACCCCCAGTTGCCTGCTGCAGTGCAGGGGCACGTTCGGTCATTTGCCTAGCTCTTGTTTCCGATTCCGCGACATGTCTGACCACCATCCCAGCCCGGCCACCAAGGCCGAAGGCTCTGCCGAGCCACGTTCTCTGCGTATTGAAGACTGGCTCACCGTCATCATCATGGCCCTGCTGGCCCTGATTACCTTTGCCAATGTGCTGGTGCGCTACTTCACAGATGCCTCGTTCGCCTGGACCGAGGAAATCTCCATCTTTCTGATGATTGTGCTGGCCCTGGTCGCAGGCAGTGCCGCTGTCGCACGCGATCAGCACATCCGCATCGAGTTTTTCACCAGCCGTGGTTCTGCAACCCGAAAAAAGGCGCTGGCGCGCCTGGGCTCTGCCTGTACCGCTCTGCTTTTTGCCATCATCGCTGTGCTCAGCACCCGCCTGGTCTGGGATGAATGGCGCTATGAAGAAACCTCGCCCGGTATTGGCGTGCCGCAGTGGTGGTATTCCATCTGGCTGCCAGTTTGCTCGCTGGCCATCACGCTGCGTGCCATCGGCCTGTTCATCCGCCAGGGCAAGCGCTCGTATGAAGACGTGACCCCAGAAGACAAGCAGGGAGACAAGGCATGATTGTGACCCTGCTGTTTGTCGCCTTTCTGGTGCTGATGTTTCTGGGCGTGCCCATCGGGGCTGCACTCGGCCTGGCAGGCGCAGCCTGTATTGCACTGGCCAATATGGACGTGCAGTGGTTCGGCCTGCTGGCCGTGCCACAGAACTTCTATGCAGGCCTGGGCAAGTACCCCCTGCTTGCCATTCCCATGTTTGTGCTGGTGGGCTCCATCTTTGATCGCTCTGGCGTGGCGGCCCGTCTGGTGAACTTTGCGGTGGCCATCGTGGGCCGCGGCCCCGGCATGCTGCCGCTGGTTGCCATCTGCGTGGCCATGTTCATGGGCGGTATCTCTGGCTCTGGCCCCGCCACGGCAGCTGCCGTAGGTGGCGTGATGATTGCCGCCATGACACGTGCAGGCTACCCTGCCCCCTTTTCCGCCAGCGTAGTGGCAGGCGCTGCCGCGACGGACATACTGATTCCACCCTCGGTGGCCTTCATCGTGTACTCGGTGCTCGTGCCCGGTGCATCCGTACCTGCGCTGTTTGCTGCGGGCGTTTTCCCCGGGATTCTGGCCGGGCTGGCGCTCATCATTCCCGCCGTATGGATGGCGCGCCGCCACAAGATGGGCCAGCTGGAAGCCAGCCTGCCCCGCCCACCGTTCTGGAAAAGCCTGCGTGAAGCCATCTGGGGGCTGGCCGCACCCGTGGTGATTCTGGGCGGCATGCGCGCTGGCTGGTTTACCCCGACCGAAGCCGCCGTAGTGGCGGTGTTCTACGGTCTGTTCGTCGGCATGGTGATCCACCGCACCATCAAGCTGCGCGATCTGTTTGCCATCTTCCGCGAGGCGGGTGAGCTGTCCGCCGTCATCCTGCTGGTGGTCGCGCTGGCTGGGGTGTTCGCCTTTTCGCTGTCCACACTCGGCGTGATTGACCCGATCACCCGCGCCATTGTGAGCTCGGGCCTGGGCGAAACCGGCATCCTCGCCCTGCTCATCGTGATGCTGCTGGTGCTGGGGATGTTCCTGGACGGCATTTCCATCCTGCTGATCTTTGTGCCACTGCTGGCGCCGCTGATGCTGCACTTCCAGTGGGATGTGGTCTGGTTCGGCGTGCTGCTGGTGCTCACGGTGGCCATTGGCCAGTTCACCCCACCCATGGCCGTGAACCTGATGGTGGCCAGCAAGATTGCTGCCGTACGCATGGAGCAGACCACCCGCTGGGTGATCTGGCTGGTGCTGGCCATGTGCGTCGCCATGCTGCTGGTCGCTGTTTTCCCCCAGATTGCGCTGTGGCTGCCACAGCGGCTGGGCTATTGATTTTTCTTTCGCACAAAAACTCAAGCTTCATAAGGAGACAAGCCATGAAACTGCGTAGCTTTCTGACGGCCACCGCCGCTGCCGCCACCTTGCTGACTCTGGGCCTGCCCACGGCCCATGCACAGCCCAAGTACAAGGATGAGTACCGCCTGTCGGTCGTGCTGGGCACGGCCTTTCCATGGGGCAAGGGTGCAGAAATCTGGGCCGACAAGGTGCGCGAGCGCACGGATGGCCGCATCAATATCAAGCTCTACCCCGGCACCTCGCTGGTGCAGGGTGACCAGACCCGTGAATTCAGCGCCATTCGCCAGGGTGTGATCGACATGGCCGTGGGCTCGACCATCAACTGGTCGCCCCAGGTCAAGGCCCTGAACCTGTTCTCCCTGCCCTTCCTGTTCCCGGACTACGCCGCCGTGGACGCCGTGGTGCAAGGCCCCGTGGGTGAAGAAATCTTCAAGACCATCGACAAGGCCGGCGTGCTGCCACTGGCATGGGGCGAAAACGGCTACCGCGAAATCTCGAACTCCAAGCGCCCCATCACCAAGCCTGAAGACCTCAAGGGCCTGAAGATCCGTGTCGTGGGCTCTCCCCTGTTCCTGGACACCTTCACCGCACTGGGCGCCAACCCCACACAGATGAGCTGGGCAGACGCCCAGCCTGCCATGGCCAGCGGTGCCGTGGATGGTCAGGAGAACCCCATCCCCGTGTACATGGCTGCCAAGCTCAACACCGTGGGCCAGAAGTACCTGACCCTATGGGGCTACATGAACGATCCGCTGATCTTTGTGGTGAACAAGGACGTGTGGAAGAGCTGGACGCCTGAAGACCAGGCCATCGTCAAGCAGGCTGCATTGGATGCTGCCAAGGAGCAGATCGCCATCTCCCGCAAGGGCACCATGGAAGCTGACAAGCCGCTGATCAAGGATCTGAATGCCCTGGGCGTGGAAGTGACCGATCTGACACTGGAGCAGCGCAAGGCCTTTGCCGATGCCACCAAGAGCGTCTATGCCAAGTGGAAGCCACAGATTGGCACCAACCTGGTGGAAATGGCAGAAAAAGCCATTGCCGAGCGCAAGCAGTAACTGCCAGCCGGTGAATCGCGCTATGGGGGGAGCCTTCGGGCTCCCTTTTTTATAGCTTGCAAGGCTTGCTACATCAGCGTTGAAGCCTACTTTTTCTATTGAAAACACTGGCCGCTGATACCACAACTGCTGCCAGCCAGTTGTTACGCCTTGCGTGAGCACTGTAAGAACAAGCCTACTTGCATGCAGTTGCAAGGGTTTACCCTGATATTGCTTACAGTTCTCGCTGGTCTGCAGGAAAACGGCCTCTGGCCTTGAAACACCTGCTTCTGTCTCTTTACGTCGCAACTGGCGCTGCCTGCTCTCCTGCCCGATGCTTGAACACTCCCGTCATACCCCTCTGGATACTGTTGACCAGCGAGCCAATGGTTCGTTTGCATGCCTGGCGCTCTATGTGCTCGCAGGTGCTGTGCTGGCCGTGGCTGCCCTAATGGGGCTGCGCAACGGCGATATGCAGCTGCTGCCTCACGCCCTCACCGCCGCCGCACTGTGGCTGGGCCTGGGTGGCTGGCTGCTGTACCGCAGCCTGCGCCCCAGCCGGGTCTATGCACAGGCCTACCATATGGATGCGCCAGACTACCGCCGCATGCCCACGCCTGAAAGCAGCACGACGGCCCAGACTCCCTGGGAGCTCTACGCTTTCTGGGGCATTCCCAGTGCACGCACACTGCACCCCACGAGGGCTTCGGCCAGTGTGCGCTCTGACAGCACGCAGCCCAGCCATGCCAGTGCAGAGGCCATGGCTTGTGCCGTGCTGGAGCTGGCTGCACGCAAACACCAGCGTCCCACATCGCTGTTTGGCGCCTACCAGTAAGCCGCAACAACCATCAAAAAAGAGCTGCCAGCGCCCATGTAGCAAGCGCTGGCAGCTCTTTTTTTTACAGCGTATCAGGCTGCAGTCTGAATCAGCGGCGCCTCCCCCATCAGCAGCTGCTCCTGGCGAATGGCTTCATGCCCCTCACCCAGCAACAGCACCTGGCGCAGCACATGGATGATGGTCTGAGCAAAGCCCAGGTCATTCATCAAAGAGCTGACGGTCAGACTGTCAAGCAGACCACCGCGGATGGCTGCAAACAGATGCTTGCGGAACTGGGCATCAAACGCGGCGATGCTGGCATCCAGCGCATGCAGCTCCTGCGTCCATTGCGACTCAGGCACGTCCGCCACGCTCAGGGCATGGATGTCGCGCAAGGTCTGCAGCATGTACAGGCGCAGCTCCAGATAGCTGCTGCGCGCGGCGGAGTCATCGGGCTGCATCAGGAATTTGTGCATATTGCGCTGCAGGCGGTGGGCATCCTTGACCGCATCTACCAGCTGAAAGGCCGCCACCTGGCTGCTGTGCCAGAACGCCTGCTGCGCGCCATCCAGTGGCTGATCCATGCGGCCCATGAACTCCAGCAGATCGGCATACACCCCCTTGATGTGGTTGCGGTAGAGCACATCGGCATTGATGGCCTGGTGCTCCAGACGGCTGCGCAGCTGCGGGTCTTCGCGCTCCGGGCCATGGCGCACATCAGGTGGTGCATACAGCGCGTGGGCCACCACCTCCAGCGCCAGACGTGCCATGTGCTGCAACTCCTTGGCCACGGCACTGCTGGCACTTTCTGCCGTCTGCAAGGATGTGGTCTGCAGATAGCGCGCCCGTGTGAGCTGTACCACCTGCCCGGCACCGGTTTCAATCAGCACCGAAGGCTCCTGCGCGTCAGGCAACCAGCGCTCCAGCGCCTGGGCCAGCTGCTGCTGAAAAGGCCAGAACACCAGCACGCCCATGGCATTGAACAGGGTATGGAACATGGCCAGCTGAATCAGGGTGTTGTCACCCATACCCATCCAGCCTGTGGCGTGCACGACCAGCCAGGTCATGGGCGGCAGCAGGAAGAAGGCAATCACCGTCGTCGTACCGTTGAACACCATGTGTGCCACCGCCAGACGCTGACCGCTGCGCGCGCTGCCAATCAGGCCCATGACACCTGTTGATACGGCCGATCCCAGGTTGGAGCCAATAGCAATGGCCAGCGCCTGATCCAGCGCCAGCTGCTGGCTGGCCAGTGCAGCCAGTGTCAGCATCAGCGTGGCGTGGCTGGACTGCACGACCACCGTGATCAGCGTCCCCACACCCACGAACAGCAGTGCACCCATCGCACCATCGGCGCTGTAGCGGTCCAGCCGCAGATCCCCAAAGCTGGAGAAGCCGGACTTGATCTCATCAATGCCCATGAAGATCAGCGAAATGCCCAGCAGCAGACGACCTACGGCCTTGCCCCTGTCGCCCGACATGCCCAGCAAAATGCCAAACACCAGCAGCGGCATGGCCACTTTGGACATGCTGATGTTCTGCCCTGCCAGTGCCAGCAGCCAGATACCGCTGGTGGCACCCAGGTTGGCACCAAACAGCACGGCGATGCTGCCCACCAGCGTGATCAACCCAGCACTCAGAAAAGCAATGGTCAGCAGCGACACCAGTGTGCTGGACTGCAGCAGCAGACTGGCGACCGAGCCAAACAGCAGCCCCTTGAAGGGCGTGGATGTGCTTTTGCCCAACCACTGCTCCAGCCTGCCGCCGGCCAGGTTCTTCAGGCCCTGCTCCAGGCTTTGCATGCCGAACAGAAACAGCGCCAGCCCGGCGCACAGCTGCAGCCAGCCGCTACTCCACCAGAACGACCACGCCAGCGCCGCCAGCGCCAGAACCATCAGCGAATGTTTGGAATACACAGGGCTGAACACATCACACCTTTTTTTCAGTTGTTCTTTTTGCTGGGGTCTCTAACTACCCCATACACCCAGCTTGCATGGGCGTGCACAGCGCGCAATGCTGCAGGCAATGCTGCAGGCAGTGCTGCATGACTAGCGCGCAGAATGTAAGCAGTTGTCAACGAAACCGCGCAGTGTAAGTGGCAGACTGCACTTAGATCGGGGTGATCAGGGATTGCCCAGAGAAATATCGCAAGCTGTTGTCTAGGAACAAATCCACGGTGGCCTGCACGGCCTCGGGCGACCAGCCCGCCACATGCGGTGTCAGCACCACCTTGCTGCTGTCCAGCAGCTCGGCAGGCGGCAGCGGCTCGCTCTCATACACATCCAGCCCGGCTCCCGCCAGACGACCTTCATGCAGGGCCTGCGCCAGCGCGGCGGTGTCGATCACCGAGCCACGCGCGATATTCACCACATAGCCCTGTGGGCCCAGCGCATCGAGCACCTGGGCATTTACCAGATGCCTGGTGGCTGCGCCACCGGGCGTGGCAACCACCAGCACATCGGCCCACTCGGCCAGCCCCAGCACGCTGTCGAAGTAGGTGTGGGACACACCCGCCTTGGGCTTGCGGTTGTGATAGCCCACAGGCATGTCAAAGCCCTCGGCCCGGCGGGCAATCTTCTGGCCGATGGTGCCCAGCCCCAGAATGCCCAGGCGCTTGCCCGAAACATTGGGCGGCAGCTCAATGGCATTGCGCCATACGCCCTGGCGCGTGAGCTTGTCCAGATGCACGATGCCGCGCACAGCCGCCAGCACCAGGCCAAAGGCGTGATCGGCCACGCAGTTGTCGTTGGTGCCAGCACCATTGAACAGGCCAATGCCACGCGCACGGGCATGGGCCAGATCAATGTTTTCATAGCCTGCACCCAGCGCCCCGACCAGACGCAGGCGAGGCATGGCATCCATCTGCGCAGCGCTCAGGCCAATCGCACCAATGGTCAGCACCACCTCCACCTGCGCGCCATGCTGGGCAATGGCCTGTGCACACTGCTGGGCATCGGGGGCGTACAGCACCTCAAAGTGCTGGGCCAGCTGGTCACGGTGTGCTTCCGAGAGCACATGCAAAACAAGGAGAACAGGCTTCAAGGCAGACATGGCAGAAAAGGTCGGTCAAGGTCAAAGCGCCTATTCTGAATGCTCTGCGCTTTGTTGCAGCGCCCACATTTGGGCATAGCGGCCACCTTGGGCCAGCAAGTGTGCGTGTGTGCCGCGCTCGATGATCTGGCCGCCGTCCATGACCAGAATCTCATGGGCATCGACCACGGTAGACAGGCGGTGTGCAATCACCAGTGTGGTCTTGCCCTGAGCGGCGCTGGCCAGTTCCTGCTGAATGGCACGCTCGGTCTGGCTGTCCAGCGCTGAGGTCGCCTCATCAAAGATCAGTATCGGCGGGTTCTTGAGCAGGGTGCGCGCTATGGCCACGCGCTGCTTTTCGCCGCCTGAGAGCTTAAGCCCACGCTCCCCCACCCTGGTGGCATAGCCCTTCGGGGTAGAGACAATGAAGTCATGAATGCGCGCAGCCCTGGTGGCTTCTTCGACCTCCTGCTGGGTGGCTCCCGTGCGGCCATAGGCGATGTTGTAGGCCACGGTATCGTTGAACAGCACGGTGTCCTGCGGCACGATGCCAATGGCGCGGCGCAGGCTGTCCTGCGTCACACCACGGATGTCCTGACCCGCAATGGTGATGCGGCCGCTTTGCACGTCATAAAAGCGGTACAGCAGGCGTGCCAGCGTGCTCTTTCCTGCGCCGGATGCACCGACCACGGCCACGGTCTTGCCCGCTGGCACGCTAAAGCTCACGCCCTGCAGGATGGGGCGTTCTGGGTCATAGGCAAAGCGTACCTCTTCAAAGCGTACCTCGGGCTGTTCGTGCAGCTGCAGCGGCTGGGCCGATGGCTGATCTGCCACCTCGCGCTCGCGGTCCATGAGGGTGAACATGCGCGAAAGGTCTGCCATGCTCTGCTTGATTTCGCGGTACAGCGTGCCCAGAAAATTCAGCGGTATGTACAGCTGAATCATGAAGGCATTGATCATCACAAAGTCGCCCAGCGTCAGCGTACCTGCCACCACCCCCTGCGTGGCGCGCCAGAGCATGGCCACCAGCGCCGTAGCAATGATGAGCTGCTGCCCGCCATTGAGCAGACTCAGCGTGCGCTGGCTTTTCAGACGTACGCGGCGCAGCTCCTGCAGGTTTTCGTCATAGCGGCGCGCCTCAAAGTCTTCGTTGTTGAAGTATTTGACGGTTTCGTAGTTCAGCAGCGCGTCCACCGCCTTGGTGTGGGCGGCCGAATCCTGCGCATTCGCGGCGCGCCGGAACTGCGTGCGCCACTCCGTGAGCTTGACGGTGAAAGTGATGTAGCACACCAGCGCCACGGCTGTGATGGCGGCAAAGCCCCAGTCAAAGCTCACCGCCAGAATGCCCAGCACCAGCAGCATTTCAATCAAGGTGGGCAGGATGCTGTAGAGCGAATAGGACACCAGTGACTCGGTGCTGCGCACTCCACGCTCGATGTCACGCGTCATGCCGCCGGTCTGGCGCTCCAGGTGAAAGCGCAGACTCAGACTCATCAGATGGCGGAACGTGGACAGTGCTATCGCGCGCGATGCCCCCTGCGTAGCCTTGGCAAAGACCAGATCGCGCAGCTCGGTAAACAGCGAGGTCGAAAAGCGCAGCGCCCCGTAGGCCAGCAGCAGCCCTACGGGGACGACCAGCAGCGCCTTGCCATCGCCCGGCTTCACGTCCAGCGCATCCACCAGTTCCTTGAGCAGCAGCGGCACACCCACTACTGCCAGCTTGGCTGCCACCATGAACAGCAAGGCGGCCAGCACGCGCCATTTGTACTGCCACAGATAGGGGAGCAGGCGCCGCAGGGCGGCCCATTCCGCAGCATTAGCCACTGAAGTGCTGGAGGGATCTGGTGTTTCGTGTGAACCGCTGCGACGCATGGAGGACAATTCGGGTCTGTTTGTTTTACTGCCGAATTGTCACCCATGCCTCGTTCTCCTGACTTGCCCAGCGTTGCACTGCCTACTGATAAAGAGCTGGTGCTCAAAGTCGTTCCCATGCCTGCCGACTGCAATGCCAATGGCGACATCTTTGGTGGCTGGGTGATGTCTCAGGTGGACCTGGCAGGCTGCACACTGGCCATGCGCCTGGCCGGTGGTCGCATGGCCACCGTGGCTGTGAAAGAGTTCATCTTCAAGCACCCCGTGCGCGTGGGCGATGTGGTGTCGCTGTATGGCTGCATTACCCACGTAGGTCGCACTTCGGTGACCGTGGACATGGAAGTGTTTGCCGAGCGCATGAGCCACCAGGGCCAGTACGTCAAGGTGACTGAAGCCGTGCTGACCTATGTCGCCATTGATGACGAAGGCCGCCCCCGCCCGCTGAATACACCTGCACCGGAAACTGCACCTACGGCCATCCTGCCCCAGCAGGACTGAGGCGGGGCAGGCTTTTTCTCCCACTGTTTCTTTTCCCTCCCCGCTGGGTGAGGGTGGGGGCCAAGCTGGTGCATGCTGCCCAACCTGCTCAGATTCCAGGCACTGCCGGCCCCCATCCCTGCCTTCCCCCAGAGGGGGAAGGAGAAAATGCCCCTCACCCTGACCCTCTCCCGTAAACGGGAGAGGGAACAAAGCTGGGATGCAACGCCCTCTCCCACTTGTGGGAGAGGGCTGGGGTGAGGGTTTGCCAAGGCTTATGCACCACCTCGATGGTGAGGCCCTGCACCACCTGGGCCGCGCGGGTACTCAGGCTGATGTTGCTTCTGCCGTCTTGGGCTTGGCAGCTGCTGAAGTGCTGCTGGTCACAGCCTTGGTACGCTGCCCTACGCCCACTTCAATCTCGCCCGAGAGCTGGCCACCCTCCTCAATCACGATCTTGCCGTAGCGAATCTTGCCGCTGACGCGCCCGGTGCTGTGGATCACCAGCTTTTCACGCACGGTCAGCGAGCCCGCAAACTCGCCATGAATCTCGGCAATATCAATTTCTGCAGCACCGTGAAAAGCGCCCTGCTGCGCAATGTGGATGACGCGCGAATCCATGGTGGCCTCAACCGTCCCCTCGACCACCAGTGTGTCGCAGTCCGTAATTTCTACGCCCTTGAGCTTGATGTTGGGGCCTACGGTCAGCTTGCTGCCGCCCTGGTCTGCCGTATTGCTGGAAGCACTTGCCGCAGCAGGCGCAGCAGGCGCAGCACTGTTGCCATGGACCATGCTGCTGGGAACAGATTCGTGCACGGTGGATGCAGCAGGCTCTGCTGCGGCGTTGCCTGCAGGTCTGAAGCCGCCCACGGGATTGCTGGGGCGGTTGACGAAGCTTTGCGGCTCTCGCTTGGAAAAGAATGGGTTGCTCACGGCCATGGATCCTCCTCAATGAAAGTCTTGAGCATAGGAATCCTGCCGCTGCACACGCTCGCTGGTTTCGCAACAGCCGTAAGCAAAGACTACGGTTGTGGCGTCTGCTTACGTGTGTTGCGCTCTCAAACAAATAGCACGGCGCTGCAGACTCAGGAAACAATATACGCAGCCATGCCAGCGGAGAGCAGCTCGCCCGGTTCACTCAGAAACTCCATGCGTGTCGTGGCCACGCGCGAGCCCAGACGCAGCACTTCGGCACGCACCACAAAGCGCTGACCAATGCCTGGGCGCATATAGTCCACGCGCAGGTCAATGGTGCCAATACGGCCAAAGCGTTCCACGCGCTGCTGCCATGGCTCTGCCATGTGCTTGGCACCCAGGGCGGCCATGACGGCTACGCCACCCACCGCGTCCAGCGCCGCGCTGATGGCACCGCCGTGGATGCGGTTGATGGCCGGGTGCCCCACCAGATCTGGCTTCATCTCCATGCTGGCCACGGCCGTGGTCGCATCGGCGCTTTCCAGCTTCAGCCCCAGCACTTTGTTGAAGCTGACGTATTCCTCCGTCACATGCTTGAGTGCGGCCAGAAACTCGGGCTCGAACTGCAACGCCTGTGCAGACTGGGATGGCTTGGGTGTCATGGCATGAACCTCTCTCAAAAAAAGAGCTGCCAGCGCTTGATGTTGCTTGGTTTTCGAATGAAATCATTTGAAAACCAAGGTATTACGTGCGTTGGCAGCTTTTGTTTTTATAGCTCGGTATTCAGGCCAGCTTAGAGCTGGCTGAAGTCGGGCTTACGTTTTTGGTGAAAGCGCAAACCTTGGCTTCGCCATTCGGCGGAGACAAGCTCCGCCTCGATTTCAGCACTTGCTGAAATCAGGTTTTCTCTTTTAGCGAAAGCACTCGCCTGCTTTGCAGTACGCACAGCTACGCTGCGCTACAGACTTCAGCACCTGCTGAAGTCTGGCTTTCTTTTCTAGTGAAAGAGCAAACCTTGGCTTCGCCATTCGGCGGAGACAAGCTCCGCCTCGATTTCAGCACT
>ERZ1034913.1209-NODE-1209-length-16452-cov-45.124596_pt1 | contig 16452 bp, 8 predicted proteins | sample MGYA00520697_ERZ1034913 | MGnify/ENA primary metagenome ERZ1034913 (study PRJEB33766, sample SAMN09781786) | gut metagenome | biome: gut microbiome | host: Homo sapiens | place: Madagascar | study: EMG produced TPA metagenomics assembly of the PRJNA485056 data...
GCAGCGTTATCGCTCTTCATGTGTTTGGCGCCCTGCACCATCGCCGGTCACTCCTTTACAGCTCATGTTGTCTAAACAAATAATAGCCGATTCGCGAGCTCATGCGCCGGACAACGCAGCCTGGCAGCATTGCACAGCGCGAGTATGGGCCCGCATTTGAGTTTTCAAAATGTCCCGAATCGGCGGGGCGATTCGGGATACAATAGCTACAGGAAACGACGCACCCCGCGTAAGTACTTAGGAGCGCGGGCGACCAGTTTCCGACGTTGTTAAATGCCCGGGCCTCTAACCCCGGGCATTCTTATTTGCGCTTGTTACGGCGCAAATGCCTTCTACCGTCCGCACCGCGCGTGCGCCTACGGACCTTAAACCGAACCTCATACGAGTCAAGAAACGCGATGACGAACGTGCCCACCGCCGCGAGGGCGGCGAGCGCGTTAAGGAATTTCAGCATTTGGGGACCTCCGATCGAGTCGTCGGCCGCCCGCGCACGGGATGCGTCGCAAGGCTATTTTACTGCGAGTGCATGCACCCGCAGCTGGTAAACGCAATAATTGCAAACATCTGTTCGATATTCATACGCTTGATCCATCGGGCAATGGAGCCTGGCTGCGTTGTCCAAAAAGAACGGGGCAGACTCCAGTGCGGAGTCTGCCCCGAAAAGAGAATGGCAAAGCAAGAACGTAGATGGACGAGAAAAGTGTCCGCAAGTCTCATGGCCATCACATCCCACCTGCCAAGGAGATGGGTGAGCGAGCGCTACTCCTGCTCGGACTCCTCAGCCTGCTTACGGCTGCGGATGAGGTGCGCCACGCCGATGCACAGCACCGCGCCGCCAGCGATCCAAGTGAACGTCACGCCGTTGAGGCCGGTCAGCGGGAGGCCGACATGCTTGGTATCGCCAACGGTGATGTTGAAGGTGCCGTCGTCGTTTGTAGCTGTGCCAGTCTTGGCTTCGAGCTTGTTGTCGCCCTTCTTGTCATTCGGCGTGCCGATGATAACCTGATTACTCGGAGCGCTTAGTACGTACTTTTCTGCGTTCGAGCTTTCACCCGAAGTTCCACTTTCACTCTTCGACTTAATCGTGAAATCGAAAGGTGCGACCTTATCGTAGTTTTCGGGAGCGTCAGTCTCCTCTACCGTATAGGTTCCCGCACCGAGGCCCGTGACAGCAATGGCGCCATCGTCGCCAGTCGTGAACTTATGCGCATCATCTCCAAGAGTTCCATCGGACTGAACGTATTTCCCCATTAGGTTTGAATCCGCCGCCGCCTTCACCTTGATGGTAAATTTTGCATCCGGGAGTGCCTTCTCGGTGCCAAGGTCAACCTTATTCAGTTTAAGGCCATAGGTGTAGGTCTTGACCTCATCGGGCACCGTCGTGCCGGTGTCGCTGGTCATTGGATTATTTGAATATTCAAGTTTGACAGTGTTGGTGTTACCCGCATTGTCTCCAACGGTAGCCTCGCTGTTAATCTTTGCCTTATAGGAGACGACGATGCAGGAGCCCGCAGCAACGCGTTTCACACTCTTAAGATTTTCGCAGGTCCAAGTCGTTGTCTTAGTTCCAGTTGCAGGGTCTGCAGGTTCCACACTTTGAGTAAAGCTGCTCGTCACATCAGTGCCATTCGCGTGGTTAATATCAGCCTGAGCGAGGTCCTTATTCGCATATAGAGTTGCTGTGAAGCCGGTCTCCAACGTCAAGCCCTTGGAGAGTTGGTCGGAGAACTTATAGAAGTACATGCCGTACGTATCGTAGTTATCGGCGACAGTGCCATAGAGGTTGTACGTAACCTCCTGCCCAACATGGGAGTCGCTGGCATCGAGCTCTTTATCGCCCCTGACACTCACGATTTTCTTATCGACGGTAGGTACGCTCTTTTTGGGAGTCACCACTTTATCAGCCACACCATCAACGACCGCATATACGGGCGAAGTGAAAACGTCCTTCGAGCTGTTATTTGAACCTTCTGCCACGCTATTGGTCAAGAAGAGCCAGTAGCCGGCGGCAAGGCCGGAAAGGGATTTATTGTCCTGATTAGTCGCCTTCCATGCACCGGAAAAAGCAGCGGTATTCAGTTTTTTCGCAATTACATTCAGAACATTGTCGCTCGCAACCTTTGTAGCTTCATCAGTTTCAGCATGTTCATTCAGCCATTCGGCAGCCTCCTGTGCGTTTTTGCTGCTGTAGCTTTTGGTGGAATCTTCTGCCTTCACGGCTTCATCAATTGCACTGACAACAACATCCCGAATTGCATCCTTCTCGGCCTGGGAAGAGCCGGCCCACTGAATGTTGGTGACAGCAGAATCGCTCACATTAGCCGTAAAGATCTGGATGCCCTTATAGGTCGTAGTCTCTTGATAAGTAGGGTCATTGAAAGTTACGGTCGAACCCGCCGCACCCTCAGCAAACGCCATCGTGACGGGCGCCATGACGCCGCCGAAGCTCAGCGCTGCCGTGAGGCCTGCCGTTACTGCCAGGCGTGCGATGTTCTTGTTCATGCTCATCTTCTTTTCCTCCGTTTTCCGGTTGGTCCTCATCCAATCGGTCATCATCTGTCTGTGTCTTAGCATCTGCTTCGCTACGTCTCGCCCCGCTCTCGGTGGGGCTGCCAGCTACTCTTTATGGCTGCCACCTCCCCGCTTGACCAGGAGCGCGACCACGATGAGCGCAGCTCCAGCGACCGCTGCGGCGGCCACGGCGTACATTGCCATATCGCCAGTCGAGGGCATAAAGCCTCCGGTGAAGATGCTAGGGGGCGTGCCGGCGGGCGTGTTGATGAGCGACGCCTCCAGGCTGCCCGTCGACCCGTCCGCGCTGTCGGCGCGCAGGGGCGACTCGGCCGTAATGGTGAGCTTGGGCTTGGCGGCGGCCACCTGGTCGACGTCCAGGCCCTCGGCCTTGACCGTCACGGAGCGCGTACCCTCAAAGGCGGTGTAGCCCTTGGGCGCCTTGAGCTCGCGGACCTCCAGCTTGCCCGAGTCCACGCCCGAGACGGTCACGCGGCCGTCCTCGCCTGTGGTGACGGTAGCCTTGCCCTCCGCATCCCACGTGCCATCGGCTGCCAGCGTGCGACCGCGGTCGTCGGTGATGCTCAGGACCGCCCCGGGCAGCGGCTTGTCGCCGTTGCTGCTGCGCTTGGTCAGCGCGAGATCCCAGGTGTAGACAGTCGCATCGTCGCTCGGCGTGCGGGTGAAGCCGGCGTCGCCGGACTGGTCGGCAAAGGGAGAGCGCGGGTAGCGCAGGTAGACCTCGTTGGGATTGCCCTTCGCGATGCCGTGGTTGCAGCCGGCGGCGAGCGGCGCATTGTACACGGCGACCACGCGGGCGCCCGCAGTGAAAGCGTCGGCCCCGCTGAGCACGGCGATCAGGTCGCCGATGCGCACGGTGAAGGTCCCGTCCGCGGCCACCTTGGTGGTGCAAGACGCCGTGATGTCGGTCCAGCCCTGTGCGGGCTCGGTACCGGCGCGCCCGTCCTTGCCGGTCGAGACGGCATCGAAGCCGCCGTCCGCCCCGGCAGCCACGTACACGTGCATGCTCGCGGCGACCTTGGAGGGGTCGAGCCCCGCGCTCATGGTGTCGACGAACTGCACCGCGTAGGTGTCGTAGGCGGCAAGGCCCGCGGGAATCGTAGCCGAGAGGCGCCAGTACAGGTCGTCGCCGACCGTGGCGTCGGCGGCCTTGCCCCAGGCGGCGGTGCTGTCCTCCAGCACGTGCTTGGCCACCTTGGGAGTGGCGGCCTTGGGCTTGACGGTGACGGCGCTGCCGCCGACCAGAACCATGACCGGCGCGGTGCCGGCCTCGTTCTGGGAGATGGCGTCGTCGTCGGCGACGATGAGCCAGTAGCCACAGGGCAGCTCGGCCGCCGTGCCCGCGTTGAGGGCCACGGACACGGCGCCAGAGCTCCGGAGGGAACGAGCGAGCTGTGCGCTCAGCGCGCTCGTAAGGTGGGAATCGGTGTTGAGCCGCTCGGCAGCTTCCTGCGCGGTGGCCTGGGAATTGGGCATACCGGCGCTATGCAGCACAGGCAGCACGGCGTCGCGCACGGCGTCGCTTGCCCAGACAAGGTCGGTGGCGATTTTGGCATCGTTGTCGTCATCGATGACGTTGGCGCTAAAGATCTGGTAGGCGTTGTAGCTGCGCGCCACGGTACCGCCCACCGTGATGGATCCGGTCGTACTCGGCGCGGCCTGCGCGGATGCGGGGAACACAACCGCGCAGATGCCGATCAGGAGGGCAAGCAGCGCAAACAAGATCGGGAAGGAGCAAACTTTCTTATTCACGACGCTCACCTCCCTTCGCATTCGCCTTGCGACGAATGTGCATCCAGGCCGCAGCAGCGCAAAGCACCGCCGCGCCGGCAAGGTACGTCAGAGTGACGCCCGACATACCAGAAAGGGGCAAAGAGGTGGAGTAGGTGTTGGTGAAGGTGGGGCCGCGCTCCTCGGGATTCGCACTGTCGAAGTTGACGGGGACCTGTTCCTTTTCGGCAATATCCTCGCCGTCGACGTCCTTAATCTTGGTGTAGGTTACTTCCGTGGGCTCAATTTTTCCGCCTTTTTGGTCCGTCATCGTGACATCAAATCGATAGACCGACTTGTCGTACTTGTAGTTCGTAAACGGCGTGGTCGGCTGCTGTTCGCGAACGTAATAAGTAAAGGTTTTGCTTGCACCGCGACCCGTTGGGTCAGTCTCGAGTTTGTCGAGTTGTTCGAGTTTGTACTCAATCGGGTCGAAGCCCAGGGTCAGAGGATTGTCGCCACCAGCAGTGGTGGACTTGCTGCTAACGATAGTCTTAAACTCGCTGTCAGTTGCAAGTTGAAGCGTAAACTCCTTCATCTCGCCACCCTCAACGACCTTAGTCGCCTTGGGAGTCCAAGAGCCGCTGGAGGTGTACGGAGTGTACGTGTTGGTGAAGGTCTTTGGTCCATCGGGGTTGACAATCGAATAATAGCCGTCAGCATCAGGATCTACTGGCACAGTCTCCGGAGAGTTAGCTGAACTCCCGGGATTCTTAGTCACGTCCACACGATCAATCGTGAAGTTATAGATATTAAGATTTTTAGTCGCACTCGAATCATTCTTTATCGGAACAGACATAAGTACAGTCTTGTTGTATTTGACTGTCACGTTAATCTCGTATACAGCATGATCGTAATCAATACCGGGAATATTGCCCGCATTTTCGACCAAATAGTATGAGTATGTAATTTTGCCAGTATCACTTAAGGGCTTCTTGCTGAAGTCACCGAGCTGCTTGCTAAGGTCATTGCTAAGGTCAAAGGCGATGTTGCCGTCAGCGTTATTCGGGGCAGATTCGACAAACTCGCAGCCACCATTGTCGAATACATTATTCTTCCAAGAAGGCGCTTTCGCAGTATCCGGGTCCTTGCGATAAACCGTAAACTTGAACTCCCCATCTCCGAGCGTACGGCCGTCCAACTTCTTGGTTGCCTTCAACTTAAGGCTTGGATAGACGTACGTATCCGCAGGCACGCCTAGGTACAAGTCGCCATTCGACATGATGCCGCCGCCATGGTCCCAGGAATAGTTGCCCGTGATGAAAGTTGTCGCTTCATTCTGCGCATCATTCTGCGCATTAATCGCCGCCTCATCCCCGGCCTTAACACCCGACATAACACCCGAGGTCAGGCCGATGCTATTTTCTACCCCAACAGCACCGTTGGCGGGAATGGTGATAGCTTTTTTAAGTTCGATGCTTCCCGAGTACCGGGCGTCTCCACCGCCAAGCATCTTACCAGTCACAACTGCAATCGGCTTATTGTTATCATGCGCTGCGAGGAAGAAATCGGCATGACCGCTATCGCGAAACACCTTCGATCTGTATGCCTCTTTATCTTGATTCTTGCCACTACCACCACCTGAAAGATGGGGTATATCTTCATTGCCGGAATTGTCATCTTTGTTGTAAGGATTACTGTTATGGTCTTCGTTATCATACTCAGCGCCGGCAGACGAATTGCCAAAGATTGCCGTGCCCTCAGTGTTCGTTACCAACGTCTTGCCCGTAGGGCAGACTGCAACGCCGCCGCCGTAGCCGCCAGCTCTATTGGCGCTAATGTACGAGTTGTACACAAAGAGCCTGCCAGCATTAGATGCGGTATTCGAATCGCCCTGAACGAAGACGCCGCCTCCGCCCCAGTCAAAGCGAGACATGCAGTGGTTATTAGTGATGTAGACTGGGCTATCTTTTGACGCTCCACTTATCATCGCGTCAACCTTCTGGCCCACTCGGATGCCGGCACCTTCAGATCGGTAGCTCACGTTAGAGGCAATAATTCCTCCCGTAATGTTGAGCCATGCCATATCCTTGCGAGAACCGCCTCGCCATTGATCGGTAACGTAAACGCCGCCACCGGCTTCTTCAGAATAATTGCCAGTAATCTGGCCACCGGAAATGATGACATGGGCGCCTTCTTTGGCAGCAAGCCCAGCGCCGCCATGACAACCCCAGCCATCCTCACCGCAGAATTTGGCATAGCGATTGTTCGTAATGTAACCGCCGGAAACAGTAACGCTGCCGCCATATTCGGCCATGATGCCGCCACCAAATCCGTTATATTCAAGCGTGCTATTACCGGAGATTACGCCACCGGCCACTGTGACTGCAGACCCCTTGGCATATACACCGCCGCCACTAGGAGCGCGGTTGCCGGCAATTACGCCGTTAGAAATGCTAAGAGTCGAATTGTCGACAGATATTCCTGCGCCGGCACCATTGTTCGGACAAAAACCTCCACAAACGTAACCACCGTTCATATTGACGGTCGAGCGACTCTCCGCGTACACCAGGCTTCGGACCTTGCAGCCTTTCTGTTGTGTGAGCACGCCGCTCTCAAGACTGAAATGACCGCCGTCCTTGATGTTGATGAGCTTCAGTCCTTCAGAGCCACCGCATGCCACGATGGCGCCCTTACCTTTATTATCGCCTTCGCCTTTGATATCAATACCATGCTCTACCAGCGACTCGGTTGTGCCCGTTCCTTCTGGGGACGATTCGGTCACATAGTAGGAAAGGTAAGTCGGAATGCCATCGTTGTCGTAAGACAGTGTGGCTTCCTTGCCATAATTGGCTGGAGTTAAATTCTGTCCCTGATCATTTAGCGGCTGGCCGTCGCCGACCTGTTCACCCACTTCCACAGAATCCATAATTGTAAGTGTCGCGCCACCGGTGATATTGAACAAAGGCTGATCTTGACTCGTATGCTTAATCTTGCAGCCGTTTAGGTCCAGTGTGATATTACTGACGCTATTATTGAGCTGAATTGTCTCGCTGGTATCAATATCATTCATAAGCTTGAAGTTAGCAACACCGCTTGCATTCGCCAGGTCTTTCAAGTCGTCAGCTGTTCGTATTTCAGTGAATGCCGTTTTAGTCTGCCCGCCTTCCGGCATTACGGCATTGCCATCCGACAACTCGCCATCTTCGGCCTGCAGCTTACCTTCAGGCTGACCCTGCTCAACACCATTTGAAGGGTCGGATTCGTCACCCTCGGTCTCGCCGCTATTCAGCTTTTCGGTATCCCCATTGTTGGTGTTTTCTACATCAGTAGACTCAGTTGAGGAACCCCCCCCCATCACAGTTTCCTTGGCAGAAACCGCCGGGGCATCGTTGGCAATGGCCTGCGAGATCGGGGGCATGACGAGCGACAGTACCAGGCTCAAAATGGAGGCTCCGCACAAAACGCCCGCCAGTACACGGCGCGTCGCTTTATTACTCTGCTTAGATTTGTCTGAATTTGCTTTCATCGATGTCTCCTCCCCAAGAGACCGCGATCTTGCTCTTTCACTATCAAACGTATCTGCGCAACCTGTAATTGCGCACGCTTAGTAATGTTATTCTAATGATTGTTTAAACATCTGAGCAACAAAAACCGACAGTTTTGTAGCGAGTTCTCAATTCTATTGACAATTGTTCAGATTTGCCTTCGTTTATTCGCTATAAAATATCTGTTTCTACTGGTAATTTAGTTAGTTATCAGTTTTTTAATAGCATTTAATTTATTTGCACAACATTTTGCTCAAGAGCAAACATCCTGTGAACGGTCGAAAATCGACCGTGAGCGGTTGGTCATAAACCAGAAGGAATACCCTACCAAATTGATGAGAATATCTTTAATCCATCGGTAGTTAGAAACGTGATGTTCAGACAACAAGATTTGAATTTTCGCGCAGATTTTAGGCATCAATTCGCCCAAATCGCCTGAGGCCACCACAAAGGTGTCTGTCCCCTTTGTGGTGGTTCTGCCCCAGCGCTACAGCAAATGTTCCTCGATAAAGAGCGCGATGCCGTCTTTGTCGTTGCTGGCGGTTACAAAGTCGGCGGCGGAGCGTGTGGCGTCGCTGCCGTTTGCCATGGCCACACCCACGCCGGCGTCGGCCACCATGCAGGTGTCGTTATCGGCATCGCCAAACACGCAGATGTTCTGGAGCTCCATGTCGTTGAGCTCCGCCACGCGCACAAGGCCGCGCGTCTTGGACACGCGTGGATCCATGAACTCGTAGAGTCGCTGCGTGGTTTGCAGAGCCGCCGCCTTGACAGTGTCATCGGCAAACGTCGACGCCCGCTCAATCACCCGCGGCATTACCTCGGGTGCCATGGTAAACATCACCTTGGGCTGCGGCTCGCGCAAAAACTCGGCAAAATCGACCACCTGGTAGGGCACGCCGTCGACGCGCGACAGGTGCTCGACGCACGCGTTGCTCTCGGGCACGTAGAACACGCCGTCTCGGGGGCAGACGGGCGTTGCCGGAAGGTCCGCCATGTGCTTGCAGATGCGCGCGATGGTCTCGCCCGGCAGCGGATAGCTCAGCTCGTTGATGTCGTGTGCACGGTCGATGACCTCGGCGCCGCCGCAGCCCACCAGCACGTCCACCAGGCCTTCGATGCCCCAGAGCTTGTACATGGCCTCGGTCGCGTGGGCGTCGCGCCCGGTGCACAGGCCAAAAAGCGCGCCGCACTCACGCAGGGCACGGATCGCCGCCACGGTGTGTGGGGACACCGTGTGCTGGCTCGTGAGCAGCGTACCGTCGATATCGCAGAACACGGCTTTGATGCGGCTGAAGGTGGCGTCCATGGGGGCCTTTCTGGGTAGCGCGGCGGTGTGGGGTGTATTCGTGAACGGCGTACATGGTATACCAAGGCACAGGCGCGGCCCGTCAAAGCAAAAACCACCACAAAGGTGCCTGTCCCCTTTGTGGTGGCCGGATCCGCGGCGCAAACCATCACAACATTCGACGTTTTTCGGCAAAATCGCGATTTTCATCGAATGTTGTGATGGTTTTTACTGCTTTGCGGCACAATCCAAGTGCCAGCGGCCAAGCAGCAGCAACGCCGCGGGAACCGCCGTCACGACCATGCCCGCCCCTACGAGCGTCTGTTGCACGCCAAATGTCGCCGCCAGCCACGGGGCAATCGCCAGAGGGGCCACGCCGGCGAACATGTTGCCAAAGCCCATGACCGAGTTAACGCGGCCGAGCTGCTCGAGCGGGGCCGTCGTTTGCACGATGGTGTTATGAAGCGGGTTGACGACGCCCCAGGCCACGCCCAGGACGATCTGACCAATAAGGGCCACACCCACGTACGACGTGCCCACGTAGAGCAGGCTTCCCAGGCCTACGGACATAAGCGCCACGAGCAGCGTTTTAAGGCTGACGAGGCGCGGCGGCAAGCGGAGCGCGACCGCAGCGCCCAGCACCGCGCCCACGCCGGAGGCCGACGATAGCCAGCCCATCCACTCGACGCCGACGTGCAGGACGTCGCGATAGAAGAACGACTCCAGCGGATCGAAGGCTCCGTAGCCAAAGTTCGAAAGGAAGATGATGCAGAAGAGCAGGGCGAGGACGCTGTTGGTGAAGACCGTCTTGATGCTGGTCGCGAAGGTGGCACGGGCGGACGTGTTGGGGTTGGAGCTTTGGCCCGCACGCTCCCCTTCCTCCGCCGAATCGTTGTTCGCTTGCCCGGCGATGTGGCCCGCCTGCGGTCTAAAACCCCAGCCGGCGATGAGCGCCAGCACGGTAAAGAGCATCATGAGCACGAACACCGCGCGTGACGATGCTGCCGCAGCAACAAAGCCGCCTAGCGTGGGGCCGACGATGATGCTCACGTTAGAGAACATGGTGATGGCAGAGTTGATGTCTTTGAGCTCGACGGGGTCGTCGGTGAGGTAGGCCGGATAGGACGTGGCGATGGGTTGGGCGAACCCCATTACAAAGCCCAAGAGTACCGCGCCGGCAAGGACTGTTCCGGTCGCGCTGCCAAAGGCGATGATTGCCGCGCCCGTTGCCAGCGTGTCGACGATGCTCAGCAGAAAATGGCGGCGCGGACCCCAGGCGTCGAGCGCCGCACCGCCCGCAAAGGATCCCAGGATCACGAAGACGTTCATAAACAGGACGGCCAGCGACGTCGCGACGACCGAAGCGCCGTCCGCATAGGTGAGCGTTCCGATAACGCCGATAAAGTAGCTGGTCTGGAAACCGGTGTAGATCAGAAAGCGCATTGCCACCAGGCGCTTAGCCTGCGCGGACTGCGAAGGTTGAGGTTTTGAGAGAAGAGATGCGAGCATGGAGACTCCTTGTTTCATACGAATGCGGACGGCGGGCATTCGCCACCGTCTATCGAATCAATCAATCCGCATGAAACATTAAGGACGCATCGAGCCCCTTCTCTCCGTTTTTCGCCCGTCATGAACTACTTGGTAGATTGTAAGGCATGTCCCACACATCTACCAAAGCAAAACACCACAAAGGTGCCTGACCCCTTTGTGGTGGAAATGACGTTTGCCCAGATAAAACCTACCAAAATAAACCTGTCCCTTTTTGGCAGGTTTTAGGCCAGATGATCTTGGATAAGGTCGCAGATGGCTCGGGCGTCGTTGATGTTGATGGTTCGGGTCGCAAAGCCGGCGTCGAAGGCCTGACGTGCCAGGGCCTCGTTGCAGGCAAGGGCTAGCGTGTGACCGTCGACCAGGTCGAGCGAGCTCTTGCCGCGCAGGCGATCGACACCGGAGCGCGCGACCACGATATTGTCGAAGCCCTCGGTCTTGTAGCCCTCGATAATCACCACATCGACATCGTTGTAGCGCGACAGCAGCTCGCGCGCGGGCATCTCGTCCTCTTCACGCGTATCGGTATACTCCGCCCAGCGCGTGGCGCAAATCAGACCGACGTGCTTGGAGCCGGCCTGATGGTGGCGCCACGTATCCTTGGCGGGCACATCGATATCGAAGCCATGGTGCCCATGATGCTTGAGCGAACCCACACGCAGGCCGCGGCGGGTGAGCTCGGCGATGACCTTCTCGACGAGCGTGGTCTTGCCCGAGTTTTGGTAGCCGATAAACGCGATCGCGGGGACGGCCGGGGCCGGAGCTGCGGGCTCGACGGCGACGGGTGCGCTCGCGGGCGCGTTGCCGTCGGCGGCAGCGGCCTCAACAGCAGCGGCCTGACGCTCTGCACGATCCCACACGCCCGAGCGGCCACCTTCCTTGTGCAACAGGCGCACGTCGACAATCTCCATGCCGCGATCGACCGCCTTGCACATGTCATAGATGGTCAGACACGCGGCACTCGCGCCAGTCAGGGCCTCCATCTCGATACCCGTCTTGCCCGTCACGCCCGCCGTGACCTGCACGTGAAAGCCAACCTGTCCGTCCGCGCGCGCCGGCGCCCAGCCCTCAGGCACGTTCTCGACAGGCGTCTCCGCCGGGGCAATGGGCGCAATGTCGCACTTGCTCTTGGTAATGAGCAGCGGATGGCACATGGGGATGATATCGCTCGTGCGTTTGATGGCCATGATGCCCGCCACGCGCGCGCAGGCAAGCACGTCGCCCTTTTTGGCGCGGTCCTGCAGCACCATGGCCTGCGTCTCGGGATGCATGAGGATGGTGCCCTCGGCGATGGCGGTGCGGTGCGTCTCGGCCTTGTCGGATACGTCGACCATGCGCACCTCGCCTTTGGCGTCCACGTGCGTCAGCTCGTCGCGGCGTGCGTCGCGAGTGGGCTCGGCGGCAGCGCTGGAAGTCGGCTGCGCGGACGCGTCGGCGTTGCCAGCATTCGCCGCAGCCGTGACTTTGTGGGCAGACATCGCGGCCCTGCGAGCGGCCTTGGTGGCATCGGCGTACCTGCTCTTGGCCATATGATCATCCTCCGATTTGGGACATAAATCGTTGCGTGCCCTCAATTATCGCGTGTTCCTGCGGTTTGTGGGCGACGGCATCGCGCCAAATCGAAAGTACCTGCATATCATCACCACGGCGCAGCGCCTCACGCACCGAATACTCGGCATCGCTGAACAGGCACGGACGCACGTTGCCATCGGCTGTCAGGCGCAGACGGTTGCAATTCGCACAAAAATGGTTGGACATGGCGCTAATGAAGCCGACCGATCCCGCCGCACCCGGAAAGTGCCAGTAGCGCGCAGGACCCGCGCCGGCAGGAGCATCGTTGATGTCGAGCGGCTCGAGCTCGCCCAGACCCACCGCGGCGGCCCCGGCATTGATGCGCGCCCGCAGCTCGTCGCTCGGCACGGTATCGCTCGCGTCCCACAGCTCGGGATTGAGTGCGGGCGCATGCGGGTCCACAGCGCAATGCGAGCTCGTGTGTTCGTCGCCAATGGGCATGTATTCGATAAAGCGCAGGTGAATGGAGCGGTCAACCGTGAGCCGCGCGAGGGCCGCCACATCTTGGTTGAGCCGCCGAACCACGACGCAGTTGACTTTGACGGGCTCGAATCCCCAAGCAAGCGCCGCATCGATGCCGGCCATAGTCTGCTCGAGCCGGCCCAGACGCGTAATCTTTCCAAAGAGCGCGGGGTCGAGCGTGTCGAGCGAGATGTTGACGCGGTCGAGCCCGGCGTCTTTGAGCTGAGGCGCCAGCTTGGGCAGCAGGGCACCGTTGGTGGTAAGCGAGATGTCCTCGATCTGCGGAATCGCGCGGATGTCGCGAATGAGCGGAATGATGCGGCGGCTGACCAGCGGCTCGCCGCCCGTCAGGCGTACGCGGCGAATGCCCTCCCCTGCCACCAAGCGCACAAATCGGGCGATTTCCTCGGCGCTGAGCAGCTCGTCGTGCGCGCGGGGTGCCACGCCATCGGCCGGCATGCAGTAAATGCAGCGGAAATTGCACTTGTCGGTAACGGCAATGCGCAGGTAGTTGATGTCGCGGCCAAAACCGTCATGTTGCACGTGCCCGTCCACGCAGCCCTCCCCTCGCGCAGGCCATTATTTTTCAGGGAATATAGTACCGCACACAGGAACTAGGTCGACACGCGTACGACAGGGCATGCCACTCGAGCAAGAAGGACTTCCTGAGCCCATCCTCAGCATTCAAACCGTCCCAACATTCGACGCTTTTCCCGATATTGGCAAAAAACGTCGAATGTTGGGACGATTTAGGTGTTCGCAGGGCTCGAAAGACGAGCCAGACGCCCCTAGAGGCCGCCGCTCCAGTGCCGAATCACGAATTCCCGCAGGTCATTCTGCCGTTTCTGAAACGCCTCGCTTCGGTCGCACTTGAGGCCCATGGCGAGCGCGATGGCATTCATCGCCCGATGCAATTGCAGCTGATGGGCAAACTGGGTCCCAGTGAGAACGATCATCTTAAAGCCCAGCGCGCTCAGCACGGTCATACGCTCCGCGTCAGACGCACTGCGCTGTTTATCGAGATGGTCCGAGCCGTTGTATTCAATCCCCGTACCGCTCGCAGGTGCATATACATCGATCTCGAAATACCCGGCCTTAGCGAGATATTTGAACTCGTTGGGAACATCGACCCGATGGTTGAGCTCAACCTTGGCGTATCCCAGCCCTCCCTGGGAACGTTTTGCTACGACCATGATTGCGGTAGCCGTCTCCATGGGCGACCGCGCGCCATCGTGCACGCGTTTGAGCACGGCGGCCGCGCGTATAGCCCCCTGACGAGATCGGTTCTCATTGCAATAGGCAATCAAGTCGGCAACGGTATACCTCTGCCCCATCTCGACATAATCGTCCGTCGACAGATGATTCAAATGGTATCGGGCGCAGATTTCATAGCCATATTCCAGCTGCTCGGGCTCGCTCATCCACGAACCCGCTTGGACAAAGCACATGGCCTCATCAACCACCAGAAGGCCCTCTGCCACCTCGATAAGATAGCCTGGAGGTACCGGCGCCCCAAACACGTGGCACCTAAATCCAGCCGGCGTCGAGCGCTCAAAATCGAAGTTGACGAGCGTGTCGATATGATCGAGCTCTTCTCGTGGAATACCAAGCGAGACCAGATAGTCGGCAACGATCCCAACTGCCGTTGAAGCCCTCAGCCCCTTGGCATCGAGCCCCAATTTGGGCAGGCTCGCGGTCGGCTCCACCTCATTAGCAAGCGAGTCCTCATCGTATAGGCTGCTTGCTCGCGAAAGCGGCTCAGATGGGCGCGCCACGTTGTGGTACAGCCAGGCAGTCTTATGGGACAGGACGATCGGCAGGTCCATGAGCCCTCCAATGGGTCGGATAACCAACCTTATTCCCCTGCTCGCGGATTCGCACACCTTTACATGCAAGTTAGCGATTCCACCTGATCGGACGACAGAAAAACCGTCCCAACATTCGATGCTTTTCCCGATTTTGGCAAAAAACGTCGAATGTTGGGACGGTTTGATGCGGGGTAAGGGGCATGGAGGGCCAAAGTACCGTGCCCGAACGGGTTAATCCAGCTCCTTTAAGCCGTGCGCTAGCTGCCAGTATTCGCCGTGCTGGGCTAGGAGCTCCTCGTGGGTGCCGCGTTCGATGATGCGGCCGTGTTCGAGGACCATGATCGCGTCGGCGTCGCGGACGGTGGACAGGCGGTGCGCGATCATAAACGTGGTGCGGCCGCGCATGATGCGGTCCATGCCGCGCTCGATGAGTTTTTCGGTGCGCGTGTCGATGGAGCTTGTGGCCTCGTCCAGGATGAGCACCGGCGGATCGGCAACGGCCACGCGCGCGATGGCGAGCAGCTGGCGCTGGCCCTGCGACAGATTGGCGCCGTCAGCCGTGACCGGTGTGTCGTAGCCTTGCGGCAGGCGGCGGATAAACGAGTCGGCGCAGGCGGCCTCTGCGGCGGCGCGCACTTCCTCGTCGGTCGCGTCGAGCTTGCCAAAGCGGATGTTCTGCGCAATGGTGCCGCTAAACAGGTGCGTGTCCTGCAGCACAATGCCGAGCGACCCACGCAGGCTGGCCTTGGCAATGTGCTTGACGTCGATGCCGTCGTACGTGATCTCGCCGTCATCGACCTCGTAGAAACGGTTGATGAGGTTGGTGATGGTCGTCTTTCCGGCGCCCGTCGAGCCCACAAACGCAATCTTTTGCCCCGGCTTGGCAAACAGGTTGAGATCCGTGAGCACGCGGGTGCCCGGCACGTAGGAAAAGTCCACGGCATGGAAGCGCACGTCGCCGGCAAGCGGAACCAAGCCGCACGTGAGCTCGGTACCGTCGGCGGCCACCGCGCGGCCCGACTCATCAACGGCAGCCACGTCATGCAAGTGCCCGTACGCGCCCACGCCTTGGCCCTCGGGAATCTTCCACGCCCACGCGGCGTCGCCCGTCTGCACCAGCTCCACGCAGCCCTCGTCCACCTCGGGCTCAAGATCCATGGCGGCAAACAGGCGCTCGGCACCGGCCAGCGCGTTGAGCAAGAAGTTGCCCAGCTGCGTGAACTGGTTGATGGGCATGGCCGCCTGACGTACAAAGACCAGGTAGCTCGCGAGCGCGCCCACGTCGGCCAGGCCGTTGATGCAGAGCATGCCGCCCGCCACCGCGACGATCGCATAGTTGGCATACCCGATCACCACGGTCATGGGCACCATCGAGTTGGCGTAGGCCTGCGCGGCGCCACCGGTGCGGCGCAGCTCCTGGTTACGTGCGTCAAAACCGGCAACGTTAGCCTGCTCGTGGTTAAAGACCTTGATGACCTTTTGGCCCGAGACCATCTCCTCGACATATCCGTCCAAGTCGCCGAGCGATGCCTGCTGGGCGGCAAAGAAGCGCTTGGAGCGGATGCCCGAGTAGCGCGCGTACAGCACGATGGCCGCGTCGCACGCAAGCGTGATAATCGTGAGCTGCCAGTTGAGGATGATGAGCATGGCCGTGGTGCCGATGACCTGGATGGTCGCCTGAATCACGTTGGCAAAGCTGTTGTTGAGCGCCTCGGAGACCGTGTCGACATCGTTGGTGAAGAAGCTCATGATGTCGCCCGAGCGCGTGCTGTCGAAATAGCTGAGCGGCAGCGTCTGGATATGCGCGAACAGGTCGCGGCGAATGTCGGACACCACGCGCTGGGCTGCGCGCACCATGATCTGCGAGTAGCCCAGGGCCGAGAGCACGCCCGCGGCGTAGATGATCGCCGTTAGGATGACCTGCTTGGCGAGCAGTTCCTCCCCGCCCGTAGCCAGACCGTTGACGATGGGGCGCACCATATAG
>ERZ1034913.1218-NODE-1218-length-16351-cov-5.257302_pt1 | contig 16351 bp, 13 predicted proteins | sample MGYA00520697_ERZ1034913 | MGnify/ENA primary metagenome ERZ1034913 (study PRJEB33766, sample SAMN09781786) | gut metagenome | biome: gut microbiome | host: Homo sapiens | place: Madagascar | study: EMG produced TPA metagenomics assembly of the PRJNA485056 data...
CCGCCGCTGCCGTCGCCGCCGAGCTTGCCGATATCCTTCCCGAGCTTTCTGCCCGCGCGGAGGGTGCGACGCCTTCTCAGCCTGCAGCTCCCCATGGGGAGGGCGCGGCCAAGGGTAAGCCCCAGGCAAAGCGCAAACGCAGCGGCCGGGGAAAGAGGGGCAATCGTGGCTGACGCGTTCGAGAACATATTCGGGCAGCCTCGGGTGCGTGACTTCTTGCGCGCGAGCGTCCGCGGCGGGCATGTGAGCCAAGCGTATCTGTTCTGCGGTCCTGCCGGCTCGAACAAGACCGCGGCCGCATACGCGCTTGCCCAGGCATACCTCTGTCCGAAGGGGGCGAAAGGCCCGCGCGGAGGTTTGTGCGGGGCGTGCGATGCCTGCTCGCGCATCGCCCGGCGCAAGCATCCCGACGTGCGCTACTATGCGCCCGAGGGTGCGGGCGGCTACCTGGTCGAGCAGATCCGCGAGATCGTGTCGGACGTCTCCTATGCCCCCATCCAGGCGAAGTCGAAGGTCTATATCCTCGACCGTGTGGATATGCTGGGCACCGCCGCGGCGAACGCCTTCCTAAAGACGCTCGAGGAGCCGCCCGCCAACGTGATGATCGTCCTTTTGGGCCGCACGCGGGAAAGCGTGCTCCCGACGATCGTCTCGCGCTGCCAGGTCGTCCCGTTCCGCCACATCCCTGCAACCGAGGCCGCGGGCATCATCCGCCAGAACACGGGCGCCTCGATCGAGACCGCGCGCATCGCTATCGAGGCATGTTCGGGTTCGATCACGCGAGCGTGCGAGTTTTTGAAGTCCAACGACAGCCTCGCCTTCCGGAGGGGCGTGGTCGACGCGATGTCGCGGCTCGCCACCGCCGACGATTGGGATATCATAGAGCTCGCTGCCGGTCTCGTGAGGGCTGCGAAGGCACCGCTCGACGACGTCCGTGCGGCACTCGAGGCGGAGCTTTCCGAGAACGCCGATTTCCTGGCCAAGTCGGCGATTCGCCAGATCGAGGCGCGCAACAAGCGCCAGATTACGGCGAAGACCTCGCAGGCGCTCCATCAGGTTTTCTCGATTGCGAGCTCTTGGCTGCGCGATGTGATGGCAACCTGCGCCGGAACGCCCGAGTTCATCGTGAACGTCGACGTCAAGGCGCAGATCGAGATGGCCGCCGCGCGCACCGACGAGGCCCGAGCGGCCGCCGCGCTGGCTGCGCTGCGCGAAAGCGACGAGGCTATCTCGTATAATGTTTCCCCAGAAACGTGCATCGATGCGATGCTGTTTGAAGTGAGAGAGGTTCTGTATGGTTCGAGTCGCGCCCATTAGGCTCGCATTCAATCCGCGCACGCTGTGGTTCGACCCGCGTGATCTGGATATTCATAACGGCGACGACGTGGTGGTGCTCACCGCGCGAGGCGTCGAGTTCGGCCATGCCGCAGGCGACGTCTTCGAGATCGACGAAGACCAGGTGAAGAAGCTGAAGTCGCCGCTCAAGCCCGTGAAGCGCATCGCTACGCCCGAGGACGTGGAGCGCGCCGCCGAGATGGAACGGCTCGGTCGCGAGGCGCTGCCCATCTTCAAGGAGATGGCCGCCGAGGCGAACGAGGATATGCACCCGGTGTCGGTGGAATACCTGCTCGAGGGCGACAAGGCGGTCTTCTACTTCGAGGCGGAGGAGCGCGTCGACTTCCGCGAGCTCGTGCGCAAGCTCGCCTCGCGCTTCCATGTGCGCGTCGACATGCGCCAAATCGGCGTTCGCGACGAGGCGCGCATGGTCGGCGGCCTTGGCCACTGCGGCCAGGAGCTGTGCTGCGCCCGCTTGGGCGGCGAGTTCTGCCCCGTGTCCATCCGCATGGCCAAGGAGCAGGACCTCTCGCTCAACCCGCAGAAGATTTCCGGCGTGTGCGGGCGTCTCATGTGCTGTTTGCGCTACGAGTTCGACGCGTACAAGGACTTCAAGAGCCGCGCCCCCAAGCAGAACGCCACGGTGAAAACGCCTGATGGCCCGGCGAAGGTTGTCGACCTGGACGTGCCGCGCGAGGTCGTCTCGGTGCGCCTTGAGGGCGAGAAGCCCGTTCGCGTGCCGCTTTCCGCCTTCGATGCGCCCGAGGAGGGAACGCGCCCGAACACGATCGGGCAGGAGGCGTGGGACGAGGCGAACGCTCCCGAGGAGCCGGAGTTCACGTCCAATGCGCTCTTCTCGACCGACCAGTTCACCGGCAGAGACAAGCTCGCGGAAGCGGGCAGTGTGCGCCGCACGGGTTCCTCGAAGCGCTCGCGCAAGGGCGCTGCAGACGAGCGCCCGGCCGAAGAGCCGCATCGCGCGCGCCGCCGCCGGTCGACCAAGGTCTCTGCGGAAAGCGATCGCTCCTCCAAGCAAGATTCCCAGGAGAAGAAGCAGGACAAGCAGGCCTCCCGCGGGTCCTCTTCCAAGCGCAAGCCACGCCGGCGCCCCGATCAGAAGGCGGGCGAGAGCAAGCAGGGCAAGCAGTCTGCGGAGCGCTCGGCCAAACATCAAAAGCCGCAGCGTGCCAAAGAGGAGGGGAAAGGCCAGCAGAAGTCGGGCCCCCGCCCCGGTCAGAAGTCATCGGGTCTTCGCGCGAAGCCTCAAAAGCAGGCATCGTCTTCGGGGTCGCGTCAGCAGGGAGAGGGCGGCCAGCGTCCTGCCCAGGGCGGCGCTCCCTCGCAAAACGAGCATCGTCGCGCGCGCAGGCGCTCGCACAAGGCCGGCGGCAGCTCGCAAAACGAAGGCTAAGGAGAGCAAATGCCCATCGACTACGCGCTTTTGACGGACCTGTACGAGATCACGATGGCTCAGGGCTATCGCGATTCCGGGCATGAGAACACCGAGGCATGCTTCCATATGTATTTCCGCGACACCCCGTTCAAAGGGGGCTATGCCATCGCATGCGGCATGGCGCAGCTTGCGGACATGGTGGACACCTACGCCTTCTCGGGCGATGACATCGACTATCTCTCGAAGATTCCCGCCCCGGGCGGCGGCGCGTTGTTCGCTGCCGATTTCCTGGAATGGCTGCGCGACTTCAAGCTGACGGTCGATATCGATGCCGTGCCCGAGGGGCAGGTCGTGTTCCCGAACGAGCCCCTCGTTCGCGTCAAGGGCCCGATCATGCAGTGCCAGTTGCTCGAGGCGGCGCTTCTCAACTGCGTGAACTTCCAGACACTCATTGCGACCAAGGCGGCGCGCGTGTGCCTTGCGGCGCAGGGTGCGCCCGTGGCCGAGTTCGGCCTGCGTCGTGCCCAGGGCGCGGGTGGCGGCCTGTGGGCGTCGCGCGCGAGCATCGTGGGCGGCTGCGCATCGACTTCGAACGTGCTCGCGGGCAAGATGTTCGATCTTCCCGTGTCGGGCACGCACGCCCACTCGTGGGTCATGGCATTTCCCTCCGAGCTCGAGGCATTTCGCGCCTACGCGGAGGCGTTTCCCAAAAACTGCACGCTGCTCGTGGATACTTACAACGTCGAGCAGGGTATCGACAACGCGATCACCGTCGGCTTTGAGATGCGCGAGCGCGGTGAGAAGCTCTCGGGTATCCGCATCGACTCGGGCGACTTGGCATGGCTCGCGAAGATGGCGCGCCGCAAGCTCGACGCGGCAGGGTTGACCGACTGCGGCATCGTGCTTTCCAACGACCTCGACGAGTACACGATCCAGTCGATTCTCGAAGAGGGCGCCCAGGTGAGCGCTTGGGGCGTGGGCACGAAGCTCGCCTGCGCCTACGATCAGCCCACCCTCGGCGGCGTCTACAAGCTTTCCGCGACGCGCAAGCCGGGCGGCGAGTGGGTTGACCACCTGAAGATCTCTGAGTCTGCCAAAAAGCTCACGTTCCCCGGCGTCCTCGACGTGCGCCGCTACTATCACGAGGACGGCCATATTGCGGGCGACATGGTGTTTGACACTAACGTCGGCGTGCAGGAGTGCGAGACGATCGTCGACCCGCTTGACTCGCTGCGCCGTAAGCGTTTGGGCGGTAAGCGCTTCGAGACGCTGCTCGCGCCGCTCGCGCGCAACGGCAAGACGGTGCTTGCGCCTAAGTTCCGCGATGCGCTTGCCGCGAGGGAGCGCGCGAGGGAGGGGCTTGCCACGCTCGATGAGAGCCAAAAGCGCATGCTCAACCCGCATTCGTATCCGGTGGGACTCGAGCACGGGCTGTTCGAGCGCCGAAGCGATTTGGTCGCGAAGCTGCGCGGCTTCGAGTAGCGGGTGCAATCTGATACGCCGGCGCCGCAGCGAGCGGTGCCGCATGAGATAGGAGAATGAATGCCAGCTTGTAACCTGATTATCGATTCCTGTTGCGATTTGCCCTTCGATGTGGTCGATCGCGAAGGCATCGAGCTGATTGAGTTTCCCTACATCGCCGGCGACGGCGAGCATTCCGATGATATGTATCGCTCGCGTTCCGCACACGATTTCTTCGATTCGATGCGCAATGGCGACGAGCCCTCGACGGCCCAGGTTCCGCTTACGGTGTATCAAGATGTGTTCACCCGCGCGATCGAATCTGGCGTTCCGACCGTGTGCCTGAGCTTCTCAAGCGGCCTGTCCGGCAGCTACAACACAGCTATGATCATCCGCGACCAGCTCGTGGCCGAGCATCCCGAAGCCGAGCTGTACGTAGTTGACACGCTGTTGGCATCTATTGCCGAAGGGTTCTTGGTCTATGAGGCCATTCGCCAGCGTGACCGGGGGCTTACCGCCAAGGAGATGGTGGATTGGGCTGAGGAGGCGCGCTACTACATCGACGCCGAGTTCATGGTCGATGATCTCGAGGCGCTTCGCCGCGGTGGCCGCATCCCCGCCTCGGTTGCGCTCGCCGGATCGAAGCTCGACGTGAAGCCGCTGCTCAACATCGCGCTCGATGGCAAGCTTTCGCTCACCGGCGTCGCGCGCGGGCGGAAGAAGGGCATCAAACAGCTTGCGGAGTACTACGCAAAGCATGTCTCGGACGAAGGGGCTGCGCGCTTCGCCGTTATCGGCAACGCCGACTGCCCGAAGGATGCCGATCGCCTGAAAGAGGCGCTTTCGAAGATCGACGAGAATATCTTGTTCCTGGAGAGCAGCATCGGCCCGGTCATCGGGTCGCATGTGGGGCCGGGCATGCTGGCTGTGGTGTTTTGGGGCAAAGACCGCCGCGAGGAGCTTTCCGTGGCCGACCGCATCGCCCGTAAAGTGAAAGGCAATTAGGGGGTCCCATGCGTTATATTTTTTTCGGTGACGAGAACTTCCACGACGATATCGCCGTGCGCTTGGCGAACGCCGGCTTCGAGCGCTGCGCCGATATCGAAGAGGCAAGCGCCATCATCACGTTCTGCACCTCGCAATCGGCGCTCGAAGACGCGTACTTCGACGAAGGCGGGTTCGTCCAGTCGGCGCATCCCGGCGCGGTGCTCGTCGACTTCTCCGCATCGACGCCAGGTTTCGCGCGCGAGCTCGGCGCGGTCGCCACGGTGAGCGACTTGGGGTTCGTCGAGGCGCCCATCGCTCTTGAGGACATGCTCGATCCGCGCCCCTTCGACGAGGAGAACCTCGTTTGCTACGTTGCGGGCGAAGAGGATGCTGTCGCTGCGGCGCAAGGGCTTCTCAATGCGGTCTGCGGTCGCGTGGTGGAATGCGGCGCTGCAGGAACGGCCCAGCTCATGCGTGCTGTTCGCACCCTGCAAGAGGCGGCTGCCGTCGTCTCCGCAATCGAGGCGAACGCGCTGGTCCGCGCCGCGCACCGCGCTGCTTTGGGCAACGGCCTCTCCGACGTGGCGATCTCTGGACTCTCCGAGCCCGCCGAGCGCATGCTTGAGGCGGTTCGCGAGCAGCGCTTCGAGGGCGCGTTCACGGCGGAGATGTTCCTCTCGGAGCTGCAGGCCGCGCTTGCAAGTGCTGATGATGCCGATTTGATTCTTCCGCAGGCGGAATCGACGATGCACCTCGTGGAGCTGCTCGAGGTGATCGGAGGCTCGTTCAAGTCGCCGGCAGCCTTGGCTTTGGTCTACGGCGAAGAAGCCGAATGCGCCGAGAATGGTCTCGATTGGTCGCGCGCCGAAGAAGCATATGGTCAGGGTGCTGACGGTGACGACGACTACGGCTACGATGACGAGGAAGACGATTGCGGCTGCGGCCATCATCACGACCACGGCGGATTCGGGTACTCGGCAAACTAAGCTTGACTGCTCTGGCTGTGATTCGTGTGAATGGTGCGAATTGAGTTGACCTGTCCGCTCGGGAGCATGCGGCGGCACCTCCGTGCTCAAACAGTCCTGAGCTCGCGCGAACGTGCCAGAGGGCACGTTCGGCTTGTGCGGAACTGCGCGCGGAGGCGCCGCCGCATGCTCCCGAGTTAGTCATTCTGGTTTGACTCGAGGAACTAACGAGTAGTTTCGAGACGTCGAGAATTGCCTCCGCGCGCAGTTCCGCAGCGAAGCGAGGACTGTTTGAGCACGGAGGTAATCTCGGCGGCTCAAAACGGTGGGATTAGACAATGTTTCAAAGCGAAATCGACATATCTTCTTGCGACCTTTGCCCTCGCGTGTGCGGAGCTGACCGCAGTGCGGGGGCTCGTGGTGTTTGCGGGGCCGATGGACGCCTTCGCATCGCCCGCGCCGCGCTGCACTTCTGGGAGGAGCCGCCGATCAGTGGCACGCATGGCTCGGGCACGGTGTTCTTCTCGTGGTGCCCGCTTCGCTGTGTGTACTGTCAGAACGCCGTCATTGCCGACGGCGAGGCGGGGGCAGAGATATCGATCGGGCGTCTGGCGCAGATCTACTCCGAGCTTCAAGCGAAGGGTGCGCTGAATATCAACCTTGTGACCCCGACCCATTATGCGCCGCATGCGCGCGCCGCGCTCGATTTGGCACGGGAGCGGGGGATGGACCTTCCCGTCGTTTGGAACACCTCGGGATACGAGACGGTTCGCGCCGTCCGTGAAAACCGAGGTTATGCGGATGTGTATCTCACCGATTACAAATACGCCTCTTCCGATCTGGCTGCCCGATATTCAAAGGCCCCTAATTATCCTCAGATCGCCCTCGACGCGCTTTCTGCCATGGTCGATGAGGTAGGCGATCCTTGCTTTGACGAGTACGAGGGCGACGAGCGCATGACGCGCGGGGTAGTGGTGCGTCATCTGATGCTGCCCGGTGCCCTTGAGGACTCCAAACGCGTGGTGCAAACGGTGTGGGAGCACTTCGGCAGCTCGGTGCTGCTCTCGATCATGAACCAGTACACTCCCGTTTTGGCAGAGAGCGCCAAGGCGGGTGACGCCTGGGCGTGCCGCGAGCTTGAACGTTGCTCCGAACTTGCCCGCCGCGTTCCCAACGAAGATTACGAACGGCTGCTCGATTTTGCCGACTCGCTCGGTATCGAGGACTACTTCTGGCAGGAGGGCGGTGCTGCCGAGGAGAGCTTCATCCCTGCTTTCGACCTCGAGGGCGTATTGAGCGAGTAGACGTCCGTCGACGTGTCGTAGCGCTCATCCATTTCGGGCAGGTTTTTCCAGAATCGCTTCGGCATGAAGTGGCGGCGGAGCTCGGGGTGATAGCGCGCATCGATGGAGACGGCGTCGTAGAACCGCTTCCACGCTTGCTGCATCATCTCTTCGTCACCTGCTTTTTCAGGGAGATTTACTATGTCGGTTTGAACGAGCTGCCATCCCGATCCATCGTAGATTCCCGCTATGCGGTGCGTTTCGTCGTAAATCATGAAGGGGACGTCGTTGAAGCGCGCCGAGAACCAATCCATGAGCAGGGGTACGACCGATGCCTTCGGAGAGCAGCGAGCAAACCATATATTTCCTTTGAGGCACTCGAAGCGCAAAAATTGCTGCATAAGATGCCGCTCGTTCATTACCGAGCGGTCGAGTGCGATGAGCGGGGCCACTGCGGGGTGTGCGATTTCGCTGATTGCCGCTCGATTCGCGTTGGACCTCATGGCGTAGCGAATGAACCGATAGACGACGGATCCCGCTTGCGCGTCGTCGGATAGTGATGCGTGCAACACGGCGTTGAATCCCGCCTTTCCCGTTGCGCGCACCAATCCACGCTTCACGCGTTCTGCGAGGGCGGCATCGGTCTCTATGGTCCGAACGCTCTGATCAAGGCGGGGCTGGAATGCGGCTCCCTGTGCAATGTCTTCAGGGTCCTCGTGATTCGCATAGGCTTGAAACACTGCGGTGAGCAGCCCCTCGGGCGTTCCGTCGTAGACGTAGGCAATATGGGCGAGCGGCTCTTCTGCGGCGATCATGCGCAAACCTTTTGCTTGTCGATGGCATGCTGCCACCCGAACAGGCCGTCAGCTTGGCTGGCGAGCGTGCTTTTCTCAGGGAGGCTGCGGGGGCTTGAGCTTGATATGCTCATCTTCCGCGCGGTCATGGGGGTACTGCTCGTGCTTGCCTTGCATGAAGTTCTAAGGGCGTCGTCTACGCCTGCTCTTGCTAAGTTTGTGGGCGCATCGTGCGCGCTCGTCCCTTGTGCGTTATGGAGCGCATCGCGTGCCTGCGCTTCCTCAATTCGCTTTCCGTGCTGATTCTGCCCCTCAAGCGGATCGAAGAGGCTTAGCTGCCCCTGGCATTGCTTCGCCGCACGTCGTCCGTGCTTTCCGCCGTCAATCGGCGCGGCGAGCTGCGCGCGCAGGGCCCCTGGGGCAAATGGCGTGCCTGTTCCCGCGTATTTGCCGTTGCAGGTGATGAAGAAGCGTGCGCGCTTGTAGGCGATACCGAGTTTGCGCAGCTCGGGTTCGTGCAGGCAGCATGTGCGTCGGGCCTTCACGATAAGGCGCGCCCCGCGCGGGCCGATGCCGGGCACGCGCAGGAGCATTTCGAGCGGGGCGGTGTTCACCTCTACGGGGAAGTGCTCCAGGTGGTTGACGGCCCAGTTTGCCTTCGGGTCGAGCTGTGGGTCGAGGTAAGGGTTTTCCTCATCGATTATTTCGCTCACGTCGAACTTGTAAAAGCGCATAAGCCAATCGGCCTGGTAGAGTCGATGCTCGCGATCGAGTTCCACCGCGCCTGATGCGGGCAGGCGCTCATCGGAGGTAACTGGCAGGTAGGCGCTGAAGAACACGCGCTTGAGCGAGAGTGTGCGATAGAGCGCCGCCGATAAATTCAGGATCTGGAAGTCGTTTTCGGGCGTGGCGCCGATAATCATTTGCGTGCTTTGGCCTGCAGGGACGAAAGCCCGTTCGCGTTTCGCCGGTCGATTTTGCGAGTAGTATGTCGTGTTCTTTCGCATGAGAGCACGCGTGTCAGCGTCTTCTGCCATGGAGTCGCGAATTTGGCGCATCGGAGCCAAAAGCTGCTGCTTGCGCTTTTGCGGGCACAGAAGCGCAAGGCTTTTCTGGGAGGGGAGCTCCAGGTTCACGCTCATGCGGTCGGCCAGATGACCCAGCCGATCGATCAGCTCAGGTGAGGTGCCGGGCACCGCCTTCGCGTGGATGTACCCGCGAAAGCCGTACTCTTCGCGCAGGATGCGCAGCGTCTCGATCATGAGCTCGGTCGTGTAATCCGGGCCTTTTATGACGCCGGAGCTTACGAACAGCCCTTCGATATAGTTGCGTCGGTAGAACGATATCGTCAGGTCGGCCAGCTCGCGCGGGGTGAACGCGGTGCGCGCGACTTCGTTGCTTGCACGATTCACGCAGTAGGCGCAGTCGTAGATGCAGACGTTGGTCATGAGCACCTTCAGAAGAGAGATGCAGCGCCCATCGGGTGTGAAGCTGTGGCAGCACCCTGCGGCCATTGCGTTTCCCAGCTGGCCGCGCCGCGCCCCTCGGTCCACACCGGAGGATGTGCAAGCCACATCGTACTTTGCGGCGTCGGCGAGGATTTCCAGCTTTTCGACGATATTCATGGGTACACCTGTTCGTTCGAATATTTGTTCGTATTTTAACAAGCTTCGAACTGATGCGCAATGCCCGCGCCTTTCTTTCCCGATGAAGGAGAAAATTCGCCATAATCCCTGTTCGCAGATGGTTAAGCGCGCTATCATTAGCTTACAAGGCGATTGCTGTATCGCCGTCTTCCGAATTGCGTTTTCAAAACGCACGATGGGGAAGGGGCAGCCATGCTCTATGACAATATCTTAGTTCCCTTCGATGGTTCGGCGTCTGCCGATGCGGCGCTCGAGGAAGCGGCCCGCTACGCGAAAGAGGATCCGGGCTGCGCGCTTCATGTGCTGCAGATTTCGGACATCGAGCATCAGGTGATCGAGCGGCTCGACTCTTCGTATGGCGCGGCGGTTCCCGTTGGTATGAGAGAGGCTTTCGAGGATGCCCAAAACGAGGCCCAAAGAAAGCTCGAGCGCGATGTCCGCCTCGCGACGCGCGGGCTTATGAACGAGATCCACGTCGAGGTGCAGAGCGAGACGACGATCGGTGTGCAAATCGTCGCGTATGCGGCGGCGCACAACATCGACCTCATCATCATGGGGTCGCGCGGTCTCGGCGGTTTGCGCGGCATCCTGGGCAGCGTGTCGAGCTTCGTGCTGAAAGAGGCGAAGGTTCCCGTTCTTGTGGTGAAAGACTAGCGAGCAAAAAAATCCCCCATCTGGAAAGGACGAACCACCAGATGGGGGATTGCTTTTTCGTGGTGCCGGCGGCAGGAATCGAACCCGCAACCTACTGATTACAAATCAGTTGCTCTACCGTTGAGCCACGCCGGCATGTGATTTGCGCAAGCAAACATGATAAGGCAAAACGCGCCAACTGAAAAGAGGGAAATCATGGAAGGTATCGGGGTGCAGCAAGGGGGCGTCGAAGGGTGTCGAAGCTGCTCCGCGCTATGTCCATGTCCCGACGTCGAGAGCCATTACTTCTATGAACTCTTATCTGGCAGCGATGGCTTTGCGTGGGGGTATGGCTAGATAGGAGATCCTACGTGCAACATGCACGAGATGGGAACCGAAGAAAATGCTATTGAGATAATTGGATAGTTTGCTAGGGGGCATTGTATGCGTTGTTCTCGATTCGCTATTCCTATGAGGGTTGCCCTGGTTTTGGCTTGCTTGTTGGCGGTTTTTGCGTTGGCTGCTTGCTCCTTAAGCGACGGCGACGACGCATCTCCCCATGTGGATAACAGAAAGCTGCGCATTTATTACGAGGAACCTTACGCGGTTGTTCCAGAGGGCAGCTTCTACCATGAAAAGGGATTCGGCATGTTTCTCGAGGCGTACAACGCGCTCTTCTCTTTAAGTGAGGTGACGTATCTTGAGCCTACGCTCTTGGTGTCGGGCGAGGAGGAAGATCATAACTTTCGGTCGCTCTCGATGTTTTCCGAGGTCGATGATGGCGATGTCTCCAGCCAAGATGTGAAAAACGCCATCGATAACTTCACGCTTCCGCGCCCTGAGATGACCGATCCGGGATTTCGCCTCGTTGACGACATCGACAAAGGAAACGGTGAGTCTATTCTTATTTACGCCGCATATGAGAAAGCAGGCAAGAACAAGGCCGCAGAGATGCGCGTTGCAAGTTATTTTTTGAGCGATCGGCTCATTGGTGTGGGTCTAACGTATCTCGGGTCGGTTGAGGGAGAGGATAGAGCGCAGGAAGTCGCTCTTGCCGAAAACATGCTGAGAAACGTGGAAATCATCCATTAACGTGGTGCCGGGCGAGAGGTGCCGATTGGCTGGGTCGGGCGAGGAGGTGCGGCTTGGCGTGCCCCGGCGCCTTCTCGCCCGCTTAATCAAGTGGTTGCGCTATTCCTTCGCGCCCCATTCTTCGTAATATGCGTCGATAGCGGCTTTGATGTCGTCGTCGATGAGGACCTCACCCTGCACCTCGCGGTTGTAGAGGTACTCGGTCACTTCGGCCATGTTCACGATGCTCGCCGTGGGGAAGCCGTACTTCTCCGACACCTCGTCGCAGGCGCACTTCACGCCGCCTTTTCCTACCTCCATGCGGTTGAGCGAGACCATAAGGCCTTTAACCTCGATATTCGCGGCGCCGGTGATGAGGGGGTAGGTCTCGTCGATCGACTTGCCCGACGTGGTGACGTCTTCCACCATGACAACGCGGTCGCCGTCCTCGAGCACGTGCCCGAGCAGGTTGCCGCCCTCGCCGTGGTCTTTCGCTTCCTTACGATTCGAGCAGTATTTCACCTCTTTGCCGTAGAGCTCGTGAAGCCCCATCGCCGTCACGACCGACAGGGGGATACCCTTGTACGCGGGGCCGAACACGACGTCGAAGTCGAGTCCGAAGTTGTCGTGGATCGCACGCGCGTAGTAGAGCCCCAGACGATGCAGCTGGTCGCCCGTCACATAGGCGCCCGCGTTCATGAAAAACGGGGATTTGCGGCCGCTTTTCAACGTGAACTCGCCGAACTTGAGCACATGGCTTTCGACCATGAACTCGATGAACTCTTGCTTGTACTGCTCCATGGGGCGTCCTTTCCCTGTTGTGCGCGTGGTCGCGCGATTCGTTTTCGCGGTATGATTCCACTATACAAGAACTCGACGCCTGCGGCAGGCACTGCTCGCTTGCGGGCAGATTTCCCGAAAGGCGCTCACGTGATTTACCTCGACAACGCGGCGACGACGCTTAAGAAACCCGACGGAGTGGCTCGTGCGGTGGCGGATGCGATCGGCTCGTTCGGCGGTCCGGGGCGCGGCTCGCATGCGGCGGCGTTCGCGGCGAGCATGGTGGTGTTCGAGGCGCGCTCGGCCGTGGCGGGGTTGCTCGGCGCACAGGACGCTTCCCGCGTATCGTTTACCATGAACGCCACGATGGCGCTCAACATCGCTCTTGCTGGCCTTTTGCCTGATGAGGGACGCGCTGTCACCACGGCTGCGTCGCACAACTCGGTCCTGCGGCCGCTCTTCCGCGCTCGCGATCTGCGTGGGGTGCAGGTGGAGGTTGCCCGCATTCTCCCTGATGGGTCGCTTGATTGGGAATCCTACGAGCGCGCGCTTGAAGGAGGCGCGAACCTGGTCGCCGCCACGCACGCGTCAAACGTGACGGGCGATGTGTACGATGTTGCGCGCATGGCTTCGATGGCTCACGACGCGGGTGCGCTGTTCGTTCTGGATGCGGCGCAGACGGCGGGCGCGATGCCGGTCGATATGGCGGCGCTCGGGGTGGACGTGCTCTGCTTCACTGGGCACAAAAGTCTCTACGGCCCGCAGGGGACGGGCGGGCTCATCGTGCGCGAGGAGCTTGAGATCGCGCCGCTTCTCGAGGGCGGGTCGGGAGTACACAGCTTCGATGAGCGTCAGCCGTCGTTCATGCCCGAGGCGCTTGAGGCGGGAACGGAAAACGCGCATGGCTTGGCGGGGCTTGCCGCCGGCGTGGAATACGTGGTGCAGAAAGCGCCAGCTGCGATCGCTGCCCAGGTGGCGGGGCTCGTCGAGCGCTTCGAGCGCGGGTTGGCGAGCGTTCCCGGGATCGTGGTGTACGGCGGGCATGCGAGCTTTGGGCGCTCGGGGATCGTCGCCTTCAACATCGGCGATGCCGATTCGGGCGAGGTCTCCGCGCGGCTCGACGCTGATTTCGGGATTTGCACGCGCCCCGGTGCCCACTGCGCGCCGCTTATGCACAAGGCGCTCGGCACGGCTGAGCAGGGCGTCGTGCGCGCGAGTTTCTCCAGCTTCAACACGAAGGACGAGGTCGATGCCGCGCTTGAGGCCGTGGCGAGTATTGCACACCGAGCGAGCTAGCGAGTGCCGCGCGGCGCGCTGACGGGCGTGCGGTCGTGCGGTAGAGCCGTGCGGTTGAGTGCTGCGTCAATGTGGACGTGCAGTCGCGCGGCGTGGCCGCGTGACGTGGCGGGGCTGCGCGGCGTGATGGTGCGGCGGTGGGCACGCGGCGGGGTTGTGTGCAAAAACGACGATTATTTTCTACTATACTATGGCCACTAATTAAAATATTCCCCAAAATCTAGCAAAGTGGGGAATATCTCTGCGCATTCCGTTAATCGAGACGACGAAATGAGGGAATGCGCCGCGAGGCTATCTCTTGTTTTGCAAATTATCGTCATTCTTCTACATCTAGAGTCCTAATTAATTGAACGACAGAGCACTGACTTGCAGTTTTGGGTTATAAAGGTTCCTTATAAATATGCCTTCTTGCGTTTCTCACCCGAGAAGGCGAGCATTAGTTGTGCATATTGCATGCGCGGCATTCTCGTAAGTCCGATTTCGTACTACAGTACCATGAAAGTACGAAATCGGACCAAAGGGCAAGGATGAGAAAAGGGAATACGGCGTCCGACGCGAATGAGGCAAACGGCACGTGCGCGCCGGGCAAGGTGGGCGCGAACATGGCGGATGCGGCGGTTTCCAGCGGCGCGGCAAACGTCGCAAGTTCGGCGGACGCGGAGGGCCCAAGTTGCCCGACGGGCGCTTCTGTCCCAGGCAATATCGCGCGCGCCTACGAGGCGCTCGATAGTTTTTGGCGTGAGCAGAACCAGCTCTATCGCGACGTTGCGGCGTCGTTTGGGATCTCCGAGAGCGCGTTCAATATCCTGTACGCTATCTTCCTTGCGGGCGAAAAGGGCATCTCTCAGCGTGACATTTGCGTGCAGATGTGTATCGGCAAGCAAACGGTGAACAGCTCCATCCACAAGCTCGAACGCGAGGGTGTGGTCGTGCTCAAGAGCGGCCCAGGCCGTCGCGGTCTTCTCGCGCATCTGACTCCGGTGGGCCTTGAGCTCGCCGAGCGTACCATCGTCCCTATGATCGAGGCGGAGCTTGCGGCGTTGAGGGAATTCGACGACAAGGAGCTCGAACTGGCGCTTCTTCTCGGACGGCGCTACACCGATGCTCTGCGCTCGCATTTCGCGGATATCCCTGGGGTGCTCCTGACCTCGCAAAGCAGCAAGGCCGCGCTTCTGGATGGCGAAGCTGCGCTCCGAGGAGTCAAGGCTGCAGCGCAAGGCGACGCTTCCGCACCTCGGAACGACGGGGCTGCCAAGCGCGGCGGGGAGGGCGAGGGTGCGCCCTCGGGCGAGTGTCTTTCCTCTCCGAATAAAAAGGTACGATAAGTCATGGCGATCCAGATTTCCGACCATTTCACACTTGGGCGGCTCGCGCGATTCACCGCCCCCACCTGCGCCATGATGCTCTTCACCTCGATCTACGGCGTGATCGATGGTCTGTTCGTGTCGAACTTCGTCGGCAAGGAATCCTTCGCTGCCTTAAACCTTGTCTATCCGCTGTTCATGATGCTTGGTGCGCTCGGGTACATGTTCGGAACGGGCGGTACGGCGCTCGTCGCCAAAACGATGGGGGAGGGCGATGGCAAGCGCGCTCGCGGGCTGTTCTCACTTATCGTGTACGCGACGCTCATCGTGGGAATCGTGTGCGGGATCGTGGTGTTCGTGGCCGTAGGGTCCGTCGTCGGCGCGTTAGGGGCCGAAGGCTCGCTGCTTGAGGAATGCGTGGTCTACGGTAGCATCCTGTCGTTCTCGCTTCCTTTCTTCATGCTGCAGGAAACCTTCCAAAGTTTGCTGACCGCCGCGGGAAAACCCAAGGTGGGGCTATGTGTCATGGTTGTCGCCGGCGTTGCCAACATCGCGCTCGACGCCCTGTTCATCATCGTGTTCCAATGGGGGCTCGCGGGCGCTGCCTTGGCGACGGCGGTAAGCGAGGTCCTCGGCGGCGCGATTCCGCTTCTGTATTTCGCGCGGCCGAATTCGAGCACGCTGCGTCTGGGCCGTCCGCTTGTCGATGTGCGCGCGCTGGGACGCGTCTGCGTGAACGGCTCATCAGAGCTTGTCTCGAACCTTTCCATGTCGCTTGTGTCGATGGTCTACAACTTTCAGTTGATGACCTACATCGGACCTGATGGTGTTGCGATTTACGGCGTCATCCAGTACGTTGCGTGGATTGCGGTATCGCTGCTCATGGGCTTCACGGTAGGCACCTCGCCCATCATCAGTTTCCACTACGGCGCGAAGAACACCTCCGAGCTCAAGAACCTGTTTCGCACCTGCCTTGGCGTGATGGTTGCGGGTGGCGTGCTGATCACCGTGCTCACGCACCTTTTCGCGCAACCGCTCGCCGCGGTGTTCGTGGGATACGATGCGACGCTCTGCGAGATGACCGTCGCTGCCCTCGGCGAGTACTCGCTCGCCTTCATATTCGTGGGTGTGAGCATTTTCGGCTCGGCGTTTTTCACAGCGCTCAACAATGGCCTTGTCTCGGCGCTCATCTCGTTTTTGCGCACGCTCGTGTTCGAATGCGCCGCGGTGATGTTTTTGCCTGCGATCATCGGCGTCGACGGCATCTGGCTTTCCATCGTGGTTGCCGAGGTTGCGTCGATGTTCCTTACCGGCGGCTTCCTGTTCGGCCTGCGCAAGCACTACAACTACGCCTAGCTCGCGCCTCGCACTTGCGCCCGACTCGCACTCGCGTTCCGTACCCG
>ERZ1034913.1219-NODE-1219-length-16346-cov-4.656006_pt1 | contig 16346 bp, 22 predicted proteins | sample MGYA00520697_ERZ1034913 | MGnify/ENA primary metagenome ERZ1034913 (study PRJEB33766, sample SAMN09781786) | gut metagenome | biome: gut microbiome | host: Homo sapiens | place: Madagascar | study: EMG produced TPA metagenomics assembly of the PRJNA485056 data...
GTATGAAATCAGTTCTTTGAACATGGCAGTCGGAAAATATGAGAATGTTGAGCATGCGGCTATTTATTGCCACAACTCTTCGATATCAATGGGAACAAAAATGGCTGAATACAGTTCCCAAAAAAACGCACAGAAAGCTATGGAAATGCTTAGAGTTGCATATGCTGGCAAGTTTATCACAAATGTAGATATTCCGGAAGATTTCGATGAAACAATAAAGACCGCAATGAAAGGCGGTTTTGGAACTGTAATCGTAAAAGATTCTTGTGACCGGGTAGAATTTAACAATCTGAATGGATATTTTCAGTTTCCGGCAGAGGAAGAATTGGAGTAGCCTATGGAAAAATATTTAAGTATTATTACAAATTTTGGATGCCACGGCAAGTGTCCGTATTGCATCGTCAGAGAAAACGACATTAAAGTACCAAAAACAACGATTGGTGGTCTCGATAATCTGACCAAGGCTTTAAAAGAAACAAATAGAAATATTATTTCTATTTCTGGTGGTGGCGACCCATTACATGAGTATGAAAAGCATGTTGATTGGTACAGAAAGCTGTTTTCAATTGTGAATAATTATCATGTTAATTGTGCTACATACAGTATTCCAGTTGAAATGCATACAAGCTACATGACAGACGAAAGTACATTTCCGTTCTACGACTGCAAAAGAGTAGTGTATCATCCAAATACATTTGAGCAGTTGAAGCACATTCACAGAACTGGAAATGAGATTGTGAGAGTTGTTTATGTGGTAACAAAAGACTTCACGCTTGAACAGATTATGCATATTGCAATGTTCGTAGCTGATAGTAATGAGATTGATGAGTTGAGTTTCAGACAGCTTGTTGACAAAGGCTATGAGGTTACTGATTATTGGCAGGACATATTGAGGTTCGGACACAAGAAATTGTGGTGGTATATCGAGCAGTGCGATTATAACCTCTATTATGCAGAAAATAAGATTTATACAAAGTTTTCGGAGATTGGAGAAAGCAATGAGACTTAAAGTCGTAGGCTCCGGCTCATCCGGTAACTGTTACATTCTGGAGAATGACAACGAAGCCTTAATAATTGAAGCAGGGTTGCCATTCATGGAAGTTAAGAAAGCATTGGATTTCAATGTAATGAAGATTAAGGCGGTACTTATCACACATTTACATTCAGACCATCATTTTTATTGGTTTCAATATGCAAGAGCTGGCATTCCAGTGTTTGAGCCATTTAAACTAGAAGGAAATAATGGCTTGAGCCTTAATCATTCAAAATTCAAGGTTATGGCATTTGATAACAGAGATAAATCTGGCAGATGGTTACATAACAACAGTGACGGCTCAGAATGTCCTTGTTTCGGATTCTATATCACGCATCCAGAGATGGGCAGCCTTGTGTATGTCACAGATACGGAATATGTCCGGTGGCGGTTCAATGGAGTGAATCACATCATGTGTGAGGCCAACTATGATATACAGTTTGTGGACAGGAATGATGCAAATTATGAACACCGCCTGAGAGGTCATATGAGCCTTGATACGGCACTTGAATTTATTTCTACTACCGATAACCCAACATTGAGAAATGTTGTCTTAATACACTTATCAGATAAAAGCGGAGACCCCGCATTATTCAAGCAAAGAACAGAAGAAACAATTAAATATGGAGCCAATGTTTTTGTTGCGAGCAAAGGCTTGGAAGTGGATATGGACCTTTGCCCATTCTGAAAGGAGAAAGATGGAAAAATTTTATATTGTCTCAAACAAAAATTTCTTAGCTGCATGTAAATTCTATACAGAAAGTTGTAAAGCTAGAAGTGAATTTATTAAGGTATTTTTTGCCAAGTATGGGATATCTGGTAATTCATACATGATAACAGGTGATGGAGCTTTTAACAAGCCATTTGAGGATTATGGTAAGAAAAATATAAATCTCTATATTGAGGAAAACAGTAACAATTTAGAAAAATTTGGCAGTCAGTTGAAAAAGGCAGTTAAATCTGATGATGGAAAATATTTTTGCCCATTTCGAAAAAACCTCAACATTCTTAAGGAATTTCAGCAGGAGTGTATAGATAGGCATCTGGTTATAAATTTAGAGGATGTAAGAGAGTGGGATTATTTCAAGGAATTTCATTATGGAGGATGTCGCATAAGCAGATTTGAATATAACGGAAAATGTTATTTACAAATTAGCGGAAATACAGAGTCTATAACACCAGAATATGAAGGTTTTACAGAAATAAAGGGCAGTGAATTTTATATGGCACTAGAAGAATTTGAAAAGGGGGAAGAGTCAAATGAATAAAGTCATTCTAATGGGAAGATTAACCAGAGACCCAGAGGTGAGATATTCACAGGGAGAAAAAGCGTCTGCTATAGCGAGATTTTCCCTCGCAATCGACCGCAAATATAGGCAGGAAGGGCAGCCAAGCGCAGACTACATAAGCTGCCTTGCGCTTGGAAAGAATGGAGAGTTTGCAGAAAAATATCTGCGTAAAGGCATTAAGATTGTAGTAATAGGAAGCTGGCAGACTGGAAGCTATACAAACAGAGATGGAAATAAGGTGTATACCAATGAATGTCTTGTTGAGAATTTTGAGTTCGCAGAGAGCAAGAGTTCAGCAGGATATGATGGTGGTTCCGTCCCAGCAGGCCGTCCATCACCTAGTCAGGCTAGTGACGGATTTATGAATATCCCTGGTGGAATTGAGGAAGAACTGCCATTCAATTAATGTGGCATTTGAGAGGAAGTGAACTTGATATGCTGATAATTGAAGATAAAGGACAGAAGGAAGGTCAACACATCCTTAAAAACCGCTACTTTAAGGAAAATGACATAGAGGTGCTAAGGGCACCTCTACCGGTTGGAGATTACATAATAGCTACAGATAAGGTGACAGATGTTATCCATAGAAAGTCAGTCAGAAGGATGGAACTTAAGAAGATGGATTTTCTGGGAAGCTATGATGTTTCTGTAGATACCAAAAAGGATATGCAGGAGATTGTAGGAAACATTTGTGGAAAAGCGCATCCAAGATTCCGTGATGAGTGTATATTGGCACAAAACAATGGAATTAAGCTGTATGTTTTGATTGAGAATACAGATGGTGTGAAAACAATAGATGATGTATTCAGATGGAATAATCCACGTTTGCACAGATATAACAAAATTGCATTTATGCACAATCAGGGTAAATGGTTAAACATCAATTTGCCAAAGGCTAAGCCCACATCTGGCAGTACATTAGCTAAGGCTATGCAGACCATGCAACTTAAGTATGGTGTTGAGTTTGTATTCTGTACACCTAAAGAAGCAGGGGCAAAGGTAATTCAATTGCTTGGAGGAAATAAAGATGGCTGAGAATAAGCGGTATTACTGGCTTAAATTAATGGATGGATTCTTCGGTAGCAAGCGGATAAAAAAGCTTAGAAGGATGGCTGGTGGAGATACATACACCATTATTTATCTTAAGATGCAGCTCCTGTCTTTAAAAAAGGGAGGGTATCTGGAATACACAGGCTTGGAAGATGAATTTTACAAGGAACTTGCAATTGACTTGGATGAGGATGAGTGCAATGTGCAGGTGACAATTCAGTATCTTCTTTCCTGCGGATTACTTGAAACATCTGATAATATCGAATACCTCTTGCCATTTGTGCAGGATAACCTTGGGAGTGAAACAGCAAGTACAAGAAGGAGTCGTCAATCTAGGCTAAATGCACGAAAAAGGTTGCAATGCAACTTGGACGAAGCAGAAAGCAACAATTTGCAACAAAACTGCAATGTAGAGACAGAGATAGATAAAGAGTCAGATACAGATATAGAGAAAGAAAATACAAAAGAAAGTGAGCCATTGTCTCATGATTTTGATGCAGAACAGGCATGGGAAGATACTTTCAGTAAATATCCTAAGAAATCATGCGCTGTAACAGCCAAGCAAATATGGATGGACAAGCTGCTTAATGTAATTGAACCAAATAGGAAAGCTGTAGCGGGGCTTATTTATTATGCGACATTAGCATACATAAATGATTACAAAGAAAGAGAACCGGAGGACATGAAATTTCGTTATCTCCCTAAATATTCAGATTGGCTGAATAATGATTGTGATTACTGGATTTCTGTGGTTGAAAAAGGACGGCGAGGTGATGGTGGGTGACAGAAGCAGAGGTTGGAGTAATTGGATGTGTATTGATTGATAATGACTCCTTGTACAAAGTTTATAACAAATTAAAGCCACAGATGTTTGCATCTGAGTTTTGCCAAGAAGCATATGCAGAGATGCTTGCCATGTACGACAGAGGAGAAAACATTAATGCTATTTCATTGTCACAGGCTCTCGAAAATCACAAATGGTCGCCAGAGGTGATTGCTGATGAATTGAAAAAGTGTACATTATCAGCTCCATCATCGGTTGTTATCAGAAGCTATGCAAATACAGTAATCCTTGATTATAAGGCTCGGACACTTAAAGCGTTATTTCAAAAAGTGAGCTTTAAGGCATGTGATGTTGAAAATACAATATCAGAGGTTCTGGTTAGGTGTGAAGAATTACAAGCTGGTAATGATATTCAATCAAAATCGCTGAAACAAATTGTGAAGGAGAACAGAGACAATTATTTCAATGAACACGTTGGAGAAAATGGAGTAAAGACAGGATTTTATAAACTTGATGATTGCCTTGGAAACCTTGAGGGTGGTGATGTAACAGTAGTTGGTGCTCGTCCTGGTGTGGGCAAGTCGGCATTTGTTACTCAAATGATTGGTCAGATGGCTAAGAAAAGCTACAGAGTTGGATACTTCAACCTTGAAATGAACGAATCTCAGGTATATGAGCGTTTTGTAGCAAGACTTGCAGAATTGAGTCTTACTAGAGTGCGCAGGGCAAAAACTTTTCTGGGCGAAGAGCAAGAGAAATTTAATAAAGCAAATGATGAAATGTCTGGATATGATGTGATTATTTCTACCGGCTCAAAAGCAGTGAGTGAAATCAGAACGGAGAGCCGGCACCAGAGATTTGATGTAATTATCATTGACTATTTACAGCTTATAAAAGCCGATAGGAGATATTCGAATAGAGTATCTGAGGTTGGTGATATATCAAAGGCAATTAAAGAACTATCTATGGCGCTGCATGTACCAATTATTTTGCTGTCACAGCTAAATCGTACATCTGAGATAAGAGATACCAAGGAACCAACCATGTCAGAGCTTCGTGAGTCCGGTGATATTGAGCAGGATGCATCAAATATCATTTTGCTTTGGAATATGTCGGAGGATGGAAAATACAAAGGTCTCAAGGTTGAAAAGCAACGACAAGGTGAGCATATGAAAGAGGGGCTTATGTTTGATGGAGAACATATGAAATTTGTTGAAAGACAAGAGACATTTGAACAATTCCAATACCACTTAAAGCAGCTTACAAAGAGTAAGAATGATTTTATTAATGTAGATGATGACGATACACCATTCAACTGGTGAGGTAATTTTTATGGCAACAAAAAAGTTTGAAAAGGGTTCAGAAGAATGGCAGTTTTTCAATGATTACTATAAATTCAGACAGCAGTTCTACGAAGCTGATAATAACGAAGAATGGTTTCAGGGAATGGTCAATGCAGGGGATGAGCTTATAAGCAAATATGCAAATACAAGTATAGCTAAGTATGTTCAAAGTCTTGTATTGAGTCATCTGGAGGATGTAGAGCTGCGATGGATGAATAAAAAAGTGGAGGATGTGCAATGAGTTTATTATGGTTTGTATTATTACTCTTTACTTGGAAGAATGGAGCAGAAATAAGTGATTTGGAATTAGTGATGATTTCAATTTTTTATGTTGGAGATTGCATTCTAATGCGGAACAGGAGGTAAACGATGGGAAGATTGATTGATGCTGGGCTGTTTTTGGACAACCTAAGCGGAAGGCTTGAAAGCATGAAAGATTATGATGCAGTAAAAGATGTGATTAACAATATGCCAACCGCCTATGATGTGGATAAGGTTGTGGAGCAGTTGGAAGAAGTTGAAAAAATAATGACATCACCAGTGAACAAAGATTGTTTTGGAGAAGAGTGTAGAGCATCGGACTGCACGGTATGCCTTATTAGTAAAGCAATCGAGATTGTGAAAGGTGGCGGTGTAGATGGCAATTAAGCCGATTTTATTCAATACAGAAATGGTTCGGGCGATTCTGGACGGACGGAAGAGTTGCACTAGACGTGTGATAAAGCCACAGCCAGACGAAAAGCATACATACCCGCTCGGTTTTATTACAGGCAGTACAGAAAAGAAAGATTTAGGATGCTTTGGATTTGGTACCAATGAATACGGCGGTTCCATCCAGTTTGCAAAACCACCATATCAGCCGGGCGATATTCTTTATGTCCGGGAAACCGTATGGCAGAAAATAGGGTACTATTTGGATATTGACGGAGAGACAAAACCGTCATGGTATAACGAGTTTAAGTACGTTGCATCAGACGAAAAGCCAGAAACAGGGTGGAACTATAGTTGGGCTAAGCGTCCATCAATTCATATGCCAAAAGAAGCTGCACGCATCTGGTTGAAGGTAACAGAGGTTAGGGTAGAGCGGTTACAGGAGATCACAGAAGATGGAGCAATACTTGAAGGAGCGATAGATAATAGAGGATTTATCCACGCTCCAGATGATGAGTACAATACCATCCATAGCGCCAAGGAACATTTTATTGATATATGGAACTCCACAATCAAGAAATTAGACTTTGACCGCTATGGCTGGGATGCGAATCCGTGGGTGTGGGTGATTGAGTTTGAGCGGTGTGAAAAACCTCAGAACGAAGGAGAAGCCAGTAAGGCAAATCCTACTGGCCAATTATGAAAAAGAATCTATATAAAAAGGTTATTTCCTTTTAACAATTATCAATATAGATATGCCGTGTGAAAAACATATGTCGTAAATATGAAAAATGTGTGAAAGCAGGTGAAGTAATGGGAAAGAGCAGATCAAGTAAGCTGAATGGCTATCGTAGCATGGTAAGCAGGCAGAAAAATGATGTTTATAAGTTTAAGCCTAAGAAGAAAAAGAAAGGGTGATTGTATGGCGAAAGCAGCATTGATTATGGATATGCCAGAATCATGCAGTAAATGCAAATTTTTATATGAGTTTCAAGGTATTAAAAAGTGTCACCTCATGAACGTACTCAATAATGGGGCATCAAAGCTGTCACAAAATGCATTTACAGTGAAGCGACATGGAAAGTGTCCACTTCGGGAACTACCAGAAAAAAAAGAAACAGTGCATTCGCAGGAATGCTACACAAATAGTTATTTTACAGACGAAATGAATGCAGGATGGAATGCCTGCATAGATGAAATTTTAAAGTAAATAGAAAGGAGCCGAGACTCTGGCCAGAGTGAAGCATATGCGGTCTCCTTTTAAGATATGAACTATTTAGAGTTCTTAAAAACAAAGATTGAAATCGCTACAGATAGCGGATTTGAAATTGAACCTTCACAACTTAATAAAGCATTAAAGCCACATCAAAGAGATGCTGTGGCATGGGCACTACATGGTGGACGTAGAGCCTTGTTTGAATCATTTGGATTAGGAAAAACAGTACAGGAACTTGAATTTTGTTATCAGGCAGCCATTCATGAAGATGGACAGGCCTTAATCGTACTTCCACTTGGAGTAAAGCAGGAGTTCACAAGGGATGCAGTGGAGCTGCTGGGATATCAAAAACCTGTCTACTGTAGAACAATGGAAGAAGTATATGCAGCGTCCAACAGCAGAATTATCTTAACCAATTATGAAAGAGTGCGTGATGGTGACATACGGCCAGAATACTTTTGTGCAACATCACTCGATGAAGCCAGTGTTTTAAGGAGTTTTGGAAGTAAGACATATCAGACTTTTTTAGAAAAATTCAAAAATGTACCTTATAAGCTGGTAGCTACTGCCACACCATCTCCCAATAAGTATAAGGAGCTAATTCATTATGCAGGATATTTGGAAGTAATGGATACAGGACAGGCTCTAACCAGATTTTTTCAAAGGGATAGCACCAAAGCGAATAATCTTACATTATTTCCGAACATGGAAGATGAATTTTGGCTGTGGGTGAGCAGTTGGGCATTATTTGCTACTAAACCATCAGACTTGAATCCAGAGTATTCAGATGAAGGGTACAATCTGCCAGAATTAGAGATTAAATGGCACGAGTTGCCAGTTCATTATGGCGATACGGAAGATAGAGATGGTCAAATGCAATTGTTTACAGAGGCAGCTGCAGGACTCAAAGAAGCAGCAACAGTAAAGCGAGAAAGTATCGATTATCGTGTCGCAGAAATGAAACGCATTATTGATGAATCTCCAGAGGACAATTTTCTTTTATGGCATGACATGGAAGCTGAGAGACATGCAATCAAGAAAGCGATTCCAGATGTGATAGACATTTATGGATCCTTGGATTATGAAATTAGAGAACAGAGAGTAACAGATTTTGCAAACGGAAAAACAAGGCTATTTGCTACCAAGAAATCTCTATCTGGCTCAGGATGCAATTTCCAAAGATATTGTCACAGAGAAATATTCCGTGGAATTGATTTTGAGTTTAATGATTTTATTCAGGCAGTACACAGATGTTACCGCTTCTTACAAAGCAATCCAGTAATAATAGACATAATTTACATGGAAAATGAACGACAGATAAAAGAAGTACTTTTGGAAAAATGGAAGAATCACAACCATATGGTCAAAAAGATGATTGAGATAGTAAAGAAATACGGATTGTCGAGTGTGGGTAAAGAGAATGCACTTAAAAGAAAGATGGGAGTTGAGACTGTGGTAGTTGAAGGTAGACATTTCAGAGTGGTAAATGATGATTGTGTTGAGGAGACGCGAAGAATGGAAAGTAATAGTGTGGGACTTATACATACCTCTATTCCATTTGGAAATCATTATGAGTATTCAGCAAATTATAATGATTTTGGGCACAATCAAAATACGGATAGGTTTTTTGAACAGATGGATTTTCTTACCCCGGAATTATTGAGGGTATTACAACCAGGGAGGGTTGCGGCAATTCATGTAAAGGACAGGATACTGTTTGGAAATGCAACTGGTACAGGAATGCCGACAGTTGAGCCTTTTCATGCACAGTGCATTAATCATTATATGAGGCATGGATTTCAGTATTTTGGAATGATTACAGTTGTAACGGATGTGGTCAGGGAAAATAATCAGACATATCGTCTTGGATGGACGGAACAGTGTAAAGATGGCTCTAAGATGGGAGTAGGGTGTCCTGAATATATACTTCTTTTTCGTAAGTTGCCTACAGACCATTCTACTGCCTATGCTGACATCCCGGTCAAAAAATCTAAAGAAGATTATACGAGGGCACAGTGGCAGATTGATGCTCACGGATACTGGAGAAGCTCTGGTGATAGATTGATATCCAAGGAAGAACTGGAAAGTATATCGGTTGATAATTTACAGGCAGTATATCGAGAATATAGTCGAGAGAATGTATATAGTTATGAGAATCATGTGCAGCTTGCTAAAAAGTTAGATGAAAATGGAAAGCTGCCAGCTACGTTTATGGTGGTTGCTCCTGGTTCATGGAATCAAATGGAAGTATGGGATGACATTAACAGGATGCGCACATTAAATACTAATCAGAGTCGCAGACGTCAGCAAATGCATGTGTGCCCTTTACAGTTAGACATAGTAGAAAGAATCATCAACAGATACAGCAATGAGGATGATGTGGTCTATGACCCATTTGGAGGTCTTATGACAGTTCCAATGACTGCTATAAAGATGGGAAGATATGGTAAGGGCTGCGAATTGAATCCAGATTATTTCAGAGATGGAGTGGGATATTGTCAATCAGCAGAGGATGAGATTGATACTCCTACATTGTTCGATTTCTTTCCGGAGGTGATACCATCATGATTAGCGGAGAGCTTATTGTGGACAACTTCGCCGGAGGTGGTGGCGCATCCACCGGGATAGAACTGGCAACTGGTTACAGTGTGGATATAGCCATAAACCATGACTCAGAAGCCATTAAGATGCACAAGGCGAACCATCCGAACACAAAGCATTATTGTGAGGATGTATGGCAGGTAGATCCGGTGAAAGCTTGCAACGGGCATCCAGTAGGACTTGCCTGGTTCTCACCGGATTGCAAACATTTTTCAAAAGCAAAAGGAGATAAGCCTAAAGATAAGAAAATTCGCGGTCTTGCATGGGTTGCTTGCCGATGGGCGGGCTTGGTAAGACCAAGAGTTATCATGCTGGAAAATGTGGAGGAGTTCACAACGTGGGGACCTCTCAACAGAAGACATCATCCAATTAAGGCAAAAAAAGGAAAAACCTTTAAGAAGTTTGTGCAGCAGATTATTGACTTAGGGTATGAGGTGCAGTTCAAGGAACTGATCGCTGCCGATTACGGCGCACCTACCATGCGCAAGAGATTCTTTATGATCGCTCGGTGCGACGGCAAGCCGATAGTCTGGCCAGAGCCGACACACGCTCCGGCAGACAGTGAAGCGGTTAAGAATGGTCTGCTCAAGCCATATGTAGGGGCATATACACAGCTGGATTTTTCTCTCCCATGTCCAAGTATTTTTGATACGTCAGAAGAGATTAAAGAGAAATATGGAATCAGGGCAAAGAGACCGCTTGCCCCAAAGACAATGGAGAGAATTGCACGCGGTTTGAAAAAGTTTGTAATCGATAATGCAGAGCCATTTATAGTACAGGTCAATCATAGTGGAGCGAAATCTGATTACTGTAAAAGTGCAGACGAGCCATTAAACACAATTACTGGTAAGCATGGCTTTGGAGTTGTTGAGCCTTATATGGTACCTGTTGGATATGGAGAAAGAGAAGGACAGGCACCAAGAGTACATGATGTAGAGAAGCCGTTGCCGACTATAGTTGGAACTGGGAAACATTATCTGTGTGAGACTTATCTCAGTCCTACACTAATTCAATATCATTCAGAAACTTCTAAGAATGGTGTAAGAGGGCAGACAATAGAGGAACCGATAATGACTGTGGATGGTTCGAATCGATATGGACTGGTAACATCATTCCTCCATAAATACTATGATGGTGGCTACAGGGGCGCAGGAGAAAGTATGGAGAAACCACTCCCGACAGTTACATCATGGGACCATAATAGTGTCGTAACTGCGAACCTTATTCAAATGAACAATCATTGTGATGGCAGAGATATAACAGAGCCTATTCCAACTATTACAGCCGGTGATGGGCACTTTGGTGAAGTTAGGGCATTTTTAATTAAATACTATGGACAGGGTACAGGACAGGATATCAAGGCACCACTTGATACAGTGACAGCCCAGGATAGATTTGGTCTGGTGACAATAGAGGGAGTGGACTATCAGATTGTTGATATAGGGCTCCGAATGTTAGAACCAAAAGAATTATATGGATGTCAGGGGTTTCCAGAGGATTACATAATTGACCATGATTATACCGGCAAGACATATCCAAGAAGTGAACAGGTGCGAAGGTGTGGTAATGCAGTATGTCCGCCAATACCAGCGGCACTGGTTAGGGCAAATCTGCCAGAGCTATGCGTGGCAGAACGCACACCGAACATGAAGATAGAAACAGAACAGACTGGACAGCTGAGATTTGCATAAATTTAATTATTTAGTGGAGGAAGAATGAGTGCAACAATTGAAAAATCCTTGTGTATAGGTATAACAAAAACACGATTTGACTTATTTGATTACGTAAAATTGCAAATGGTTTCAGGTAAAGTTATTGAGGGGAAAATTATAGACTTTGTAAGTAATAATATTGTTCAAATTTCAACATCAGAAGGAATTAGAGATATTCGTGTGAACGATATTGAGGCCTATATCTATTAAACTTTGGAGGCAAACGTACATGATAAAGATGGTTAAATATGATGAAGATACATATGTTCCAGAAGAGTGCTGCACATTCACGAATCCGCTTACAAGCGGAGGTAAAAGTGAGCCGGATGATGTTGAACTGCCCTGCGAAGGAGCTGAGTGTTGCACAGGAGAATGCCAGAAGTGCATAATTCTAAAAATAATGAATGAATATGCGATTTGTACTGGGCAGGGAGATACAGAAACAAAAAATTATAATCAGATTGTAAAAGAAGTAAAAGGGACTTCATATATAACAGATGTTCCTACAGCAGAATTCAAGACCATACAGGAGCTAAATGACTTTGTTGAAATTATGAACAAAAATGGAATTGGTGTAACGCTTAAAGCAGAGCATAGTAACTTCTACCAGGGTATACTTGTTCAGATTTTTGACAGAGTGACATGCAGTAAATTTGTAGAAAGGTATTAATAGAGGAAATATAATAGTTAAACTAAATATTAGTTGGAAGAAATTAGAATTTAGGGAAGGAAGCAGAAATGAAGGAGAATGTAAACGATATAATGGATGAATTTGAAGAAAACAACAGTAAGAAAAAGAAATTCTCTATCCGAATGGACATCACTATGGATAAAGAAATGTCATATGAAACAGCGGAGCGAACTATAATGAACGCGCTAAGTCAAGCAGGAATGGTAGGACACTGTGGCGGAATCAATTAACATTTAACGTAAAAGGGAGGATGATTATGGCATATGCAGAAAAAACATCGGTATCAGTTTCGAAAACAAAAGCTGACATCGAGGATTTGATTCAGAAAGCTGGTGCAGAGCAGTTCGTGTCTGGTTATAAAGAAAATATGGCAGTAATAGGATTTTCTCTAGCGAATAGACAGATACGATTTGTGTTGCCATTGCCAGATAAGCAGGATAAATCATTCTGGTATACGCCAGAGAGACATACTAAGAGAACGGAGCAACAAGCATATAATGCTTGGGAGCAGACGTGTCGTTCACGATGGAGAGCACTGTACCTAATTATCAAAGCAAAGCTAGAGGCTGTAGAAAGTGGTATTAGCACAATTGAGAGAGAGTTTTTTTACGATGTAGTGTTGCCAGATGGAAAAACAATTGGAGAATTTATGGCTCCGCAGCTTGAAACAGTATATGAAACGGGGCAAATGCCGTCCTTATTACCAATGTTGGACTAAACTGACGTTTTAGGAAATAAAGTACTTTTAATTGAAAGTGGGTGATTCAGTGAGCGGTGGAAGTTGGGACTATCTGTACTCAAAGGATGTTGAACAACTTATGCAGTACAGCAATATTGAAATGTTGGAAGAGATGGCTGATTTTCTAAATCAAAATGGATATGAAGATGTGGCAAAAGATACAAGGCGGTTAGTTGAATATATCAAATCAGCTAAAATAAGAGTGGAAACGCTCTTTGAAATGCTAAGTCCTGTTTTTAAGGCAGTTGAATGGTACGATAGTGGTGATTCCAGCAAGGATAATATTGCTAAGGCAATAGAAGAATATAGGAACGGTTTAGATAATTTTGAACATTGAAAATTGAATATTGGCGGTTGTGGTGGTATGATTTTTCTATTACAAAAGATTGGGGGGAATCACAAATGAAATGCTTAAGATGCAATGCGGAAATGAAACAGTACAAGTTCAATAGGGATTTTGGAATATACGGAAAAGAATACAATCCTGGAAATGGATATGCTACCAGACAAAATCCCCATAATCCACACAGCATATATGAATGCTCCGAATGTGGTTACATGGAACTAAGTTCTAAGTATTGTGAAAATGAAGATATTTAAAAGCGATTACCAACCGTCAATATTCGATGGTTGGTATTTTTTTACGCAAAATAGTAAATATGAGAGGTGCGCTGATGAATAGAAAAGACACGACAAGGTTTCTTAGTGAGTTGCTCATATGTGGTAGATTTAGTGGAATGGGCAAATACTGGGCAAAAGAAGTGAGTGTTGACTATGGGACTAAAGATGTTAAGCGAGTTGATTTCATGCAGTTTGAGCCTGCAGGGACTACATCAACTGGAGCTATCGAAAAGGGCATATTTACATGCTATGAAGTAAAGAGTTGTAAAGAAGATGTATTTAGTGGGAATGGTCTAAATTTCCTTGGTGAAAAGAATTACATAGTAACGACAATGGAGTGTTGGAAAAACATACAAGCAGATATGAGGAATGGAGAGTTAGATGCACATATTACAAAGTGTAGCCCAAGCTCATCACATTATTATGGAATCATGGTTGCTATTCCACTTTTGAGCGAAGCTGAAGATGAATATATGAATCCCACTCCTTTAGAACAAGACTGTCAATGGAAACTGGTCGTAGTTCTTCCATGCAGGATGGGACCAAGGAAGAGAAGTATAACTGAAATGCTTTTTTATATGGTACGAAGTGGAAAAGAATAAAGAAAGGATGCGTTGGAGATGGCGAAGAAAGATAAAGAATTACAGCGATATCGTAATGATGGAATGGCATTTGCACTTAAGATAGTCAGAGAGCAGGGGGTAGAAGCTTTGGAAAGAGAGGTTAAATATAGGGGTGCAACTTTTCTTCCGTCAGCGGTACAGGAAAAAGATGTTACCAGTTTCGTTGAAGAGGTGAAAACAAACTGCTTAGATACAGTTCTTATTATGAGCCTCATGGTATTAAGAGATGAATTTGATTTTGGAGAAGTACGTTTGAACCGATTTAAGGAGCGGTTCAATTTGAAGTCAGAATGTATTTCCAATGATTCTACGACATGGAAGGATTTGCAGCAGATCCTTCAGGATGAAACAAGAGTTAAAACTAAAATAAGAAATGCAGACATGATAAAGGGCGCAAGTAAAGAGTAACTATTAATCGTGGCGAGCCTGTGCAGGTGAAAGCCACAGGCTCGTTGAACATTTAATTGCAATATGGAGAGGGACACTAATATGACAAAAACTGATTTGATTAATGATATTGCATTTGCGATGACAGAGCATTTAACACCAGAAGGCATTGAAAAACTAAAGATGATAATTAGAGTTAAATTGGTAGATGTGGAGCTTACAGCTGCAGAGACATTACCATCTACAGAAGTTTATGATAATGAATATATATTGAAGAGATATATTATTGACTTAACGGCAAAGGGCAGGAAAAGAAGCACAATAAATCAATATGTTACTATAATGAAGAAATTCTTTCGAGAGACAGGCCTTAATTATTACACATGTACGGGGCAGCAAGTTATGGATTATCTGGCCATAATGCAATACAAGGGAAAAATAAGTAAATCATATGCTGAGACATTACAGAAATACTTATCAACCTTTTTCCGCTGGGCATACATGAAAAAGCATATCCCAAATGATGTATCTGTGGATATTGATAAGATAAAGGCTCCTCAAAAAAACAAAGAGCGATTGACTGATGAGGAGATTGTCAGAGCTTCAATGGAAATTGCAGGTGATATAAAGCTAACGGCATTCTTTGAATTAATGTTATCAGCAGGACCGAGGGTAGGAGAAATTGCCAATATGAGAATAGAGAATCTTGACTTTGACAGACAAGAAATAAGGATATGGGGAGAAAAAACATCACAATGGCGAACCTGCTTTATGAATGAGCGGTGCAAGCAAGCTCTTAAGAAATATATTGGTCAACGTAAAGAGGGACCAGTTTTTACAGGTCGAAGTAGTACCGGGGGAATATCCGAAAATACATTTGAAACTATGGCAAAGAAAATAGGAATAATTGCAGGATGTAGATTTAATACAACTGTGCATTCATACCGCAAAACATATGCCTCCAGAGAGTACCGGCGAACTAAGGATGTCTTATATGTCTCAAAGAGATTGGGGCATAGTAGTACTGATGTAACTATTAAATACTATATATGTGATGATATTGAGCTTGATAGAGCACAAGCGAACTTGGCAGCTTAATTTTATATTCCAAGGAGAACTATATTTAACAGAAGAAGGGCGGAATAGCCTGTGAATGAAAGTTCATTATCTGATTCTGAGATGTTGAAATATGTTATAGATAATGGTATTATCGACATGAGCACCATTCAGAAGCAAATTGAAATGAACGAAAGAAAAAAGTATTTCGAACAGCACGAATATAAAATATGGAAAGGAAGCAATAACAAATATTATACATATCTTCCAGATGAGAAGAGCAAGAGAGGAATAAGACTTTTAAAGAGGACAACAGAGGAAGCTCTTAATGATGCGATAATAGAATATTATAAGTCGAAAAGTGAGGAGCCAACAGTAAAATATGTATTTGATGCATGGATAAATGAAAAACTCTCATACGGAGAAATCCAAAAGCAATCATATGATAAGTACCAAAACAATTATATTCGATTTTTTGAGAGCGATAGCTTCAAAATGTCTGATAGAAAGATTAGATATATTGATGAGGAAACACTGGAAACATTTATTA
>ERZ1034913.1225-NODE-1225-length-16241-cov-15.257754_pt1 | contig 16241 bp, 13 predicted proteins | sample MGYA00520697_ERZ1034913 | MGnify/ENA primary metagenome ERZ1034913 (study PRJEB33766, sample SAMN09781786) | gut metagenome | biome: gut microbiome | host: Homo sapiens | place: Madagascar | study: EMG produced TPA metagenomics assembly of the PRJNA485056 data...
TAAACTCTAAACTATTAACTCTAAACTCTCAGCTCTATCCCGGTTCCCCCAGATACTCCACGATAGCCTTCACCTGCTTGGGCGAAAACGATTTGCTCGTCTTGCAGTATCCCATCTTCAGGAGTTTCTCCCATAGAGGGTCGCAGCGGCGAATCCAAGCCATCAGATGGTTGACGGCCGTGCGAGGGTAACTCTCGGGAAAGTACATCAAGGCAAGTTCCTTCTTAGTGTACGTACGAATCTTGAAATCTTCTATCATCATAATCCTTCAATTTATTATAATCCTTCAATTTATTATAATCCTTCAATTTATCATAATCCTTCTATTTGCTTAAGGAATTACTAAACTCTATTTTTTTTCTTTCAGATAATACTCACTGAAATCCTTGCACTCCGGTGGCAACTGGTGGTGCACCAGCTGGGGCAGAATCTCCTTGAGCTGCATGAAGAGGCTTTCGCCCGGCGCATCCCTATCGGGAAACATGTGCCACTCCGTGTGGAGCAGTTCTCCCATCTCTGCCAGCCATTTCTTATCTTCCGGCTTCAATAGCGTGGCTGAAGGAATGGCTATCGCCTTGTGCCCGGCAGATAGCATCGCCCAGCAGTCGCTGCACCCCTCCGTAATGAAAAGCTTCTCGCCCGGCTTCAGCATCTTCACCACGGGAAGATTATAGATGCTGCATCGGGCACCATAAGGAAAGCGGAATCGGGGAGCCATCGGCTCCGTCTGAAGCGAACCTTCCACCACGTGTGAAGGAGCATCAGTGTCATCTGTGAAACCAGTGTTATCTGTGAAACCAGTATCATCTGTGAAATCTGTGGGCGATTTGTCAGCAGCAAGCCCCTTCGCTTCCGTGAGCATCTTCTTATAATCCAGATTTCGGTTTTGAATCCCAATCAGCTTCCCCTCCATGTCGAAGTAGGGAATCTGCAGCCAGCTCACCCCCTTTCTATCCGTCCACGAAGTCAATCTGCACCATCTCGCCACTCTCTCATCAATCCTTCTTTCCTCGAAAAGAAATCTCCTAGCCGCCCCGTTGAGCCAGGGATGCTCAAAGAATCTCGCATACTTCCCGGCATCGAAGGAGCAGGATTGGGAGGCATCCGAAGATGCTTCCAGAGAAGTTTCCGGAGATGCTTCTGATGAGGAAGAGGATAGGGAAGCGGGTGAAGAAGATGGAAACACCTTCGGATGCGCCCCCTTCAAGGAAGCAGCCCCCTTCAAAGAAGCAGGCCCCTTCAAGGAAGCAGGCCCCTTCAAAGACGAAGCTTCCCCCTTCCTTACATCTTCCAGATAACCCCCATTCACCTCCGCAAGCCATCGGCAGGCCGAGAGGAAATCCTTCCCCAGGTATTTCATCACCAGGTCGATGGTGCCCACGGAATCCTTCATGCACACATAGCAGCGGCAGCTGTTCCTCCTCGTGTTGAACGAGAGGCTAGCATGGTGGTCGGCGTGAAAGGGACAGAGTGCCTTGTGCCGCTTCACCACCATCCCCAGCTGCTCGGCGACCCCCTCAATAGGCAGGTCGCGCAGCTTCTGAATCTCATATTTCTCCATAAAATCTGTCTCCTTGCATTTCCTTCTTATCCGAACCCAATCCGTAATCACTTTCGCCGTCAGTCAGTTTCAAGTCGCCTCTCCGGCCACCGTTCCGAGCGATTCCATCGCTCGTCCCTTTCCCGCAGTCATTACTAGTGCAGCCCTTCACCTTTTCACCCGGCGCCCCCGTAAGATACTCCTGCGTCTTCGTATAAAGCCCCGTTTGGTTGCAGTAAGTGATGAACTTGCGGAACATCCATTTCCTAATCTGCCCCTTCGTGCCCTCCTTCGTCTTGCCAAGCGAGATGCGGAGTGCCTCCAGCTGCGACTCGTTGAACGGATTAGGCAGGTCATCCAGCAGATTCTTCGGCCCTCTTCTCTGAGCCTCGCTCACCGAGTCGGCATCCTGGTTCAGCAAATCCGCAAAAATCTGCATCTTGCTCCAAAGGTCGTGATACACCAGCCACTCTACCAGCTCGCCCATCGACTTCGTCCAAGTCTGGTTATTCAGCACCCAGAGCAGGCAACCCGCCTTCCACGCCGACACGATGGAGCGCTTCGAAATGTCCCACAGCACATCATCATCCGTTAGGTCAGCAAGTGTAGCCATGTCTGCCGCCAACTGGTCGGCCAACTTGTTCAACGGCTTGATGATGAACCTGCCCTTGCAGATGCTAAGCTTCACCAGATACTCGTCTAGCTTCTTAAAGAACCCCTCCTCGTATTTACCCTGTCTCGGAATTCTGCCGTCACGTCCCATTCGCGCCTTGAACGAGAACATCATTCTTCCAAAAGTACCGTTGAAGAGCTCGTTCTTGTAGAACTTGCGGGCTGCATACGGAGTGGAGGAGATGGTGAGGTTGGCACGGAGCAAGGGATTGCCCGTTACGCCCTCCACCGTGGCACGCAAGGCACCCGATCGCTGGCGGTCGTAGATGTTGCGCAGCATCTGCGAAATCTGCTTGTGCCCGCCGCACATCCTGTCCGCCATCTCCACCTCGGGCAGATTCAGGTATTGCGTTCTCTCGCCCAGCTTCTCGCATGCCATGGCATTCTGGATGAAGGCAGCGTTGGTAACGTCGGCTGGTGGAAACCAGAAACTCACGTCGGGGCGGGCAGGTTTCTCCTTGTTCGCCGACTTCATCTTCATCTGCTTCTGCCATTCCACAAGCTTCTCCAGCTCCGTGCTGTCGTGCTCTCGCATATTGTGACAGATAGCCTCCACGATGTTGGACAGTTGGCCCTTATTGCAGCCAGAATCGGCAACAAGATTGCCCATCATGCCACACAACTCCTTCCAACTGAGGTCGGGATACTGAAATTCGCTCTCACTGACCTGCGCTCCGAGAATAGGGAAAAACATCGGAACTAGGGGTTCGTGCATGTCTTTTGATACCTGAGAGAGCAAAAGCTGCACACATTCGGTGCCTTTACCCAGTTTCGGCATCTTTGGAGCAGTAGTTTTTGAAATATCGTACTTCAAGTTTATTGTTTTCATTTTCTCTTAATTTATTGATAATAAGCTTTCTAGAGGAAAGTGGGGCGGGGCGGAGCGTTCCTGTTCCAGTTGTTCCAATTAAATTTTTGAGGGTTCCAAATCTTTTTCTTATATGTATAACTATCTATATATTAAATAGTTATAAAGATATAAGAAAGGGATATTGTCCTAAAAAACCTTTTTGGAACAATTGGAACAACTGGAACGCTTTCTTTCTTCCTTTCGAAATACCCTCTTCTTCTAGAAAGCCCCAAATCCTTCTTTGTTCTATCTCTTCAGCTGATACTCCACGATGGCATCTCGTGCCATCAGAGCCTCGGCAGCAATTGTCTCGCTGATGTTCACACCCTCATCGCAGTAAACCTTCAGGGTAAGCTGAATGGCACCATCCTTGGTCTTCGACACACGACCGTGCGCCAGCTTCTTGATCAGCAGCGACTGCGTCTTGAGCTGCGGCTTCGGAACGAATTCGAAGGAGCCGTCGTTCAACTGCTGTGCAACGCCGAGACGGTGGAAGCGTGGCATGCTGCCCACCACAGGCTCATCGGGTGCAAACAGAAAATAATGAGTATCATCGTAGTAAGCCATACCACTCTTCTGAGTGTGCTGGCAGTTCATCAACTTGTGGATGTCATTAAAATTCTTTTTCATAACCTTAGTGAATTTAAGAGCAAAGAAAGCGAGAAATGTAGCGCTACTTTATCTCCGGAGATTCCTTCACTCACTCCACTCGGTTAATAATTAAAAACTAATTCAAGTAATCTTGAATCAATGAAACTGATAGTGAGTTGTATGTTCTCACTCTTTGACTCTGTACAGCGAAGGCCTCGCCCTGCTGCACCACGTGCATCAATTTTGCGTTCATAATCTTAATAATGCAAGACCTAACCTTCCTTTAAGGTTCTTTAGTTTGTGGCTCCGATCTTGCTGAAAGCTGATGCAAAGTTAAGGCAAAAAAATCGTGTAAGTGCAAAAATAATCGTTTTAAATCATTGAAATTCAGCGTTTTCGGAATCGTTAGGAATCGTTAGGAATCAATCGGAATAAAATCAAGGAATCAATCGGAACCTGAAAAACGCAAAAGCGGCAACCACTATCCTTTTGTCGGATAATCGTTGCCGCTTTCTATTGTGTATTTAGTTTTCAAGGAACAACAAATTATAGTTCTTTCGTTGTCATTGCTTTATAGATTTTCTCCCCGATTTTTTTATCCTTGTTCTTCCAAAGAAGGTAGTCTGCATGATTTGAAGAAACTTTTTCTTCTTTTAAGCGGTTCATTTTCTTATTCATTCCATTTGACATAGTTATTATAGCGTTATCATCGCTATACTTTACCACCCCAATTCCAATCAAAGCACGGATGAAATCTATACATCTCACTCCTGGCAGTATTGCATTTACTTCCATAGAAATATACATTAATATGGCCACTTCATAATTTTTTTTCAAGTTAATCAAGTGTGCTGCTTTAGCAATTTGAATTCTTGAAATCAGCACTACTTTTTTATCTGAAAAAGTAAAAGTGTCTGTAAAGACGTTATTGATAGCTTCTTTGCAATTTTGTGGAATGATTACTTCTTCAGACACATTGACATTCTTTGTGCCTTTCTCAGTTGCAAACCAATCCTCAGGATAATCTACCTTCAACCCATATTTTTGAGCATTTCCATTCAGAATTTCTTCGATGATACAAATCTTATCAAGAGTGTAGAAGAATAGAGATTTCTCCTCCGCTGTGAGATTATTCTTCTTATTTATGAAATATCTTGCAATATACTTGATTCCATCTTCGTGCTCCATACATCGTATCCATTGGTCGCCGAGAGGGGTTCTTCTGAATGCACTAATCAGACAATTACGCTCTTTCTGTAACTTTTTAAGATTCGATGGAGAAGGTAACTCTTCAAGCATATTCTTGATTTCTGGTAACGAGCTTTCGTATGACATGAAGAATCGATAAAGAAAAAAAATCTGTTCTTTTCCATCGGTGCACTTGTTATTTTCAGACAGAAGAGTTGTTAACTCGTGTAAGTCAGTATTAAATCCTTTAACTTCTCCTTCAAGAATTTCATTGACAAGAAAAATAACGCTTCCTTCGGCATGATTGTATTCAAATGTATCTCCTGTTTCTTCTATTGTTTCTATTAGTGTGTCATCTCTAGTATACTCAAAGAATGATGCTTCTCCTAGCATCTCCTTTAGCATTTCTTCATTCATGTGATATTCCAAGGCGTCTCTAATGATAGGCCAGTATTTATCATCTTCGGCAAAACGTTTTGTCTCGTCAAGTTTGTACTGGGAAAAGTCAACTTTTATACAGCAAGGGTTGATATTTCTAATTACCCAAATGTCATTTTTTATTTTTCTTCTGACACTCCAAATAGTCCGGACATAATAGTATAGGGTAGAAATCAATTCTTCTCTTTCTTTTAGAGTGTAAAGTCTTTTCTCCAAAAACTTGAGGAACTTGAAATCTTCTTCTTTTACAGTCAAACCATTCTCAGTGTAGTCTTTTCTCTCTGTCTGTTTTCCTTGGAGTTGGCAGAAGGTTTCGTATTTTTGTTCGTAAGTACTATTTTCATTCGGTAATAAGCCAAGACTAGAATAGTAAGCATCGCAGAACTTCTTCCAGTAAGTTTGGTGAAGTTCTGTAATGCAGAATACGTTTGAGGGGAAGTTGATGCCTTCCCCCGCAATTTCTTCTTGGGGATTATTAGGATTTTCCTTTTTCCCCGTATTGCTATTATTGTAAATTGTAACTTGCTGGTTGTTGTGAATATCGAACATTTTTTCGATACTCACGTCACCATTAAAATCCATTTTTATATCTGCCATATTTTTATTTGCCTATATGAACTTGTTCATTGTTGTGAATGTCGTTGAGCTTTTCGAAATTGAAATTGGTCTTGGTCTTAGATTCCAGTTTCTCTTTCAAACGATTTACATCTTCACTAAAAGCAAAGTTGTATTGCTCGTTGGTACTCATCAATGGGACTAGGATTCCTTCTATGGTATTACTTGTAAGCCCCATGCAATTATCAACGATTGTTCTTACCACTTCCTTTGCTTGCTTCAAGTCTGGATTGTTTTCCTTTAAGGAATCCAGTTCTTTCTGCATGAGGGAGACAAGTTGATCTAATTTCTTGCTATAATCACATGAATCAATGCAGTAGCCTTTCAACTCTTCTTCTTGTTCTGATTTTCTTATTTCATTGTACAAGGTCTGCCACAGTTCTCCATGTTTTAGCAGCAGTTGGGCTAGTGCATCTTTCAATGCTGTTGGCTTTTGGGCATCCTCCCGACCAGCAGTTATGATCATGTAGAACAATACCGCTTCTTCGCACAATGCCTCAATTTCAGACTTATCAGCAAACATGCGACCAATGATAAGGTCTGCCCTGCAAAAATGTTCTGCTTTTTGCTTTATTTGCAGGGCTCCCATCCATACTTTTATTGGCGATGGCGCTTGGTGCTGTTCTTCCATGAGGCAAAGAGCTGGATAAAACGAACAGAACAACTGGTCGGCGAGGAAGATTTCCAGCATTCTTGATTCCAGATTACTCATACACAAGTTTAATTTTGTTGAGGAATTCTACAATCAAATTAAATTTGGAGTCAAACAAATCATGCGAACTGAGTTCCTTGACGGCAATATCGGCAATTTCCTCAATTACAGGGCTTTCTACTCCAATCTTTCTAACTTGGCTTCCTTTAGGTTTGATAAGGATTGGTTTTCCACTTGCAGCACAAGCCTTGATAGCATTCAGTAACCAAATGTCATTAGGGTCAAGATTTACGCTCTCATGGTTCTGTCCCTGGAGATGCAAAGTCGGCTCACTATTAGTACGTTTGGCTAAGTCGGTGAAATATTCATCCACAAGGTCGCTTATTGCAGGAAGATTTGGATAACCAAAAGGAAAATCAACATAATCGATACCTTTAAGCTCCATACTCGCATTTCTGACCTGCCAAAATTCTGCGGTATGGAATTTGCTGGCAATGTCAAGTGTAAGGCGATTTGAAAGCAACTTTAAACGAAAAGTGTTCTGCAAAATATCAGCAACCATACTAGGTTTAGAGAATGCTACATTGCGTTCGATAGCAATAATCTGACGGTCTTTACGATTGTCAATAATAACTAAACATGAAGGATGATTGTCAAATTCAGAGACATTGAAGTCTGCTTCAAGCTTTGCTTTTTTATTATTTGCAATGCGTATTACATAAATATCGCCTTGGTTGACAAACGAGCGGTATTTGAATTTTTCTCCATTGAATTGATAGAACTTTTCCTGTTCATTTTGCTCACATGCTAAATCATCAAGTAAATTACCCAACAATTCCTGCTTTCTGGTAAATGAATCTTGAACATTGACTGCCTGAAAAACCTCTTCTGGTAGTCCTGCCTGATTCTCCATTACAGGGCGAAACAGGTATTGAAAAATTTGAAATTTTGCCATTTTTATTTCTTCTTTTATTGATTTTACTTTTAGTAAAACAGTATTAGTTAACTCTCTTTCTAATGGATGGGGGATAGAATTATTCTTTATCCCCCATCACTCTTCCAAGAACTGTGTTTCTATAGGTGTTGAAGATGTTAGGCTTCAGCATCATATAGTTTGGCAAGCTCTCTAGATATTCCAGCTCAAACACAAGGCGTGGGTCTTTGTCGTCTGACTCGGGATGAATCTCAGCCTTGCTGCCTATGCGGGCAATGCGGATGAGATACAAATCCTTGACACCTTTTCCTTTTATGTAAGGCATGAAATAGTAAAGCTTGTTGAGCGCCACGGTTGATGGAAAAGACTTGGTCTTACCGGTATAGTAAATCTTTGTCTGACCACCATCCAGGAAATAATCAGTATTATCTTCCTTGACAAAGCCTACTAACAGACTCTTGTTCATGTCCAAGGTGTAGCTCTTCTTTGGCTTATTTATTTTCAACTCAGGATTCGTATCTGAGAATAAGTCAAGATTCAGCTTTGGCTGAGGGTCACGCTTAACATCTATAGGGTGAGTGGAAACTGGTTCCTTCTCATAGATGAAACGGTAAAGACTCTTGCCTATCTGCTGTACGATTCCGCACACCAAAGCATTTCCCATCAGGAAGGCTCTGCGGCCATCTGTAACATCTGGGTGCAAGGTGTGATTGTCCGGGAACATGTTCAGACGTTCTAACTCAATAGGAATCAGGCGACGGTAGCGGCCAGATGGGGTCTTGATAACATGCTTGAAGCGTGAAGCAGCAGCACCTCCCTCGCCGGTGATAATGGTGCGTGAAGGCTTATCCAGGGAATCAGGAAATGCCATTCCACCTTCTGAGAAAAGATATTTGAATCCTTCTTTTGTTGTGCGCTCTATTTTCTTGGCACCCTTTTCGTATTCCCATCTTGCTACTTCCTCTTCTGGGATGAAGAACTCCTCGGGAACCAGCGACTCATCAACGATATTGCCGCCAAGTGTCATAATTGGACCCTCGTAAACAGCTTCTGCATCAACAGAATATACGCAGCGGTTGCGCATGATGCCGGCATTTCCAAATGGACTGTCCTTGCCGTCTTTATTGAAATTATCTGATACCTCCTTGATGGTTCCTTCTATCTCGAATTCAGAGATGGTTTTATCCTTTGGCTTAAAAGGAAAAGCCTTTGCCAGCACTCCTTCATAAAGCACCCAGTCTTTCAACTCTTGTACTTGCTTTGAAACATGAGAATCCTCATGGTAGCCAACAATGTAGGTACGGCGGCGACGCTGAGGCATTCCGTATTCTGCTGCGTTGATTACTCGCCATTCCACAGTATAGCCTAAATCTGCTAATGAAGCAAGGATGATGGCAAAGTCACGGCCACGTTGCTTGGCAGGCGAGCCGAGCAAACGGTCAACATTTTCAAAGAAGATATAATTTGGACGATCATCTCCCTTTTCGTTGAGTATGCGATAAATCTGCCACCAAAGCACACCCTTCTTTCCCTCAATTCCGCCAGAGCGGCTAAGAGTTGATGCTACTGAATAATCCTGACATGGGAAACCTCCAACCAGCAGGTCGTGATTAGGAATATCATTTGTAGGAACCAAATTGATATCCTTGTTACAATGACCTTTGTCTCCAAATCTTGCTCTGTAAACGAGTGATGCATCCTGATGCTTTGTTGATGGTTCCCACTGGTCGTTCCAAATGGTTTCATAAGCATCTGATGCTCCTTCCAAACCGATGCGGAAGCCTCCTACACCGGCGAAAAGTTCTACTACCTTTATCGTATTTTTAGACATTTTTATATGTATGGTATTTCTTGTAATTTTTTAGCAATATATGAACCCTTGAGCCAGAAAAACTGTGGCAGCATTCTGATGCCGTTCACACATTCTGTTCTTGTTTTCTCTGTCGAAATATCTGCGCCTCCTCGGAAGAACACTTTATATTCCGAACTCTTAGGGAAGTTTGGCGCTCCCTTGTAGGAACCGCTATTGTTCATGAGTTTATTTCCCTGTTTGTCATAAACGTATTCCCATTCCAGTTCGTTTCTATGAATCAAGTTTCTTGAATCTTCCCAAGTGCGTCGTACTTCATTTTCTATGAAATCTTCATCAAAGGCAAAGCGTTTGAACCCTTCAAAAACAGTTTTGCTAGGGTCATTACTGTCATGCTCACAGAAGATAGGGCAGAGGAAACTGTGCTCGCAGAAGTAATCGTACACATCTGAATCTTCAAAGTCTGCATCTCTATCTGCCCATTCTTCAAAGTCGATGTGCTTTAGCTTCATGTCCTCCGTTCTTCCACCTCGGGGTGTAATCGTGATGGTCTTTGCTATGATACCGGCTTTTTGGAAGTCAGAAATCTGATTTAATCTTTTGCAATCGGTGCCGAACATGCGGATAACGCATTTAGCCGAAATATCCTTGACCTTAGCATCAATGCCGAGCATTTCTCTTAACTGGGGTAGAGTTTTGCCCTTATACATTAATGTAAGTGCATGACAGCGAGCATCTAACTGGGCGAAACTGGAAAACGATTCTTTCAATACAATTTCGTTCTTTGCCCTGCTTTTGTCAAAGTGACCTCGTACAATATAGTCAACAAAAGTTTGTTTCAGCCTGTATCGGGGCTTCTGGTAAGAACCTTTTGCTGTTTGTTTGAATCCAGGCACCAGCTCTATCAGCAATAGTTGCGGACGCAGAAGGTGGGTGAAACCAACTAATTGTTCGTTACGCTTTTCTTCATCAAGATAATCATGATAAACCTGTTGCAGGTGATTGCTGACAATCTCCCAGTCGTTTCGTAATTTATCTTTTTCTTCTTGCGAGAAAGAGTTGTAGCAGTAGTCAACAATCGGGAACTTGGCATAGCCGGAAGCAGGCACAACTTCGTATGATTTATATTCATAAAATATAATTAAAAGCCGTTCTGTTTTTTCCCAAAAATGAGAGGTGTTGAAGTCTGTCTGTATCGGAGGTTCAAAGGTAACATGTGTAATACTGATACCTTCCTTTGCACCTAGGTAAACATTATAAGCTTCTCCTTTTTTTCCGCTTACATTCTTCAGGTCTCTCTTGGGTACACGAACTCCGGTGGTCTTAACTTCCGTAAGAACACCATCAATCTCAATGTCACATTCCTGTTTGCTGTCTTTCTTATAACCGAAAACAGATTGTTCTATTACGTCTCCAGCGATACCTGTAATCTTTTTACTTTCTAAGGTACGAGCAAACTGGTGGGATTTGTCAACCTCACCTAGAGTCTTGCCCTTTGCTCCTTCGAGAAGGGTATAGACTTGTTCTTTCGTAAACTTTCTATCTTCAGATACTGCCATCAGTTTATATTGTTCAATACGAAATTGAGTATATAATCATTATTTAGCCAAAAACTTTTAGGCTGGACCCTGCCACCTTGTGGGGTTGATACAGTTTGATTCTTTGTTCCGTGTGGACGTATGTGGCAGATTCCATTTGCTTTGCTCGTTATGAAATTGTCATAGTCACCTTTATTAACTTTCTGCTTTGTATCTTCCCAGAGATGCTTAGCCTCCACTAAATCGTTGTATGGCATATTCCAAAAGAATACTTTAACGAGTTTCATCTTTTTTCTATCTCCATCAGGAGATTTTCGGAATACGACAAACAAGAATTTGCTAGAGAGTTGCTTGCGCCACTCCGAATCCTCCCATGTCTCATTTATAATATCCACAAATCTGATATATGGAAAAGACATGGACTCAATAATTTTATCACGATTTGCTTCTAACACTAACGTTTTCAAAGAAATGCCAGCATTCTCAAACTCTTGTATTTTGCGGGACTTTATATTGAATATAGCCCGGCAGACATTATATGCAAAATCTTTAGCTTTTACATTTAATTCTACCTTACGCTTTTTCTCAATTTTCTTAACAGTCTTACCATAGAATGGTTCTATACGTCTTATGACAAGTTGCTCAAATGTTTCTTTTGGCTTATAACAGCGTAGCGATTTTACAATTTTATCCGAAGCGAATTTCTTCTGAAGCTTTTCTAATCTTTTTGGAGTGATGTTTAATTGATGATTTATTTCCTCATCAAGAAAAGAGTCCAGGATGATTTTGTTCATATATCCTGTTTTGAGCGAGTATGCTCTTTGTTGTGCTTGCTCGTTAGTGCCGGGTTGGTCGCGCATATTTTCCTTTGCTTTACTGCCTTTCATGCATGCTGCAAGATAGAGGGTATCACCTTCCGTTAGTTCGTGCGCTTGCCCATGTAGGATTTTTGTATGTATGAAGTTCCAATCATCTTTGATAATCTTTAGGTCATCTTTTGGAAACTTCCAATTACGAATCAACTTAAATACCATATCCACGGGATCTACATTAGCTTCATGAAGATAAAACATCAGAAGAAGTAATTTGTTTTTCTTCCAAAAACTGCTTGTTTCAAAAGTTTCTTTTGCTTCCTCAATATAATTAATAATATTGAGTACAAGTCGCTCTTTGGCAGCCATACTCTTATCTTTCTTAAGCTCCTTTAATGGCGTACATTTGAGTTCCAAACCAGCTTCTTTGAAGTCTGGTTCTGCATCAGAGTTCGGTTTATAACCATAATGGAATTTTTCTACGGCTTGACCCAAACCGCCCTTTCCGCTAGGGATGACTGCTTCAGGATGCAGTTCTCTCAGCGAACGACCAAGTAACAATTCGCCATATTTTAGAATCGAGTTGGCGTTTTTTGGATTGTAAGTTATTTTTGCCATATTTCCAATTTTTATATTTTAAAATCTACCGTGTGTAGTTGTATTTGAGAATAGATTCCCCTTACGCTCGCTCCGCACGCAGACCTTAGTCAATCTGCAAAGGTACTAAAACTTTTCAGAAAACTTGGCGTCTGATCACGATCTTTAACTCTAATCTTTAGAAAGATCCTGATCTTTTGGCTGGCTGTTTTTTATCTCCTTAATGAAATAAGGTATTTATTGGGTTGCGAATCATCTCGTTAGGAATCACAAAACGGGTGTTAATGGTAAAAGGGCAAAAGCATTATACCCTGTCTATCAGGTAAATGCTTTTGCCCTTTCTCTCTGTCTATCTTTTATTTTATTTATTCCACCTCCTCGCACATCGCCATCTCTGCTCCTCGGTAAATCACAACGAGCTGATGAAGCTTCGTGGTCTTCACGGATTCGCTCGGTCTTGACGTGTTGCTCAAAGGTGAGATTGTTCTTCTTTTAGGTATCCAGTAGATAGGCCTGCATCTGCTTGCGCACCGTCTCATTAGTAATCACAAATCGGGTGTAGCCCCGGTAGGTTCCGTCTATCGTAACCATACCTAAATTGAAGAGTAAACTAAGAATACCATCGGGGGTGTTGATACTGGTGGCAGGAAAAATATCCAATAGATTCCCTATGGCGAATCCCTTGGTCATTATATCTTCTATGATGCTGGAATCGTGGGCAAACTCCTTGGCGTAGCGGATGAGCTGGCGAACAATCTCAGGGTCAGTACTTGAGATTACTTCGTCAGTACTTGGGATTACTTCACATGGTTTCTTTGGAATCTCGTAATTGCTTTGAATGTAATTGTCCACAAAGTTGAGTACCATTGCGGGGTTGTAGATGGTAGCCATTCCGCATTCTGAATTATCAAAACAATAATTGCCATACCATGGCTTCATCACTTCTATCAGCTCATCTACGCTATGGCGGAATGGCAGCACGCTGGCGTAATAAGCCAGCATTTCACGCACTTCCTCCTCGGTGAATCCCACCATCTCGTTGAACTCCGGAGCCAGGGAATAGTTGGTACTGATGTTGAAACCATTGGCTAAATCGTACATGGTTACAGGGGTTACTCCTGTAATGAAAACTCTTGCTATAGAATTTGCTGCGGCACCCTTGATATTATTGAAAAAATGGCGCAAGTGTTCTTCGCCAAGAGTCTGCTCTTGGTGTTGTCCTTCATGTTCCTTGTGGGCAAGAATCTGATTAGTTAAATGGTCGTACTCGTCGATGAGGAGATAAATCTTCAGGCCTGCTTCTGCACATTGGTCGCAGAGAAATCCTAATTGGGCAACGGCGTCTTCCTTCTGGTTCATCTCTTGCTTTATGCCTGGTGGCAAAAGGTTGGCGTATCTGTTGCAGAAGGAATTGAACTTGTTGTAGCAGTGGGCATCAAGTCCCTTCTTGTAATTATCCAATCCTGCTGAAATCATGGCAAAGTTCAGATGCAGGATGAGGTAGCTGTTGCGTTCGGGGGTAGGATTCTCTCCGATGTAAAGCTTGCCGAAGAGGCTTTCGAACTTATCCTTCTTGTTGATGTCGTAATAGTTTTCGAGCATGGAGAGGGTAAGGCTCTTGCCAAATCGGCGAGGGCGAAAGAAGAAGAAATACATGTTAGATTCTTCTATTTTCTCAATGAATGGGGTCTTGTCAACATAGTAACAATCTCTTTCCATTACATCTTCAAAGTTCTGCATTCCGTAAGGGATGCGTTTGCGATAGATTCGCTTTTGTCTTTCTATTCTTTCTATTTTTGCCATAATCGAAACCATTTTTTGTTTGATGCCGCAAAGTTAAGATTATTATATGGAATACGCAAAGTTTTTGGGGCTTTTTCTTGGTGGTTTATCAAAAAATGAGTAGTTTTGCGGACGTGAATCAAATAGACAATGGATAAGATTATGGATAAGACAATGGATAAGATAACGAATCAAATTACGATGCTGGGTACGGGAAATGCTACTGTTTCCCAGATTTATAACACCTGTTTTCTGCTCCAGACTCCCAGCACCCTGATGCTGGTGGATGCGGGCGGAGGAAACGGAATCCTCTCGCAGCTGAAGAAGGCGGGTGTTCAGATTTCTGATATTCATCACCTCTTCGTTACCCATGCCCATACTGACCATGTGCTGGGTGTAATCTGGGTAATCCGCATGGTGGCGCAATGCAAGGGTTACGAGGGATTGCTCCATGTGTATGGAAACGACAAGGTGATGAAGGTGATCAAGACCATCATCGATATGATTCTTGCCAAGAAGCAACTGGCGAAGGTGGCTGAAAGGGTGGTGTTCCATCAGCTGGAAGATGGGGAGTGTTTTGAAGTGGGGGGTATGAAGCTGGAATGCTTTGATATTCAGTCTGCTAAGGAAAAACAGTTTGGATTCCGTGCGGAATTGCCTGGAACTTCAGAAGATAATGCTTCAGAAGATAATCATGCCAAACCTTTGGTCTTGGCGTGCCTGGGCGATGAGCCTTATAACGAGCTGAACCGCCGTTACATAGAGGGGGCGGATTGGATGATGTGCGAGGCGTTCTGCCTCTATGCCGACAGGGATACTTTCAAGCCTTACGAGAAATGCCACAGTACGGCACTTGATGCGGGTAAACTGGCTGCTGAACTAGGGGTGAAGAATCTCATTCTTTATCATACGGAGGAGAAGACGCTGGATAATCGTAAGGAAAATTATACACGTGAAGCTGCTGAGAACTTCAAGGGTAGAATCTTCGTTCCGGATGATTTGGAAGTGATTCTTCTTTCTGATAAGCACTAAGAGCTGTAGGATTTTCTTTGTCCCACAGATTTCACAGATTAACACAGATTTTTTGTTTGGATATTTGGGGGAAATCCTTCTCCCGATTCTGGCAAGAATGAATCTGTGTAAATCTGTGGAATCTGTGGGACTTTTTAATGGTGAGTTTTATCAACTTAATCGGCTGAATCCGGTAGGAAAATCTCGGTTATTTCCCGCTCCCCGAAATCTATCATGGCGTTGAAGAGACTCACTTTTTCCGCCTTTTTGAGGTCTTCTGGTGTGAGGTCGGCTTCCTCGATGATGCCGGCTTCCAGGAGCTGGGCTCGCTTGGTTCCATGGAGCAGGGGATGCTTGGGGGTGAGCCAGTTGTTGCCATCAAAGAGGGCGAGGTTGGTGAAGGAGGTGTCTGTAATCAAGCCGTTTTTTACGATGATGATTTCATCGCAATCGCCCTTCTGCGCCACCAGGACATTGAGCGCATTTCGGTCGGTGCTCTTGTAGGTGTAGTCGATATTGTTATCCTCTACCACCTTGAGGGAATGAATCTCCTTCATCTTGTAGGGGGCGTACTCGATGGCTTCCACGCCCTGGATGCCATAAACCACTCGTGCCTTGTAAAGGTTCATTTCCTCTTTTGGCGAAATGAGGGATGTCAGATTTATACCTCTTAATGCGAGGGATGGAAAGAACCTGCGGATGGTTCTCTCCAATCTTGCCTGATGATAGGGCAGGGCCAGGGCTTTGCCGTTCTTGATTTTTATTGTTTCTACAAATTGCTGTTTCATCGTTTCTGCAAATTTCTGTTTTATGATTTTTTATGTCATCTGCTGAACTTTCGTAAGTTAGCTCCACACGCCCTGAACCAACGGTCACCGGCCGAAGGGAAAGGTAAAGGGCTAGGAGCTTTTGGGCTTTCAGTCCGTACTTGAACCACTTGCAAAAATTCTGTAATTTATTTTTTTTTTCTTAAATCGGAAGATAGATTTTCTGAATCACTTCCTCGTATTCCTTCCGGCAATCGCTCTTTGATGTGATGCCGCCGCCTGCCTTGAAATATAATTTTCTGATTGCCTCATAATTCATTCTATTTTCTGTCTTGGAAGGAAAAACTTCTTCTTCTTCGATGAATCTTATCATGACGGCGGAGTTGAGTTCGCCCTGGTCGTAGATTCCCATGATGCCCGTGTAGAAGCCGCGGTCGTAGCCTT
>ERZ1034913.1231-NODE-1231-length-16197-cov-36.396667_pt1 | contig 16197 bp, 16 predicted proteins | sample MGYA00520697_ERZ1034913 | MGnify/ENA primary metagenome ERZ1034913 (study PRJEB33766, sample SAMN09781786) | gut metagenome | biome: gut microbiome | host: Homo sapiens | place: Madagascar | study: EMG produced TPA metagenomics assembly of the PRJNA485056 data...
TGGATTACTTCATGCACATGCTTCGCGAGAGTTTCATGTACAACTTCCGCCAGCCGGAACTGAGCTACATGACGCAGGATGAGGAGGACTTCGCCAAGAACTTCGCCCGATTCATCAACGAGGCAAACATCATCGACATCTCCGACCTCTTCGAGGAAAGCAAGAAGTTCATCGCCCAGAATGCCAATCCCAAGATTGTCTTCTTCGACATGGCGCTGAAGGTCATCGTCCTCCTCATCAGAAAATAATAATGAAAGCATCATATATACATAATATAAATAAAATACAATAAATAGATTACATCGTGGACTACAAGAATATGAAATTCCGAATGTGGAATGGCTGCGACAGAGGTCTATGCTGCAAGGCTGTGGGACGACAGGACAAACAGCTCAACACATACGACTGGCTTGCCGATGTGCCAGGAAACGCAGAAAGCACCGACCTCGTGGAGGTGCAATTCAAGAATACCCGAAAAGGATATTATCACAATGTGAATAACCTAGACCTGAGAAAGGGCGACCTCGTGGCTGTGGAGGCTAACCCGGGGCATGACATCGGTGTGGTTACACTCACCGGCAGACTCGTGAAACTGCAGATCAAGAAAGCCAACCTCAAGTCGCAGGATGACATCAAGCGCATCTACCGCATTGCCAAGCAGGTGGATCTTGACAAGTGGAAGGAGGCCAAGAGCCGCGAACACGCCACCATGATCCAGAGTCGCCAAATAGCCAAAGACCTGGGCTTGAAGATGAAGATTGGCGACGTGGAGTACCAGGGCGACGGCAACAAGGCGATATTCTACTATATCGCTGATGAACGTGTGGATTTCCGCCAGCTCATCAAGGTACTTGCCGAGGCTTTCCATGTACGCATCGAGATGAAGCAGATTGGTGCACGCCAGGAAGCAGGCAGAATCGGTGGAACTGGTCCTTGCGGAAGAGAGCTCTGCTGCGCCACCTGGATGAAGAACTTCGTAAGCGTAAGCACCAATGCTGCACGCTATCAGGACATCTCGCTCAACCCACAGAAACTGGCGGGTATGTGCGCCAAACTGAAGTGCTGTCTTAACTACGAGGTAGACAACTACGTGGAGGCAAGCCGCAAGATGCCACCTAAGGATGCCGTTCTCGAAACTGCCGATGGTCAGTTCTACCAGTTTAAGGTGGATATTCTGGCTGGCCTCATCACCTACTCATCCGACAAGAATCTGGCTTCCAACCTCGAAACCATCACAGCCGACCGTGCCAAGGAGATTATCGAGCTGAACAAGAATGGCGAAAAGCCGCTCAGTCTGATGGAGAACGGAAAGGTGAAGGAAAGCTCCAAGCATATCGACCTGCTCAATGAGTCAGACCTCAGCCGATTCGACAAGGCGAAGAAAAAGAAGAAAAAGAACAAGAATAACAGTAACAATAATCGCCAGGACAAGGAAGGCGGAAACAAGCAGGAAAGAGGCGACCGCAGACCAAAGGGCGAGAACCGCCAGCAGCAAAACGGCGGTAATCCACAGAAGAATGGTAATGCAAATGGTGGTAACCAGCAAAAGAACGGTAACCAGCAAAAGAATGGTAACCAGCCAAATGTAAACCGCCGCAAAGACAACAGAAACAAAGGTCCTCGACAGAACCAGAATGGAGGAAAAGAGAAAAATGAAAAGAATGATTAATTTCATTTTCCTGATGGTGGCAGTCTTCGTACTTGCCTCCTGCTTCCAGCGAACGGTGTATGACGAATACGCCCATACACCTATCGCCGGATGGGAGAAGAACGACACCCTCTCGTTCGATATTCCTCCCATCCTTACCACAGGATACTATCAGGAAAACCTAGGTTTGAGAATCACAGGAGCCTATCCCTTCACAGGATTAACACTCATCGTGGACCAGACCATCTATCCAGCCAACAAGCAGGAAGACCGCATAGAAAAAGCCGATACCGTGCTCTGCCAATTCATTGGAAAAGACGGTTCCAGCTCAAGACAGGGAATCAGCTATTATCAATACAACTTCCCCATCAATATGTATAAGATGAACCAAGGCGACTCCATCCATATCACCATACGCCACGACATGAAGCGAGAAATCCTTCCCGGCGTCAGCGATATCGGAGTAAAAGTTGAATTGGCAAAATAAAAAAATAATAAAGGGCAAAAGCATCTCAAAACAATGCTTTTGCCTTTTATTATATTTATATTGTACAAGATATATGCATTATACATTATCCCTTATCTCAGCTTCTAACCAGATTTCTTCCCGCATCAATTCTCAGGAAGATAAAGAGAAGGATGGTGAAACCCCACAGCGAACTACCGCCATAACTGAAGAACGGTAGCGGAATACCAATCACAGGCGTCACGCCCAGCACCATTCCCACATTAATAAATAGGTGGAACAGGAACACACTCAACACACAATATCCGTATATTCGCCCAAACTTAAACGGTTGCCGCTCTGCCAGTTTTATCAGCCTCAATATCAGCATCAGGAAGAGCAGCAGCACACCTGCCGAACCCAGGAAGCCTTCCTCCTCTCCCACCGTGCAGAAGATAAAGTCGGTATCCTGCTCTGGCACGAACTTCAGCTTGGTCTGGGTTCCGTTGAGGAATCCCTTGCCCTGCAAACCGCCCGAACCGATGGCTATCTCACTCTGATGCACATTATATCCGGCACCAGCCAAATCCTCATCCAATCCCAGAAGCACATTGATACGCACTCGCTGGTGAGGCTCCATCACGTTGTTCAGCACGTAGTCGGCACTGTAGAAGAAGGCAATAGAACCCAACGAGAAGATGGAAATCAGGAAATAGTTCCTGAATCTCGTCCTCAAGCCGTGATATACCAGGAAACCTATCATCAGTGCACAGAGCAGCAGCTGAATCCATACAATATCGAACGGGATGATGAAGGTGGAGAAAAGCGCCACTATCAGCGTGATACCCACCGAATATGCCAGAATAATCAGCGCATGCTTCTTGTTGCCCGTATAGGAATTCACCATGCCCGCCGTGAATATCTGCACCAGCAGCAGCACCGTAAACTTACCCACCGAGGTATAGGTATCCCACATCAGCACATTCTCGTACTTGATACCCACCACAAAGTAGGCTATCATCGAGACACCCGTAAATAGCACGGCTCCAGGCATCCCCTCGCGATAGAGCATCAGGAAGAAGGCGGAATAAACCAGTGCCGAACCCGTTTCTCGCTGTCCCACGATGCAGACCATCGGCAGCAGGATGATGCCCACCGCCGCCATGAAATGCTTCATGTTGTGGATGTTGAAACCATAGCTCGACATAAACTTCGCCACAGCCAGCGCCGTAGCAAACTTACCAAACTCGGCAGGCTGCAGTCGGAGCGGTCCGAGAACCAGCCAGGAATGCGAACCATTGATGCTGTGCGGATTGAATACCGTGGCAAAGAGCAGCAATATCAGCACGCCATAGATGACATACGAGAAGGTATCGAAAAACCTATCGTCCATCATCAGGATAACAAAGCCCAAGGCGATGGAAGTGCCAATCCACACAATCTGCATGCCCGAACGGGCACCCAGACTGAAAATATTATTGTCACCATAGGTGTAGCTGGCACCACAGACGCTGATCCAGCCAAAGCTGAGCAGCACCAGATAGATGCCGATGGTCCACCAGTCAAGCGAACGGAGTACACCAGCCGGTTGTTTATTATCGCTCATAATCTATAAACTATCAACTATAAACTATTAACTGAAAACTATCTGCTAGAAGAGCCATAGGCGATTCTGCGAGCCTGCATCTGGGCTGCCTGACTTTCTGAAGCTGGCGACAGCTTTCCTTTCAGATACTGCTCCATCATCAAGCCTCCGATAGGCACACCATAATCGGCACCCCAACCACCATTCTCCACATACACGGCGATGGCAATCTTAGGGTTGTTCATCGGAGCAAAGCCCATGAACACAGAGTGGTCGTGACCACGGTTCTGAGCCGTACCCGTCTTGCCGCATGCCTCGAAGTCGTAGCGTGAAAGCATCTTGCAGGTTCCCCTCAGTGCCGAACTTCTCATACCAGCCACCACATAGTTGTAGGCACGCTTCGATGCCTTGGTATAATGTCGGCGGGTATAGAGCGTATCCAGTGGCTCGCCCTGCACCTTGCGCACTACATGAGGCACATAGTAATAGCCTCGGTTGGCGATGGTAGCACCCAGGTTGGCTATCTGCAAAGGAGTCAGGTTCACCTCACCCTGACCGATGGAAATACTGATCACGGTCAGTCCGTTCCAGGAACCCTTGTAGGCCTTGTCGTAGAACTGTGCATTAGGAATCAGTCCTCGTTTCTCGCCCGGCAGGTCGATGCCCAGCTTGTAGCCGAATCCCATACTCACCATATAGTCTTTCCAAACAGTCATCGCCTTCTGCACAGAACCATACTTGCTCTTGCTTCCAAGCATATAGTAGAGTCCCCAACAGAAATAACCGTTGCACGAAGTACTGATGGCATCCACCAGTGCGATAGGCGACGGGTGCCCGTGGCAACCTACGTGCAATCCCTTGTAAGAGAATCCGTGATTACATGGGAAGGCTGTGCCCGGAGTGATGATACCCTCGGTGAGATAAGTCAGCGCCTGGGTAGTCTTGAACGTAGAACCCGGAGGATACTGTCCCATGATGCTTCGGTTGAGCAGAGGCTTCCATGGGTTCTGCGAGAGCCATCGGTGCATCTTACCACGGTTCTTGCCCACCAGCTTACGAGGGTCGTAAGATGGAGAGGAAACCATTGCCAGCACCGAACCGTCTCTAGGGTCGATGGCAACGATACTGCCTATCTTTCCCTGCAGCAGACGCTCACCCAGAGCCTGCAGGTTCACGTCGATACCCAGCGTCAGGTCTTTTCCTGCTACAGGTCGCTGGTCGAGTTTTCCGTTCTGATAGCTTCCCTGTATTCTTCCGCGCGCATCACGGAGCAGAATCTTCACACCCTTTACGCCTCGAAGTTCCTTTTCGTAATGTTTCTCAATACCCAGCTTTCCGATGTAGTCGCCCGGCTGGTAGTAGTCATCTTCCTCGATGTCGCTTTCCGAAACCTCGCCCACATCGCCCAATACATGAGCGGCATACGGATAGGTATATTCTCGCACGCTTCGTTTCTGCACATAGAAGCCCGGGAATCGGAACATCTTCTCCTGGAACACGCTGAAGTCCTTGTCAGACAACTGCGTCATGAAAAGCTGCTGCGTATATCGGGAATATCCCGGATTCTTACTGCGGTCCTTGATATCCTCCATTCGCTTCTCGAAAGCCTCCTTGGTAATACCCAGGGAATTGCAGAAGTCGAGGGTGTCGAGTCGTCCCTCCTGCTCCTTCATCACCACCATCAGGTCGTAAGAAGGCTGGTTATACACCATCAGCTTTCCGTTTCTATCGTAGATAGCACCACGCGAAGGGAACTCTATCTGCTTCAGGAAGGCGTTACTGTCGGCATTCTTCTTGTAATCCTCGCTCATAATCTGGAGCGTGAAGAGCCTGATGATGTAGACTATCACGATAACTATCGCCACACCACCAATCACATAACTGCGCTTCTCAAGATTGTAATCTACCATACCTTATTATATATATAAGTATCAATGGACATGAATGTTCTTCTTCTTTTTCCTTCAGGGTAAAAATCCCTACGACTTTCTGAAACTCTCCAGCGCCATGATCAGCACCATGGTGATGGCACTGCTGCCGACAATACAGAGCAGCCACTGCATCCAGTTGAAGAAATTGAAAGTCTCTATCGTAAAGAACAACAGATTATAAACGAGTACTATAATCAACGTGTAGAGCACGTACGAACCCACACCGATGGTTCGCATCGATGGTTCCAGGTCTTCAGCACTGTCTCTAGGCACGAAGAGTTCAAAAAGATAAGGTTGCAGCAGTCCGATGGCTGTCATCGATGCCGCCGCAACACCCGGCGTGTTGGCAAACACGTCGATGCAAAGTCCCAGCATGAAGCTCCAGAGCATCACCGACCAGCGTGGGTGGTTTCTGCGGAAATGGAGCACCATGATGATATACAGCAAGGGGGTGGCGCAATTGAACAGATGGATATGGTTGAACACCAGTCCCTGCACCAGCACGAGCACCACGAAGATGCCGAGTCGTTTTAAAATATCTATACTCATTGCTTCTGATATCTCCTCTTACTTTACTTTAGTTTTTACTGCCCGTATTGCCATCGGGCTTGATGCTGTCTTGCGCAGCACGCATAATCTCTATTCTCTCTTTCATCAGTGTGTCGTCGATGACGCATACGTCGCGCAGGTTGCCGAAATCTGTTGAGAGTCGCAACTGTACGCGGTAAGACAGACCGTCGGCGGAATTGAACACATGCAGTATCTTGCCCACTCTAACACCTGGAGGGAACACAGCCGAGTAACCGCTGGTTACCACATAGTCGCCCAACTTGAAGTGGGCATGGCGTGGCACCTCTTCCAGATAAGCCAGCTCCGATACGCCGCCCTTCCATCTCAGATAGCCGAAGTAGCCTCTGCCCTGGATGGTACAGCTGATGTTCGACTTCACGTTGAGCACCGGTATCACGATGCTGTAATGCTCGGCCACAAGATATACGATGCCCACCACGCCGGTGCCGCTGATTACACCCATATCCTTATGGATGCCGTCGGCGCTACCCTTGTCGATGGTCATCAGGTTGTCGGGCTTATCCAGACTGTTGGCAACCACCTTGGCAGGAATGAGTCTGTAGTTCTTGAGCAGGGCAAACTGGTCGCGGTGATAGATGGCACTATCCTTGGTCACGGCATAGAGACTGTCGGAAAGATGCTGCACCTGCTGCTCCAGATAGGCATTACGCTGCGTGAGTTCCTGGTTCACCTTGGTCAGCGAGAAGAAGGTTTCCACATTGGCATCCCACTCATAAATCTTTCCCGTCACGGCATTGGCTGTGGAAAACCACGCACTGCCCTGATAGCTGTTATACTGAAACAGGAACACCATGCTCACCACTTCGAGAATCACGAAGACAAACCAATGGTTGTATTTCTGCAAAAACTCTAAAAGGTTGTGCATACTATTATATAAAATTAAAGTTTCGCCACTTGGGGGGAATTTAACCTTCCCAACAAAGTCACGAAACTTATCTAATAAAATTTTATCTCATCAAGAAAGAGAAACGGTCCACATTCTTCAATGCGATACCGGCACCCTTAGCCACGCTGTGCAATGGGTCCTCGGCGATATGGAATGGGATGTTAATCTTGTCTGTCAAGCGCTTGTCCAAACCACGGAGCAATGCACCGCCACCCGAGAGCCAGATACCGTTCTTCACGATGTCGGCGTAAAGCTCTGGTGGAGTATTCTCAAGGGCAGAGAGCACGGCATTCTCAATCTTGGCCACGGTCTTGTCCAGGCAGTGAGCAATCTCCTGATAGCATACTGGAACCTCCATTGGGAGGGCTGTGATACGGTTAGGACCATGAACGATGAAGTCCTCTGGAGCCTCCTCACCCAGGTCTGTCAAGGCAGAACCTACGTGAATCTTGATACGCTCAGCCATACGCTCAGAAACCTTCACGTTGTGCTGACGGCTCATGTACTCCTGGATTTCAGCGGTGAGGTCGTCACCGGCTGTGCGGATAGAGTTGTTGGAAACGATACCACCGAGCGAGATAACGGCAATCTCGGTAGAACCACCACCTATATCAACTATCATATTGCCTTCTGGTGCCTCCACATCGATACCGATACCGATAGCGGCAGCCATAGGCTCAAAAATCAAATAAACGTCGCGACCGTCGGCATGCTCGGCTGAGTCACGAACGGCACGGAGCTCCACCTCGGTAGAGCCAGAAGGAACACCAATCACCATGCGCAGTGAAGGTGAGAACAGGCGGCTGCCTGTGTGGACCATCTTGATGAGTCCACGCATCATCTGCTCGCAAGCAGTAAAGTCTGCGATAACGCCATCGCGCAAAGGACGGATAGTACGGATGTTGTCATGAGTCTTCTCGTACATCATCTTCGCCTTCTCGCCCACGGCAATCATTTTGTCGGTGCGGCGGTCGAGGGCTACAACAGAAGGTTCGTCCACTACAATCTTATCATCACTGATAATGATGGTGTTGGCGGTACCCAAGTCCATTGCGATTTCCTGAATAAATGAAAAAAATCCCATTTTCTAATGTAAAAAATATAATATTTTAAGCTTAAAACCTTTTTGTAGTCATCTTCCCGCCCTGGGATGCAGAACGGGAAGAGGTAGCGAGATTACTCGGCTGCTTCGTCTTGTTACTTGTTACTCAGCAAACCAAGTATTACTTAGCAAGCCAAGTTATTACTTAGCAAACCAAGCATGGATAGCTGTATCGTAGTGTGAGCTTACGCCGAAGGCACGCTCAGCAAACATCTTGCGGTCCTCGATGTCGGTCTCAGCACCCTTCTTCTTCAGAATGTCGAGAAGCACGCTGTATTCAGCCTTGCTAGGAACGATAACCACGTCCTTGAAGTTCTTGGCTCCGGCACGGATCAGAGAGATACCGCCGATATCAATCTTCTCGATAATGTCGGCATCGCTGGCACCGCTGGCCACGGTCTGCTCAAATGGATACAAATCTACGATAACGAGGTCGATAGAAGGAATCTCATACTCCTTCATCTGCTTCTGGTCGCCCTCATTGTCGCGGCGGGCCAAGATACCTCCAAATATTTTTGGATGAAGAGTCTTCACACGACCACCGAGGATTGATGGATATGTGGTGACATCCTCAACTTTCTCACATTCATAACCCAAAGATTCGATAAACTTCTGAGTACCTCCTGTGCTCAGGAATTTAACACCTTCTTCATTCAACTTGGCGAGCAACTCGTCCAAGCCATCCTTGTGAAAGACAGACACCAAAGCTGTCTTAATCTTCTTTGTTTCAGCCATTGACTTGATATATTACGAATTCTTATTCAATTTCTTATTCAATCTGTTTCTTAAAACGCTGCAAAGGTACGAAGAAAATTTGGAATACGCAAACATTTAGGGGCTATTATCACATTATTTAAGTGATATTTGCGATTTATTGAAGCATGGGTTGCGATAAATCAAGTCGCGGTTCAGTCATTTTGACAGAAACTTCTATAAAAAGGCAGCCTTTTCTACGAAAAAGCCGACAAAACGTCAGAAAATCTCCTCAACTCCGGCAATGGGCACACTATTCGCTCCTACCGTCGGCGAAGCTGAAAGCCTGCAAGGGCTGAAGCGAAACTAAGTATTGAAAATAATAACATCATAGAAAGGAGATTAAGATATGACATTCGACAAATTTACAATCAAGGCGCAGGAAGCGGTGCAGGCCGCTGTGAACATAGCGCAGAGAAATGGTCAGCAGACCATCGAACCGGTGCATCTTCTCAGTGGTATCATCGAGAAAGCACCTGATGTAACCAACTATATCTTCCAGAAGCTGGGCATGAACGGCAACCAGATTGCCATGCTCCTTCAGCAGGAGATGCAGCACCTGCCTCGTGTGCAGGGTGCCGGTCAGCCATACCTCTCGGGCGATACCAACCAGATATTGCTCAATGCCGAGGACATCGCCAAGAAGATGGGAGATGAATTCGTCAGCGTGGAGCCTATTCTCCTCGCTATCCTCAAAGGCAACTCTACCGCTGCCCGAATCCTCAAGGATGCGGGTGCCAACGAGAAGGACCTCACCGCAGCCATCCAGGCTTTGCGACAGGGCCAGAACGTAAAGAGCCAGAGTGCCGACGAGAACTATCAGAGTCTTGAAAAATATGCCAAGAACCTGGTAGAACAGGCTCGCAGCGGCAAGCTCGACCCGGTGATTGGCCGTGATGAAGAGATCCGAAGAGTTCTTCAGATTCTCTCCCGCCGCACCAAGAACAACCCTATTCTGATTGGTGAGCCTGGTACAGGTAAAACCGCTATCGTCGAAGGACTTGCTGAGCGTATCGTTCGTGGCGACGTGCCTGAGAACCTGAAGAACAAGCAGCTCTATTCACTCGATATGGGTGCACTGGTTGCCGGTGCCAAATACAAGGGTGAGTTCGAGGAGCGCCTGAAGAGCGTCATCAAGGAGGTAACCAATGCCAACGGCCAGATTATCCTCTTCATCGATGAGATACATACCCTAGTAGGTGCTGGCGGTGGCGAGGGTGCCATGGATGCAGCCAACATCTTGAAGCCAGCCTTGGCTCGTGGTGAACTGAGAGCCATCGGTGCCACTACCCTCAACGAGTATCAGAAGTACTTCGAGAAGGATAAGGCACTGGAGCGTCGATTCCAGACTGTGATGGTCAACGAACCAGACGAGGTAGATGCCATCAGCATTCTTCGTGGTATCAAGGAGCGTTACGAGAACCACCACAAGGTTCGTATTCAGGATGATGCCTGCATAGCAGCTGTCAAGTTATCTGAGAGATATATTTCTGATAGATTCCTTCCTGATAAGGCCATCGACCTGATGGATGAAGCTGCAGCCAAGCTCCGTATGGAGCGTGACTCCGTGCCAGAGGAACTGGATGAAATCACCCGTCACTTGAAGCAGTTGGAAATTGAACGTGAAGCAATTAAGCGTGAAAACGACCAGCCTAAGATTCAGCAGCTCGACAAGGAGATTGCAGAGTTGAAGGATAAAGAGCATGACTTCCGTGCAAAGTGGGAAGGCGAAAAGGCTCTTGTTAACAAAATTCAGCAAGATAAGCAAGAGATGGAGAACCTCAAGTTCGAGGCTGAGCGCATGGAGCGTGAAGGCAATTACGAACGTGTAGCCGAGATTCGCTACTCTAAGCTGGTAGCCCTTGAAGAGGATATCAAGAAGATTCAGGAGCAGCTGAGGAGCACCCAGGGCGGAGAAGCCATGATTCGCGAAGAGGTGACAGCCGATGACATTGCAGAGGTAGTAAGCCGCTGGACCGGAATACCAGTGAGCCGAATGATGCAGAGCGAACGTGAGAAACTGCTCCATCTGGAGGAGGAACTCCACAAGAGAGTCATCGGTCAGGACGAGGCTATCACTGCCGTAAGTGATGCTGTACGCCGCAGCCGTGCCGGTTTGCAGGATCCAAAGCGTCCTATCGCCAGCTTCATCTTCCTCGGTACCACCGGTGTAGGTAAGACCGAGCTTGCCAAGGCACTTGCCGAGTATCTCTTCAACGACGAGTCGATGATGACCAGAATTGATATGAGTGAGTATCAGGAAAAGTTCAGTGTCACCCGTTTGATTGGAGCGCCTCCGGGGTATGTAGGATACGACGAGGGTGGTCAGTTGACCGAGGCTGTTCGCCGCAAACCATACAGTGTGGTTCTCTTCGATGAGATAGAGAAGGCTCACCCAGATGTCTTCAACACCCTGCTTCAGGTATTGGACGATGGCCGATTGACCGACAACAAGGGTCGTGTAGTGAACTTCAAGAACACCATCATCATCATGACTTCCAATGCGAGCCGTGAGATGTTGAAGAAGACCTTCCGTCCTGAGTTCCTGAACCGTATCGACGACATCATCACCTTCCAGCCATTGACCAAGGATCAGATTGCCAAGGTTGTTGAGTTGCAGATGAACAGAGCCAAGAAGATGTTGGAGCCTCAGGGCTTCGATCTCCGCTGGACTCCAGCCGCCATCGGTTATCTTGCCGAGGTAGGTTACGACCCAGAGTTTGGTGCCCGCCCAGTAAAGCGTGCCATCCAGGATTACGTTCTGAACGATTTGAGCAAGAAGATTCTTGCCGAGGAAGTAAGTCGCGAGAAGCCAATCACCATTGACTACTCAGAGGCAAACGGCATCGAGTTCAAGAATCTCTAATTCATATAAAAAACAAGAAAGGTTCCTTCGAGGAGTAACATCCCCGAAGGAACCTTTTTTATTGGAATACGTGTATGCTTTCAAATGAATTACCCATTTATTTGTTATATAAAACACTAAAATCGTCCAAAGAAATTACAATTAGCATAAAAATAATAGTTTGAATTCCAAATACTTACCTTAAAATTTGGTACTTTCGCTTTTTTTTCGTACTTTTGCAACCTACATAAAGAATAAACATGAATTTACAACTCTGTTAATTCAGATAATAAAAACAAAATATAATGTATCAAGAAAATTTAGACAATGACATATATCAGTCAGATAATGACATCTATCAAAATAACAATGACATATATCAGTTAGATAACGACATCTATCAGGATAATAATGGCATGTATCAAGATGACAATAATATATATCAAAATGACAATGATATGTATTATCCTCCAGTTGACAACTACGACTGGAGTCCTAACTTATTTGCCAAGCTCACATCCTTCTTGCAGACATCAACCTCTCCTGATGTGATTAGAATGGGCATCATCGCTGGTATCAGAAATAGCGTATCCACAGAGGAAACCCCTACCAGATGGGACAAGGTAGAAGCCATGCGCCGCTATGTAGACAGTGTGAACCAGGGATTGGGATTGCCAGAGGATCCTAAGCTCATGTCGCTTCTTCATTCCACCCAATGGATGGGCTATGGCTTGTTCTCAATGAATTTTATCTCAGAGAAGAATCTTGATTTTAAGGGAATCTGCATGGATGAGCAGACATCACTCTCCTATGCAAGCATGGTATTTCTCATTGCCCTTGTCAAGGGAATGAGTATGCTCAACCTGAAGCATCCTTCCCCAAACAGTGAAGACCGCCAAATATATACATTTTTAATTCCAAGTCAGTTTTCAACATTCGCATTTGCTTCATTCCTCAATGTTGCCAATAATCGCCTTTCAAACAAAGAAGAGATTTCGCAACAGGATATCGATGAACTGGCAAACCTTGCCTTCAAGAGTCGCTATTGGAAACAGGGAACCTGCCTGATGGGAAAGGACAGCGAACAGTTTGTCAATGTCCTGAAGAACATCATCCTAGACATACTTGGGCTCACGCTCAACGTTGATATGAACTCTTTCTCACAGCATGCCAAGAAGGAAGAGCGCATAGCAGATAAGCCAAAGCAAGTACTCTCTACAGAAAACATGGAGGCTAACACAAAATTGTCCATTGTAAAAGCCGTAGAGATAGTCCTCACTGGGTGTTCAGTCCCTATAGATAGAGATCAGCTCTTTTCTGATATCCAGGAACTCAGACCATCCACAAATGAAGATAGTTTCCGTGCAATGATTACCAAGATGCATAGAGAAGGAGCCATTTCCTATTTTAATGGCAACCTGATAGGTTTCTCTGGCAGAAGCTACGGAAGAGGATACAAAAAAGTAAATCGCTACAAAAAGAAATAACATCAAAGATATAGAGGTGATAAAAAAAGGAGGAAATGAAAACATTTCCTCCTTTTTGGTGTAAACTTATTTGATGATGGCAAATCCATGCTACACCCAAACCTGACTTCTAAAAATACGGATATTGGAAATCAAGCAGTTACATGATAAACAGCAGCAAGTTGGGTTAAATTTCCCTTATTCTTTCAGCTGTTTCAACTGCCTCTCCGACAATCCCGTAATTTCCATCACCGTCGCAGCATCCATACCTTTTGCCAGCATCGTCCTAGCAATCTCGAGTCTACGCTGACTCATGCCTTTCTCCATGCCTTCAGCTAATCCCTTTTCCATTCCTTCAGCTAGTCCCTTCTCCATGCCTTCAGCTAGTCCCTTCTCCATGCCTTCAGCTAGTCCCTTCTCCATGCCTTCAGCAAGTCCTTCTTCTTTCCCTTCTCTCTTGGCGGTATCAATCGAATTTTTAATATCGCGATATGCCATTTTGCTGGCTTCATACTCTCGTTGTTCCTGCGGAGTAAATTTTGCTATCTCGGCTTCTTCTACCTGCTTCATAATCCCAATGTTATTAATGTTTCTATTGTAGCAGCAAAGTTACGATTTTCTTTTGAAACCAACAAGAGTTTTCTCAAAAAAGTTGAGAAACCATCCATAAAAGACAAAAAAGTATAAATAGTGAATCATACAAATGGTCAAGTGAAATATTATCATTATCTTTTTTGTTTGGAAACAACAGGAGTGCCTTTCCTTTTATTGTTGTTGGGGGATTGCAAATCCGCCGGGACGCCTAACATTATGAAACCAACAATGAACAAACAAATTGTCCAGATGGCATCTGGACAATTCCCAAAGATTCTTTTTCTGACCACATTATCAAATCATTATGACATATTGGGCAGATGTAGAAGTTTTGATGAACGTCTCTTTTATATACTTTATGCACACAAAGAAAGATTAAGCCATAAAGAACTTCAAAGACCGGGACGCCTAGCGGACAGCTGCAAAACAAAGCATAGACATAGATAATCTACAAAAGAAGAAATCGTGTGCAATGCATATGAAATTCCAAAGTTTACCCTTTCGTGGAATCATTACCAAATATTAATGCGAATAGCAAATCTCAAAGAACGCAAGTCCGCTAGGCATCCCGCCGGATTTGAAATCCGGTGTTAAAAAATGTCCTAACCTATTAAGGCTCTGCGGATTTGGAATCCGCAGCAAAGGAGTATGTTTTTCCTTTAGTTGCTGTTGGGGGATTGCAAATCCCCCGGTTTTAATAGGTCGAACATTTTTTGACGGCGGATTGCAAATCCGCCGGGACGCCTAGCGGATGCAACAACAGATGTTTATTCTGATGAAGATCACCAGGTAAAATGGTAATTCTCTGTTAATCAAATGTTAAATAATACACAAATGTTTAAAATAACATAGAAACACCTTGGCATTCAACAAAGGTTTATTATCTTTGCACCATGATAGTGAAATAAAGCGTATGGCAAGACGGAAATCTAAGGAACTCAAGGAAAATGAAGACGATTTGCTTTTCTACCTAGAGTATTGGCAAGAGTTTCCCGATACCTTCAAGAGGGTAGCAGAAAAAGAAATCGAAGAGTTAGAGAATAAAATAAAGAACAAAAAGAAATAAGGTCTCATGCGGATCTCATTCCTTTAAAACTTAAAAAATAAGATTATGGAATATACAGAGATGATTGATAAGGTGAAAGCTCTAGCTATACAAAACAGAGCAGCCCAAACAGAAGAGGAGAAAGATGAGGTTCGTCGTCAGATGAATATTCTCAAAAGTATTGACCCTAAGGCTTTTGCCGTGGCTGTTGGATATATGGCTAAGAATACTGAGCAAAAGGTAAAGGAACTGACTATGGCTGAGAAGTTGGGCGAAATCAAAGATATGGTTTCCATGGCTTACATCGCCAAGGCTTACTTTGGAAAATCGCGCTCTTGGCTAGCACAAAAGATGAACGGCAACATCGTTAACGGAAAGACCTCCCAATTCTCTCCTGACGAGCTTGCAATCCTCAGAACAGCCTTGCAGGATATGTCGAAGAAATTTGGAGCGCTTAGCCTTACTATATAGGCTTATGTATTAACAACACTATATAGGCTTATTATTAACAACAGAAAGATAAAACATGGTAATATACGAGCCGATAGCATCCCAAGAGCTAACACAATGCATAAAGCGAAAGTTGGTGACCTTCATTTTATGAAGCCCCTTACAAAAGGATGCGTTCCAAGCGGATTTTAAACCCACCAGGTATCCCGGCGGATTTGAAATCATAAGTGGTTGAAAGATTATTTTAGGCATGTTGCTCTATAAAGTAGGATTTCCTTTTTTAAGGAATCCTACTTCTTATAGTAACATGTCAGAATGGAGTCTTACTCAAATCCTCACCATTAATAACCACTAACAACACCATTGACCCAAAGTTTACCCTTTCATGGTCACATTACTCGGTACGACTCTCCGACAAATTCACCCTTCCTTAATAATCCACTCGCTGACAGTACGCTGAGTGCTATCATAAATCACAGCAAGAAGCTTCTCCATACTAATCTTCACCTCCTGGTTAGGATACAAACAAAGAAATAGCATCTATCCGATTACGCACTCATAAAAGTTTTTTCCACAAAAAAGTATCATAGTCTCATTTTTCGCTGGAAAATCCATATTATATTACTGATATATTGATATTTACAATCAATGAGACTTCTCGTAAAAAGCAAAAAAAAATATCATGGAAGTATCATTAAATGCTATAGAAGTATCATTAAAAACAGCACTATGCACGAGAAAAGACAATTGAAACATTAAGAAAAGACAGTTTAAACATTGCAAAAAGATAGTTTAAACATCGTGTCTTGTCCTGGAAAAAGTTGACAGGGTATAAATCAACTTAAAGATAAGAAAA
>ERZ1034913.1233-NODE-1233-length-16192-cov-4.608539_pt1 | contig 16192 bp, 10 predicted proteins | sample MGYA00520697_ERZ1034913 | MGnify/ENA primary metagenome ERZ1034913 (study PRJEB33766, sample SAMN09781786) | gut metagenome | biome: gut microbiome | host: Homo sapiens | place: Madagascar | study: EMG produced TPA metagenomics assembly of the PRJNA485056 data...
ATTATATCAGATTTTTGGGTGTTTGTCGACTCTATTTATATTATACCACTCCAATACACCTGGCTAGGCTGATCAAAAACAACAAAATTCGGAACTGCAACCTTTCCTCTTATTTGGAAAAAGTTTTGGAATGCCAGAATAGTAGCCAAATGATATGCCAACCAGTTTGAGGCACTACCGATCTCCCACAAATAATCATCTCTTCCCGATGAGCTCCTAACTTTTATCGTCAAATCCTTATCCAAAAACTGTACGGGATCATCGGGATGCTCGGCATCAAGAGTTTTAACAATTTCGCCGATTTTCTGATTTATGTAACTAATAGCCGCATTGATTTTACTACGTATTTGCGCTTCATTCACTATAGCGGAAAGCCCCTCTATTCTTGCTACCAGCTCTAATATTTGTCTTTCTAATTCTCCATCTCTTCCGATTTTGTTGAACATTTGCAAGCTCGTTTCCATCCTTCCCAAAAAGCGAGAAATGCTGGAAAGAGTATATTTTTTGTCAGAATCACTTGCGATTTTTCCGCTTTCAACTGCTATACGTTTTCTCACAGCAGTCAATTTTTCAACAAGCTCATCGATGTCTTTTTGAACTAAGTGCAGTTCTCTATCAAAAGCTGCTGGCATAGCTTTAATACCATCTGCCGATTTTTCAATTTCGGCAATTGCTGCACACAGTGCATCAAGTTCAACTTTGGCTTCAATATGATCACTATTGCAAAAAGGACATGTTCCTGTCGTTGTAGCAAGTTCTTTCAACCACGTGGAAATTTCCAATCTTTGAAGTTGTATTTTAAGAGACCCTTCGTAATCTCCTAAAGAATCCTTCAACTGTAGCATTTCGGTGTATCGAGTTTGTAAAGCAAATAGTTTAGATGAGAGGCTTTGTTCTTCCTTTCTTAAGAAAACAAGCTCTGCAGACAAATCCCTAATATTTGTTGAATGCATTAAAGAATCAGTTGCACTTCTCTCAACAAGTTGGCTTAATAAATCAACTTGCTCCTCAAATGTAGTAGCTTTGTCGATTCCATCAATCAAGCCCATCTCTTTAGCTTGCATTAACCAAGAGGATATTTCTTGTTTCCAATTTTCCGAAACTTCTTTTATTGCATCAAGCTCTCTTTGAAGTCTGTCTCGCTGTTTCTTAACTCTCTCTAATTCTTGTCGCGCAGCCAATATTTCCGGAGTAACAGCTCCCAGTGCGTACGGAAATATGTTAATAAGTCGTTGGCGATGCTCCATCGTGTCTGCTTTATAAAACATAACATCCGCATTAGCAACAATGTTCTGCGGCTGGAACAAAAATGCCATGAAATCTCGATATGACGGGCGTGATGAAAAACCATCTCTATTTTGAGGATCAACCGCCAAAAATGACATGGAAAAAAGCTCATTCAAAACGTTTTTGACTTCATCAACAGTAGTGTTAGCGATGATTTTTTCCGGAATGCTTAGCTCATTACCACGTAGAATATACATTTCCCCAGTGCTGGCTCTTTGTCCTGGCTCTTTTCTGCAAAGCAAAATTTGTCCACCGTCTAACGAAATCAGCACGCCAAACCAAGCAGTTGCGTTTCTTATTGTATCTACCGGTATTGTACACTTGTCCGCTCCCAAACAATAATCGATAATAGGAATAATTGCTGACTTACCTGTTCTGGATGCACCGGTTATAATGTTGATTTTATCACTTTTAAAATCTACCGTCCTGAAACTATGTTCAGACTTCTTAGGCCACAAAACAACTTTATCTATAACGAACTTCATACCTAAAACCTCACCTTCATCCACTCACATATTTCAATAAGGGTTAATTCCGAACACCATACACCCAATTTCTCCGCCGAATCCAACATAACCTGAGTCGCTGATGGCAGCCCGGATTTTTTGGTATCAACTAACGCATAAACCATTGCCGTATCAAAATCCATTTTGAACAAATTCGACGAAACACCAATATTAAACGAGGTTAATGTGAGCTGTCTCAGTTCTATTGCTGCATTGTTTATCGAGTATAGTTCATCATTTCTTTTTTCTTTAAATAATTTTTCTGACACCTTTGATAGCCCCTTGCGTGTACCTTTTATGGTAGTACACAAATCATCTCTAAAGATTATGGGTAACACATAAAACAACAACGGGAACGGTGTTGGTGAACTATCTTTTGACTTGTAACCGCAAATAAAGCGCCAAAGAATCATAGCACCTATAGCTGGATTTTGAACCCGATATATCTCTTTATTCATCGTTTTCCTCCTTCAGCATATCAACATAGTTTGGATGCCATCCTATCTTTGGTTTTTCGCTCGGTTCATTTGCCAAGGAATGCAAGGATCCGCTACCAAAGAAAGATGGAACAGTTTTTCCTTGCAACAACCTATTGGCTACTGCAGTGTTACATTTTGCATATAACATACGTCCTTTGCCTACAGAATCACAAGTGGTTAATTCTGTAAGAGTTTTTTCGTTTTTCCATATACGTATCAAACCATCACTATAATCAGAAAAGCTCGAATCTGTAACCAAACCTTTCTTTGCCCAAGCAGTTACTTCGGCTTTTGTTCGCAAATAGTCACTTGCAGCACTAAACAATTCGGTAGAGTCCATTTCAATTAACTCTAACTGCTTAATATACACATCCCTTCGAGAAACCTCATCTCCCGTTTCCTGATCATTTGGAACTGAGGAAACAGCACTGAGAATAGTGCTTGTATTTCGACCTCTAACCTCTTTAAGCAGTGCCTCGGTATATTCGGTTGACTTAATATAAGCAGAATTGTTGGTCTTTGTATATTGATGTACTTTTTCTTGAACCCAACCCAACATATGAATTAGCAATTCTTCGTCATATTCAGGTGGGATAGGTTGCCTGTTAAATTTCGCCCTTAAATCCTCATCGTATGTTTCTTCATGCAGATCAAGTTCCATAGCAACAATGGTTTCTATTACCGAATCTTCGTTTTCTAAAGAAAAACAATGTGAAACATAGGGTAAACATTCTACAGATACATCGAATGATTTCTTGTCTTCGTTTAACAACACTTTTCGAGCTGCTTCTAACGCTTGTTTTGCCTGTTTCTTATCTTTGGCATCAAAAAATGACTGTGGGATCGAACCAACTGATAACTTATGTGCCGCAATAATCACATATCTTAAAACTAACTGTTTGGGAGGAAATTCACCTTCGTCTATATATTTGCTCCAGTTATATATGGTTTTCCAAAACGAAACAGCCTTGTTAGTTACTGGATTATTGGATGACAAAACACTTTTTGTCTGCTCAGCAATAACAGTTTCGTTGGTTTCTACAGCTACATCATCATAACCTTCAACGCTAACAACAACCTCGTCTGTAGAAATCAAATTATACAGGGCGTGCCTCACCTGTAGCATATAACCTTCTAATTTGTCAGGTACATGTGTTCTTTTACACATATTATCCCCTCCCTACGTTTGCTAAAAAGAGAATTTTTGCTGTTACAATTCAAAAATATTTTTATATCAAAACCCCATCGCAATGATCCACTTCGTGCTGAATGATCTGTGCCGTCCAGCCAGTGAAGGTCTTAATTCGAGTTTGCAATTCCACGGTATGATATCTAAGCTTAATGGATTTATAGCGCTTACACGGACGAGGACCGCCGAGAAGAGAAAGACATCCCTCCTCGGTGTTATACGCACTGTCTTTTTTATTATCTCGGGATTGAGCATTACCGTGTATGTGGGAGCTCGCCCGCCCTCATCAAGAAATGCAATAATACGCTTGCGCACACCAATCATGTTCGCCGCCATGCCGACACAACTATCCTTATGCGCTATCAACATATTAAGCAAGTCCTGCACTACCTGCAGATCTTCTTTCGTTGCAACTTCCGACTTTCTCGCAAGGAATATCGGATCGTGCATTAACTCTTTATCATTAAACATTCTCCTGGATACCGCAACAAATTCTATTTACTGGGAATTGCATTAATAGCTGCAGCCAACTCTCTTTGCGGATTTTTAATATGACCCCGCTTTTCGAATACGGATTGCATCACATCAGTACACGCCTCGTTATCCATAGTTGTAATGATATCAAGCCATAACCGTGCTCGAGATGTTCCGACATAGTATATTAAGGAGTTTTCCTCTTCAAATATTTCCGAGGTTACATCTACTAAAATTACAGCATCAGCTTCAAGGCCTTTAAACTTTCGGCATGTTGAAAAACGGTATTTGTCTCTATATACTCCATTGGAAACAAAACCTCCCAACACACTGGCACTTTCAGTTTTGCAAGTAAGAATAACGATATCTTTAATCCCTTGTCCTTTTAATGTGTCAATAATAAGATCAAGTTTTTCTCGTGCTTTTTCGTCTGACTCACAAAAATGGAGTTTAGCAGGTACACCCTTGACACACCCGTCTATCAATTTGGGTTTGCGTTCTGTAATCGGAGCCAAAGATGTTGTCGCAATATTCTCTGTATTTCTGCAATTTCTGTAAAGTGTCAGTTTGCAATCAGCGTCACTTATGTATTGCGGGATTTTTCTCGATTGCACCAGTTGAAGTTTGTCGTAAAAAATATAGAAGCTTGCATTATCAGGTTTTATATCGGTTATTATACTCTTCAGCACTTCAATAATTCCGGTTTCTTCTACAGCTTCGATACCGAAATCCTGACCCTCATCAATTACCACATGCATATAGGGGAAGTTATCAAACACATACATATCCTCTAACACGGATTTCATTTTTTCGTAATTGGGAGTTATTGTGTTACAAAGTTTACATGCCAATCCGGAAATAGTGTAGTAATCAATATTATCGTGAGCATAATTTTCGGAAAGATAATTTTTAAGCTGTACGTTATAACATAGAAACAGCACCTTTTCTCCGACAGTTGCGTGACGTTGTGCTTTTTCAACAGCAATCATTGTTTTACCTGTTCCGGCAGCGCCGTTAATAACAGCGGTTTTCTGTTCTGACAAAAAGTTAAGAATACCGGATTGTTCTTCCAACAACCGATGAAATACTATTTTTTTAAGGTCAGATTCGAAAGACACGGATGGGAAAACATTGAATTGCGGACACAATATCTCTCTCAAAATGCGGTTGACTTCCGATTCGGTAAGATTTGTCTCTTTTTTACCGGGCAACTCCATAGAAAATATCTTTTCCAAATATGGTTTCGGGTCAGATAAGGCCTCTTTGGTCATAATCAATGCCTTATCTGATTCTGTCGGGAGTACCATTCTTCTAACATCCATTTCGGTTATAGAAGGAAACCATACTGCATGAAGAAATTTGCATTTTCCTAAAATCGATGAGAATCGGTGGTTTTCGAAATACTTGATCAGTTTCCACTTGTTAGACGCAGCTTGATTAAAGGGGCCACCGTTATGCATGGGTTCACCATTTCCATATAACCAGTAACCGTTTTCGTAGTGAACTTGACCGGCTTTTGCCTCAAGACAAAGAATTCCCAACCATTTATTGAAAACTACAAAGTCGGTTTCGCTCTCATAAAATGTATTATCGACTACCGTTGATATTTTCAAAGAATGAAAAACATAATAATCATCAGGTAGCTTTTCAAGTGCCGTAAACATTACCCCTTCTAAACTTGCAGGAGTGAATGAATGCGGCCGATTGGGAATCATTATTGCCATAGTTAAGCCTCCGGTATAGTTCTTATAATTTCATCAGCAGTTAAGTCTGTTGACGATCCGCAAAAACATATCCAGCCACCATTACGGATAGCTTGGACAATATCTTCATTTTCTGCGGAAAGGAAAACGGCTTTTGCCTGTTTCCAAATCAAGTCACAAGCATATTCTTCTTGTGTTGTGAGATCCAGCATTGTTCCGTTCATCACGGGTTTTATTTTACTTGCACAAAAATCCGATTTTGCAATCAACTCTTGGAGTAACTTCGTTTCTGTTTCATCGGTTGACCAATCCAAAAGATTAGTCCAAATGTCTGCATATGTACTGTCACTCATATCCGTTCCGCCGCCCTTATACACGAGGGTAGTCAGAGGAGCATCGGATACAACGTGGGCGTTTGCTGGTACCGGTGCGCCTTCATAAACACCTTGGAAAAATCCTAGATTGGGATTGTCAAATGTACCGACTACGACGCCACGATCCAAGAAACAGTTAAATTCCTCACAACTAGTTTCGGGAATTAGGGTGCAAGAATAGCAGGCTGCCAGATTTAAAGAATCACGTCCTTGACCTTGACTCAAACTACATACAGGATCATTGGAACAAGTTCTGGCGTTTTCGATTGCTTTGTTAAAAATTCTCGGAAACGTGTCGGATCTACCTTGACGAACCAAACCTCCGAGTGTACCTTCGGAGTCGCCGCAAGCTGTATAAATCAAGATGCCCGCCATTTCTTTTCCATCGACAGCCTCACTACAGTAAATGCGTTCTTTTAATGATGCAATTCCATATCCACACTCAAAGCTCAACTGTTTGATCAGTAAGTGGGATATTGTATGTAACAACAGGAATTTCCCGGTAATCTCTCTTGGATGGTTTTCGCCGATAAACGACTTTTTGTAATTGTCATTCAGGAGCGCTACACGCTCGGCAAGGAATTGATTCTCAGATCTCCAATTATTGATCGAAGAACTGTCAAATTCAATGAAGATACCTTCGCCACGGACATCATATGCAGGATACCACTTGGTGTCAGGCTCTTTAACCGGCACTATAACCGCCTGCGATCCGGGAGCATCTGTAGAATCCACAGGCTTTAACCGAGTAAATCCGACCAGCGCCTGCACTTCTCTCACTTTGTGTATCAGCGAAATACTTTTTAGGAACGGCAAATTATAGGCTGATATATCGACTCCTTCTAGATAGAATTCACCATAGTCTTCCGCTTCAATTACTGTTTCGCCCGTGATGGCTTCATATTCTTCTGCACGGTATTTAACACTTGCAGTGCTGTATTCACCATCATCTGGGGCAGCATTCTTCCTTTTCAATACGCCAACCACTTTATCAAACGGAATTGCCGTTTCCTGGGCAATTCTTTGTGCATAGACTTGAGTTTGCGAATTGCGCAACAACTCAATTGTTTCTGCTGTTATACCTGGCGTTGACAGGTAGGATGCGATTACTGCTTTGTATTCAGCATAGGCAGCACTTTCATCTATCTTGTTTGTCACAATGCTTGAATACGGAGGAATAACAAGAGAACTCTCAGTAACAGGAAAATATACAGAGGAGCTGCCTCGCTGCAATACCTTAGGATATTCTGTACTCTTACAGCTTTCTGTTTTGTGCTTCCACGGATGTTTGCCGGCACAACGGAAGTTATAACGGAAATCTGTCTTTTTGTCGAGTTCCTCGAATTTTCCGGGATCGAATGCACCACGAAGAGATGCGGCTGCACCACAATTAAGGCACTTTAATGTCAAACCCTCAAGGCCTTCAGAGGCGCTGGATGAGGTTGTAATGGTTAATTCGGGTCTACTGCAAATCTCCTTAGGACCTCCAAAGTTTTGACAATGGACCCATTTAACCCACGGAAAATCATCAATATGACCTTCTTGGCAGGCCGTGATAATACGTGCCACAACTAGTTCCTGGAAGCATTTCGGACATTTCATCGTTTGTATCATATGCGGATCTTCTTCGGCCTTTTTAGGACTCTTTGCACGGTATTCCGTTACCCATTCACCAATAGGTTTGAACCGTCTGCAACTGGGACAGAAATACCATTCCGGAAAACGGACATACGATATGCCTTCTGCAAACTTTACATCATCTTTATCTCCGGGCTTTCCGAAATAATCCACATGAAGAATCTTTTCCAAACGCTCATCGCGTATATGAGAAACGCTGCCGCCCCAATATTCCGGAGCCGCTGTCATCAGAGTTCTATCTCGAAAGTCAACCATTGCACCAACACCGTATTGCAATACTGCCTGGGAAGCGCGCACAGAGTATGCAGTTTTATTTTTCAAGCGGATTTTAGCCTTTGGAACTTTTACACTCATTGTTAATCCTCCCAAACTATAATATTTCCAGCTACGGTCGTATCTACATTTCGCATAGAGGTCATAGCATCAAAGCCGTTACGATCATCTGTACCAAACGGCTTCAACAATCTTCCTTGGTCTGCCTCAGGGTGTTTTACCATGAACTTCTCACCATAACTAAAATGTTCAGAATCATAGACAGAAGCATTCTCCTCCCATTCGCGGAAGAAAGCATCAATTTCATCAGCAATATCTGCACCGTCATTTAACATATCCGGATTCAGTCGCTTTGTGATACTGATGCTTCGCGCAACAATATATGATTTTAATTTTTCAATGACTCCTTCATATCGTTCGACTGTAAATTGGGATGCATCCTTTTCTGATCGCAGTGTCGGCTCGGCATTGCGAATCATTGCAACCAGTAAAGCTTTCAACGACCGGTCACGTGCCGGCTTTGAGAAAGGTGTTGCACCTGTAGGCTCAACATACCGATAGAAAGATTCGTGGTATTGCTTAAATTGCTCAAAGTGAGAACGATCACGACTTTTAGAAGCGTCATACATTGTAAAGGCCACGCCCGGGAAAGAACGACCAACACGGCTGGAAGCTTGAATGTATTCACTGGTCAATTTCGGCTGACCCACAAGTAGCATAACATTCAAACGTGCAACGTCAATGCCTACGGAAATCATATTTGTTGCCAACAATAGATGCGACACTTTCTTGTAGTTTTCAAGGGAATACTGTGTCTTCTCAAGTTTATCTAAAGTCTCGTTCAATTCGGTGGTAGATGCACGGCTGGTCAACTCGTCCGGGGAATAAAAGCGCCTTGCATTTTGCTTTGTTCCCAGGCGTTGTGCCTGACGAGTGATAGCATCTTTAATATCATCTTCCGCCAAGGTTCGACATTTTCCTAAATCACGCAAGCTGCCGAAGTATGTAGTGAGAGTCCAAAACTTGTCTTTGATTTCATCCGGCAAAGCCATTCTGTGAATGCATTGCATCAGCGAGGCAATGGTACGAATTTCCATCATCGCTTTTGTTTTTCCGGACGGCATCAAACCAACATACAATCTGCCGTACTTACTCTTTTCGTAGTCAATTTCCGCCTCTCTTGCAAAGTATGAATCAGAGGCATCTAAACCTGGAGATGGAAACTGTGCAACATCTCTGTTATAGAGAGCTGCGCACTGCTCCTTTGCACGTCGAATAGTTGCGGTTGAAGCAACTATTTTTGGTCGAACGCCTTTTTCTTGACACAAATAATCAATTGCTGTTTCAAACATCGCTACCATTGTTCCGAGGGGACCTGAAATCAAATGTAACTCGTCCTGGATAATCAGTTCCGGTGCACGATTATCAGAACCAACAGCAAAGAAAGAGCCCACTTCTTCCTTCCATGCCATCATTGCAAATTTATCAACCGTGCCGAATAACAGTGTTGGAGGAGCAGAATACAGTTCCTCGTCGACAATCTGAATGGGAAGCTTGTGATCGTGGAAGCAACAAGTTTGATTGGTACATTTCAGATAGAATCGATGATGCACATCCATCTGGTACCCCCAATCGCCGACGATATGGTCATCGACGATTTCTTTAGTAAGCTTTGTGCCACACCAGGGACATTTTAACACCTGAAACTTATTATATCTGTCTTTCTTATGCTGCAAATCTTTAATTGTTGCCAGTCGAAGTTCGTCCAAACAATCTTTTGCGGCGGGTTTATCTTTCGAACCGCCTTGGTTACGGTTCGGTGTGTGATTGCCACCAATCCATAGGCCAATGGTAATTCTTTCGTTACCGAGATCATACGCCGGATACTTGGCTCTTCTGCCTTTAGCAGAATCCGTCCTAATGTATTCACATGCACAAATCAGCGTTGCAGCACGGGTGAATTGTTGTGCTGCCAGTAATCGTAATGTATATCGCATAATTACGGATGTACCGCCTGCGATTTCTTTATGCGCCATTCTTCTATGAAAAATTGTGAATGCCGTCAAACCAAGATACGCTTCAGTCTTACCACCGCCGGTAGGAAACCATATGAGGTCAACGATATCCCTTTCAGGATTCACATCTTCGGGTTTGTCCAGTGTCATAGCGGTTATGCTCATAAGTAGGAATGCAAGCTGGAACGGTCTCCAAGTGGGATCTTTAAATGTCGTTTCATAACCGACGTTTTCCAACAACTCGTTGATTGTGGGTTCAACATCGTCATATTCCAAATCTTCAAGAACCGTATCCAGAGTTTCGTCTCCGTCATATCGCTCCTCTTTAGACATCGCCGATTGGATCAGCAGATGAATTCTCTGCATATACATAGCTCGGTTTGCTAATCTGAAGGAATCCCAGGCTAAAACGTCAGATTCCAAAAGTTCAATGCCGCCAACCATTCTCTCGTAGGATGTGCGACAATTTTTGATATGTAGTGCTGCGGTTTTCTGCATCGCCTCGTCTTCAAAAGTTTGCTGCTCCAGCTCGTCGATCCAATCTTTATACTCGGATACGAAAACACGCAAGCCGGACAGAATCTCCGTCTTATTGCGCTCCCCTAAATCAGACAGTTGCTTCATAGACAGCACATAAAACGGCACATTGCTTTTTTCTTTGTCGAGACTAAAGTCCATAGAAGGGACTTCTGCTGTTGGAAAAAACTCGTTTTCCAGCCATCCGTTACCGGCACCGCTTATTTCCCATGCAGTAGATGCGCCAAGACCGTAACCATACACTCGCTTCTTGCGATAAAGCAGACGGTTGGACAATTCTTCCGGATCATCATTTCCATATTGAGAATAGGATGCTGTATCAGCAAATATAAAGCCATTATTCTCACTTGATATGCGAAGTTTTGGCTGAAATAAACACTCTTTGGGATTAGTTGTATTTGCATCGTTACCACGAGGATTCACGAGCATTACGGTGATGGAATACACATCGTCTTTTATGACTCTTCGTAATGCTGTTAATTTTACCGGAATCTCGTCTATTTCGTAAACGGTATCGCAATAATTCTTGCTATCAAAATTAAGCGTAATTTCTGCAGTATGTGGTTGGCGTACATATCCTCCGTGAAACTGATCATACAAGCGATACATTCCGTTTATAATCCAAGCTTGTTCGTCCTCAGGCAAAACATCTCTCTCGTACAATGACTTTATGTCTTTAATCTTATACGAAGATGCTAATCTGAGACACTTATATTGAGGGTCATATTTTACATAACCACTTGCTTCGGGAGGCACGATATAACTATCAGGCAAAACGATGGGGACGGGATATGCACAATTCTCCATTTTGCTGTTGTTGTAGGTTGCAAATGTCAAATTGAAAGTGAGTGTATCACAGCTGCCTTTGGCAAAAAACGAATATCCCATGGAAGACGGCAGGTTCTGCATAGCCAACCCGATTTGCTCATCAAGCGAATCCTCTTCTGGGTCGGAACCGGCTTCTGTGCCGTCGGAGTTTTTCTTTTTGGGTTGTTTTGTATCATCCTCGGCAACAACCGCTTCGTTCTCGGTCACAAATTCCTCATCCGTCGCATCATCATTATCTTTTGTAAAACGCTGCTTTTGAGGAAACAAGATACCTATAGAATATCTTATACTCGGAGAACTGGATATAAGTTCGTGTTCCGCGTCGGGAATACAGACTTCAGAACCCGGGCCGAGCAATTCTCGTTTTACACGTTCGACATATTCTTTACGAACATCTATATATTGATTACCCATACTATGCTCCTTAGCTAATTGTTATTGGCCTGTTAACCATATTGATAGGTGCTTTTTTGTCCATCACAGGTGTGATAGTTTCAATTTGCACCAAAGTCGATATGTCATCGATATTTTCAGAAACGACCTTAGCCATATCGTCTTCTGCTGATAACTTCCTGCTGTATTTGCTGATGATTGTTTTCGCAATCAATTTCAATATGCCAATACGGATACTCCTTATTTTTTCGCAAGCAATACAAAAAGATTTTGGATCGGCAAGCATATCAGCGTCTTGCGTCATTTCAGCGATAGCAATATATGTTTCATTGTCCTGCGGCCCCACAATATACGAATCTTCCGCCAACCAGCTTTGAATCGTTACTTCGTGCTTTTTGGCACCGTGAGTCTCCAGGCGTTTGGACAATTCTTTGAACGACAAACTATTATCAGTACGATATTTTCTTAAAACTTCTTTCCAATATCGAGCTTTAAGATACGCCATTTGGATATCCTCGCTGGTTGTTTGGTATTCATCAATATAAGTGTCCAGCAAAGTAGTAACAATATCTTTTGTTTCACTGTTATTCGATTTGAAGATTACCGTGTCTCCGGGAGATAATTTATCTACGGGCACCTCAATTACGTCCTCTTTAGCACTGTCAAACACAAATGCTCTGTATTTCTTTGTGAAGAAAATGTTTTCGCCGTCTGCACAGGTAGCGATGTATGATATTTCCGTTGTGCTGTAGTGCACCCCGGATCCGGTGTTGAGCAGATCCAATGATTTGGTTTCAAAGATTCTGTTTATATACTCCGTTACCTCCGAAGCAGAATTAATAACTTCAGAAACTTCTTCCTCTGTCGCGCCGTCAGAGTATACCTCAGTATCATTATCGATATAATCAACGGGAACCTTTGCGCATACGTTGAATTTTTGCTCTATCGTAGCGGCAAGTTTTTTCCTGTATTTAAAGATATTTTCTTCTACTGCACTTACGATAACATATATTGTGGACGAAGCTCTGCTTCTGAATGGATCAAAATTTTTACCCCAAAAAGCGCCTATTGCCACAATGGCATCGTATTGCTGCGAATAATCAAATTTATTTGCGGTAGATATACAAAGTTGAGCTGCATCATCAAAATAATCCAAAATGTTTAGATTGTACAGAATGTTAGCATAGTATGCCTTCGGTACAATTATGGCTACCTTTTGGTTACGGTGTTTTGAAAGCAAATCAAATAGTGCCTGTTCTTTTGGGGAACAAGTAAGTAGCTTGGTATATCCATCTTCCAAAAATTCCAAAATAGATTTTGCGGCATCCTTAACTTCACCCGAAAAAGCCGAAATCATATCTGTAAGGCGGAGAATTCTTTGTAGTGGGGACTCTACTTCCAAAATTCCGGATTCGACCAATGTTTCCATCAGCTGAAACGGAAAGACGGAAGTTATCATTAAATTCATAACAGAATGCGCGAGAGGCACAAAGTCTTCTGCCTCTTTGTAACCCGAATGTCGCATACGGGCAAGGGCAATTTGCACCTTTTTATACATAGCCCAATCGCAATCAAATGTTTTAACGGGCAGAGGAATGGTTTTGTGATTAACAACCGAATCAACCTGCTTGTCCAACTCGAGAGTATATGGATTTTCTTCAACGATAGGAAATGAAGAATTGAGAAGGTACTCTGTGGTACAAGCAAAAAACGCAGCGTCATCAACTTCGTCTAACAATGTTTCTCCTTCTTCGGAAGAAATATTATAAGACACAAAAACATACTTAAGTTTTCGTCTCTTCATCATTTCCGATACTTCTGTCCTTGCGCGAGAAATAGCGCCAAATCCGATAATTGAAACTCCAACCACATCGTTAATCCAGGTTTCATTGCCTTGCCAGGTTCCAGTTACGATGCTTCTTGCATTGGATATACTGTTTGTAATTTTGATAGCAGGTTCTATTTTCCCCGGATTGCCTCCATACGGGTATTCTTCGTTTTCGGAACAATACGATACCGGCATGATTTCAGTTATCTTTATGCGCTTTGAATCATAGCAAATCTCCAACTTATCAATAATTCTTTCGGAACGATCACGATTCATAACAATGACTGATGACTTATCTATAAACGCCGGGATTTCATCGGCACTCAATTCAAAAACTGATGTGAGAAAGTCATTTCTTTTTTTGCTATCGGTTCTGATTCCACGAGCATCAAGATTCCTTGCGGCACCATTGTACGGAGAGATTTTATTCCACCAATCTTCTTTGACAAAATCCCTACACCCCTCCACTCGACCTTGTCGTTTGTTCTCTGAATATAAAATAGCTCTCCGAAGGGTTTCACCCTGCAGGGTTGTGATGCCCTCGAATTTACAGCGCTTCTTCTTATACAAAACCTTGTCCCCGATATTAAGCGATAGCACAAAATCTTCCGCATTATCTTGGTTATACATTATGTTGCTGATTGCAGTAAACAAGATGGTTACTATATCAAAGCAAACCGAACCTGTATGCAAGGAGATGACTACATTATGTTTTTTCTCAAAATTGCTCGCCAAAAAATCTGCATAGTTTTTAACCAGCAGTTCTTTGGAAATAATATGACCATCAAAATATAAATCACACTTATCGATGAGTTTTTTCAGGCTGTCATATATGCCGAGCATAATTTAATCCTCCGTTATTTCTATGAGAATTAATGCGTGTTATTTACTCAATGTTTGCTAATTCTCCGAGAATTTCAAAGCACTCCAACATAAATCTCGCCATCGTTTCTATTACAGGAATAGTAACAGAATTGCCGAATTGCTTGTATTTTTGACAATCAGATATGCCTTCGGGAAAGCTAAATGTATCAACACCGTTTTCAATAAACGCGTATCCTATAAAGCCTTGCAACTTGCCCCATTCTCTTGGAGTCATAACTCGAATCCCTTTGGCATTGAGTGGGGTTGTTTTGGTTGGGACAATCATACCTGCAATACCATCCTGCGGATCGAAGACAAGATTTCTTTCCTTGCCAGAGCCTCCAGTTGCGAGTAATGTGTTAGCAATCGGATGTTCAACCTCCGGTCTGTTGACTACTATGTAACCAAAGCCATTACCATTGGCTTTCTGACGTTCCCGATGCCTTTCTAATGTTTCAAGATATCCGGATGACATATAGTGCCTTGGTTCCGCACCAAACTCCAACAGGTCATTCAAATCTTCATAAATATTTAGATCGTTATGATCCGGAAGCAAATTTGGCAACGCTCTGATCAGTTCTTCTCCGTAATGTGCTCTATCAAATGCCATGATATATGTTCGCGGTCTGTTTTGCGGTACGCCAAATCGCTTTGAATTCCGTACAAAATCCCTGCCATCATATATGGGTTGTCCATTTTCATCATACATCACACCAATAACTTTATAATTCAAATCTAATTCCAATCTGTTGATGATGGTACGAATCGTATTGCCATTGTCATGTCTAATAAGGTTATCTACATTTTCAAGAAAAACGCCTCTTGGTCGGGTCCTGTCAATGATTTCTGCTATATGGTTGAAAATTATTCCTTTTCTTTCATCATTAAAACCCTCTTCAAGTCCTGCCCGACTGAACGTTTGACATGGAAAGCCAGCTAATAACACCTCATAGTCGATTCCTTCGACACGATCTTTGAATTCTGTAGATGTTATATCATTATACGGATTTTCATCATACAAATGCTCATATGTTATGCAGGCATACTTATCTATTTCAGCTGACAAAATATTTTCAAATTGTCCTGTCATTTCAAATCCTTTTCTTATACCGCCAATACCGGCACACAAATCTATTGTTCTCAACGGCATGTTTAATCTTTCTCCTTACAGGCTATCTCTATTATATCTGCACATCTCGCAGTTTCCTTTTTAATGTCATTCCCCCAGAATCGCAACACTGTCCAGCCTTCATTTTCAAGTGTTTGAGTCACTTCGATATCTCTTTGCATATTGCGTTCGATCTTAGGTATCCAAAATTCTCGACGAGATTGAATTTCGTTCTTTTTGTTTTCCCAATCATAACCGTGCCAGAATTCGCTGTCGCAGAAAACTGCGACTTTTTTACCTACAAACACGATATCGGGTTTGCCTATGATTTTCTTGTAATTTTTCCTATAGCGCAATCCGCGAGACCATAATTCTTTGCGAAGCAACCGTTCTATTTCGGAATCCTTATTCTTCACAGCCTTCATGTTTTTGCGCCGCTGTTCGGGGGTATGATTATCCATGATGTGCTACTCCTTTTTTGCAACCACAATTATATCCAACCGTTTCAAAAAGTCCAGAGAAAACCTCAGATTTTTGCGAAATAATCTTCATCAATTTCGTAGTCTTTAATCTCATGAACTCCGATACCGAATTCGGCAAGTTTAGTGATGAATTCTTCGCCATCAATCAAATCGATTTGTTGCTTTCCGGGAGCTGCAGCTTCCTCTATAGCTGCTTTAGAAAAAGATCCTGTCG
>ERZ1034913.1234-NODE-1234-length-16191-cov-22.258552_pt1 | contig 16191 bp, 12 predicted proteins | sample MGYA00520697_ERZ1034913 | MGnify/ENA primary metagenome ERZ1034913 (study PRJEB33766, sample SAMN09781786) | gut metagenome | biome: gut microbiome | host: Homo sapiens | place: Madagascar | study: EMG produced TPA metagenomics assembly of the PRJNA485056 data...
CGACGACACCATGCGCCGCATCCGCGCCATCCGCGAGGTCGTCTGCCAAGAGACCGTTCAGGAGTAGCCCATGGGCACGGTGAGAAACGCACGCGTTAACCAGGGTGGCCCCAAGTGCGCCGGCATCGTGGGCCTGGGCCTCATCGGCGGCAGTTTTGCCCGCGGCTATGCGCAGGCGGGCGTCCGTGTGCTGGCCTGGGACCCCGATGACGACGTCATGACGGCCGCCAGCATGGGCACCGTTGCCGGCGAGCTCAACGACGAGACGCTCGGCGAGTGCGACATCATCGTCCTGGCATGCTACCCCGAGGCCTGCATCGAGTGGCTCGAGGCGCACGCCCAGGCACTCGCCGACGCCACCGACACCGAGGCCATCATGGGCCCCGTGGTGATCGACACCGTAGGCGTCAAGGGCATCGTGTGCGAGCGCGCCTTTGAGCTTGCCTGCGAGCACGGTTTTTACTTTGTGGGCGCGCACCCCATGGCGGGCACGCAGTTCTCGGGCTACGCGCATTCCCGCGCCGACCTGTTCCAGGACGCACCGCTCGTGCTTGTACCGCCCGCAGTGGACGACGCACTCAAGCTGGAGCTTTTGGGCCAGGTGCGCGAGATGGTACGTCCCCTGGGCTTTGGCAAGTTCAGCGTAACGAGCGCCGCCGAGCACGACCGCGTCATCGCCTTTACGAGCCAGCTCGCGCACATCGTCTCCAACGCCTATGTTAAGAGCCCGACCGCTCAGGTCCACCACGGCTTTTCGGCCGGCAGCTACCGCGACCTCACCCGCGTGGCACACCTCAATCCTCAGATGTGGTCCGAGCTCATGATCGACGACGCCGATGCGCTCGCCTTCGAGATCGACCATCTGATCGAATCGCTTGGCGCCTACAGCCGCGCCCTTAAGGACCGCGACCAGCGCTATCTGGAGAATCTCCTTGCCGAGGGCGACCACATTAAGCGCGCACTCGACGACGAGGCCTCCCACTAGACCACCCATCACGCCAGGTCGAAAGGACCGAAGCTTATGGCGATTACCATCGATATCGACACCGCACGCCCCTATCGGGTGCATGTGGGCACGTTTTTGCTGGAGCAGGCAGGCCCGCTCGTCCGCGCCACCGCCGGCGGCACCAAGGCCGTCATCGTGACGGACACCAACGTGGGCCCCCTCTACCAGATGCCCGTTAAGCAGAGCCTGGAGGCGTCAGACTACGAGGTGAGCATCTGCACCTTCGAAGCCGGCGAGGCCCATAAGCGCGCCGAAACCTATGTTGCCATTTTGGAGTTTGTGGCCGAGCACGAGCTTTCGCGCTCCGACGTGATCGTGGCACTCGGCGGCGGTGTCGTGGGCGACGTGGCGGGCTTTGTGGCCGCCACCTACATGCGCGGCTGCAAGTTTGTGCAGATTCCCACAAGCCTGCTCGCCATGGTGGATTCGTCAGTCGGCGGCAAGACGGCCATCGACCTGGCAGCCGGCAAGAACCTGGCCGGCGCCTTTTGGCAGCCGAGCGTGGTCATCGCCGACGTGGGGTGCCTTGCAACCCTCACGCCCGAGCAGTTCGCCGACGGCTGCGGCGAGGTCGTCAAGCACGCCGTGATCGCCGATCCCGAGCTTTTCGACGAGCTGGAGAAGACCCCGCTCACGCTGGAACTCCTCAATAAGGACGTGGCTCGCGTGGCGCTCATTATCGCCCGCAATATCGACATCAAGCGCGCCGTGGTCGTTGCCGATGAGCGCGAGACCAACCAGCGCAAGCTGCTCAACTTTGGACACAGCGCCGGACACGCCGTCGAGGCCTGCGAGCACTTTGAGCTCGGCCACGGCAACTGTGTGTCGATCGGCATGGGCATCATTACGCGCGCTGCAGCCCTGCACGGTATTTGCGATGCCGAGCTGCCCGAACGCATCGAGGAGCTCTGCGCGCGTCACGGGCTCAAGACTCGCTGCAACTTGGATGCCGATGCCGTCTTTGCCGAGGCGCTCCACGACAAAAAGCGCGCGGGCGACACCATCGACCTGGTAATTCCACACGACATTGGTCGTTGCAGCATCGACCGCACGCCGCTTTCCACCTTCCACGATTTAATTGCCGAGGGCCTCGGCCAGAAGGGAGACGCATCCGCATGCTAGCCCGCATCACCCCGTCCCCGCTCAAGGGCACCGTTCCCGCCATCGCGTCCAAGTCGATGGCGCATCGCCTCATCATCTGCGCCGCGCTTGCCAACGGCGAGACGCACGTTACCTGCAACACTACCTGCGCGGACATTGAGGCCACCGTACGCTGCCTCACGGCGCTCGGTGCCCGCATCGAGACCGTCGAGGACGGCTTCCAGGTCCACCCCACCATGAAGAGCGTTGAATTTGGCCTGCTCAAGGCCCTTGCCGGCGGTACGCTTGACTGCGGTGAAAGTGGATCCACGCTGCGCTTTATGCTGCCTGTCGCCTGCGCGCTGGGTGCGGATGCCACCTTCGTGGGCCAGGGCCGCCTGGGCGCCCGCCCGCTCTCCCCGCTCTCGGACGAGATCATTGCCGCCGGTTGCGACCTGCAGGGGCTGGGCGGTTTTCCGCTCAAGACGGGCGGCCGCATGCGCCCGGGCACCTTTGAGCTTCCGGGCAACGTGAGCTCGCAGTATATCTCCGGCCTGCTGCTGGCGGCCCCGCTGCTGTCCCAGCCCTCCTGCGTGCAGGTGACCGGGCTCATTGAGAGCCGCCCCTACATCAACCTGACGATCCAGGCCATGAAGGCCTTCGGTGTCGAGGTCAACGTCGAGCGCATTCCTGCCAAGGACGGCCAGCCCGAGGTGACGAACTTCCGCGTGAACAGCGGTTCGTACCGCACGCCCGGCAGCGTAGCCGTCGAGGGTGACTGGTCCAACGCCGCCTTTTGGCTGTGCGCCGGCGCCATCGGCACCGACCCCATCACCGTCGAGGGCGTGTCGCTCAGCTCCGCGCAGGGCGACCGTAACGTGCTCGCCGCGCTTTCGCGCTTTGGCGCCCGCATCGTGCGCTCCACGAACGCCGCCACCGTCCAGTCCGACAAACTCGCCGGCTTTGAGATGAGCGCCCACGACATTCCGGACTTGGTGCCTGTTATCTCGGCCGTAGCATCGCTGGCTCAGGGCCGCACATTCATCCGTGACTGCGCGCGCCTGCGCATCAAGGAATCCGACCGTCTGGTCACCACCACCCGCGAGCTCACCGCGCTGGGCGCGCAGGTGCGCATCGCCGGTGACGACCTCATCATCAAGGGTGTCGATGCCTTCACCGGCGGCGAGGTCGATTCGCACAACGACCACCGCATCGCCATGATGGCCGCTATCGCCGCGAGCCGCGCCACCGGCGAGGTCGTGATCCACGGCGCCGAGGCCGTCAACAAGTCCTATCCCAATTTCTTCGACCACTACCGCCTGCTGGGCGGCAAGGTCACGCTCGAGGAGGAATAGCATGTCCTCGACCTTTGGCAACGTCTTGCACGTAAGCATCTTCGGCCAGTCGCACTCTCCCGCCATTGGCTGCTCGCTCGATGGCGTTCCGGCAGGCATCGCCGTTGACCTGGAGCAGCTGCAGGCCTTTTTGGACCGTCGCGCCCCCGGCCGTGACGAGACCGCGACCAAGCGCCGCGAGGCCGACGCCGCCCACATTATCGCCGGCATAGTTGATGGACACACCACGGGCGCGCCTATCGCCGCGATCATCGAGAACACCAACACGCGCTCCAAGGACTACTCCGAGCTGCGCCGCAAGCCCCGCCCGGGCCATGCCGATTTTCCGGCACGCGTGAAGTACCACAACATGCACGACGTCGCCGGCGGCGGGCACTTCTCCGGCCGCCTGACGGCGCCCTTATGCATCGCGGGCGGCATCGCGCTGCAGGCACTTGAGGCCCGCGGCATTAAGGTCATGGCGCATGTGGCGCAGATCGGCGGCATCTCCGATCTGCCCATGGACGACATGGTCTATCGCGAGGCCGACCGCAAGGCGATTCTTTCGAACGAGCTGCCGTGCATTGACGCCGCCGCTGCCGGTCGCATGCGCGAGGAGATTCTGGCCGCGCGCGACGAGCTCGACAGCATCGGCGGCATCGTGGAGTGCGGTATCTACGGCCTGCCCGCGGGCATCGGCGACCCCATGTTCGACGGCATCGAGAACCGCATCGCGCAGATCGCGTTTGGGATTCCCGCCGTGAAGGGCGTGGAGTTTGGCATGGGCTTTGCCGTCGCCGCCATGCGCGGCAGCGAGAACAACGATCCATATCGCATCGACGCCGAGACCGGCAAGATCGAGGTCGAGTCCAATAATGCCGGCGGCATCCTGGGCGGCATTTCGACCGGCGCACCCGTCATGTGGCGCATGGCCGTAAAGCCCACGCCCTCCATTGGCCGCGAGCAGCAGACGGTGGACATGGACACTATGGAAAATGCCGAGCTCTCGGTCCACGGCCGCCACGATCCCTGCATCGTCCCCAGAGCTGTCCCCGTAGCCGAGGCAGCCGCCGCCCTTGCCATCTGGGACGCCCTCCTCGAAGACGCCGCCCAGCGCTAACTACCCACCCCTCAACATCCCCCGACACGTGAAAGGGGTCTCCATGGACCTTGCTGACATCCGCCAGGCCATCGATGGCATCGACACCACGCTCCTCAACAGCTTTGTCGAGCGCATGGACATTGCCACCGAGGTCGCCAAGTCAAAAATCGAGATGGGCAAGGCCGTCTTCGACCCCGCCCGTGAGCGCTCCAAGCTCAACAACCTCGCCAGCCGCGCGCCCGAGCGCTACGAGGCGCAGACCATCACCCTGTTCCGTCTCCTCATGAGCATGAGCAAGGCCGAGCAGCAGCGCTACATCAACGAGCTCAAGGGCATCACCGTCTCGCAAAAGGCCCACGCCACGGCTGCAGCCTCCGACACGCCCTTCCCTCAAACGGCCACCGTCGCCTGCCAGGGCGTCGAGGGCGCTTACAGCCAAATCGCCGCGTGCAAGCTCTTCGACGTGCCCGACATCGCGTTTTTCGAGACCTTCGAGGGCGTCATGTGCGCCGTGCGCGACGGCTTCTGCGAGTTTGGCGTGCTGCCCATCGAGAACTCCACCGCCGGCTCGGTCAACGCCGTCTACGACCTGCTCGCCCAGTTCGACTTCCACATCGTGCGCTCGCTTCGCCTCAAAATCGACCACAACTTGCTCGTCAAGCCCGGCACCAAGCTTGCGGACGTGCACGAGGTCTACAGCCACGGCCAGGCCATTGCCCAATGCGCCGGCTTTATCGAGGCACACGACCTGCACGCCACCAAGTACCCCAACACGGCCATGTCGGCCGAGATGGTCGCCAGCTCCGAACGCACCGACGTTGCCGCCATCGCCTCGCGCAGCTGCGCGGCGCTCTATGGTCTGGAGGTGCTGGAGCCCAATATCCAGGACTCGGACAACAACTACACGCGCTTCGTCGTCATCAGTCGCGAGCCGCGCGTCTACCCCGGCGCCAACCGTACCTCGCTCATGATCACCACGGCCAACGAACCGGGCGCCCTCTATCGCGTACTCGAGCGCTTCTATGCGCTCAATATCAACCTCATCAAGCTCGAGAGCCGCCCCATCCCCGGGCGCGACTTTGAGTTTATGTTCTACTTCGATCTGGACTGTCCCTTTGGCAGCAAAGCCCTCGACGACCTGCTCGACTCCATTGACGATGTGTGCGAGAGCTTCACCTACTTTGGCAGCTACACGGAGGTGCTCTAGATGACTGACGTCGCCGCAACCCGCCCCTACGGCGTGCTGGGCCGCGTGCTGGGCCACAGCTACACCCCGACCATCTACAAGGAGCTCGCGGGGCTTGAGTACGTGCGTTTTGAGCGCGAGCCCGAAGACCTCGCGGCCTTTATGACAGGCGATGAGTGGGAGGGCACCAACGTGACCATTCCCTACAAGCGCGTCGTCATGGACTACTTGGACGAGCTGAGCCCGCTCGCCGAACGTATGGGCAACGTCAACACAATCACGCGTCTGCCCGACGGCCGTCTGCGCGGCGACAACACCGACTACTTCGGTTTCCAGTGCCTGGTCGAGGAGCTGGGTGTGGAGATTGCCGGCAAGAAGGTCCTCGTGCTCGGAGCCACCGGAGGCGCCGGCACCACGGCCAGCATGGTGCTGGGCGACCTGGGCGCGCTCGTGGTGCCCGTGGGACGCGCGAGCGAGGTCAACTACGGCAACATCGCACAGCAGTCCGATGCCGCCCTGCTCGTCAACTGCACGCCTGCCGGTATGTTCCCCCACTGCCCCGACGCGCCTTGCACGCTCGAGGGCCTCGACGCGCTCGAGGGCGTCATCGATATCGTTTACAACCCCGCTCGCACGGGACTCATGCTCGAGGCCGAGCGTCGCGGCATCCCCTGCATCGGCGGTCTGCTCATGCTTGTAGCCCAGGCGGCGCAAGCCGTCGAGCGCTATACCGGCCAGGTCACCCCGCGCGGGCGCATCCTGGACGTGATGGAGCGCCTGTCTCACCGCGAGCAGAACATCGCCCTGATCGGCATGCCGGGCTCGGGCAAAACCCGCGTGGGTGAGCAGATCGCCCTGCTCACCGGCCGCGAGCACATCGACCTGGACCGCGCCCTCGAGGAGCGCCTGGGCATGCCCTGCGCCGACTTTATCGTCGAGCGCGGCGAGGCGGCGTTCCGCGAACAGGAGACGGCGGCGCTGGCCGACATCTCCAAGCGCAGCGGCCTGGTGCTTTCCACCGGCGGCGGCGTGGTCACGCGCGACGAGAACTACCCGCTGCTGCACCAGAACAGCCAGATTGTGATGCTCAACCGCAAGCTCGACGAGCTCGCCCACAAGGGTCGCCCCATCACCGCCCGCGATGGCATCGACAAGCTGGCCGAGCAGCGCATGCCGCGCTACCGCGCCTGGGCCGACTACCTCATCGACTCGCGCGATTGCGCCGCCAACACCGCCCAAGCCCTCCTCGACACCCTCCCACCCGCTCTCTAATCAAAACCACCACAAAGGGGACAGGCGCCCTTGTGGTGGTTTCTCGACTGCAAAGGAAGCAACCATGAAAGTACTCGTCATCAACGGTCCCAACCTCAACATGCTTGGCATTCGCGAGCCGGGCATCTATGGCAGCGACAACTACGACCGCTTAGTGCAGATCTGCCAGGAAGCGGGCGCCGCACAGGACTTCGACGAGGTCGAGGTCTTCCAGTCTAACCACGAAGGCAGCATCGTCGACAAGATCCAGGAGGCATACGGCAAGGTCGACGGCATCGTCATCAACCCGGCAGCTTACACGCATACGAGCGTGGCGATCCTCGACGCCCTCAAGGCCGTCGCCATCCCTGCCGTCGAGGTCCACATCAGCGCCGTCGAGACGCGCGAGGACTTCCGTCAGATGAGCTATGCACGCCTAGCCTGCTTCGCCACCATCACCGGCGAAGGCCTCCAAGGCTACGCCCACGCGTTGGAGCTGCTGAAAGAGCATCTCGAAAAGTAAGACCGCAACACTACTGAATAACTAACAGCGGGGACGATCAAGTTGGTCGCCCCCGCTTTTGTTACGCCTTTTTGATCACGTATGCTAGGCCGATATCACAGGCGCAGCGCACGATTGATGCGAAGAGCCATGACACCGGCAGCGCCATGAGTAGCGGCATAGTCTGCCAGGGGATAAACCAATCGACCGCGTGGATTGCAAAGAGGGCAAGACTGGCCTGTCCGCAGAACACGAGCGCTTGTTCAAAGGACCCCAAAACCGGCACGTCTTTCAACTTCTCGAGCGCCATGGAAACCCAGCACACGCAGTAGCTGCCGGCAAGAGCGGCAACCGTCGCGACCACAAACCCATCCACGCGGCGACCCGAAAGCTCAAGCCCGCTCATAGCCGCCAAGAAAAGCCAAACAATTCCAGCTCCAACAAACAGCAGCGGCTTGCTCACGCTCGGCTCCAGCTTTCGCTGACGTGCCGTATAGCCAACCCACATCAGCAAGACGATGTAGCAACCCAAATCCAGATCGAGCGGCAGGTAGATACCAAAAAAGCGAGAAACGCACAAACCGCAGAAAGCTATCGCCGCACAAACAACGCCCTGCCAAACAACACCAACCGCGCGCTCGTCAAACAACCGCATCAGTGCATTAAACAGCAAACGCGACGTAAACAGCGCAGCCAAAAACCACGACATGCCAACAGCAGCAACGCCAAACCTAGGCACATCGACGCCTGAGGCAAACACGAGCGTCTCAAGCCCGCCTGCAAGCGCACCGCCCGTCAAAGGAGCCCCGCTCATCAAGAACGACGGCACCTGCCACGCCAGTGCAAGAATCACATACGGCACCAGCAGGCGCGACACCGAACCACTCAGCAGCTCGCGCCACGGCTTCGGCCTAAACGTATACCCGGCAAGAATAAAGAACACCGGCATGTGAAACGAGAAAATCGCGTGCCGCAAGGGAGAAGGATTTGGGACGGTGTGCCCCACAATGACCAGAATAATTGCGATCCCCTTTGCAATATCGATCCAGTCGAGCCTTTTGCTTCCCATTGCAAACCCTTCAAAACCGCAGCACACAAGATGAAAAAAGCCCAGACCACCAAGCGGTCCGGGCTTAATAAACGATGGTGCTCCATGGCGGATTCGAACCGTCGACCTTGGGATTAGAAGTCCCCTGCTCTATCCAACTGAGCTAATGGAGCAAATAACCGCACGCCCAAGCAAGCACAAGCCTGTCAGGCGCAAGTAATTATAACCTAGTTGAACTGCTCGCGGTACGCCTTGCAGACCTCATCGACCGGACCGTCCATGCGAAGGTCACCCTTCTCAATCCAAACGGCACGCTGGCAGATGCGCTCAACCTGCTCCATAGAGTGCGAAACGAACAGAACCGTCACGTCACCGCTCTGGATAAAGTGCTGGATGCGGGCCTCGCACTTCTGCTGGAAGAACACATCACCGACGGACAGCGTCTCGTCAACGATTAGAATATCGGGCTCGGTAATCGTCGCGATTGCAAAGGCGATACGCGCCACCATGCCCGAGGAGAAGTTCTTAAGCGGCATATCGACAAAGTTCTGCAGCTCAGCGAACTCGATAATGCCGTCAAAGTTGGCGTCGATGAACTCCTTGGTATAGCCGAGCAGGGCACCGTTCAGATAGATGTTCTCGCGGGCGGTCAGCTCGGGGTCAAAGCCGGCACCAAGCTCAATCAGCGGCGCGATGTTACCGTGCACCTTAACACTGCCCTCGCTAGGCTCAAGCACGCCAGCGATAATCTTGAGCATCGTAGACTTGCCGGAGCCATTGGTGCCGACCAGACCCACGACCTCGCCACGATGAATATCGAACGAGATGTGCTTAAGCGCCCTAAACTCCTCAAAGAACAGCTCGTGCTTGGCAAGCTTGATGAAGTACTCCTTGAGGTTGGTCAGCGACTCGGACGCCATGTTAAAGATCATGGTGACGTCGTCGACCTCGACAGCCAGAGGCTGCTCGCTGTAATCAACAACAGATTCAGTCATCACAGCACTCCTTAGATGTAGAGGATGAACTTGCGCTCGGACTTATGGAACACGGTGTAGCCAATAACAAGCGCAAGGACCGCCCAAGCGACGCACATACCAAACGTCAAAAGCGAGGGCGTAGTCTGGAACAGGAAGATATCACGCATAAACTGCAGGTAGTTGTACATGGGGTTCGCATACACCAAGATCCGAACGATATGCGGCATCTGAGCAACAAAGTCGGTCGTCCAGAAAATAGGCGTGATATAGGTCCAAGCCGTGATGACAACACTCCACAGATGCATAACGTCGCGGAAAAAGACCGTGAGGGCCGAGAGCATCATACCCAGGCCCATGCAGAAGCACATAAGCAGCAGCAGGCAGACCGGCAGCAGAATCAGGTGCCAAGAAGGCATAACATGGAACCACAGCATAACGATGGCAACGGCGACCAGCGAGAAGGCAAAGTTAACCAGCGAGAAGAGCACCTTCTGTACTGGGAAGACCCAACGGTGCACCTTAACCTTCTTGAGCAGCGGGGCAGCACCCACGATCGACGTCAGGGCCTGGTTCGTAGACTCGGACATGACGGCAAAGGTAACGTTACCCACGATCAAGTACAGCGGGTACATCTCGGGCGTAATCGAGCCATTGCGGCCCTGGGCAAAAATCGTCGAGAACACGATGGCCATGACGATCATCATCAGCAGCGGGTTGAGCACCGACCATGCGACGCCCAGAACGCTACGGCGATACTTGATCTTAAAATCCTTGGTAACCAGCTGACGAAGGATAAACGCGTCCTTCTCAAATTCGTTCTTAGCAAACGTCGCAGGCAGACTGCGAGCTTCTTGTTGCTTTGTCTGATCCGACACGGATGCAACTCCTTTACTCGTAATCGTTGACAAACGAACAGTATAGACCCGACGGCCCTGCAAACGATTCGCGCAACAAAACTGGAAAACTAACCCACATCTAAGGATGCCAAGCCCAAACGGCTATACTTTCAAGGATTGAATGTGTAAGGAGCATTGAGTGAATTCTGAATCCATCGCCGTCATCATCCCCTGCTACAACGAAGCGCTCACGATCGGCAAAGTCATCGACGACTTTCACCGCGAGCTTCCGCAAGCGACGGTCTATGTCTATGACAACAACTCGTCGGACGATACTTCACGCATCGCCACCGAGCACGGCGCCACGGTCCGCTTTGAGCCCCGTCAGGGAAAGGGCAACGTGTGCCGCCAGATGTTTCGCGATATCGACGCCGATTGCTACCTGATGGTCGACGGCGACGACACCTATCCCGCCGAGGCTGCCAAAGCCCTCTGCGGGCCCATCCTTAACGGCACGGCCGACATGACCGTAGGCGACCGCCTTTCCAACGGCACCTACGCCGAGGAGAACAAGCGTGCCTTCCACGGCTTTGGCAACAATCTGGTCCGCGCCATGATCAAGTGGATCTATGGCTACAGCTTCGATGACGTCATGACCGGCTACCGTGCCATGAGCCGCCCGTTCGTCAAAACCTTCCCCGTGCTTTCCGAGGGCTTCCAGATCGAAACCGAGCTCTCGATCCACGCCGTCGACCACCGCTGGCGCATCAAAGATGTGCCCATCGAGTACCGCGACCGTCCGGAAGGCTCCGAGTCCAAGCTCAATACCGTGAGCGACGGCATTAAAGTCGTCGCGATGATCGGCACGCTGTTCAAGGACTACCGCCCGCTGAAGTTCTTCAGCCTCGTCGCGCTTCTGTTTGCGGTGATCGGCCTCGCCCTGGGCATGCCCATCGTTGTCGAGTATTTCCACACCGGCCTCGTTCCGCGCTTCCCCACCGCCATGCTCGCCGCGTCGTTTATGTTCCTGTGCGGCCTGAGCCTTGCAACCGGATTCATCCTCGATTCCGTGGCAAAGGTCGAAAAAAAGCAGTGGGAGGTCAACGTGTACAGCAAATACGCCTACGACGACCAGCTCGGCCACCCCACTTCCAAGCCAAGCGAGAGGTAAACCACTATGCCGCTCATCTCCATCGTCGTGCCGTGCTACAACGAGCAGGAATCACTTCCGATCTTTCTCAAAGAGCTCGATGGCGTCGTTCGCATCATGACCCAGCAAGACCCCGGCATCTCCTTTGAGACAGTCCTCATCGACGATGGCTCGGCAGACAAAACGCTCGCCGTCATGAAAGCAGAAGCCGCGGCGGCGCATCCATACGCCATCCGCTGGCACTCTTTCTCGCGCAACTTTGGCAAGGAGGCGGCACTACTCGCCGGACTCCAGCACGCAAAGGGCGACTATGTCGCCACCATGGATGCCGACATGCAGGACCCGCCCTCGCTCCTGCCGCAGATGTACGAGATCTTACAAACCGAAGACTACGACAACGTCGCCACACGCAGGACCACCCGCAAAGGCGAGCCTCCCATCAGGTCGTTCTGTGCCCGTATGTTCTACAAGATCATTAACCGCATTTCCAAGGCCGACATCGTCGACGGAGCACGCGATTTTAGGCTCATGAAGCGGCCTATGGTCAACGCCATCATCTCCATGGGCGAATACAACCGATTCTCCAAGGGCATTTACGGCTGGGTGGGCTTCAAGACCAAATGGCTCCCCTACGTAAACGTCAACCGCGTGGCCGGCGAGACCAAATGGAGCTTTTGGTCGCTGCTCCTCTATTCCATCGACGGCATCGTCGCGTTTTCCACGGCACCGCTCTCCCTCGCCGCCCTCACAGGTATCGTCTTCTGTCTCATCGCCATCCTGGGATTCGTCGTCATCCTAGTAAAGACGCTTGTCTGGGGCGACCCCGTCGGCGGATGGCCGTCGCTCGCCTGCCTCATAACGCTGTTTGGCGGCATGCAGCTTCTGTGCTTAGGAATCATAGGTGAATACTTGGCAAAAGCCTACTTGGAAACCAAGCGACGTCCCATCTATATCATTCGAGAATCCAACGAGGAATCTGATGACACGGCCCAATAACAGCACGCTCAAGAATGCGGCGTTCTACGCCGCCTGCTTCGCATTTTCCGTCGCACTCTTTGTCGCACTTGCAGCGGCAGGGCATGTCTACCCCTTTGGCGACAACTCGTTTCTCACCAACGATCTCAAATACCAATACATCGACTTCTTTGCTTGGTTCCGGCGCGTCCTTTTAGGTGAGGCAAACCTTCGCTATTCCTTCTCGCAAGGACTCGGCATGAACACATGGGGGCTCTATAGCTACTACCTCGCCAGCCCCTTCAACCTGCTCTGCGCGCTGTTTCCCGCAGACAAGCTGACGCTCTTCGTGTTTGTTATCTCCGCGCTCAAACTGGGCTGCATCCACATCAGCAGCGCTTGGTATGTGCAAAAGCGCTTTGACCTGTCTAAGCCCGCCATATTCCTGCTTTCCCTCTCGTTCACGTTTTGCAGCTGGACCATCAGCAACCTGCGCAACCCGCTCTGGATCGATTGCCTGATCCTGCTGCCCATCTGCGCCTACGGATGCTACGAGCTCATCCGCAAGCAGCGCATGATCTGCCTCGTCATCGCAACGGCGCTCAATGTCATGTTCTGCTGGTATACGGCCTACATCAGCATCCTGTTCCTCTGCATCTTCGTATTGGTCGAATTTGTCGATTATGTTGCAGAAGAAGGATTTAGTTGGAAGCTCATGCTCGATCGGGCCCTGCGATTCGCCGGGGCCATCGCGCTTGGACTGCTTCTGTCCGCTTGGACCTTTTTGCCGACCATCCTTGCCATGTCCAAGGGCGGTCCCGTTCTAGCACTCGGCCCCCTACTTAAAACCAGCCTCAAGTCGCTCATCAGGGGCTTTCTTCCCTGCATGTGGGTAAGCAACGAAAGCACACCGCAGTTCTATTGCGGCGTCATCGTGATACTCCTTGCAGTAAGTCTGCTGCTGAACCGCAGGATTTCGATCAAGACGCGCATCGCAACGCTCGTCACAGCAGTTATCCTGATCGCCAGCTCCGTCTTAAGTCCGCTCGAGTACGTCTGGTGCGGCATGCGCGTTCCCAACGGCTTCTACTCGCGCACGGCCTTTTTGCTGAGCTTCTTTACGCTTTGGGCCGCCGGTTACGCCCTACAGACCATCAAGGACCGGCCCAAAGTACGCCGAGCATATCGTCCGACCGTTGTCCTGCCCCTCTTGGCGCTCACGGCCATTGAGCTGTTTGCCAACGCCCACGTTATGTGGAACCAGCTGTACACGGGGTATTCCGAGGACGCCAACAGCTCCTACGTCGCAGCTGCATCTAGCACCATCAAGCCGATTCAGGACGAGGATTCGACGCCGTTCTACCGCATCGACCGCACGACCACGCGCGCCGATAGCGCTGCTCTCAACGAAGGCCTAGCGCTCGGGTACAACCAGTTGTCCTCGTATTCGTCCGCCAATAGCCCGCAGGCCATTGCCTTGCTCAACTCCCTTGGATACAGCAGCGTAGGCGAGTTTTCAACCCGCTATGCCGAGCCCATTCTTGCCGTCGACGCGCTGTTGGGCGTCAAATATGCGATCGTAGATCTTGCTCCCGCGGGATACGCGGCAACGTCCGAGCCAGCCGACGCAACAAGCGCGGTCTACAAGAATCCCTATACGCTCAGTGTTGGCATCGCGGCTTCCAAGGACATTCAAAACAGCACGTTGGAGGGCGAGAATCCCTTCGAGAAGCAGAACGACCTGTACAGCAAAATCGTCGGCCGCAAGGTTGATCTCTACACCAAGATCGACGCCGCGAAAACGGCGAACAGCCAGGACGCAAAGCAGTGGAGCGTCACCGTGCCGGCAGGCTCCATCGGATATCTCTACATCAACAGGGACGCCAGCGCCGGCAGCTATTGGCCCATCGCCCTCACCATCGACCAACGAACGATTAATAACGAAGCCTGGCGATTCGACAACAATATCCGCCAAATTGCATATGCATCGGACGCCCCAAGCCAACACACGGTGTCAATCGAAGTCGCGGAGGGCTATACCGATATGCCACAAGGCAATGAGCCCGTCTTTTACGCGCTCAATCTGGAAGCTTTTAAGCAGATTATCGACGAGCTTAAGGCGAGCGAGTTTGTTCCGACGGTTTTCGAGGACGGCAAGGTCGAAGGCGAGTATACCGCCGAGAATGACTGCAACTTGTTGCTGAGTGTCCCGTACGATGCTGGCTGGAGCGTAACGATTAACGGAGCCGCCACAGAACTAACGCCCGCTGCCGACAAGGGCATGTCGTGCCTGAACGTCCAAAGGGGCACGAATAACATCGTAATGACCTATAAGACTCCGGGCGCACTTGTGGGGCTTACGGTGAGTCTGGCGACCGCCGCGGCTCTTGTTGCAGCGGGGCTATACGCCAGGCATAAGAAAAGCCGCCGTTAACGAACGACGGCTTTTACTCTTACGCAAATGCAATAGACACTAGAGCGTCTTGAGGTACTCCCCCAGCTCCTCCTCCCAGTCGGGCATGTGGAACCCGACCGACTCGAGCCTGGAAAGGTCGAGTGCGGAGTGGACCGGGCGCGGTGCGATGGGGCCGGCGGCGCTGGCGTAGTAGTCGGCCGTGGAGACCGGGACCACCTTGCCGCCGTTGCCGTTGGCGGCCTCGAAGACCTCACGCGCGATTTCGGCCCAGGAGGCGACGCGGCCGCTGCCGGTGCAGTCGTAGGTGCCGTAGGGCGCTTTCGCGTCCAGCACGTGGAAGATGGCCCCGGCCATGTCGCGCGTGAAGGTCAGGCGGCCCAGCTGGTCGTCCACCACCGTGATCTGCTCGAGCCCGTCCTCGGGGTCGGCGACGCGGTCGGAGAGCGCCTTCATGGTCTTGACGAAGTTGCGCCCCTCGCCGATGACCCAGGAGCTGCGCATGATGTAGTGGCGGGGGCACCCTGCCACGGCGATGTCGCCTGCGGCCTTGGTCTGGCCGTAGACGGACAGCGGAGAAAAGGGCTCCTCCTCGGTATGGACCTCGGCGGTGCCGTCGAAGACGTAGTCGCTGGACACGTGGACGAGCGTGATCCCGTGCCCGGCGCAGGTGCGGGCGAGAAGGGCGGGGCCGGTCGCGTTGGCCTTCCAGGCCGTGGCGCGGCCCTCTGGGGTCTCGGCCCTGTCCACCGCGGTGTAGGCGCCGCAGTTGATGACGGTGCCGTAGAGCGACCAGTCGTACTGCGCGTAGGCCTCCGGGTCGGACATGTCGAAGGTGTCGATGTCGCAGAAGTCGAAGTCCTTGGCCACGCCGCGCTCCTCGGCGAGCTTGCGCACCGCGCGGCCCAGCTGGCCGTTGCAGCCGGTGACGAGGGTGCGCCTGGGCGCCATCGGGACGACGTCCTTGAGCATCGGGTGGTTGAGGTCGGCCTCGGATACGGTGGCCTCATCGAGCGGGATCGGCCACTCGATGGCGAGCTCGGGGTCGGCGAGGTTCACGAAGGTGTAGGTCCTCTTCAGCTCCAGCGACCAGTGGGCGTCCACCAGGTAGGTGTAGGCGGTGCCGTCCTCGAGCGCCTGGAAGCTGTTGCCCACGCCGCGCGGGACGTAGATGGCCTTGCTCGGGTCGAGCGTGCAGGTGAACACCCTGCCGTAGGTGGCGCTGCCCTCGCGCAGGTCGACCCATGCGCCGAAGACCGAGCCGCGGGCCACGGAGATGAACTTGTCCCAGGGCTCCGCGTGGATGCCGCGGGTGACGCCGCGGCTGTCGTTGTAGGAGATGTTGTTCTGGA
>ERZ1034913.1241-NODE-1241-length-16150-cov-31.030879_pt1 | contig 16150 bp, 10 predicted proteins | sample MGYA00520697_ERZ1034913 | MGnify/ENA primary metagenome ERZ1034913 (study PRJEB33766, sample SAMN09781786) | gut metagenome | biome: gut microbiome | host: Homo sapiens | place: Madagascar | study: EMG produced TPA metagenomics assembly of the PRJNA485056 data...
GGGGTGCCAGCTTCGGTGGTCCTATCATCAAGGATAAGTTGTTCTTCTTCGCCAACGGTGAATATCAGAGCAACATCTCTGCTGGTCCTTCTGGTACAGCTCGTGTAAATGCTTCTGATGAGTGGTCTCCATCATCAGGTACTGTTCATCGCCCATTGCAGAGCGATATGGACAATATGCTCAGCTTCCTCAACAAGACCTATGGTTACAACCCAGGTCGTTATCAGGGATATTCTCTCGATACTCCATCATACAAGTTCCTGGCTCGTATCGACTGGAACATCAACGAGAACAACAAGTTGAACATCCGTTTCTCTAAGAGTCACGACAAGGATTCTTCAGCTCCATCTAGCTCAACCACTCCATTCAAGGATACTGTAATCTATCCTGGTGGAAAATCTGATGGCGTTACCATCACCGGAGGTAAGTCTCAGTCTGGTCGTACAGCTAATTCTGGTTTGTATTTTGAGAGTTCCCGTTATTATCAGGAGAAGAACTTTACCTCTTTGGCTGCAGAGTGGAACTCAAAGTGGGGAATCTTGAATAATGTACTCCGTGGTACTTATTCTTATCAGGATGAGCCTCGTACCTATCTTGGTGGTCTGTTCCCAACAGTGGACATCTTGAAGGATGGTGCTTATTATATGGGCTTCGGTCCTGACCCATTCACCCAGGGTAACTTGCGACAGGTGAAGACTTTCGTTGTTACAGACGAGGCTTCATGGGCAATGGGCATTCAGAATTTCACTGCAGGTGTTCAGTATGAGAGCAATGAAGCAGTGAATGGTTTCGGTGCAGCATCTGCTGGTTACTATGTGTATGATTCACCTGAGGCTTTCATGGCTGGTGGAGCTCCTGTTGCATATGGTGTAACTTTCCCAATGGATGGTAGCGACCAGTTCAAGGCTAAGATGAAATACAATCAGTTCTCTGCTTACATTCAGGATCAGGTAAACTTTTCAGATCGTTTTCGCCTGACAGGTGGCTTACGCTTTGAATTACCTATCTATCCTGAACTCAAAAATAACTATAACAATGCATTTGCTGCCATCAAATTCAAGCAGAACGATGGCTCTCTGCAGAGCTATGCTACCGATCAGCTGCCTGATGCTCCATTGACAGTTTCGCCTCGTATAGGTTTCAACTGGGATGTTTTCGGTAATCACAAACTGGTTCTCCGTGGAGGTACTGGTTACTTCATTGGTCGTTTGCCATTCGTATGGCTTGTGTCTGCTGTGGGTAACTCAGGTTGTGGTCAGTATACTTATTTTTATAATAATATTACAGACAAGACCCTTTATACGATGAAGCACTTCCATGCTGATCGCGATGGTCAGGTGAAGGAACTTACCGACCAAGGCTTGTCTGCATCACGTGAGACTGCAGCTGCTCCTTCTGCCCCAACAATTATCGACAAAGACTTGAAGATGAACGCTACGTGGAAGAGCTCTTTGGCAATTGACGTAAAGTTACCTTACGACATCGATTTCTCGTTGGAGGGTATCTATAGCCGTGAGTTTAATCCTGCTATCGTAGTCAACAAGGGTTACTGTTATGAAGGCGGAAAAACCATTGAGCTTGCCCCTGGTGATACTCGTCGCTACTACTCATTGAGTGCAAGTGGCAATAAGGATAATGCGTATCAGAATGCTTATATGATTACCAATGCTGGTCATAAAGCATACTATTACTCAATTACTGCATCTTTGGCTAAGAAGTTTGCCTTCGGTTTGAACCTCTCTGCATCTTATACCTATTCAAAGGCTAGATCTTATAGTGATGGTGTGGGCGATCAGGTTAACTCAGCATACTATAACAACCGTTACTCTGTAAATGGTAACAACGAGATGGAGTTGGGTTATGGTACATACGTGGCTCCTAACCGTTTGCTTATCTCTGCTTCCTACAAGAAGGATTATGCAAAGCATTTCGGTTCTGAGGTAGGTTTGATTTATGAAGGCATGAATATCGGTTATGCTGATGGTTACAGCTGCACACGCTATTCTTATAACTTGGGTACAAATGTTGTTAATGATTATGGTTCTAATGCCCTGATGTATGTGCCAGAGTCTCGTGAGGCTCTCAATGCCTGGAATTTCATGGATGTTACTAATTCCAAGACAGGTGAGGTTACATATACTGCAGATGCACAGCGTGATGATTTCTGGAATTATATCAACCAGGATTCTTACTTGAAGAACCGCAAGGGACAATATGCTGAGCGTGGTGGTGCAGTTATGCCTTGGCATCATCAGTTGGACTTCAAGTTCAACCAGAACTTCTATCTCAATGTGGGTGGTCAGAAGAATACGCTTCAGTTTGGTGTAGATATCAAGAATTTGGCCAACTTGCTCAATAGTAGCTGGGGACTCTACAAGAGTGTTAAGAATACTGCTGCCTTGAAGTGGTCTGCTGAGAAGAAGGATAAGAAGACGGGTGTTGTAACTCCTGCTCATTTCAATTTCCAAAAGGATGGTAAGAATGTATTGAGCAAGACATACACCAACTTGACAAGCTTCAACTCTACCTATTCTATCCAGTTCTCTATCCGTTACATCTTCAACTAATGGATAAGGTTTTTAAGGAAGAATAGATAAGATTCAAGTCTGAATAGATAGATTTGAGTCTGAATAGATAAGCCATAAAATATCGGATGCACTTCTCTAGTAATAGGGGAGTGCATCTTTTTTTGTCTGCGTGTTTGGCAGTTATAGTCAGCTGTTTATATCCCAAAACACCCATTTCGGGGTCTTTTTCCAATCTTAATTGAATTTTCTTCCTCTAAAACCTTGTTATTTCAAAAATTTTGTTTAAATTTGCAGCTAAGAAGTATAAAAAGGATTAAGTAAGTCTTCTGGGAAGATGAAATCCTGTTATTATTAACCAATTTATCTGAAATTCTATGCAGAAAAGATTGCATTTATTAGTGGTTTTGCTAGCCTTTGTTGTCTCTACGGCGATGGCGCAGATTACCACATCAGGCATCAGCGGTAAGGTAACATCCGACAATGAGAGTGTCATCGGTGCTACCGTTACTGCCATTCACCAGCCTTCAGGTACGGTGTATCGTGCCGTGACGAATATCGATGGCCGTTACACCATCCAGGGTATGCGTCCAGGTGGACCATACAAGGTTGAAGTATCTTACATCGGATACAAGGACAAGAGTGTCAACAATGTAAACCTGAGCTTGGGTGAAACTACCAACCTCGCTTTCTCCCTGAAGGAGGATGCGCACCAGCTCCAGGAAGTGGTGGTGGCTGGTAAGGCGGGTCTCGCTGCTTCTCGTACAGGTGCTGCCACCAGTATGAATGCCGAGCAGATCAACAATATGCCTAGTATCACTCACGGTATTGCCGATGTGGCTCGCTTGAACCCTCAGCTCACGGTTACCAATTCGGGTAACATGTCGTTTGCCGGTACCAACAACCGATACAACAACTTCATGATTGATGGTGCGGCCAACAACGACGTGTTCGGTCTGGCTTCCAGCGGTAACAACGGCGGTCAGGCGGGTGCTCAGCCTGTATCTATGGAGACCATCGAGCAGATTCAGGTATCTGTAGCTCCTTTCGATGTGCGACAGAGCGGTTTCACCGGTGGTGCCATCAATGCCATCACCAAGAGCGGTACCAACAAGTTCCACGGTTCTGCCTATTACTATGGCTACAACCAGGACCTCATCGGTACCAAGTATCCTTATCTGGATGGTACCGGTTATGCGCCTAAGTATCAGAAGCAGACTCAGTATAACATGGGTGTTACCCTGGGTGGACCTATCATCAAGAACAAACTCTTCTTCTTCGCCAACTACGAGCGTACCAACAAGGAGTATCCTAACCTCTATGGTGTGGATTCCGGTAACTCGAAGGTGAATACCGAGCAGGCGAAGGACATCATGAATATGTTGCAGAAGATGGCTGAGAAGCAGGGTGTGGCTTTCAACGATTACTTCAGCAACCAGGATATCTACACCAAGAGCGATAAGGCGGGCTTGAAACTCGACTGGAACATCAACGAGTTCAACAAATTTGCCATCCGCTGGAGTCTGGTCAAGGCAGAGCAGTTGAGTGGCGGCGGCAGTGCTTCCAGCCTGAACACCTATGCCTACAGCTATCCTTTCAAGAGCAATACCAACTCTTTCATCGCTGAGCTTCAGAGCCGTATCTCTCCAAACGTGAGCAATGAGGCTCGTGTCAGCTTCGTAAGAGTACGCGATAGCCGTGATATCAAGGCCAACCTCCCTATGATTTCCATCACAGGTGTGGGCAGCGGTACGGTGAACATCGGTACAGAGCGCAACTCTCAGGCTAACTACCTGAACCAGGATATCTGGACCATTGAGGACAACCTGACATGGCTCCGTGGCAACCATACCTTCATCTTCGGTACCCACAACGAGTTTTACCATTTCAAGAACATGTTCATCTCTGATAAGTTCGGTTCTTATACCTTCAAGGGATACGACAACTTCAAGGCTTATTATGATGACTATATGAATGATAAGCTGGATCCTAACAAGGCTTACATGAACCAGTATCGATATGGACAGGCTAACACAAGTGTAACCGGCGACCCTAACTGGGCGTCAGAATTCTCATCTGGCCAGTTCGGTTTCTATGCGCAGGATAAGTGGAATGCCAGCAACAATTTCACTCTTACCTATGGTCTCCGTCTGGATATTCCTGTGTTCTTTGATACTCCGATGGAGAATGCCGAGTTCAACGCCTTGTCTGAGAAGATGGGTTGGGGCATGAAGACCAATGATAAGCTCAACTTCTCTCCTATGGTATCTCCTCGTGTGGGATTCCGTTGGGACATCAACAACGACCGTAAGTTCATTCTCCGTGGTGGTGCAGGTGTCTTCACCGGTCGCATCCCATTCGTTTGGGTAAGCAACAACTTCTCGGGAACAGGTCTGCAGCTTTCTTCATACGATAGCAACAACTCTTCTACCAAGGGCTTGGAGCTCATCCTCGACCCAAGCAAGCAGAATGCCAATGCCGATAAGATGAAGGTGAGCGCCGGTAACCAGGATGTTGCCGTTTGCGGAAAGAACTTTAAGTTTGCTCAGAACCTCCGTCTTAACCTCGGTTTCGACTTTGAACTGTTGGGCATCGACTGGACCGCTGAGGCCATCTACTCAAAGACATTGAATGATATTCTCTATAAGAACCTGGCTCAGGAGCAGAGTGGTGAAACCTTCTCTCAGAAGTATGGTTACGAGTGGGACAACCGTCCGCTCTATCAGAGTGTAGTGAAGGGTACTCCTATCGCAGGTGTCTATGCCCTGGGCAATACATCCAAGGGACATACCATCAACCTCTCTCTGAAGGCAGAGAAGCATTTCGACTTCGGTCTCGACCTGATGGCAAGTTACACCTGGACCCGCTCTCGCAGTGCTGCCAATGGCGGTTCTTCTGTGGCTAAGAGTTCATGGACTTACCAGTATACTCATCGCGACTGCAACGACTTGGAGGTGGGTAACTCTGCCTACAACGTGCCTCACCGCATCCAGGCATCTGCTTACTACCACATCGACTATGGTCATCAGAAGCAGTGGAAGACAACCCTGGGTGTCATCTACCAGGCTAAGAGCGGTTCACCTTACACCTATTATTATTATGGTGATGTGAACGAGGATGGTTCCAAGGGTAATGACCTGTTCTTCATCCCAACCGATGCACAGATTGACAAGATGCGTTTCGAGGAAACCAAGTATAACAACAATACCTTCACCAAGCGCATGTTTGGCGATAATCATGGCGATAAGCTCACCGAGGAGATGCAGCGTGAGATGCTGAAGAAGTGGATTGCAGAGGATTCTTACCTCAGCAAGCACCGTGGCGAGTACTACGAGCGTTATGCAGATAACCTGCCATTCGAGCATCATTTCGATGTTCACTTCGGTCAGAAGTACAGCTTCAAGGTAGCTGGTCAGATTAACTCCATCGAGTTGACCTTCGATATCCTCAACGTGGGCAACCTGCTGAACAAGGATTGGGGTCATACCTATGGTGATGGCTTCGGCACCTACTATTCTCCTGTTAACTATCAGGGTGGTGGTGTTTACCAGTTTACCGGTGCTTATGCTTACAAGAGCTATAGCGATTACTACAGCCGCTGGCGTGGTCAGATTGGTTTGAAGTATACTTTCTAAAAAAGCATATTTCATTTTGAAGTAAAAACAGATAAGATAATAAAGTAAAATAAAAGTCCCTGGAGATGTTTCCATTCTCCAGGGACTTTTATTTTGTTTCTTTTCATCTATGTCTATCTATATTCAATGCTAAAAATATCTATCCTCAAAGCTAAAAATATCTATCCTTAAGGCAAAAAATATTTTCCCTTAAGGCTAAATATATTTCTCCTTAAGGCTAATTATATTTCCTCTTCAGGCTATATTCATCTATCCATTAGGAGGAATCAGCTTTCCTTTAGATGAACAAATCCTTTTTAGGCATGCTCGGCATGTATTTCTGTCTCAGTTTTTCAAAGAAAGCCATGCTGTCGTTTGAGAAGCCGTGACCCTTCCAGGTGGATGTGTTCGTGATGAGAATCCAGCACTGACCGTCGGGATACTTCAGAACCAGTGCAGATGTGCCGGCCAGTGAACCCGTGCGAATCCATGGGCGATTGCTCTTAGGCGTGTAGTTCCAGCCGATGGAATACTGATGGTCGGGCTGCTCGGTGGTCATAAACTGGATGCTCTTCTTGCTCAGGATATCCTTCACATGAGGCATACCGTCGATGCTGGCGATGAAACGGCTCAGCTCGGCAGCCGAACCACACCAGGCTCCTGCACCCGACAGGCGGGGAAGATCGGTGTCACCATAGCATTTCTCCACCAGTCGTCCACTGTTGTTGTATTCATACACGGGGATGCTGCCCTGGTGCATGTAGTACTTCGTCTCGTTGGGGCGGCGGTCCTTTAAGTAAGTGCCGGCAATGTGCATGTCGTAGCATCCGGCAGGCTGGAGCACATACTTCTGCATGAAGTTCTCGTATTTCATGCCACTCTTCTTCTCAATCACCATTGAAAGAATCATGTAGCCCAGGTTGCTGTAGCATTTGCCCTGCCCTGGCGTATAACCCAGATGGCGCTTCAGCAGAATCCTGAGCAGTGTCTTGTGGTCGGGAGGAGTAGTGAGGCGGTTTTGCATCATGATGTATCGGGTGGAGGATACCGGGTCGCCGGCGTAGTTGTTGAAACCCGCCTGATGGCGAAGCAGCTGCTCCACGGTGATGTCGTAATATCGCTGGTCCTTGATGCCATTATTATAGGTGGTATCGTTGAGGATTCCCTTCGGTCCGAACACCTTCTCGTTCAGCTTCAGTTTCTTCATCTCCTGCAGTTTCATGATGCCCACAGCCGTGATGAGCTTCGATACCGAGGCAAATCGCATCAGCATGTTAGGCTCCATCTTGATGCCCTTTTCCTTGTCAGCCCAGCCGAATCCGCGGGCGTAGAGCAGGGAGTCGTTGCGAGTGATGACGAGTTGGGCACCGTTGATTTCCCAACGTTTCAGGTATCTCTCTACCACGGAGTCAATCTCGTGGTATTCCTTTCCCTCGGTCAGTGCGTTCGAGATGGAGTCGTTGATGTGCGCCTTGGGCAGGGTATCTGCTTTAGCCTTCTCGTCAGATGATGAACAGCGGGATACGCAGCTGTGCGTAGTCCATCCTATGATAGCGGTGAACGTAATCAGTATGATAGCGATGCGTTTCTTTCTTAATCTTCTTGCCATTGTTTTCTTTAAAATATAGGTTTATGCCATGACGAGCTTCAGCTCCTGGGTGAGTTTGGCGATGGCTGGGTTCTCCTTCATCAGGTTGTCCAGCAATTCCCGTTTCGAGAGAATCTTGGTCACCTCGTTGGCTTCTGCCAGTCGGTAGTCGATGGTTACAGATTGGTTGCCCAGTCCTATCTTGAAGGTTTGCAGTATTCTTCCCTTGATGCTCTGAATATCGTTGAGCAGCAGTTGGTTGTCTACCACCACTTCGATGTTCGGGTATTGTGTAATCTTCGGAACCACCGCTTTCATGCGGTTGGCAAGACCAATGAAATCCTTCACGTTCTGCATTCTCAGACACATGCCTATCCATTGTCCTTCCACCTGTTCCTGGGTAAATTCGATATCCGTAGCCGTATCTGTATGGGCAGCCTGGGCGTTCGGGTCGTCCTTCAACTGGTCGATAGGATTATACGTGCGTCGGCTAGCCTCTTCCGTTTTCTTCAGGTTGGCAAAACTCATGCCTATGCCGCTCAGTTTCACCTGGCTTATCTTCTTCTTCGCAGGAGCTGCTTTTGTAGCTGCTTTTGGCGCAGCAGTAGCCGCAGCGACAGTCGCAGCTTCTCCCTCTGGGGATGAGGCTGTGCTTCCGCTCTCTTGCCCGGCACCTGCACCCTGAGCAGCAGGCTTAAGCTGGGCAATGATTTTCTGAAACAGGGATTTTAGTCTATGGGGCGTACGCCCCGCACTAGGCACGTCCTGGTCTTCCGGTTGTGTAATCTGTCCTATCTGTATCAGGGTAAGCTCCACCAGCAGGCGCTTGTTCGAACTCTGGCGATAGTGCACATCGCATTCGTTCATCAGTTTCAGTGCCTTATATAAGAAAGGTGTAGGCGCCTTCTTGGCCTGTTCGGCATACTTTGCCTTCTGCTCGTCGCTTACTTCCAGCAGGGGCAGGGTCTGAGGGTCTTTTGCCATCATCACGTTTCTCACGTGCTTGGCGAGTCCCTGAATCATGTTGCCGCCGTCGAATCCCTTGTTCAGGATGCCGTCGAGCACCACCATCATCTGGCTTATCTTGTTCTCTATGGCGAGGTCTACCAGCTTGAAGTAGTTGTCGCTGTCGAGCACGTTCAGGTCTTCTATCACCTTCTGATAGGTAATGTCGCCCTGGCAGAAGCTTGCCGCCTGGTCGAAGATGGAGAGGGCATCGCGCATACCGCCGTCTGCTTTCTCGGCGATGACAGCCAGAGCCTGCTCCTCGTATTTCACGCCTTCCTTCTCAGCCACCATCTTCAGGTGGGCGATGGTGTTAGCCACGGTCATGCGCTCGAAGTCGTAAATCTGGCATCGGCTCAGGATGGTAGGCAGAATCTTGTGCTTCTCGGTGGTGGCGAGGATGAAGATCACGTGCGATGGCGGCTCCTCCAGCGTCTTGAGGAAGGCATTGAAGGCAGCGGCACTCAGCATGTGTACCTCGTCGATGATGAACACCTTGTATTTACCCACCTGAGGCGGGATGCGGGTCTGCTCCATCAGGGTCTTGATCTGGTCAACGCCATTGTTGCTGGCGGCGTCCAGCTCAAAGATGTTGTACGAACGCTGTTCGTTGAAAGCCTTGCAGCTCTCGCACTCGTTGCATGCCTCGCCGTCTTCGCGGGGATGCTCGCAGTTGATTGCCTTTGCAAAGATGCGGGCACAAGTGGTCTTGCCCACGCCTCGAGGACCGCAGAAGAGGTAGGCGTGCGCCAGCTTGCCGCTCTTCACCGCGTTCTTCAGAGTGGTGGTCAACGCACTCTGTCCAACAACCGAATCGAAGGTCATCGGACGGTATTTTCTTGCAGAAACGATGTATTCTTCCATTACTTTTTGCTTGAAACTTTGTTGTCTTGCATTATTTTTTCTTAATTGTGATGCAAAGATAACAAAAAAATATTATCTTTGCAAACAAATTCAGACAAATAAAGTCAAATTATAGAAATTAATGAGTCAGAAACTAAGTATTATATGGAACTATCTCGCTCACTATAAGTATCTTATAGTCATTATAGCGGGTGTTTTGATTGTGGGCGTTGTTGATGATAACAGCATCCGCCAGCACATCAAGTATCAGTTGCAGATAGCAACTTTGCGTGAAGAGATCGGAAAATACCGTGAACAGTATGAAAAAGACTCCCGTCAGCTCAAGGAGATGCGCCAGGGACCCGATGTCTTTGGCAAGATAGCCCGTGAGCGTTACTTCATGAAGTCGGACGATGAAGACATCTTCGTGCTGAGCACCGATCTGCCGGATGAGGTGGTGCCGCCGGATGATGCTGACGAACCGCAGACTGAGAGTGTTGAGTAATATTGTTAAACCCTATTTATATCATAACGATGAAACAGTTAAGTAAGATACAGAGTGCTATTTTTCTGCTTGGCGGCGTACTGATGGTTGTCGGTGCGGGCTGCTTTGCATTTGGCTTTATTTATCCTAATATGTTGCTTTACACCTGCTGGATGTTCCTGTTGGGCACCGTGCTTTTCTCCCTGGTGCAGGCGATGCAGTTCTACGAGGGCAATTCGCAGGTTATCCACCGACTGAAGCGCATGCAGTATATTGCCGATATTTTCTTCGTGCTGTCGGGCATCTCGATGGTAGATACGGTGTACGCCTTCTTCCGCCATTGGTTTGCCAACCAGGAGACTTACATCACGTATTTCTACAACAAGTGGGTGGTGTTCCTGCTCATCGCAGCATTGCTCGAACTCTATACCACGCATCGCATTTCGCACGAGCTAAAATGCAAATAAAACATAAATACATGTAATATTCAATTAAATTGCTTGAATTTATTTCGCTACTTCAATAATTGATTGTACTTTTGTTCACTGAATTGTGAATTACAAAGCTTATGAATAAGATATTTTACGCACTGATCACCTTAATGGCGCTTACATCATGCGCCGCCAGTTACGATATCTCAGGTACTTCTAACGTAAGCACCTTAGATGGTCGTATGCTGTATCTTCAAATCTTGAAAGACAATGAATTTAAGAAAATTGATTCATGTGATGTAGTCCATGGGCAGTTCCACTTCCAGGGAAGTGTGGATTCTGCCAAGATGGCCAACATCTTCATGGATGATGAACCCGTGCTGCCACTCGTTCTGGAGAGCGGATGCATCACGGTGAAGCTTGATGATACCCAGCAGGTGGTGAGTGGCACGCCGCTCAACGACAAGCTCTTCGGCTTCTTCAAGAAATACCAGCAGTTGCAGAATCAGCAGCGTGAGTTGGTTCATAAGCACGACCAGGCTATCATGAACGGTAGCGATATGCAGGTGGTTACGGCGAAACTCAACGAGGAGGCGATGCGACTCTCTGACCAGGAGGATAAGCTGATCACATCCTTCGTCACCGATAATTTCGATAATGTGCTGGGTCCGGGTGTCTTCTTCCTCGTCACCATGGGCAATCAGTATCCGATGCTTTCACCATGGATTGAGGACATCATGAGTAAGGCCACCGACCATTTCAAGAACGATGCCTACGTGAAGGATTACTATCAGAAGGCGCAGGAAAACCAGGCCATCATGAATGGTACGCATGAATCTACAGGCGGCGTGACTCCGGAAATGGAGCAGATGGCAGCACCTCAGGGCGACCCTAGTGCGGCGACAGCCCCAGCAGCGACTCCAACTCCTAATGATTTAGCAAAGCCAACGATTCCGGCTGCAAAATAAAAGATAACACTATATTATGTCTAAAGTATTAATTCAAAACGGAACTATAGTCAACGAGGGTCGCTCCTTCAAGGGCGATCTTCTTGTTGATGGTGAAGTTATTTCAGAGATATATGAAGGCATGGCACCCCGTGGCATCTACGACGAAGTAGTGGATGCTTCGGGGTGTTTTGTTTTGCCTGGAGTGATAGATGACCATGTCCACTTCCGTGAGCCGGGATTAACCCGCAAGGCGGACATCGAGAGCGAGAGCCGTGCGGCTGCCTATGGTGGCGTCACCTCTTATTTCGAGATGCCGAACACGGTGCCGCAGACTACCACCCTTGAGGCGTGGCAGGAGAAGCGAAAGCTGGGTGCACAGAAGAGTCATGTAAACTACTGTTTCTTCTATGGAGCCACCAACGACAATGTGGATTCCTTTGCCCAGCTCGATGTGCATCACGTTCCGGGCATCAAGCTCTTCATGGGTTCCAGCACCGGCAATATGCTGGTAGATAAGATGGAGTCGTTGCAGCGTGTGTTCAGCACAGCCCAGCAGCTCGATCTGCCCGTAATGACCCATTGCGAGGATACCGACATCATCAACCGCAATATGGCGGAGGCAAAGGCGAAGTATGGTGAAGACCCAGCTGTGGAGCACCATCCCGAGATTCGCAGCGTGGAGGCATGCTACGAGAGCAGCAAACTGGCAGTGGAACTCGCCAAGCAGTTTGGTACCCGCCTTCACATCGCCCACGTTACCACCGCCAAGGAATTGGAACTCTTTGATAATCAGAAAGAGAATCTTCCGAAAGAGAATCTTCAGAACACAGATTCAGTGAATCTTCCTCAGATAACCGGCGAAGCAGTGATAGCTCATCTTGTCTTCTCCGATGCCGATTACGCTACAAAGAAGGCACTCATCAAGTGCAATCCTGCCATCAAGACGCTTGCCGACCGTGATGCCCTTCGCCGTGCCCTGAACGACGGGCGCATTGCCACCATCGGCACCGACCATGCCCCACATGAGTTGAAGGATAAGCAGGGTGGGTGTGCCAAGGCAGCATCAGGCATGCCGATGGTTCAGTTCTCCCTTGTTTCCATGCTCCAACTGGTGGACGAAGGCGTGCTCACCATCGAAAGAATGGTAGAGTTGATGGCACATCAGCCAGCCCAGCTCTTCCAGGTAAGCCAGCGAGGATTCCTTCGCAAGGGATACCAGGCAGATATCGTCATCGTCAGACCGCAGTCGCCATGGAAGGTGACCAAGGAGGTGATTCAGAGCAAGTGCCAGTGGAGCCCGATGGAGGGACACGAATACCAGTGGCAGGTGGAGCAGACCTTCTGCAACGGCCACCTTATATATAATAAGGGAGCCTTCGATGCCGACTATCGTGGAGAGGAATTGAATTTCAGAAGTTAATGAATAAGACTTATAGCATATCAGAATTGACTCCGTTCATCAACTGGCTCTATTTCTATCATGCCTGGGGACTGAGCGGGAAGCCTAGGGAAGACAAGGAGAAGATGAAGCAAGAGGCATTGCAGATGCTTGCCTCCTGGGAGGAGAAATACCATACCCATGCCATCTTCCGGCTCTTTGAAGTCTGCAGCGAAGGGGATGATTTGATTTTCTTTCTTCCAGAAAAAAAACTCCGGTTCCCGATGCTCCGCCAGCAGCATCCTTCGGCACCAGGCGAACCCAATCTCTGCCTTGCCGACTTCATCCGTCCTCTTTCCCAGGGCATCAGAGACCAGGTAGGAGTGTTCTGCACTTCGGTGGATGGAACCATCATCGACGAGTATCGCCATGACGACTATCTCAACATGATGGCACAAACCCTGTCCGACCGACTCGCGGAGGCTACGGCAGAGAAACTCCACGAAGAGGTGAGAAAAGATAGAGCGTATTGGGGCTATGCACCCGATGAAAACCTCACCATCGAGCAGCAGCATCGCGAGGAATACCAGGGCATCCGGCCAGCCATCGGCTATCCGTCGCTGCCCGATACCAGTGCCAACTTCCTCATCGACCAGCTCATCGACATGAAGCAGGCAGGCATCCGACTCACTGAAACGGGAATGATGACGCCTCATGCCAGCGTCTCGGGGTTCATGTTCGCACATCCCAAGTCACGCTACTTCGAATTGGGAAAGATAGGCGATGACCAGCTTCGCGATTACGCCCGCCGCCGTGGCGTGCCCGTAGAACTGATGAGAAGGTTTTTGGCAGTTTATAGTTTATAATTTATAGTTTATAGCTGGGCATATTAAACGATAATACGATAAGATATAATAATATAATCATAATGATATGATAGCAAGAATTCTAATTCCCATCGTGCTGTTCTCTGTATTGCCATATCTCTGGATAGACAGGCAGTATCTGCACGTGCGCAAGGGATGGAGAAAGATTTTATATTGGCTGCCTGTGGCCATCGTGATAGGATACAGTTCCTATCTGGCGCTGGGTGCCGACTTCATGCCCGACGACCCGATGCTCATCGACATCTGGTTCGGGATGATGGCGGTGCTTGCCGTGCCGCAGTTTGTCTTCGCCCTCTGCAGCTTCGTGGGCTGGGAGTGCATGCGCCTTTCACGCCGATTCAAGCACCACCGCAATACGCCTAGCCGGCATGCTTCACGTAACTGGGGCAAACTGGTGGGTGGCGTGCTTGCCGTCGTGGCATTCTTCAGCTTCATCTATGGCTTCACCAAGGGCATCAGGCAGTTTGAGGTCAAGCATATCACCGTCTATGTCCCAGATCTGCCCAAGGAGTTTGATGGCTACCGCATCGTACATTTCAGCGATATCCACCTGGGTTCCTTCTACGGATGGCGACGCGATTTGCCGCAGCGCGACATCGACAGCATCAACGCCCAGCGTGCCGATCTCATCTGCTTTACGGGCGACATTCAGAATGTTAAGCCTTCAGAATTAACGCCTTATCACGAACTACTCAGTTCGCTGAATGCCAAGGATGGCGTGGTGAGCGTGTTGGGAAATCACGATTACACCTATTATATGCACATCGATGACAACGACCTGCTTGCCAAGAAGGATATGGAGCACAGGGTGCAGAACTTTGAGCGATCCTGCGGATGGCGACTGCTGATGAATGAGCACATCGTGCTGCATCGAGGCAAGGATTCCATCTATGTGGCAGGCACGGAAAACTACGACAAGCCTAAGCGCACGCAGGTGGCGCAGGCACTCTATGGCATCAAGCCGGGACAGTTTGTGCTGATGCTCCAGCACATCCCAACGCAGTGGGAGGAGATGCTGCCGTCTACCATCAACGAGATGCACGGCTCCCGAGACTCCGTGCTCGTGGCTCCGCAGTTCACTCTCAGCGGTCACACCCATGCCGGACAGGTTTCCGTGCTCGGTCTCCGTCCGTCCATGTTTGCCCCGTTCGATTACGGACTCTACGAGCGTGAGGGCTGTCAGCTCTATACCACAGCCGGACTCGGCGGCACCGTGCCTATCCGCATCGGAGCCACCCCGGAAATCGCAGTTATAACTTTAAAGAGAAAATAAACAAGATGAAGTACTTATATAGATTATACCAATTAGTCATTTGCTTGCCCATCCTCATTGTGGCAAGCATCCTTACCAGCCTGGTAACGGTAGTAGGCTGCATGCTGGGCAATGGCCACTTCTGGGGATATTACCCGGGCAAGTGGTGGTCACAGTTGTGGATCAGAATCCTCTTCCTCCCCGTCAAGGTAGAGGGTAGGGAGCACCTGAAGAAAGGCCAGAGCTACGTGTTCGTGGCGAATCATCAGGGCGCCTTCGACATCTTCCTCATCTATGGCTTCCTGGGCCGTAACTTCAAGTGGATGATGAAGAAAGGCATCCGCAACATCCCGCTCGTGGGCCTGGCCTGCGTCTATGCCCACCACATCTTCGTAGACAAGAGCGGACCTTCCAAGATCCGTGCCTCTTACGACAAGGCGCGCGAGGTGTTGAAGGAAGGCATGTCGCTCGTGGTGTTCCCAGAGGGTGCCCGCACCTTCACCGGCCACATGGGCGTGTTCCGCCGTGGAGCCTTCATGCTTGCCGACGAGTTGCAGTTGCCGGTTTGTCCGCTCACCATCAACGGCAGTTTCGATGTCAAGCCACGCATGAAGGACATCTACTGGGTGTTCTGGCATCCTATCAAGCTCACTATCCACGAGCCAATTCAGCCGATAGGCAAGGGACCGGAGAACATCAAGAACCAGATGACCAAGAGCTACGACGCCATCATGCAGGGACTTGATAAGGAATATCAGGGCTTTGTTGAAAATCCCGACCAATAAATTCGCTTATTTCAGATAAAAGTTGTACTTTTGCACTTGTAACTATAAAACAAAAGAATATGAGTGATAGCATTGTAATCATTCCTACATACAACGAGAAGGAAAACATCGAGAAAATCATCCGTGCCGTCTTCGGCCTGGAGAAGGAATTCGACATCCTTGTCATCGACGACGGAAGTCCGGATGGCACGGCTGCCATCGTCAAGAAACTCATCGCCGGCGAGTTTGCCAATCGCCTCCACATCCTGGAGCGTAAGGGCAAGCTGGGTCTCGGCACCGCCTACATCAAGGGCTTCAAGTGGTCATTGGAGCATGGCTACGACTTCATCTTCGAGATGGATGCCGACTTCAGTCACGACCCTAACGACCTGCCACGCCTCTACGCCGCCACCCACGACGAGGGTTACG
>ERZ1034913.1248-NODE-1248-length-16072-cov-9.308235_pt1 | contig 16072 bp, 14 predicted proteins | sample MGYA00520697_ERZ1034913 | MGnify/ENA primary metagenome ERZ1034913 (study PRJEB33766, sample SAMN09781786) | gut metagenome | biome: gut microbiome | host: Homo sapiens | place: Madagascar | study: EMG produced TPA metagenomics assembly of the PRJNA485056 data...
CGACTTAACCAAACGCCGAAAGGCTATTTTTCAACCAAAACCCATAGGGGATTTTATTATGAAAATTTTATCTGATTTAGATGTTATCGATTATGCTAAAGCCGTAATTTTTGCTTTTGAACGTAAAAAAACGATTAAGGCTCAACCTTTGAAAGTTCGGCAATATCCGATTTTTTCAAAAGTGATCGAAGATTATTCAAAAGCAAAAAATGCTGGGGTAGATTTAGAACGTTATTTAGCTGAATATAAAGGCGAGCCGGCAATCGCATAATAAAAAAGGAAGCCTCAAGGCTTCCTTTTTTTGCGTGCGTCGCTGGAATGCCATTGAGGCACTCCAGCGACGTGCTGCAAAGCCGCAGAGTTAATCCTTTCTCCGTTTGGGCTTTATTGCGAATTTTTTATAGCTTGCTTCAAAACTATCTAAAATCGCTTCGTTTCGCTCTTTTTTGATGATTTCGACGTATTTTTTAAGAAGTTTATAGCTAATTATTGCTGCAAAAAAAATGATGAATAATTGTTTTTGCGGTTGGTTGGCAATAATTAGCAGAAAAAAGTAAATCACGGCTAAGGCAATCGAACCGAATAAATGCGTTCGATTTTCCCTTTTATGGCTAATTCGGCATAAATAGCTGATGAACACAATCGGCACTAAACTAAGTACGATCACAAGTATTTCAAGCATTACTATTTACCTTGTAATTGTTTGTCAATCGCCTGTATGATGATTCTTTCAACCTTATCAGCGTCTTTTGCCGTTAGCTCTTTTCGGACATCTTGAAAGCCTTCAATCAGTCCTTTTTGATATTGTACTTCTTTTGATTTATCGGCACTTTTTCCAAAAGCGATAAATCCAGTTAAGCCGATATTCACGATTGCCAAAATCATTATCAAAAGTAGAAAAATAAAATGAGTTTGTTTATCGTTTGTTTGTGTAATTGCTGGTTTAGCTTCAATAGATGATACCGCTTTTTTGATTTCTTCGATTTTCTTATCGACGAATTTATCAAAGGCTGCAATGATTGAGTTATTGATTTCGAGTGATTTATTTTGTAAATCGGCAAGAAATTCATCGTGAAACTCATCAATAAGTGTTCCAAATGTAGCAGCAAGTTCTTTAAATTCATCAGCTTTCTGATCGATGATATTGCCTATTTCTCTAGGCGTTACCTTGAGGGCTTCGGCAATGATTTTTGTGTAATAATTCATCACTTTTTTCTGTGATAAAATGACAGCAAAAATTGGATCATCAGGCTTAATTCTTATGCTTAATTCGGCGTAACTGGCTAAGATTGTATCTTTTATCAAAATATCAAAGGCTTCATCATCAAGCCCTAATTTCGTTTTTATATCTTCTCGTTGTTCTTCGAGTTCATTTTTGATTTGCTCCGGTGTCGCAATTCCTGTGATTTCTTCGGTCATTTCTTGATCCTCTTTTGTCGTTGGGGCTTACCTCACGCTTGCGTGCGGTCGGGCTATATTTTTAGGCTTTAGACTACGGCATTCAGCCTTGCTTCAGCTCTAAAAACTCAAATTCTCAACGTATCCAGGAACGTTAAAGCGTTCTTGGCCACGTTTCAAGTTTTCGCCCTTTCGGGTAACTATCCCTAGCCAATTAAAAAGTGCGGTAGGCACCGCACTTTTTAGGGGTTATGCTTCTAATATCTCGGTATTTTCTACGTCGTATATTTGATCTAATTGAGCGTAAATATCGTTAAAAACACGTTTTAAGCGTTGTTTTGCCATTAGATTAAAATCGGCTGATTCTAACGCTTCTTTAAGTGTAAGGCGGTTTTTAGTGAGTTTCTCTAAATCCGCTGTAAATGCGTCAGAATTTTTGTTCTCTACCACGACAAAGCCAGCAGTTTTTTTGGCAACGGCTTTAAAGATTTTATCTGCGTCAGTAATTTTGCCTTGAAATTCATTTAGCCAAATCACTAATTTAACATTATTTGAATCTTTAATAAGATCAAATAATGTTAATAATCCCTGCAATGTATCATTTTGAGATTGTCCGCCGACAATTACAGTATGGATAAAAACTTCTTTTTGAGCTTCTTCAAACATTTCAATTACGCCATTATCTTTAATATATTTCGTAAATGGTAAAAATGTAGAAGCTCCGTTATCAATAATAAAAGTAGAATTATCATCAGTAAGCATTAGTTCAAAAATACTATCGAATTTTGCTTGTGAAATAGCGTCATTCTCAATAATATCAACTGGTAACGCATTTAATTTTTTAATCCCTGCAAACGATCTATTTACTGGATCGGTATCAGCACCGCTAATTTCAATCCCTTTATAATCTTTTAAGTATTGAGCTAAAATAGTTGTGATGTAGCTTTTACCTACGCCACCTTTACCTTGTAAGGTTAAGTTAATGGTATTTAATTTCATTTTTTAGATTCCTGTTTGTTAGTAATTCTTGCAAGCGTATCTTCTAAATCTTTTGAAGTGCTTCCGCTATTGTGTATAACAGAATTATTCTTAGATTGTCTTGCTTGCAATTTTTCAAAAGCATTCATTGGTCTGTTTTCTGCTTTTGGTTGTTCGTTATTTACAATCGTGTTTATTTCTTTCGGTTTCGCTGGTTCGTTAATTACACTCCTATTTGTTGATGTTAATTTTAAATTAAATTTCTTTCTAGCACGATAAAGTACATTATCATTAAAATACTTTAATGAAATAATTTCTTTATCTTTATCACAAAAAATAAAATCATAAATATCTTTTCGTGAATAGCCATAATACATACATTCATTGATGAGATGAATGTATCTTGCGACGATAGAGGTTATCGCTCTGTCGTTAGGTCTTTGAGTAAGTTCTTGTCTTAAAGGCTCTAGTGGTGAGCTCTGATCGTTTTGGGTCATTTTCCCCTCCGAAAATTTACGTTAAAAAGCATAATTGCTTTTTAAATTCTTGTCAAACGTGTTTTTGCGGTTTATTTGCGGTTTATTTGCGGTTGATTTGATGTTGTTTTGTGGTTTTCTTGCGGTTGTTTTGATGTTGTTTTGCGGTTTATTTGCGGTTTATTTGCGGTTGATATGTTTTCGATGTTAATTTAATAGGCACGACAACGATGTATACAAACTTCTGCGAAGTGTAGTATAATCGACGTGCGAAAGGGGGAATCCCTTTCAAACCCCAGCCAGCGGCAACTGCTGGCAAAAGCTCCTTGTGAGCGGTAGCAAATCGACTGCTTAAAAGCGGCGATTTTATTTATCTCTACGAGCTAAGATGATATAGATAGGTTATGAAAAAAAATAAGGGCGTTGTGGTTTCGTTTCGTTTGACCGAAGAAGAATTTGCACCGTTTAAATCACTTTTAGAAAAAAGTGATAAAACAAAATCAGAATTTTTTCGTGATATTTTTTTGGCTAAAGAAAAAAATATAAATATTACCTTTAACGAATTAAAACCTGTTGATTATTATAGCATATTGAGAGTGGTGAATAAATCAGGGAATAACCTAAATCAAATAGCGAGAAGTTTTAATTCGGCAAATAAATCAGGTGTTATTTCTGAGCGGATTTATTTAAAGGGATTGAATCTTTTAATCAGTATCAATACACATTTAAAGCGAGCGTTAAATGATAGTTGAAATCGGCGGTGGAAATTCGGGGATTGCTGAATACCTTGAAAAAGGATTGAAGCAAGGGCGAATTTTTTCGCGCGATGAATTAGATCAGCGTGTCGTCTTAGAGGGCGATTTAGAATTGACAAATAAAATAATCAATTCTATTGAAGATAACGGTCAAGAGCGTTATCTCCATATTACTCTTTCTTTTCGTGAAGATGATATTAGCAATGATTTATTGCAATCTGTTACGTCAGAATATAAATCATTGCTAATGTCAGCTTATAATGATGATGAATATAATTTTTACGCCGAAGCTCATTTACCTAAAATACAATCTATTGAAGATTCAAAAACAGGTAAAATGATAGAGCGTAAACCGCATATTCATATTGTTATCCCTGAACGTAATTTATTAACTGGAAATAAATTACTTCCGACAGGTTATACAGATACTGTGAATGTAAAAAACATTCCTTATCTTGATTCCATTCAAGAGTATATTAACTATAAATATAATCTTGAATCCCCTAAAGACTTTATGCGTGAGGGCGGTCATCATTCGGCGAACGTTTTATCACGCATTAAAGGCGATTTTTTCGGTGAAAAACAAAGCCAATTTAAAGCTCAACTGGTCGATGAAATTTCATCAGGGAAAATCAATACCCTTGATTCATTTGAACGTCGCCTTTCTGATTTTGGCGAAGTCAAAATCAGAAATAAAGGCAAGCCTAATCAGTATTTTGCCGTAAAACTACCTGAAGATAAAAAATTCACGAATTTAAATCACCCTGTTTTTTCTGAAAAAGCTATCGTTACAAAGGCATTGCCAAAGCCTGATATTGATACGATCAATGCACGTCTTTCAGAATGGAAAAACAGAGTGAGCAAAGAGATTAAATTCGTTGATTTTGCTACGCCGAGTTTTCGCCAGCAATACGCTAAAGCAGATTTAGGCGAAAAAGCCGAGTTACTTATTGAACGAGAACAAAATTATGAACGAAAACACCGACAAGGCTCAAGCCTTGAGCGAGCGAGCGGACGGCAGAGAAATCATCAGTCCAACGCTTCAAACACTAATAGCCGACAATCCAAGCCTATTGCCCGAACGTCAATCGGCTTGTCAAGTATGCAGGGTGGCGTTGTGGTTCGTGGAGCAACTCAAAGAGGGGCCCGAACTCAAAGTCTTTTGTCCGAAAATGAACTCAATCATTTACGAAACGGCAAACCCAGTTTCAATCCCTCTTTGCGACGGAATGATTCAAGCCGAAGAAGAGGCAATGCAGCAGGAAGAATAGACGTTAAACCGTCTATTTCTTCTTATCGTTCTTTCAATCAGATTCTTTCCGGCGTGCCAAAGCAAAGTTATCAAAAAAACATTTTTGATAACTCCATCGAATCACGTCATTACATCACACCTTTTGAGCGTTATTTAGAAACGGTTGGGAATACCGTGAGAATCGCAAAATTCAGCGATTCTAACACCCTTTCTCATTTAGCAAATCAAACCCTTGATTCACACGCTAAACAGGCTGAAATGGCTCAATATGCCGCAATTCGGCGTAATATCGATCCAGTCGCATTTTTGAATCAACTTGAAAAAATTTATGCCGTTGATCCGAAAAATCACAAGATTAGTTACGCTAAAGACGGCAGCCCACGTTTTAACGTGGGAAAACGTAATTTAAATGCGTCCGATTTTCTTACTAAGCATTTAAATCTTCAATGGCAAGAGGCTAAATCCGTGCTTGAATTTTGTTATGCCAATCAGCACAACAAAAACATCAATCAAGAGCGATTAGCCTTTGAAAAAATGAAAAGCAATATCAAAGCATTTGATAATGATTTACGGCGTTTTGAGAAGAATGCTCATACAACATTACACAATATGAATGTTGATAATCGAAATGCTTTTCGTGAGGAAAAAAAGCGAATTTACGCAAGGCAAAACCTTACGCCTAAAATTCGCAACCAAGAATTAGCGATTGCCTCTTTTCGTTGTATGCAGCGGCAAGAGTTAATAGATGAATTTGCTCAAAATACCGCTTCTTTTGTGAAAGAAGCTAAACGATATTTTCAGCAAAGCGGTTATTCAATTAGATCACTAGAGGAAATTGATATGGCAACCAATGCAGGGCAGAAGCTCCAAGAATTACAACCTAATTCTATCGCTCCGGCAACAAAAGAGCTTGAGCAAGAGAACGAGAAAAAGGGCTTGTTTAATCGTATTTTTGAGCGAGTGCGTGAGCAAAATCCACTTAATCAAGAAAACGCTCAATCTCAACAAAATCAGCACGCCAAAGATATTTATGCAACGCAATCAGGCGAGGAGGTCGGCACAGATTATCGAGGTAACATTCAATTTAAAAATCTTGCTCTCCAAGAATCCCTAAAGAAAAACAATATCGGCGTTGCAAAACATACAGACGGCAAAATTGAGTATAAATCACTTACCGACGGCAAGCTCATTTGTACCGATGACGGCGACAAAATGAAAATTCATCAAAAAGATATGTCGCCTGAAAACGTGAAATTTTTTCTTGAAGTGTCGATTGATCGCTACGGTAACGAGCTGCAAATCAACGGCAAGAAAGAATTTAAAGATATGGTTATTGAAGCGGCGGCAGCGAATAATTTGCCTGTTATCCTCAAACCAGCCGAATTACAAGAGCGGTTAATGGCACGTCGTAAAGAGCTTGAACTGGAGCAAAAAGTTGAGGTTAATTCAATCGAGAAAGCGGCACCGGAACAAGCCAAAAATGAACCACATTCATCTATTGAGCCTGTTGCAAAATCTGCGGTGGCTGCGAATGATGAATTTAAACAACCTCAAGCAGCGGAAAATCTAAAAGATAATGAACGTGAAAAAGCCGTTGTTAAGCAAGAGATAACACGAGAACAAGCTCAAGCAGCTCAAGAATTAGCAACAGCATATAATCGTCAAGAATACTATCAAGCGAGAGTGCCAGAGTATGAAAAACTACTTGAGCAAGCAAGAATTGATGTTGAAAAACAATTAGCCGGAACGCTGGATCATAAAGATTTTGTAGAGCGGTGCGAGCAAGAGCCTATTTTGAAAACGGCATACAATGAAGTGCTTGAAATTGAGGGTTTAAAAACTGAACGCTCTCTTGAGACTTTACAAAAAGACCCTCAATTTTCACGTAATTATTATGAACAAATTGAATCGTCTATACTCAAAGATAGAGCATTCGTTCAGGCAGTTAAAAATGATGTTGAGGGATTGGCAAACAGTAAAATCAAAATTGCTGATATTGCAGGTAAACTACAAGATCCAAAATACAAAGAAACATTTAAGAAAGCTATCAATGATTTTAATCGTTCAACCACGAAATCGAAATTTGATTTTAATGCCGTAGTTCAAATTGCCGAGAAATCCTTAGTTAATCGTAGAGGTGTTAATATCGAGTTTGAGTTTAGTAAAGCCGCTTCAGCTCAAGCAGGACGAAATGTTTATACGGTTAAAATTGATGGAGTACCAGCTCAAGAAGCAATTAAGCAAAAACCTGAATTATCGAAAATGCTTGATAATGTTGCTCTACATAAGGATATGCAAGCAAAAGGTATTTCTGCTGAATCATTAAAATCAGGCGTAATTCAACCTAAACAGCTTGATAATGAGTTAAAAGTAACTAAACCTAAAAATATGACGGTTGATTTATCCGGAAAACCAGTTGAGAAAGCAAAATCCACTAAACCATCAAATCTTGAATTATAACCGCAGGAGGTATTATGAAATTTAAAGTTACACTTCGTTCATCAGTTCCTTTTACTCGATTAGGGGAATTAAGTAAGAGTATTGAAGTTGAAGCCGATAGTATTGAGGAAGCTCGACGTCGAGGGCATACCTTAATCGCTATGCAAAATGGCAAGACTTATCCTATCTTTGGTGTATCTGTTACAGCCGAAGAAATTTAATCAAAAAAAATGCCCTGGCATATCTGCTAGGGCATTTTTTTATTTCTTCTTATCTAGCTCAAATTCGACTTTCTTTTCTGCTTTATTCAGCTTCAAAATGGCTTCAAATTCCTTTCCGGCTTTAGACTTAAAGCCTTTAATTTTTGCCGTTTTGCCTTTTGTTAATAAAGCGACTAATTGCGAATCAGTCAAGGCTTTTCCGCCGACGGTTCGCCATAGCTTTAAACAGCCCTCATTTGAGCAAAATACGCCTTTTTCGTTTACCCTTACAGGGCTATTACAACAAGGGCAATTTGGGGCTGGCAAGCCGTTTAGAGCTGGTTTCGTGATTTTACAAGTAGGGTAGGCAGTACACGCAAAAAATTCACTATCTTTGAATTTTTTAAGCACTAATACACCTTGGCCGCAAGAGCAAGGTTCACCTTTAACTTCTAATTTCACATTTTTTGCAGCCTCGATTTGTTCGCCGACAAATTTTTCAATTTCATCTAAAAATTCATCGACAGATAATTCGCCTTTTTCAATCGCTAATTGTTGTTCAAACCATAAAGCAGTTGTATCAGGCACGGTAACAATTCGGGGCAAGGCTTCGATAAAATCAATGCCTTTTTGTGTTGGTATGAGCTTTTTCCCTTGATACTCAAAAAATCCCTTATCGTGCAAATTTTTGATAACGGCTGATCGGGTCGCTGGCGTACCAATACCGCCATTTTCGCCCTCTCGGCCTTTATCTTTTTCGATAAGCAGTTTTTTAATGCGAGGATCTTCGATATATCGGGCGACACGTTGCAAATCTTTTAGGAGCGTTGCTTCAGTATAGATTGGCTGCGGCTTTGTTTTCTCTTTCTTAATTTCTACGCTTTCGCACGTTCCCTTTGTATCGGCTTGAAGTGAGGCGATTAAATCAAATTTTGCATTATCCAGTTCATCTTCAACGTCATCAGGCACCAATTTAGACCAACCGTGATCGGTAATTTTGGTTGCACTTGTCTTAAATTGATAATCGCCACATTGAATAGTTATGCTGGCTAAATCAAATTGTTTTTCCGGTAAAAATTGCACGAGATATTGCTCAACAATCGCACTATATACTTTTCGCTCTTTATCGGATAAATCCGACAAAGACGATAATTTATCGGACGGAACAGGGATTATTCCAGTATGGGCAGTTACTTTTTTGTCGTTAAATGCTCTACTTTTCCGAGAACGATCAGCCGAATTAAACGGTAATTCAGGGAATAATCCTGAAAGAAAATCAAGTGTTTTTGGAGCTGCTTCAAATTGTTCTGTGCTTAAATAGCGACAGTCTGAACGGTTATAAGTGATCGCTTGATGTTTTTCACGCAAAGATTGAGTAATTGCTAAAGTCTCATCAGCCGAGAAGCCGTATTTATCGTTGATTTTGGCTTGTAAATCAAGCAAAGCAAAAGGTAAGGGGGCTTGTGTGGTTTTTGGTTCTACATTACATTGTAATATATTTACTTCCGCTCTTTCGCAATTCTTTTTTATATCTTTTGCAATTCTTTCATCAGCAATACGCTTTTCTTTGCTGTCTTCATCATTCGGATCTGCGCTGATGTTATCTGTTATCACTAATCTTGCATTTAAGGCTTTATCTTGAAAGCTAAAATTGCCTGATAAGTTGTAGTAAAAGCTCTCTTTATGGTTCTTATTTGCTAAATAGCGTCGAACAATAAGCCCTAATGTTGGTGTTTGTACTCTCCCCACCGAATAAACGCTATTTAATCCTTTTTCTCGTGCGGAAAGCGTATAGGCTCTTGATAAGTTCATTCCGAAAATATAATCGGCGTGTGAACGTGCGAGAGCCTTATAATACATTCCGTCAAATTCTGAATCAGGCTTTAAATTACTCATTGCTTTTTTAGCGGCCTCAACGTTTAAATCATTCAGTAAAAGGCGTTCAACATTGCCTTTAAAGCCTGTGTATTCAAGAATTTCACGGATTAATAACTGCCCCTCGTCATCAGGATCGCCAGCATTGACGACAGTATCGGCTTTTTTAAGTAAAGATTCGATAACTCTAAATTGTTTTTCTGTGCTGTTTTTGGGTTTGAGTTCCATCGGACGCAATTTGAGCGGTAAATCCGCTTGATTCCACGCTTTATAAGCCGGGTTAATTTCTTCAGGCATTTTTAACGCTAAAACGTGTCCTATCGCCCACGTTACGTTATAGCCTCCTTTACATTCGATATAACCGTCTTTTCGTCCTATAATGCCTATTGCTTCGGCGATAACCGCTCCTAATTGCGGTTTCTCTGCGATAACTAAACGCATAAATAAAAAATCCTCTAATTAGAAAAAAAGCCCGATTTACGGGCTTTTGAGTAGTTAAAAAGGTATTTCGCCGTCTGATAATTGTCCGGGCTGTTCCGTTTGATTTCCTTGAATCTTCTTAACATCAAGAGCTTCAAATTTGCCCTTGAGTTCTTCGAGTAAAACTAGCTTTTCAACCTTAACATAATAGCCGTAGTGTTTTACGCCGTCTTTTTCGTAGTTGTTATTTTTCAATACGCCAACGACTTCGATTTTATGCCCTTTGCGTACATAATTTGCAATGGTTTTTGCCGTTGAACCGTAAGCTCTAATGTTGTGCCAATCAACGCTTTCTTTCCATTCGTCGCTATCTTTTTGTTTATAGCTTAGAGTGGTTGCAAGCGAGAGAGAGGCTTGTAAATTACCGTCTGAAAATTCGGCGATTTCAGGGTCATTGCCAACATTGCCAAGTAGTACAACGAGATTATTTGAGTATGCCATTTTTAAGCTCCTTTTGATTTACTTCCAACAGTCTTTTTGAATCGCAACATCTTTGTATTTTATATCATAACTATCTGTGCGCTTATTCCATTTACGAGATACTTCAACTCTTTCAAAGCCACGATTCCAATCTTCTTGTGAGTACCATTTGTTAGCGTCGCAAACATATTTAGGTCTAAGAGCTTGACTATATTCTGTAAACTCGTGATCGTATAACGCCTTACAAAAATCAGGAATATAGCTTTGAGTACGGATTAAACGACGTGAGAAGCTACCGCCATTTTCACTAGAGCGACGCCCCCAATTTCGACGTGTTTCAGTTCTGCTATTGAGTGTTCCGGCATCGCACGCATATTCTTGATGTTGCACTGCTGTTGTTAAGGCAGACATTTTGGCATTCTCATTTGCGGCAGGGCATAAATCCAAAAATTTGCGACGTTTAGCGAGCTGTTTTGCTCTCCAGTTTTTACCGCTTGCGGTAATACTGAAATACTTACGCAATGGAGCTTGACACTCTTTAATACCTTTACCTTGAGCAGAAGAAAGGCATAGAATCACTTCGCACGCCGTTCTTGTATCGCCAGTTAATTCTTCAATTTTAGGCGAACCTTTTTCAGCAAACGCTGAAAAAGGTAATGTAGTCGCTAATGTACCCAATAGGGCTAATTTTTTAATATTCATAGTGTTTCCTCTATTTATCGTTAAAGAGTAAAGGGATTTTTGGAATATGTTTAAGCGAGTAGTCCTTGCGTTGTTGGAATACCGGCTCGTCAAAATAAATAATTTTGTCCGCAATGAATGGTTTTACCTTTTCCATAATGACAATTTCTTTTAAGGCGACCGACGTATTTTTGTAGTTAATTGTACCTAAATCGACAATCTCTTGCGGTAACATCAATGCACGTCGTTCTTTCTTTGGTGTTACATTACGAGTACGTTTACCTCCTGAATAGGAATAGCTTGTTTCTTTGGTTTTAACGGTTTTATAGCCTAATGTTTCGCTAATTTCTCTTGTCGTTTCATCTACGTCTTTCGGTGGATAAACAAGACGGATTGTGCAGTTTTTTCGTAAATTGTCAGCTCTCTCTTTGCCATAGAGTTTTTGGCTGCATAATTGAGCGTGGTCTTGCACGATAATCAGATAACGAACATTATAACCAGCGGTAAAGCCGATAGCGTCAGCAAGGATATTTACCGCCCCTAGAGCTGGAAATTCATCAAGTACCAAAAGCACTTGATATTTTAAGCTCGAATCGTGTTCCGGAAGTGTTCTTGTATTCATCATTATTAATTGTGAAAAGAATAGATTAATAAGGCGTGAATACGTTACTAAACCATCGGGGCTTAAACCAACGTAAATAGACATACGTTCACGACGTAGATTTTCAAAGTCAAAATCATTGTCGCTTAATGCCGCTGCACAAGTTGGGTTCGTGTACACTTTCATTTCTGAATTAAACGTCATCAGGACTGATGAACGCCCTTTATCGTGCATTTCTAAGAACTCGTTAAACGCCGCTCTTGTCGCTTCCGACAATGGGTTTTCTCCGTCCTCGTGTTCTTTTAATGCTCGTTCAATAAAGCTACTGTAACCGCCTTTATCCGTGCCTAATTTCATCATTAGCGGAATAGTTGGTTTAATCACTTTGATATTATGATTCCACTTTCTTTCGTCGAGTTGATTTTGTTCAGTATCGAGCAAATAACAGATTAAGCCTTTTGCAAGGTTGCCTGCTAATCCTTTCCAAATATCGCCCTCATTCGGTGGGAATAAAATATCAACAATTTTTTGCACGTCGCCGTCTCTATATTTCATATCACGGCGGATATAGTGCAAAGGGTTGTAGTGATGTGATTTGATCTCACCGTTTTTACGCATTTCTTCAGATTCAGCGAATCCGTCGGGCGAGAACAAAAAGACTTTTTGACCGCACTTTTCACGGAATCCGGCAGTAAATAAGAAATTCTCGAATTTAATATCTACACAGACTATGCTATCGGCATAATTGAGTAGGTTAGGGATTACGATACCAACCCCTTTACCGCTTCGTGTTGGTGCAGCTAAATATAAAAATTGCTGCCCTGCAAAGTGCAAGAATTTATCTTTATATTTACCAATCAAGATCGATGGATATTTAAGTCCCTGTCGTTGTTTGGGCGTTGGCAGTAAGCCAGCTTTAACAATATCAAGATCCGTTGCAAAAGAGGCTGAACCGTAAATTTCTTCTTTAGGTTTTAACCCAAAGAGCAAAACGCCAAAGAAAATAAGCGGTGCAATCGCAATGCCTAACCCAATCGCAGCTGCTCCAATAATTTTGATTTTATTCATCAAGGGAATAGCACTATTAGCTAACATTCCCAATAAATCAAAAATAGTAGATAGTGTTGTTTGCGATTTGATATTCAGCCATTCATACGCTAATTCTCCTGCAAACTGAAAGCCAAAATAAGCTGCAATGCAAGACACTAAAAGGGCAAATATAATTAAGCCGTAAATTTTATTTTTTGGAATAGAATTACTCATTTTCAACCTATCCATAAATTAGCTCGAGTTTCTTTTCAGGTTCAAAAAGAATTTCCGTCATATAGGTATGCTTGAAAAAGCACGTTACATCTAATGCACTTGCAATCGTTTTAGATATAAATGCTTCACTAAGCACTTTTCCCATTTCAGACTGCACGACTAGAGCCGTTAAGCGGGCCAATGTTGAGCTTACATCGTTTGCGTGTGTTGAGGTAATGCTCCCGTTATGTCCTGTATTTAATGCTTCAAAGTAGTTCCAAGTTTCATCGCCTCGTAACTCTGTAAGCAAAATGTGATCGGGTTTCATACGCATAGCTGATTTGATTAACTCTTTAGGGCTGATACCGCCTGATTTTTGGTAATCAGGATCAAAAAATAAGTGAAGATGATTTTTGTGATACGGTAACGTAACTTCGTGAACATCTTCGATTGTAATTATGCGGTGATCGTGTGGAATCAAATCAGCATAAGCTTTAGCAAATGTTGTTTTACCTGAGCCTGTTCCGCCGACCGCAATTACATTCATATTATTTGCAGCCGCAAGTTTGAAAAAATCGGCATAACACCCCTCTTTTTGACATTTACGCATTTCTTGCATATAAAGGGGAATACTCCCCTTTTTATAAGCCTCTGCTTCCTGAATACGGTCAAATCGTCCTGATTTTTGATAATCATCAACGGTAAAACGTGTTAAAGATGGTTTACGCATTGTGAAAGAAATTGTGTTATATTCAGTTGCTGGAGCCGTAATAATTTGCCCACGTTCGCCATCAGGTAAAATAACAGACGCAATCGGGTTTCTATCATCAAAAGCGGTTTTTAAACCGCTATATACTGTTAATGATTTAGCAAGCGAATTAAGGTTATGAAATGTGCATTCAGGAGCCTTTTTGACTTCCCAGCCATTGCCCCGGTCAAACCAAATTTCTTCACCTTGATTGATTGCGACTTCAGTAATACCTTCATAATCTAACACTTCTTGAATACCTAGATTTTTTAGAAGTGATCTTGTTGTGAGAGAGCTGTCAATCGCCATTTTTAACCCCTATCTCACGCTATAAATTGAACTAAAATCAACATCTCTTGCAACTAGGATATTGACTAATTGACCTTGCAACGCATATCCCGTAGGTTGGATATTTATACTATTTTCAAGTGCTATTTCAGCCATTCTGCCTGTATTTGCTTCGCTGTTATCGTAAACAACGGTGCCGCCGCTGGAACTGCGAGAGGCGATTTGTGAACCCGTTGCTAAACCATCTCGAATAAATGAAAGTAAAATTGCTCCACCGAAACGTTTACCCCATTTTTCATCGACCCAAACATTTACGCCGCTTGCTCCTAAACTGTCCGTGCCTAAACTGTCAATTCTTATACGAATACCATTCGGCGTATCAATTTCAGACCAGTTTACAAAAGCCATATTCTGCCCTGTAATGATCGCTTTCTTTTGTTCGCCAAAGGCTTTTGAACCACGTTCAATAAGTACAGTTGAACCATCTGCCGAATAAATATTTTTGGTTACTTGGCAAATAACGATACTTGGCTGATCGGTTACGATTCGAGTTTGTAATACACAAGGAATTTGTGTGCCGTGAATCATTAGCAAGTTTCGGCTAGCAATTTTTTTTGCCGAACCATTAGCATAAACACCTCCTGCTAACATATCATCAATTTCACCGCCGTTACTTTTTTCTTTAGAGCCGTCGTTATCAACAGTTATGAGAGTATCACCTTGCATTCGTCGTTGGTGTGGCGTTAAAGGTTGTTCTCTAGGTTCCTCTGTATCTTGATATGATTCGGTTTGATTTGCTGAAATAGCTTGCTCTACTTGTTGTTGTTCCTTAAGTTGAGCAAGGCGATCAGCTTCTTCTTGTTCTTTCCGGCGACGTTCCTCTTCTTCAGCTCTTAATCGAGCAGCTTCTTTTTCAGCTTCTTGGCGTTGAATTTCAGCCATAGCGTCCGCAATCGAAGGCATATTGTTTGTTTGAGTTTTAATTGCTTCATCTTTTTTCAATTCGACTTGTTGTTTATCTTGTTCATCAAGATTTAAAACTGTCATAAATAGCCCTCCAACTAAGAGAGCAACAATCGAAAACACAAAAGCTGTTTTAATGAATTTGCTGTTTTTACGCTCAACACCTGTTCCAATAGTGTTACGGCTAGCTGAATCATCAATGCTTGGAATGCTGCCGTTTTCTTGGTTATTCGTTGTCATCAATGATCTCCCTTTGTTTTCCGTTTGTTGTTCCTGTAAAGCGTGATGAATTGCGATATGTCAATCGGTCTGTTTTTATACCAGCGACTAAATCCCCTAATCTCAAACGGTATTCAGGATTAACTTCGTGAATCACAATAAAGCCATTTTCAATATGACTATTAACTAATCCTTCGCTACCATCAGGTAGTTTTTTAAAGACAACAGGTAAATCTTTTCCTGTATGTGTATTGATACAAGTAAAAGTACCGTTATCCCACATTTCTATTGGGAAAAGTTCCTTATCACCGTTCGCAAAATAACGATAATTTAACTGTCCGCCCGAACAAGGGCGACTCCAAACATTTGTATCTTTAGCTGGTTTAGGATAGTTGAAACGCACTGTCCACGTCGCTGCATTTCGATTTTTTACACTTACTAAATTAAATTGGTAAGTGCGTTTATTGGTTACAAGTGCAAGGTTCGTATCAGGCTCTTCTGCCATTGGTCTGATCCAAATATGATTGCCTCTTGCGTTGATTTTCCACGCTTTCGGATCGCCTAAACCAATACCGCCGTCTTGCTCTGAAATAAACTCATTCGGCGAAAGCTGAATAATAGTTGCAACACCAATCGCAACGTTTACCCTTGTTACGTTGTCAGGATTATAAGTTACGTCCTTAATGCGGTTGTCGTAACTCGTTCTTTTTGGCAAGGCTTCAGCGAATGCTCCTTGAGAAAATAGGCACAAAAATAGCCCACTTAATAAAAACTTTTTCATTTTTTAGTTGTCCTATTTATCTGTATTGGTTGCTGACGTAGTGGCTACACTTTCAGGATCTATACGGTAACTTGTAACTTGAAAGCCTAGCGGATTGATACGACGTTGTTCTTCAAATTCAATGTTATGTTGATAATCATAAGCGACCGTCGCCAACCAATACGTCTTAGGAATGCTACTCTCTGGATTGCCTTTTGAATCTAAAACTTGTTTAGATAAGCGAATGTGAGCAACGTCATTGACAAAGGTAACGGAAAGAACTTGAACCTTTATTTT
>ERZ1034913.1249-NODE-1249-length-16039-cov-22.491867_pt1 | contig 16039 bp, 16 predicted proteins | sample MGYA00520697_ERZ1034913 | MGnify/ENA primary metagenome ERZ1034913 (study PRJEB33766, sample SAMN09781786) | gut metagenome | biome: gut microbiome | host: Homo sapiens | place: Madagascar | study: EMG produced TPA metagenomics assembly of the PRJNA485056 data...
CATGGAAAGTGTTTTGATGAATACTTCTTTCATAAGAAATCAGCCAATCCTTTCTGAAAGAAACTTGTGTCGGGTTTGTTGCGGGGCGGATATGTTCAGCATCTGCGCGCCGATGCTTGAGTCTTAGATGTGGATGGCGGTTCTTTGGAACAACTTCATTATACCAAAAAGTTTTCACATTCGCCACGTTTCGGCAGTATTTCAAGAGTTCCATGCAGCAAAAGACGAGTTTTGCCCAAAAATTGTGAATACGCTTCAAATCAGCTACGTCAGCAGACCCAAGCCGAATCTCATGCCGCGGTAAGCAAAATTCACATCGTACCGTACCTACGCGGCCAGTCACCGCCGGCTGCTTTTCAAATTCATCGGTCATGTGACGGTAACAGCCACGCGCACGACCTCGTCAGGTACGCTGCGGAACGCGATGGCGTGCGCGGTGCAGGCAGCAGATAGGTTTTGCGCAGATTGTTCAGTTCCAGTTGCATGGCAGAGGTACGCTTTCTTTGTTCCAAAAGGTTGAGATAAGAATGATCGAACCATCCAGTGCGTGTTATGGTTTCCTGCTATATACATAATCATCGAGGAGTATGTAGTTCGGAATATTGTTCCAATAATCGCTTTTTGCAATCAGGCGAAGGTTTGGCAAAAGCATTGTAGTGGTAATTTCGCGTCCATCCGGAGCGTAGTCTGGCACCTCATATTCCATCAGGCCATACCTAACAAGAAAATATTCCGATCCTTCTGCTAAAATCAAAACACTTTTCTCATCATCCGATGTCAGAGTCAGCTTTTGGAGTGACTTGCTGATTGGATCAAATGCACACGAAACGGCTTGACCGTCTGAATCCTGCACGGCAGTGACCAACAAATGCCCATCGAAAGAATCTGCACTTAATGAAAGCCGGTCGTAAGATACTTCATCGTCGAAACGAATCGGGCCGGCGAATAGACATTCCGGCGTATCGCTTTCCAAATCCCAGCAATAAAGGCCGTTTGTTTCCTTGTCCCAGTAGTACATATTCCCGTTCATAAACATCTCGCTTCGCTCATCCTGCTTCCAGCGGCAAAGCTCCTGCTGTTGGCCATCAGATGAAAGCAGCGTAAGCTGATGTACCTGCTCTTGGACAGCGCGTACGATATCATCCGCGGAAAGGTCATCGCTTAACTTGGCCGGATTCAAAATGCTTTTTAGGATAATTTTATCCTGATGCGCTCCGACGATGAAATGTCGTGATTCCGAATCGAGTTGGCATATTTCCCGTCGTGTACCATCGGCAATCTTCAACTGAATCAATGTGCTTGGGGTAGTTGTGCCGTCATCTTGAAGCAGACAAGAAAGATAGTAAAGATTTTCGCCGTCACAAGCAACACAGCCGCTTACGATGGATTCATTCGCAGTCAATTTCGTCAAGATTTGTCGGTCTGCACCATCGAGGTCACATCGTGCAATATACCCTTGTCGCTCAGAAGTTTCGTCTGCCGCAAAGGATGGCGTGTTTAGTTTGAAAATGAAAAGATAATCATCACTTAGGGCAAGATAACAACCGCCAATTGTACTTTCCAGATAACTGGTATCGGACTCATTGTTGTGATCACTGTTAATCTGGTTAGAAAGATAAATATGGCTTTTTGTTGCATAGTCGGTATATAGTAGGTTTCCGCCGCCGGCAGGTCGATCAAAGACCTCGTAGCAGCCCTTTTCATTTCCCAATATGCTAGAAGCGATAATACCATTGGCGGATGAAATGATTTTCATCTGCGCGGCATCAGAACTTTCGTCAGATGGCTGCGTCAAATTCATAGAATCCGCCTGCGATATGTTTTCTGTAACAGCTTTTTGCCCTTTGACGTTTGCATTGGAAAGAGAAGCTGCACATCCGGAAAACAGCAGACAAATACAAAGGGTAAAAGCCATTCGACAAAACGATGAATTATGCATGATTCTCCCCTATCGCAATTGTATCTGGATGGCTGCCAGAGCATCACCAGTCTTTTAATTTGCTGCCATTAAATCAGGATAGCTGTAGGAAACCAAAAGGGTCGAAGAATCCGACTGTAGAGTTTTTAAACGAGAGTCACCATCTTGTATGCTTGCGTATCAGCCGATTTTTTCAAAATCGCGGTAGTTGGCATTTCCTGACCAATAGTCCGCTTTGGAAATCAGCGCATAGCGCCTCTCGCCGGTCGAGACGTATTTAGACGCACCATCGTCTGCCTGCACAGCGGCAGTATCTTGCACTCCGGCTTCCACGAGATAGGTGTCGGCATCTTTCGCTGCAACGACAGCGCAAGCGGTATCTTTATCATAGAGCGAGTAGGTCAATGTCCATGGGGAAGGTTCCTTGTCGCTTTCCAATACATAAAATCCGTCCGCATATTGTGAGTCTGCACCAGCATTTGAGCATTGCTCAAATAGTAGTTTGCCATCGTCGGCATAGTAAAGGTTCACATAGCTGACTGCCTGATCGGGCACCGTGTACCCCGCCAATTCGGTGTCTTGCCCAGTGGAAAGGTCAAGGAGATGAAAATGATCGCCCTTTTGATAAACCAGCGTTTGACCGTAAACGGCGGCAGGTTGCAACACGCTGGAAGATTCTGTATAGAGAACGGCTTGCTCCCCAGTGACCGGGTCATAGGTGAACCATTCCGAGTTGTCGCCGGACGTGCTTTTCAAAAGCAGTTTATCACCTACAACGCCTTTGATCCATGTGCTGTCCATGGAAAACATCTTTTCGCAGGTTCCGGCAGTTGGGTCGATGCGTACCAGAAAGCTTTCCATTGAGTTGTCGGAGGTTTCCCACATACAGGCATAAATAAAATCCCCGTCTGTGACCATTGGGCGCAGAAACTCTTGGTTGGCTGCAAAGGTGATCGTTTCGGTTCGGTCGGAACCGTCTAACCCCATCGTTTCGATGCGCGGCAGGGTTGCGTTTTCTTCGGCATGAACATTGCCCGGATAAAACAGCACCAGATTTTGACCGACAATTTCCGGCACGATGCCGCCCGCCGAATAGGGAAGATACCCGTTACAGGCGGCTGTATTGTGCGCACAGTTCGGTTGGGAGCATAGTAAAATCTGCTGCATGGTGTCGTAATCGCAATACATCAGCGAGGTGGAATCGTCACTTCGGGCTGCTGCGCTCACAAAATAAAAGCCCTTTGCGCCTGCGGCACCGTAAGACCAGCCATCATTACTTTGCAAAAGTGTCAGCGGTTTGGAGACAATGTCCGATGCAGCTTGCGATTCTGCTCCGCTTTGCTCGGAGGTTACAGTGACGTTCTTGGCACTGCCATGCGATGAACAGGAAACCAAGACCATCATTCCAAAGAGCGCTGCCACATATAAAAATTTGTTTTTATTCATAACAACTTCCCTCAAAGTACCTGATCATCCGACGTTGTACGGGGATAAACGGTAACATCACGCGATGCATACACACCGCCAGTGCCATACAGGTTCAGATACACATAGTCACCAGCAATGGTGTTGTTCTTGATATGATAGGTATGAGTCGTGCCGTTGTCAAAATCGGCAAACGCCGGTACGGCCATCATCATGGCCATAACACAGGCAATTGCGAGGGTGAGAAAACGCTTGCTGAGTTTCTTCATGATGTATTCCTCCATTCTGAAAGAAACTTGTATCGGGTTTGTTTCGGGGCGGATATGTTCAGCATCTGCGCACCGATGCTTGAGCCTTAGATGTGGATGGTGGTTCTTTGGAACAACTTCATTATACCACAAAGTTTTCACATTCGCCACGTTTCGGCAGTATTTCAAGAGTTCCATGTAGCAAAAGACGAGTTTTGCCCAAAAAAGCAGGGCCGCACGCAACCGCGTACAGCCCTGCTTAAAAATTTTGGTATTTGCTTTTTACAGCCCCATTGCCTTTATAACTTGCAAAAGCAATCGTGTCCGTGCAAGCCCGTCCTTGTCGTTGCCGTCGTTGTACAGTGTCAACCCCTGCAATAAGTCCGCAACAGCGCGCTTTTGCTCCGCCGCCAAGTGTTTTGTCGAAAGCACTTCCGCGTTCTCGCCATAAATCAGCTCGTCGATGGACACGCCGAACAGCTCCGACATGGCAATGATGGTATCGACCGACGGCGTTTTGCTGTCTGTCTCATAGCTGCTGATCGTCGAAGTCTTTTTATCCAGCTTGCGCACCAGATCGCTCTGCGACCAGCCGCGCTTTTTGCGCAACTCGTAAATATTTCTGCCGATATACCGATGTGCCATTGTTCACTACCGCCCACTTTAGCCTTGTATGTTTACTTTACCACTTGACTATGCGCTGATAGTGTATTATTCTCGTATAAAATATGCTTACAGCGCAATTTTGCGGTTTGGCAGCAAAATCGCTTGACATTTTGGGGGCACGGTATTATGTTTGAAAAAAATCAGGGCATTCTACTCCATCCGAAAGGGGAAACAACCATGCCGACAGGGATCAAGGCGCTGGTTTGCGATGACGACGCAGCCTTTTGCCAAAAAATAGCCGATCTGGTGCGCAGAAATCAGCCGGAAGACGGTAGCAACGTTGCTGTAACGATCTGCTGCGACCCCACTGCATTGACGGACAAAGCCTTGGGGCAGTTCGATATTGCGTTCTTGGATATCGACATGGGCGCATACAGCGGGCTGGAACTGGCGCGCCATATCCGCAGCCTGAACCTTGATACGATCCTGATCTTCGTCACCAACTATGTGCAGTATTCGCTGGAGGGGTACGAGGTGCAGGCGTTTCGCTATCTGCTGAAAAGCGAGCTGGAAGAAAAGCTGCCCGGCTATTACCAAAAGGCGTTGGAAGAATTGCAGCATTCCGCCGATGAAATGACATTTAACGCAAACGGCGAACAATTACGCATCAAATATCAGGATATCCTGTACATGGAAAGCCGTCAGCGCGTGATGCGGCTGTTCACGCTGACGGATACGCGGTCGCGCGGTTACTTTTACGCCAGCATGGAAGATACCGAAAAACAGTTGGCCCCGGCCGACTTCTTGCGGGTACAGCGCAGTTATCTCGTCAATATGGCGCATATCCAAAAGCTGAATTATGACAAGGTGATTCTGACGGACGGAACGGAACTGCCGGTCAGCCAGAAAATGTATGCGAGCATCAAGGCCAAATATCTGCGTTGGAGGAACCGGCAATGATTGAACATCTTGCAGCAATGCTTGTCTCTGCCACTGCGTTTTTTGGCGCGATTCTTCTGTACGGTGCATTTTCGCCGCGCCGATTGGGTGGCTGGAAGTTTTGGATTTGCTTTGCCGCGTACTGCGTTCTGATGGAGGGGGCTGGGCCGCTGGCAAATGGGCTTTATTCCGTTTGCGGGGTCATAGGCAATAATGTGGGGCAACAGATTCTTTATAATACAACGATTTATTGTCTTCTTTACGTTGTTTTATATAAAGAAAGGCCGATGGTGTATCTTTCCATTACGGTTGTTTTCTATTCGTGGATTTGCTGTATTGAAAACCTTGTCGTCGGCTCAATGCTCATGCTTCAAGCCGATACGGTTCGATCGGCGCTTGAAAATCCGACGAGAAGCTGGCTGTTTTGGATTGATCAGTTGTTGGCGCTCTGCGGATGCGCCGCGATCCGTAAAGCACATCCCTTTCAGCCTCAGACCAACGGTTCACAAAACAGATTCGCAATTCCGGCCATCATATCGTTGGTGTCGTTGGTAATGGCTGGTCGATTGCAAAACGGATATTATCAGGACGAAATCAACGGTGCATTCTTATTTTATTTTTCGGCGGTTTTGCTGTTTGCCGACGTGATGCCGTTTGCGCTGATTGTCTGGGACGAGAAAAACGAGCGGCTCAAAGGAGAAAATTTAACGCTCACCGCACGCTCACGCACGCAGACGGAAAGTATTGAAGCGCTGAGCGCTTCTTACACAGCCCAAAGAAAGCTGACGCATGATTTTAATGCACATCTGGCAACGCTTTCCTCGTATCTGGACAACGGGCAGATCAAAGACGCGCAGGATTATATAACGACGCTGCAGGAACGCCAGACTGATCGAATTCTGATCGCCAATACGCACAATTCTACAATCGACGCGCTGCTGAATCAAAAAGCGCAGGTGGCCAAAAAGAACAACATTGATATTCGTTTTAAGGTCAATGACCTTTCGGGAATACAGGTCGCTCCGATTGATCTGGTGATCATCATCGGCAACCTGTTGGATAATGCCATTGAGGCGTGCGTCAAACTGCCCGCAGGTGAGCGGGAAATCTATGCTCAGCTTTTGTTGGAGGATACACTGTTTCTGTCTTTCCGTAACACATCCCCACCGGTGGAAATCGTAAACAGCTACATTGCCACGACCAAAAAGCCGCCCGACCTGCATGGGTTCGGGCTGCAAAACGTAAAAACCGCATTGAAAAAGTACGACTCGTTTTACGATATGGCCTATGAGGACGGTTATTTTGCCTTTACGATAGAAATGGAAAACGACTTGCCTTCCGCTACCAAAAACTCGTTTTTTGCTACATGATAGTTGAAATTTGGCAAATTTTAACGTATTTCTATGTTATAGTCGAAAGGAAATGATCCCATGCAAAAACTGGCCGCCAACCTGACAGAAAAAATGCTGCGCCGAAAGCTGATCTCGCCGGAGCAGGCAGAGTGGTGCGCTTATCTTGTGGAGTGCAAGCTCGAACAGATGCTTTGCTTTTCCGTACTGATTGCACTCGGCTGCCTGATCGCACCGCTTTGGGAAGTACTACTGCTGAACTGGGGCGTCGTGTTTTTGCGCCGCAAGGCGAACGGGCTGCACTTGCATACGTTCGCGGGTTGTATGCTTTCCTCGCTGTGCTGTGAACTGACCGCCCTTTGGGCGTGCGAAAAAGTAACACCTGCGGTTGCCGTGCTGCTTTTATTCATTTCGTTGCTTACACTTCGCCTTGCCGCGCCGGTCAACGATGTCAACATTCATTTTGACAGCGATGAAATGCAGGCATTGCGCCTCGGTATGCAAAAACGATTGGCTGCGTACGCAGTTATCTCAGGTGCCGCTTTCTTTATTCAGTCGCAGGCTTGCATTATTCTCTCTGCGTCCGCTTGTATCGTTGCCCTGTGTGTGCTTCTTGCACGGATGGGGGTTGGAATAACCGTAATTCAATGAGGAGGAACATCATGAAAAAGCTTGATACCCTTTGCGACACCACCGCCAAAAAGATTGTACAGCACACGCTGCGAAGCGCCATGCAGGACGATCCCCGCTGTCCTATTTCATGGTTTTACCAGCCCCACCGCCCGGAGAAAAAGCCTGCGGCGGACAAGCCCCAGACCCCCAATAAGTAACCCCTGCCCCGCAGCAGCGGCCGAGCTGCCCAGCTAAACGCATAAGCCAACGGGAGCATAGCAACACAGCTACGCCCAACGGCCGACGCTCTCAAACCGAGCGTCGGTCGCTTTTTTTGACCTGTCTCTCCTCATCTCGAAATAATCTGTCGAACCCATTCAGAATTTTCTCACCACAAGACTGCGACATGGTAGCCGTGCGGCGTTATGGCTGTACCAAAAATAAAGAACAGAGAAAGGATCAGGAATCATTATGGAGCAAACAATCAACGAGTTTTTGTCCTATTTGCGCGACCACGTATGGCTCATTGCCTTGGCAGCAATTTTTCTTCTCGGAGTATCTTTTTTGTGTTCGCGTTTGTGCACGCACAAAAGAAAAATTTGGGAACCGTTTATCGCATCTTGTATCGCCGTTCTCGGTGTTGTTGCAACGGTACTTGCGTTTGTGCCAAAAGTGGATGTGGAGCAAAGCTCTGAAATTTTGAGCAACTCCGATGAGAGTGAAAGCCAAAGTGGAGATAGTGATTCGATTTCTTCCGCCGCGCAAACAGACTTTGAGAACACTGATTTGTCCGAAAGCGAAGAAAGCGGAATCCTTCAGTTGATTATTGATAACTATGAAATCTTTGAAGACGGTTATTATTATGAATACCCCGATCCGAAAGACAGTAATACAATATGCTTTATTGATTTTGATGAGGGAATTCATGGTCAATTCCACTATACCAGAGCGTTGACGAATTCCGAAAAGGCCAATTGGGCACATGGCGGGAATCTGTTTGACGCGAACGGAAACGAGATTGCTGAAGAAGGCAATTATCCGTCTTTTTGGGCAACCGAGGATGGTTGTTTTGCAATGGAATTCCCCCAAAATCTACCGTCTGGGAACTATGTGTATCGGATGCACCAAATCATTGATGGAAAGGAACTGATGGCAGAGATCGAATTTAGCATCTAATCAATTTCAACACCAAGGGGAACTTTCATAAAGTTGCCACTTGGCGATTTTTATAATTTATCAATAAAAGCAAATAATCCGACAAGAATAGCATCCTGACAATCAATATAGTATAAAGCACAATTGCCGTAGGGGCGTGAAAGTTTTTTCACGCCCCTATTTTTTTGTTGCCAAGGAGGTTCCTATGCCGATTGCGCTCTGCTGCCGTTCTCCGCCGAGAGGGAACCGATTGCTTGCCGACGGTCGATTGATCTATCGATTTCCATTCACGATGGGAGGACTATCATGCAGAAAAAAGAAAATCCCGATTTGTCCGATTTGATTGAAATTGATTTACAGCATTATTATCCGACGATTCATCATTCACCGACGCCGGTGCTTGTGACGCACAAGGTTGCTCAAGCCTTAGACGGCTTTGAGGATAATGAACAGGCGGCGTATTTGCGTATCTATCGCGCCAAGGCGTTTTACTCCTTGGATCGCGGCGACGGTATCGAATGCGCCGCCGTTTTTCGTGTGCAGACACCGCAGGAGATCTACGAGCATAAGCTGACGCTCCAACAGTTGAATGCGGCGCTGGCAGCACTGCCGCTCAAACAGGCTCAGCGCATCTATGCCCATTACATTTTGGAAAAGAGTTGTGCGGAGATTGCCAAGGCGGAGAGTGTGTCTGCGCACACGGTTCGGGAGTCTATTTATAAAGGTCTGCGGACGATGAAACTGCAGTTTGTAAACAATCTGTGAATTTTTGCAAAAAGACCCTCCGTTTTTGCCGATTTTTGAAAGGGTATATGAGAGGCAATGATTTTCCCCCGAAACCCTCTCCTGTACTTTGACAAACAGGCGCTTGCGCCTTATATCCGAATCACCGGCTACATACAACTGACCTTGCCGCAACCCAAGGAGCGTTTCGGCAGGTGCGTCCCGGTTCTGACGCGAGGATACCGCCGTAACGGCGGTGGAGCGCCCCCAGAGGCGGGAGAGGTGGCGTGGAACACATACCTCAAGCGAAGGGTCAGCAATCATGATACACACCGTGGCGATGCTCTCAAGGCGTCGGCGGTACTGCCAACAATGTGGTACAGGAAGCGGGAGCTGTTTCCAGCAGCCGGGCCGGTGGTTTGCCCTCGTATGTCCGGGAAGTAGTGTCGAATAGGACGTACAATTTGATTTCAGATTATGGCGGTCACTTGTTTTCCACAAGTGGCCGCTATGCTTGTGGAATCAAATATGATACACATGAAGGAGGAAAATCTATGGAAATGAATTCTGTTATGGCTACGGAAATTGTAGCTACAGAAGTGGAGCACATTGTGCTGCCGCAAATCGTCAGCATCAAGCAGGCCAGCCGAATGTTGGGGCTGCCGCCGTATTACCTGCGGCGGCTTTGCAAAGAGGTTCCCGGCGTGGCATTTCAGTCCGGCATCAAGTGGTACATCAACTTGGGGAAACTAGTTGATTACTACAACAATGCGGGCAGAAATGCCGCTGGGTAAGAGCATAAAAGGGACGCAATGTCAAGGGTGTCGTGCGTTCCGGCGACAGCCTACAGCTTTTATAAAGGTTGCTGTATAGTTTGGCTTGTAAGAACAAGCCAAGGAGGAATTGAAAATGGCATCTATCGAACTGCGCACACCCAAGAACAAACCCGCTTACTACAAAATCACCGCAAACATCACTCTCAATGGCCGTACCATACGCAAATTTTCCCGCTTTGAGTTTGACCCCAAGACGCTGAAAACCGCAAAGCAGCGCGCAGCGGCAGCCACGGCAGCAGCATTTGAATTTGAAGCAAAAGCACAGGAAGAAGCCGAGCGCAGCCTCAGCGGTGCAAGCAAGCCGTTCCGTGAAGTAGCAGACGAGTATATTGCTTCCACCAAAGCAAAACTGGAGCCATCGGCACTGCTGCGCGGTAACTATGATTTTGATAAGAACAAGGCAAACACATCGCGCAACAAAATCGGGTATCTGAAAAAAATGGTTGATGTGGCCCCGTGGTTTGTAGAAAAGTCCATCTCTGAAATCACTAAAGAAGATTGCGAAAAAGTTATTGAGGCAGTCAAAGAAAACGGCTGTGTCCGCAGCGAGTATGCCGTTATTCTGCCGGAATATGCGGCTATGAAAAGTACATCTTATGCCGCCATGGTAGAAGGCTATGATCTTTCCGCATACACAGCTATGAAGTGCTTCGGCGGAGCGGCGGTTACGATGAAAACAGCGGAGGAGGTTTCAAAAATTCTCGGCGTTTCCGTTCGTGATGCGTTCTGCATTGAACGCAAAGAAAAGCCTCTGGCCCCAAAGACAATTCGGGAATATGTGCTGTTCGCCAACCAAGTGCTGCACTTTGCAAACGAGCGGTATCATTCTGTACAGGCTGAGTTCAAGAAGCCGGAAAAAGGAACCCGCCCTCGGTTTGTAGACTGCATCCATGAGGACGAGGTCAAAAAACTGATGGCAGAAATCAGCAAATACCCGATTCAAGAGCAGGCCATTGTGCTTTCGCTTCTGAATACGGGTGTGCGGCGCGCAGAGCTGGCAGGGCTGACATGGAGCGACTTCAATTTCAGAGACTGCACCGTTCACGTCAACAAGAGCCTTTTGGTTTTCAAAGACTTTGGGTATCAGCACACAACCACCAAGGAAAGCAATGACCGCTATATAGATGTAGCCCCCGAATATATGACCTTTATGCAGCGGTACAAAGAATGGTGGGATACCAAAAAGAAGCTGATGGGAGCCAGTTGGCAGCGGGATATGGTGACGAACAAAGAGGATAAGCGTGAATCGCTGATGAAACTGGTCGGGCAGGAATTTGTCATCATTGATGACTTCGGCTGGCCGCGCAACCCGGACGGCTATAACAAGCTGGTAAAGCGTGTGGCGCAGAAAGCGGGAATCAGCGACATTCACCCGCACATGTTCCGACATACCTTTGTCAGCCTACTCATGTCGAATCCTGACATCGGTGTTGCAACGGTTGCCGCTGAAGCAGGTCACGCCCAGCCGAGCACGACTTTAATGATCTACACCCAGCAATACAAAAAACGCCGGGAGTCGATACGCAATCAGTTGAGCCGTGAATTGTACGAAAAATAAAGAATCGCAGCCGTGTTATCTTAAAAAAATAACATAGCTGCGTTCTTTTTATGGGCCGTGAGGGATTCGAACCCCCACTGAACCGGTTATGAGCCGGTGGCTTTAACCGTTAAGCTAACGGCCCTTATTATGATGAAGAAGTGCTGTTGATGGCTAAATCGCCAACTTATCGCCAAAACGAAAATCTTGGCGATGAAGTTCAGCAAAAATCGTGGCACTTCATCATATTTGAAAGTAGAAATAATTGGGTCAGGCGGTTATAATCCGTTATGAGCTGCCGGCTCTGCCTGGCTGAGCCACCGGTCTGCACAGATGTGACTAATATTATACCAGAAAAAGTCCGGCTTGCCAAGGGCGTGCAGACAAAAAATAGAAAAAAAGAAAAATTACGCATCCCTTAAATCACCACGGCAGCGCCAGGCGGCGAAGAGGATGAACACAAAGCAGATGACCCATGTCGTCGGTTCGCAGAAGCAGACGGCGCGGTAGCCCCAGACCGGCACGAGCCAGACAGCGAAAATCACTTTGCCGATCAGCTCCAGGGCGCTGGCCAGCAGCGGCTCAATGGTGTGCTGGATGCCTTGCAGCATATTCCGTAAAATGACCAGCACGGCCATGGGCGGGATGATGGGCACGCTGATTTTCAAGTACAGCAGGGCATTGGCAATAATGATTTCGTCGTTGCTGCCGGTCACGCCGCGGATGGCCGCCTCGCCGCAGAGGAAGGTAAACGCCATGATGAACACCCACCACACAAAATAGATGACCAGCGCGGCCTTTACGCTCTGCCAGATGCGGCTGCGCTTGCCCGCACCGAGGTTCTGGCTGCTGAAAGTCGCTACGGCGATGCCAAGCGCACCGCCGGGGATAAAGTACAGCTCGGCCAGGCGGCGGGCGGCGGTCTGGGCCGCAATGTAGGCGCTGCCCAGCGCGTTGATGCTGCTCTGCAGGGCCACGCTGCCCAGGTTGTAGATGGCGCTCATCAGGCCCATACTCAGGCCCGCCCAGAACATATGGGTCACGGCATGGCGGGTCGTCTCTTTCAGCTGGGCCGGGCGGAACCGCAGTTCCGGGTAGCTGCGCAGGATGTACCACACGCCCAGCAGGGCGCTGATACCCTGTGCCAGCACGGTGGCGATGGCTGCGCCGCGCACGCCAAGGCCCAGCGGGCCCATAAAAGCCGCGTCCAGCCCGATATTCAGCACGGTGCTGAAGAGTAAAAACAGCAGAGGCGTGATGCTGTTGCCCACGGCGCGCAGCAGCGCGGCCTCCATATTGTAGAGCATCGTCAGCGGGATGCCCAGCAAAATTGCGGTCAGGTAGGCGGCGGCACCGTCCCACGTTTCGGCGGGGACCTGCAGCAGAGTCAACAGCGCACCGCGGCCCAGCAGGGAAGTGGCGGTCAGCACCAGCGAGGTGCCCACCGAAAGCGTGACCATCCAGCCCACGGCGCGGCGCATGCCATTTTCATCCCCGGCGCCGAAATACCTGCTGACCGTCAGTGCCAGGCCGTTATTCATGCCGAAGGCAAAGTTCATGATAAGACCGTACAGTGCGGCGGTCGCGCCGATCTGCGCCAGTGCCGCCGCGCCCAGCAGGTGCCCGGCAAGGGCAGTGTCAGTCAAATTGTAGAACTGCTGCAGAAGGTTCGAGCAAAACAGCGGCATCGAAAATTGCAGCACCAGGCGGAATGGGTCGCCCTGGGTCATATCCAGCACGCGGCTTTTGTGTGCGGTGGTCATGGGGGTGTACATCTCCTTCATGGGACTTACAGGGGTCGATGTCTGGCACCGCCCCTACGGAAGAACAACTATTCTTTCACAATATTTTTTACCCAGACGCCCTTCTTCACCAGCACAAAGCCGATGGTGCATTTGATGATGTCCATGCCGTTCACAAACAGGTAAATTGTGACGATGTTCAGCCCGCTGAAGCGGGACAGGCAGTAGGCCATCGGTACGGACACAGCCCAGGTAAAGCAGCTGTCAAACAAAAATGTGATGAACGTTTTGCCGCCGGAGCGCAGCGTGAAATACTCACAGTTGGCAAAGCCGTACAGCGGCATACACAGCGCCGCCATGCGGATCAGCTCGGTCGCAAGCAGGCGGATGGGCTCCTCGGTGTTGTAGATGCGGGGGATAAAGGGCGCACAAACGGCCAGCGCAGCGCCCATAATAACGCAGCTGGCAAGGCTCAGGGTAATCATCCGCCAGGCGGTGCGGCGGGCACCGGTCAGGCGGTCCGCGCCAAGCTCCTGGCCGACGACGATGGCCGTGGCGTTGCCCAGCGAGAGGAACACCTCATTAAAAATCTGTGCAATCGTGTTGCAGATGTTCAGCGCGGCCACGGCCTGGATGCCCCGCACGGAATAGCATTGCAGCAGCACGGCCTGACCTGCGCCCCACATCAGCTCATTGGCAAGCAGCGGCATCGAGCGGATAAAGATGCTTTTGACCAGCACGCCGGGAATGGCAAGGCTGTGGTACACCCCGCGCATAAAGGGGTAGCGGTCGGCGCTGCGGTGGGCGCCGGTCGCGACGATGGCCAGCTCCACAAAGCGGGAAAGCACGGTGGCGATGGCCGCACCGGCTACGCCCAGCCGGGGGAATGGGCCAAGGCCGAAAATCAGCAGGGCGTTAAAGATAAAGTTCACGACCATCGCCAGCATACTGGCTTTCATGGGCAGCACGGTCTGGCCGCTCTCGCGCAGGGTGCCGGCGTAGCACTGGGTCAGGCCGAAGGGCACCAGTCCCACAAGCATGATGCGCAGATACCCCCACGCATAGTCCAGCGTGGCGTTGGCATCGGCGGGGGAGGTATCGGCTGAAATATACGCTCCAATCAGCGCTGGCCCGGCAGCCAGAAACAGCATAATGGCTGCCGCTGTGATGGCGGTGGACACCAGCAGTTTAAAGCGGAAAGTGTGGCGCACGCCGTCCATATCGCCGCGGCCGTAAAACTGAGCGCCGAAGATGCCAGCGCCCGAGGTACTGCCCCAGATGGCGAGGTTATACACAAACAGCAGCTGGCCTACCACGGCAACGCCGCTCATGGGCAGGGTGCCCACCTGGCCCACCATGACGTTGTCCAGCAGGGAGACAACGTTCGTCAGGGTGTTCTGCACGATGATGGGCAGCACCACCAGCAGCACATGGCGGTAAAAGGCCCGGTCGCCCAGCAGACATTCCCGCAGGGGCAGTTTTTCGGTTTTATCCATAAAAGCTCCTTTTTACATTGCACAAAAAAGGCTTCCCTATGGGGGGAGGCTTTAAGGGAGCTACTTCCCCACAACATCCCAATGTTTATCGTTGTGGTTCAGCACTTCGCAGCCGTCCTCGGTCACAAGGACGAGATCCTCGACGCGGACGCCGAACTCACCGGGCAGGTAGATACCCGGCTCGATCGAGAAAATCATGCCGGGCTTGGCAACGGCGGTGTTGGCACTGCTCACGTCGCCCTTCTCGTGGTCGGTCTGGCCGATGAAATGGCCCAGACGGTGGTTGAAGTATTCGCCATAACCCGCTTCGGCGATCAAATCGCGGGCGGCAGCATCTAGGTCGCACAGGCGCACGCCGGGCTTGATAAGTGCCTCGGCAGCTTCGTTGGCGCGGCGCACCAGGTCGTGTACGGAGGCCTGCTTCTCTGTGGGCTGGCCGCAGAACCAGGTGCGGGTCATGTCGCTGCAATAGCGGTCCTTCACGCAGCCCATGTCAAACAGCACGCAGTCGCCCTCCTTCAGCACCGTGCCATCCGGCTCGTGGTGGGGGTCAGCGGCGTTCGCACCGAAGGAAACGATGGTGGTAAAGCTCGGGCCTTCGCAGCCGTGGGCGCGGAACTGGGCGTCAATGAACTCGGCCACCTCACGCTCAGTCATGCCGATCTTGACGTAGTGCTTCGCAGCCTCGTTGACTTCATCGTTGATGCGGGAGGCCTCACGCATGAGGCACTGTTCCTCGGCGTCCTTGCAGGCGCGGCAGTCGTCGACGCAATCGCTGGACAGCACGACCTGCATGCCGGGGTGGGCCTCCATCAGCGGGATCAGGAACTTGGCGGGCCACTCTTTGTCGATACCCAGCGGCTTCGCGGCGTCGACCACGGCGGCGATCTGGGCGACCGGGGCGTCGGTGTCAGTGTGCCAAACGGTCTTGCAGGGCGGGTTCGGGACAGTGAACAGCTTGTTCAAAAATAGCACCGGCTCGCCGTCGGTGGGCAGATAGAGCGCCAGCAGACGCTCATAGGGTTCCACGGCAACACCGGTCAGATACCACACGCTTTTGGGGTCGCAGACGATCATTTGGGTCAGGCCCTGTGCGCATAGTGCGGCACGAACCCGGTCAATACGTTCCATTTTCATAAGTTCGACAGTCCTTTCGTATGCTTTCCCCCTTATAATAGGTAGATGAGTGGGATTTGTCAATATAAAAAATAAGCCCCAAAGTGGGATCTGGTGACGCTTACGCCCCCGGCGCGTCGGCGGCCATGGGGGCATCGTGGTTTGCCTAAAACACCCATTGTAGGGGCCGGTCATACCCCGACCCCTGCAACTCTGCGATGGGAAGGGCGTGCCGCTGCCAAATACGTTCTGCTGTTCAGATTCCTGCTTGTTTTGCGTTTTCATAGGGCAATACCGCATAATTCTAAGTGCCGATACGGCGAGCGAGGTGCGGCAG
>ERZ1034913.1250-NODE-1250-length-16035-cov-8.670150_pt1 | contig 16035 bp, 18 predicted proteins | sample MGYA00520697_ERZ1034913 | MGnify/ENA primary metagenome ERZ1034913 (study PRJEB33766, sample SAMN09781786) | gut metagenome | biome: gut microbiome | host: Homo sapiens | place: Madagascar | study: EMG produced TPA metagenomics assembly of the PRJNA485056 data...
GGTGCCGGTCTGGCCGTGTTCATGTTCACCGGCTTCATGAAGAGCGTCCCCATCGAGATCGAAGAGGCTGCCATGATCGACGGCTGCAACCCGATCCAGATCTTCTTCAAGATCGTCTTCCCCATCCTCAAGCCCACCATGATCTCCACCGCCATCCTTGAGACGATGTGGGTCTGGAACGACTACCTGCTGCCCACGCTGGTGCTGGACATCAAGAAGTACCGCACCATTCCCATGGCCATTCAGTATTTCCGCGGCGGCTATGGCCGCGTCGAGCTGGCCCCCATGATGGCCTGCATCATCATCGCCATCATCCCCATCATCATCCTTTACATGACCTGCCAGAAGTACATCATCGAAGGTGTCGTGGCAGGCGCTGTCAAGGGCTAAAACAAGGAGGTTCCAGCCATGCGTGCAAGCGGCATTCTGATGCCCGTCTTCAGCCTGCCGGGTCCTTACGGCATCGGCACGCTGGGAGATGAAGCCTTTGCCTTCGTCGATTTCCTTGCGGCTGCAAAGCAGACCTACTGGCAGATACTCCCCATCGGCCCTACGGGCTACGGGGACAGCCCCTACCAGAGCTTTTCTGCCTTTGCCGGCAACCCTTACTTTATCGATTTCCGTCTGTTGGCTGCGGACGGCCTCCTCACCGAGGCTGAGCTGCCCGCGCCCCAGCCGGTGGGTCCCGTCGATTACGGTGCGCTCTACCAGCAGCGGCCCGTGGTGCTCCATAAAGCGGCCGACCGCCTGCTGGCTTCCCCCACCCCGGCCTATGAGGCTTTCTGTGAGGCCCAGAGCGGCTGGCTCGAGGACTATGCCCTCTTCATGGCCGTTAAGGCCGAGCAGGAGCAGGCCGGTCTCTCCGACTGGCCCGACGACCTGCGCACCCGGGAGCCTGCGGCCCTCGCCGCTGCCAAGGAGCGGCTGGCCAATGAGGTGGACTACTACAAGGCCGTGCAGTTCTTCTTCTACACCCAGTGGAACGCCCTCAAGACCTACGCCAACAGCCACGGCATCCAGCTGGTGGGCGACATCCCCATCTACGTCAGCCCCGATTCCAGCGACCTCTGGACCCACCCGGAGCTGTTCCAGACCGACGGCGCCGTCCACCTGACCAGCGTTGCCGGATGTCCGCCCGACGCCTTTGCCGCCGACGGTCAGCTCTGGGGCAACCCGCTCTACGACTGGCCCCGCCACGAGGCCGAGGACTTCCGCTGGTGGAAGCAGCGCATCAAGCACGCCACTTCCATCTACGACGTCGTCCGCATCGACCATTTCCGGGGCTTCGAGAGCTACTACTCCATCCCCGCCGGGAACAAGACCGCTGCGGGCGGTCACTGGGAGAAAGGCCCTGACCGCGCCTTCATCGACGCCATGCACAAGGCTCTGGGCGAGGGCGGCATCATCGCCGAGGATCTGGGCTATCTGACCCCCGAGGTCAAGGCCATGCTGGCCGCAAGCGGCTACCCGGGCATGAAGATCATGCAGTTCGCCTTCGACAGCCGCGAGCCGGGCAACTACCTGCCCTACACCTACCCCCGCAACAGTGTGGTCTACACCGGCACCCACGACAACGTGACCACCGAGGGCTGGCGTCAGAGCGCCAGCGCCGAGGATGTGGCCTATGCCTGCCGCTACCTGCGCTGCGCACCTGAAGACCTCACTGAGTCCATGATATGCGCCTGCCTTTCCTGCGTGTCGGACATGGCTGTCATCCCGCTGGCCGACTGGCTCCATCTGGACGCTGAGGCCCGCATCAACACCCCCAGCACCCAGGGTGCCAACTGGCAGTGGCGGCTCACCCAGCCGCTCACCCCGGCCCTCAGCGCTCACATCGCTGAGCTGACCGCGCTGTACCACCGTGTGCCGGACGAAGAACTTTAAGCTTTCCCCATTTTTCTCCGATTCATCCTGATAGCAGCAGCGCCCTGCCTGCCGTCCCCTCACCGGACAGCAGCCGGGGCGCTGCTGTTTTTGCGTTTTTCTTCAAATTTCACACAACATTTTTTCGGAGCCTCCGGCCCGCTTTGCTCTTTATATTTTATCGTTTTTTCGTTTGTTTCTCCTGAATTTCCCGCTTTGGAGTCCCAAATCCCGTTCCGATTATGTTTTTTCGCTCTCTTGTTGTTTTTGGGCAGTTATGCTATAATTCAGGTAACTTAGTCTCCGTCTGTGGACGGAGCACATGTGCGAAAGGAGCATTCCCACTATGGAACTTACATATCAGAGCCCGCTGATGCCGGCTTCCTACACTGCCCTCTCTGCTGACGAAATGACCTATATTGATGGCGGTGCCATCCAGATAGGCTCTTATCTCATCGAATTCCATCCCGAGGCCCTGCTTCAGTCTGTGGTCAACTTCACGATCAACTTTAGCCAGCTGATGGGCAAAGCCGCCCTCGGCGCAGCCGTTGGCGGCCTCATCCTGATGCACGAGGACGGCCTGACCCTGTCCCAGTCGGTCTCCTATTATTGGGACGGCCAGAACAAGGCCGGCAAAGCTGCCACTGTGGCGGTCGGCGCTCTCGCTGGCTGGTACGGCGCAATGCAGGCTATCCAGATCTATAACACGGTCAAGTCCATCTTCATCGAGCTCAAGAATGCTTACGCGCAGACCAAGGCAAATATTGCCGCGTCCCAGCAGCAGGATGCCGGCATCACCGACCCCATCGTGGCTGCAGCTGCCTGAGTCTGTTTGATTTGACGGAGTGATAGAAAGGAGTCGTTTATGAAACGCATCCAGATGCCTTCTTCCTATGCTGTTGTACCGGACGGAGAAAAAGCCCTTCTTGGCGGCGGCGGCGCATTTCGTGACGCATGGACCTCATTTACGGACCATCTCCGTTTCACTGATTTCTTCTTTAGAGGTGGACTGCTCTCTCTCTCCATCTCGTTCATTCCGAAGCTGCTGTTCAATGTGGTCAAGGCCGGCTTCAATGTCGTGGAAGGCGTCCACACCTTCATCTTCGGCGGACCGAGCAAGGCTGCAGAAGACCTTCAGACCTACAAGAACGATATGAGCGCTCTGCGTGCAGACGCAAAGTCTCAGCGCGGCTGATTTTTCCTGAAATCAAAAATGCCCTGCGGCGGTGGATCCTCACCATGCCGCAGGGCATTCTTTTTGTGTTTTACATGACCCGCACGGCTCCCTGTTCCCGCAGCGAGAGCAGATAGCAGCAGCCCGGGCCGAACAGCGCCTTCATCGCAGCGCAGTAGCGCTTTACCAGCGCATCCGGTACAAAAGCCTGGATCGTTCCGGCAAAGCCGCCGCCCTGCATCCGCCATGCACCGCCGGTGCCTGCAAGGATGCTCTGGCTGATAGCCAGCGCCGCCGACAGCCCCTGATGCTTCGGCGAAGAAGCACAGTAGACATTCTGGCAGCACTCAAAGGACGAGTGGCCGCTCTTCTCCACCAGCCGGGCAAAGGCGGCAAAGTCTCCTGCCACAAGAGCATCTCTCTGGGCAAGGGTACGGGCATTCTCCTCAAAATAGTGGATGGCACGCAGCACGGCGCGGTCGCCGCATTGTTCCCGCAGACGGGGCAGCTCCTGCCAGAAGCGTTTCTCGTCCACCTCGCCCAGCACCTTGCCGCCCAGACAGGCCGCCACGGCTTCCATCTCGTTCCGGATGGCCGCGAACTCGCCGGTCAGCTCGCTGTGGCTGGCACGGGTATCGGTAACACAGAGGGTCATGCCCTCGGGCAGGACGCCGTCGGCATGTATCTTCTCGATCTTCGGTGCCGTCGGGTCGGCAAAATCCGCAAAGAGCACCCCGCCCACGGCGCTGGTCAGCTGGTCCAGCAGGCCGCTGGGCTTGCCGAAGTAGGTATTCTCCGCAAACTGGCAGATGCGGGCCAGCGCAGGGGCGTCCATGCCGCAGCCGTATTCCGTGTTGAGGATAATGGCCACGCCCATCTCAAAGGCTGCTGAGCTGGACAGTCCCGAGCCACGCAGCACATCGCTGGCCGTGTAGGCGTCGAAGCCGCCCACATCGCAGCCCTTTGCCCGGAAGCCCTCCGCGATGCCCCGGATGAGGCTGGCCGAGTGGGTGCTCTCCCCCTGCTGCGGCTCCGCTTCGGTCAGATCAATGACGTCCAGCTTGTTGAAGCCACGGGACTTGACCCGGATGAAGCCATCCTCGTTCCGGGACGCCACCGCCACAAGGTCCAGCGTGACCGCACCCGCAAGGCCGTAACCGTGCTGGTGGTCGGTGTGGTTGCCGCCAAGCTCTGTGCGGCCCGGGGCCGAATAGACCTGCACCTGCCGCCCCGGCCCATAGTAAAGCTCAAACTGCTCGAGGGCCGCACCATAACGGCTGCGCTGGCGGGACAGGACCTCCTCGCTGCCGCCGTAGAGCGCGGCCAGCGCGGCGTCCCACCTCCCTGCTGCGATCTGTTCTCTGAGCTGCCTGCTGGTTGCCATCCAGAACCCCTCCCTGCGCTCTCTCAATGTTCGGTTTGTTACCGCTATTGTAATGCATCCGCTGCCATTTTGCAATTTCAACCCGCAAAAAAAGTAATTTTCGGTGTCCAGCCCAAAGAATAAGATGTACTTTTGTTGAATTTGCAGGGGCAGATGTGGTATACTCAGGCTATAGAGCCAACAGGCAGGAGGGAACCGCAATGGCAGACGTCTACAAGCAGTCGTTCAAGCAGAACTACACCAACAACATCGAGCTGTCCATCTTCAACTGCGGTCTGGAGCGCTGTGCTCCGGGGCAGACCTGGGGTCCCGGCATCCGGGATCACTACCTCATCCATCTGGTCGTCTCGGGCAAGGGCGTGTTCGAGGTCGGCGGGCGCACCTACGAGGTAGCGCCGGGCGATCTGTTCTTTGCCCGCCCCAGCCAGCTCATCCGCTATACTGCCGACGAGGCCCAGCCGTGGGAGTACAGCTGGGTCGGCTTCAACGGTGCCTGCGCCCACAAGCTTGCGGCGCAGCTGCCTTTCACCGACGCTGCCCCCGTCCACCACACCCAGGACCTGGAGGGGATGCGGGCGGCTCTGAGCAGCATCTACTCTTCCCGCGGCCTGCAGCCCCAGGACGAGGCCGCGATGGTGGGCTATCTCTACCTGTTCATCGCCGCCTTGATGCGGGAGACCAGCGAGAGCCGCCCCCACAGCACCTCTTCTTCCAGCCAGTATGTCCTGAACGCCATCAAGTACATCCAGTTCAACTACTCCCACGACATCTCCATCGACGATGTCGCCAAGAGCGTCGGCGTCTCCCGGAGCCATCTGTACCGGGTGTTCATGCTCAACGTGGGCAAGAGCCCCATCGACTATCTGACCGAATACCGGGTCAACGAAGCCTGCAAGCTGCTGCGCAGCGGCACACTGTCCATCGCCGAGGTGGCGGCATCGGTGGGCTTCCTCGACCAGTTCTATTTTTCGCGGGTGTTCAAGCGCGCCAAAGGTGTGCCGCCCAGCAAGTATATGACCTCGCAGGCTGACGCAGACGTCCAGCCCGCCCCTGACGAGACATAAGGAGAGATCATTCCATGCCCTTACAGAAAAACCAGCTTCTCACCCTCCGTATCGAGCGTCTTTCCAGCGACGGCAGCGGCGTTGCCCACTCGCCGGAGGGCGAGGCCGTCTTCGTCCCGGGTACTGCCCCCGGCGATGAGGCTCAGGTGCGTATCGTCAAGGACTGCGGCCGGTATGCCTTCGGCATCCTGGACAAACTGCTCACCCCTTCGCCTGACCGCATCCCGGTGGACTGTGCTGTCGCCGGCCCCTGCGGCGGGTGCAGCCTGCGGCACATGGACTACGCCGCCGAGCTGCGGTCCAAGCAGGAGAGCGTCGCCGACGCCTTCCGCCGCATCGGCGGACTGGATGTGCCGGTGCTGAATGCCCTTCCCTCCCCTGAGGTGGACCGCTACCGCAACAAGGTACAGTTCCCGGTGGGCCGCGACAAAAACGGTGCGCCCTGCATCGGCTTTTACGCCGGCCGCACCCATCGCATCGTCCCCTGCCCCGATTGCAAATTACAGCCCGGCGTCCTGAACGACATCGGCAACGCGCTCTGCAGCTTTTTCGCCGCCCACGGCATCCAGCCCTACGACGAGGAGAGCGGCAAGGGCCTTGTTCGGCATATCTTCCTGCGCCGGGGTACACACAGCGGCCAGATCATGGTCTGCCTCGTCTGCACCCGCCCGAAGTTTCCCCACAGCGAGGAGCTCGTGGCCGCGCTGCGGGAGCAGTTCAGCGATATTGCGTCCGTCCTCATCAATGTCAACGCCAAGAAGACCAATGTCATCTTGGGGGAAGAGACCGTCTCGCTCTACGGCCCGGGCTACATCGAGGATACTCTTTGCGGTGTGCCGGTCCGACTCGGCCCCCTCTCCTTCTATCAGGTCAACACACTGGCCGCTGAGCGGCTCTACGGCATCGCTGCCGAGTACGCCCAGCTGGAACCCTCGGACGTTCTGCTCGACCTCTACTGCGGCATGGGTACCATCGGTCTCTCCATGGCCGACCGCTGCCGGGAGCTCATCGGCGTGGAGATCGTGCCTGAGGCTATTGACAGCGCCAAGGCCAACGCCGCCCGGATGGGCGACGCCGTCGCCGCCAAGAGCCGCTTCTTCTGCGCCGACGCCGGTCAGGCTGCGGCCCGCCTCGCCGCTGAGGGCCTGCGGCCTGATGTCATCATGCTCGACCCGCCCCGCAAGGGCTGCGACGAGACGACCCTTTCCGCCGTCGTCCAGATGTCCCCCCGCCGGGTGGTCTACGTCAGCTGCAACCCCTCCACCGCTGCAAGAGATGCCGCATGGCTCGAAGAGCATGGGTATCATGCGGAGAAGGTGCAGCCGGTGGACCTTTTTCCACGAACACGGCACGTCGAGACGGTATGTCTCTTAGTTCTGAGAAATCCGGTAACACATATCAACATTGATGTGGATGTGGAAGAAATGGTGCAGGATAAAAGAGGACTGGCGACTTATGGGCAGATCAAGGAGTATGTTCTGGAACGCAGCGGCTTGAAGGTCAGCAGCCTTTATATCGCTCAGGTAAAGCAGAAGTGTGGTATCATTGAGCGGGAGAATTACAACAAGCCCAAGTCTGACGATGCCAGACAGCCCCAATGTCCGCCGGAAAAAGAGAAAGCAATCAAAGAGGCGTTGAAGCACTTCGGAATGATTTAGTTCAATATAAGATTCGGCAGGCAGGTCTATTCAAGAAAAAGAGTAGACTTGCCTGCTTTTTATGCGCTCTATAGCTACAATCATATGTTATCAGAGTTTTCCTAATAGAACCTGAACAGCCACACAAAACGGCTGTGCTGTGAGACATCATCGGTTCATTTTCCATACGTTTTAGGCATATTTTAACATAAGATATGTTGAGTTGACGCAGAAAATCTGCTATAATCATTCTAATTCAAATGAGGTGAAGGATATGGAGCTAAGAGTCTTAAAGTATTTCCTGATGGTGGCAAGAGAAGAAAATATAACCAAAGCAGCGCAGCTCCTGCATGTGACGCAGCCTACCCTCTCCAGACAGCTCATGCAGCTGGAGGAAGAATTGGGAGTGCAGCTATTTCACCGTGGAAAACACAATGTCACTCTGACCGAGGACGGGATGCTGCTACGTCGGCGGGCGCAGGAGCTGGTTTCTCTGTCCGAAAAAACGAAGATGGAACTGCAGCACAAGGAGGAAATGCCCACCGGTGAAATTGCCATCGGCTGCGGAGAGACGAAGAGCATGGCGGCACTCTCCGAGAAGATGGTCTCTTTCCGCCAAAAGTATCCTCTGGTTCAGTTCAGCATTTACAGCGCCATTGCAGATGACATCAAGGAACGCCTTGAAAAAGGACTGCTGGATATGGGGCTGCTGGTGGAGCCTGTGGATATTTCCAAGTACGAATTTATCCGTCTGCCGCTAAAAGAACAGTGGGGCGTATTGGTGCGGGCCGATTCGCAGCTGGCGGAGAAAGAATTTGTCACGCCGGAGGACTTGCGTGGCGTTCCGCTGCTCATGGTGCGCCGAGAACTGGTAAAAAACGAACTGGCGAATTGGTTTGGTGATTCCTTTGACCAGTTGGAAATCGCGGCAACATACAACCTGATCGTGAATGCGGCGTTCATGGTGGAGCAGGGACTGGGTGTTGCTTTGTGCTTTGATCTGGGAGCTGTTTTTGAGAATCTTCGCTTTGTTCCGCTTACTCCCCGGATGGAAACAGGCTCCGTGCTGGTCTGGAAAAAGAACCAGATGCTTTCAGCGGCGAACGCGCTGTTTATCCAGCATATTAGAAATACGATTTAAGCATTTCTCGAAATAGAATATAAGCATTAGACATTTCTTATGCTTAGCGATACGATATAGGTGTTCGAAAGGACACCTATATTTTTTGTGTGAAAGTGAAGGAGAAACCATGACGAAGCAGGAAGCGAGTGAGCGCTACAACATCCCAATTTGGCTTCTGAACGAATATGAAAGCTGGGGGCTTTGCCAGGAAGTCAAAAAAGTGATGGGGTCCTGGCAGTACGATGACAGCGATCTGGAGCGCCTCAGCATGATTATGACGCTGCACGATGTGGGATTTACGGGAAGCGAGATCGAGACCTATATGCGTCTGCTCCAAGAGGGAGATCGCACAAAGGAGCTGCGAATGCAAATGCTCACGCAAAAACGGGAGCATGCGTTGGACGAGATCCACTTCAAGGAAGCACAGCTCGCAAGGCTGGACTACCTGCGACACAGTATTAACAGCAAGAAAAAGCTTTTACCGGAGGTATTCCCATGAAAAAACGAATTTCTATGATTATGGCTATCTGTCTGTTGCTCTCCCTGACAGCCTGCGGCGCGGGCAGCGGAACGAACAGCAATGCGGAGCCTTCCGCAACCCAATCCCAGGCGGAAACGCCGTCCTCCGAACCTGCGGCAGAACCGACAGAAGAAGCCGCTAAAATGCTGGTTGTGTATTTCTCCGCCACCGGCAATACAAAAGCCGTTGCGGAAGAAATCACTCGCCTGACAGGAGCGGATCTGTACGAGATCGTCCCGGCAGTTCCCTACACCGATGAGGACTTGAATTACAACAACAATGAATGCCGTGCCAATCAGGAGATGAATGACGCCTCTGCCCGCCCTGCCATCGGAAGCGAAGCCATTGATGTTTCCTCCTACGACACCGTGTTTATTGGTTACCCCATCTGGTGGGGAACGATGCCGCGGATCATCAATACTTTTCTGGACACTTATGATCTCTCCGGAAAGACAGTGCTTCCTTTCTGCACATCCGGCAGCAGCGGCATTACCCAGTCTGTATCGGATATCCGGGCTGCGGAGCCGGATGCCGATGTGCGGGATGGCCTGCGTGCAAGCAGTGCCAATGACAGCGGCATTGAAAGCTGGATCGCGGATAACGGAATTTCTGAATAAGGCGATGCAATATCAAAATAACAGGAGGATTTCAAAATGAAGAAGAATATCGGCGCTAAACTGGCCCTGTATCCCACCCCATTGGTGGTGGTCGGCACCATGGTAAACGGCAAGCCCAACTGGACTCTGGTGGGGCATCTGGGCATCATCGGCCATGACCGGGTGATGGTTAGCATGAGCGACAGCCATTATTCCAATCAGGGCATCCGTGCCACAAAGACCCTGTCCATCAATATCGTGGATGAAGCCATGCTCAAAGAGGCTGATTATGCGGGGTGCGTCAGCGGGGCAAAAGAGGATAAATCCAAGCTGTTTGCCCATCACATCGCAGATGGCGGCGTACCGATCATTGACGCTGCCCCTGTTTCCATGGCCTGCACGGTTGAGGATGTCTACAAAACGGAAGGCTTTGAGAGTTTCATCTGCAAGATCACAGCCACCTATGCGGAGGAAACCGTGCTGGATGACGGTGGCAGACTGGATTACAGCGTTCTCAAGCCGGTGCTGTTCGAGATGCCCACTTATCAGTATCTGAAAACCGGCGAAGTGCTGGGCCACTGCATGAGCATGGGAGGGAAGGAAGTATGAAAACAATGGATCAAAAAGAATTCGCCCGTGAAAATGTGTTTGGCCTGGGAGCGGAGAACACGGCCTATGCCAGGTATTTCATCGGGCAGTCGTATCTGAACCCGCTGACAAATCCGGAAAGCGGCCTTTTCCTGGCAAATGTCACCTTTGAGCCGGGGTGCCGGAACAACTGGCATATCCACCACGCAAAAAAAGGCGGCGGACAGATGCTGATCTGCACCGCCGGTGAGGGCTGGTATCAGGAGGAGGGCAAAGCGCCGGTATCTCTGACTGCCGGCACGGTCATTACCATTCCGCCCGAAGTTAAGCACTGGCACGGAGCGAAGAAAGATAGCTGGTTTTCCCATATTGCTGTCGAGGTTCCCGGCGAGGATACCTCCAACGAGTGGTGCGAGCCGGTGACAGAGAAAGAATACTGTGAATTGGAGGAAAGATGAAATGAGCAAGAAACTGGTAGCCTACTTTTCCGCCAGCGGCACGACAAAAAAGGCCGCTGAGCGTTTGGCAAAGGCTGCGGGCGCTGACCTGTTCGAGATCAAGCCCAAAGTCCCGTACAGCAGCGCCGACCTGAACTGGATGGACAAAAAGAGCCGCAGCAGTGTGGAGATGAGTGACCCGTCCTCCCGCCCGGAGATTGCCGAGAAGATTCCCAATCTGGCGGACTACGACACGGTGTTCCTTGGCTTCCCCATCTGGTGGTATGTTGCGCCCCGTATTATCAACACCTTTGTGGAGAGCTATGACTTTACCGGAAAGACTCTGGTGCCCTTTGCCACCTCCGGCGGCAGCGGCATGGGAAGAACGATGGATGAATTGCGAAAACTCTGCCCGAATGCGAATTGGAAAGCCGGTAAAATGGTGAACGGCATATCCGACAAAGCACTTGCGGACTGGGCAAACACGCTTTAAGGAGGGTGCCCCATGGAACTGCAAAAGACTGACCCAGAATTTATGGAGTGCTTCCGGCACTTCGCCTTTGATGAGGTGGTGAAGGAAGAAAACCAGCAGCTTGATGCGCCTACGCGCTATCTGGCAATTCTCGCCGCTTTGATCGGATGCGGCGGCGTGGATGCCTTCCAGGAAATGCTGCCCGCTGCGCTGAAAAACGGTGTTACGCCGGTGATGGTCAAGGAGACCGTTTATCAGGCTGCGGATTACCTCGGCTACGGACGGATGCTTCCCTTTTTGAACGCGACCAATGAGATTTTTGCGCAGATGGAGATTGCGCTGCCTCTGCCCGGTCAGGCTACCACGACCATGAATGACCGGCTGGAAAAAGGTGCAGAGGCGCAGGCCAAGATCTTCGGAGAACACATGAACGAGGCGTGGAAGAAGGGCCACATCAACTGCTGGCTGGCCGCTAACTGCTTCGGAGATTTTTACACCCGCACCGGTCTTGACCTCCCGCAGCGGGAGATGATCACCTTCTGTTTCCTCATGGCCCAGGGCGGCTGTGAACCGCAGCTCATCGCCCACGCCAAAGGGAATATGAATCTGGGCAACGACAAGGATTTCCTTGTCCGGGTGGTATCCCAGTGCCTGCCCTACATCGGCTATCCCCGCAGTCTGAACGCTGTAAGCGTTTTAGACAAGTGCTGAAATATAAATGGAGGAACGATTATGAACAGGATCACTCTGAACAATAACATTCAAATGCCTATGCTCGGCTTCGGAACATTTCTGATGGGCGGCTCCGAATGTGAGGAAAGCGTTCTGGCTGCCATCCGAAGCGGCTACCGCATGATTGATACGGCGGAGGCATACGGGAATGAGGAGGCCGTTGGCAATGCAATCGTGAAAAGCGGTATTCCCCGCGAGGAATTGTTTCTCGTGACGAAAGTGAATTTCCGTTCTTATGAAAATACCCGTGAAACCGTGGAAGCATCCCTGAACAAGCTGAAAACCAGCTATCTCGACCTTGTTTTGCTGCACTGGCCCTTTGGCAATTACTATGCGGCATGGCGTGAACTGGAAAAGATGTACCACGAAGGAAAAATCCGGGCGATCGGCGTTTCCAACTTTGATCCGGGCCGTCTGATCGACCTGATTGAATTCAATGAGGTGGTACCCGCTGTCAACCAGATTGAAACCCATCTGCTCTGCCAGCGCCGTGCCGAACATGAATGGCTGGAAAAATATCATGTTCAGCATATGGCTTACGCGCCGCTGGGTCAGGGGAGAAAGAATGAAATGTTCGAAAATCCCGATTTGGTGGAGATTGCAAAAACACATGGTAAAACCGCGGCTCAGATCGCACTGCGGTATCTCATGCAGAGCGGTGTGATCGTCATTCCCAAATCAGTCCATACCGAACGCATCAAAGAAAACTTTGAACTGTTTGATTTTGCGCTCACGGCAGGCGAAATGGAGCGCCTTGCTAACATGGACACGGCTACACCTATGATCGGAAATCCTGAAAACCCGGCAATGGTAGAAGCTGCAATGAAATGGTAACAGAAGGAGAATGCTTATGAAAAAAATCCTTTTGCTGGGCGCAACCGGTACCGCCGGGAGCGCTCTTACAAAAAAGCTGCTGTCAGATACAGCGTATCATATCACCCTGTTTGCCCGCCATGCGGGGGAGCATTATTCTGAGGATTCCCGTACTGCTGTGATCAATGGTGACGCGGAAAACATGGAGGACTGAACAAAGGCGGTTCAGGGGCAGGACGTGGTGTACTGCGCCATATCCGGGGATGCGCTGTCTAAGATTGCCGGGAACATTGTCGCCGCTATGTCCGAAAGCAGCGTCAAGCGCCTTATTTTTATGGGGGCGGTAGGAATTTACAATGAGATCCCGGATGAGATTGACGGAGAGGACAACCTGGATCATGAACCGGCACAAATCCCCAACCGTCAGGCGGTTGACATCATAGAGGCCAGCAGTCTGAATTATACGGTACTTCGTCCGGGCTATTTGAGAGAGGGAGCGGAGGACGATTTCGTTCTGTCCGTAAAAGGAGAACCTGCGAAAGGATATGTCACTACAATTCCGTCCCTTGTGAAATTGGCGTTGCAGCTTATGGAAGAGGATACGCTGTACTCCCGGGAGAGTGTCAGTATCACACGGAATGCGGTACAGGAAAAGATCTGAAGGAGTTTTTGCAATGGAATATACAACTTTAGGAAATACGGATATTCAAATCTCCAAGCTGTGTGTCGGCTGCATGAGCTTCGGCAAGGCAGGGACCATGCACGACTGGACGCTGGATGAAACAGAAACAGAGAAAGTGGTCAAACACGCACTTTCTCTGGAAATCAACTTTTTTGATACCGCCAATGGCTACTCTGCCGGAACCAGCGAGGAATATCTGGGGCGGGCATTGAAAAAGAACGTCGCCCGCGACAAGGTGGTCATTGCCTCCAAGGTCTATTTCAATCCCGGCAGGCTGTCCGCCGGGGCAATTCACCGGGAGATCGACGGGACTTTGAAGCGGCTGGGAACGGATTATCTCGATCTGTATATCATCCACCGCTTTGACTATGACACGCCCATCGAAGAAACCATGGAGGCTCTGAACGATCTGGTCAAAGCCGGTAAGGTGCGGGCGTTGGGAGCCTCCGCCATGTACGGTTATCAGTTCTACAATATGCAGCTCGCCGCCCGTGACCACGGCTGGGCGCAGTTTCAGACCATGGAGAATCACTACAATCTGCTCTACCGGGAGGACGAGCGGGAATTGATTCCCATTTGTAAGCAAATGGGCGTCTCCCTCATGCCCTACAGCCCGTTGGCGGCGGGACATCTGACCCGCCCCCAGTGGAACACAGATACCCTGCGCAGCCAAACCGACCGGGTGGCTATGGGTAAGTATGACCGCACTGAGGAGCAGGATATGCAGATCGTCCTGCGGGTACAGGAACTGGCGGAGCGGTACGGCGTGAAGATGCAGCAGATCGCGCTGGCATGGCATTGGGCAAAGGGCGTCGCTGCGCCTATCGTCGGCGCAACCAAGGCGCGGTATCTGGATGATGCTGCGGGTGCGCTGGCAGTCACGCTGACGGCGGAGGATATCGCCTATCTGGAGGAACCCTACCTACCTCACCGCGTTGTGGGAGCCATTGACCGGAATCCTGCGGATGGGGTTATGCTGCTGGATGAGAAAAAATAACTTATTGCAGAAGAATATCTTTTAAAAAAGGACAGAACCTCTATCCTATTCGTGGAATAAGGTTCTGTCCTTTTTTATTTTCAAGGCGTGGTATCCCCACTGTGATTTTACAGTTTGGATACTCACGGACGCAGAAAATTCGGGAGGTTTCCAAAGGAGGGCAGCGCCCGCCTTTCGGCTCTGGGTCATCCAAAAGGGGCGAGAGCATCCCTGTTGGCATAGGGTATCCAAAGGGAAACAGCGTTGCCCTTGGCAGGGGTATCCAAAGGGGACAGCGTCCACCTTGGCACACGATTTTGCTCTGCAAAGTCTAGTGTGTTATACCTTTGCTTCCGGCTGACGCGGGAAAGGGGCTGGCTTCGCCATCTGCTTTACGGGCAGATAGCGGTTGACAGACACTTTTCTGCGGCAGTAGGACAGGCAGATTTTGTGACACCAAGGTGACACAAATGCAGGATTTTTGAAAAGCAAAATCCGACTGTCCGGAGAAGAAAGCAGAGGTATATACAGCCCCCGTCCCGCCGCAGCGTCGCCTTTGTTTCAGCGTTTCTTTCGTTTTCCCTTGCCGTGGGTCATGGTCGTTTTCCCTCGCTGGCTAATGGGACTTTTCATGTGCTTGGACTTCTTGAGGATTCCAATCAGAGAAACAAACTCTTCTTTCGTGAGCGTGTCATAATCAATTCCAAGTGTTACAAGGTACGCGCGGATTTTCTTTTCCTCGGAGCTGCCCTCAAAATGTACGGCCTCCATCAACTGCTTCTGCACAGCGGCAGCGGACAGGTCATCGTCCGCGGTCAGAGCATCTGTCCTATGTTCCTCCCGGATGTCCCGCAGGATATTGCTTAGATCGTCTGTAACGAGATGTCCGAAGTATTCTTCCTCCTGTATCTGCGCTGCTTTCAGCGTATGGAAGTACAGATCGTTAGCTTCCTCGCCATGCTCCATCAGAACCATCTGGCGGGTAGCTTCCAGAACCGTATTCATATCCTTGATCCGCATATCTGCGATCCGGTCAACGTAAATCTCCGCATCCAGCATAAGCCGCTGGAAATCCTTATGGCAGATCAACTCCGACAGCAGCCGGTGGTTGAACTTGCCTGTTCTTAATACATCAATCGAAGCATCACTCAAATGCAGCTCATGCAGAGCTGTGTTTGGGTGATTTTTTGTTTCCGTCCGCCCCATCAGATAGTCGCAGGAAACGCCGTAATAGTCAGCCAGCACCAAGATGCTGTACGGGCTGATGTCCTTGCCGTTATCTGATTCATATTTGCCAAGTGCGGATTTCGAGATACCCACCTCGGCAGCAAGCTGTTCCAAGGTCAGCTTTCGCTCTACTCGTAAATCTTTCAACCGCTCTCCGATTGTCAGCTTGACTTGCATACAGCAGCCTCCGTTTCCATTTTCCTGTATTATATCATGCTTTTCCGTTTTATGTCTCAAAGCGTGGAAAATTTCAACTTCTACCCCACTTTTCCTACCTCTTGGATATACGGGAAAGGGCCTGTTTTCTTACTAAAATTTAGCCATAACCTACGCAGCACCTTGAAAATTTCATGACCGTCCGATGAGGATATGCTTTCCGGAAAAGTACCGCATTCCGCGTGCCAAGGAAGAGACAACGCCGGGGTAAGAACTCGGGCAGGAACGGCATCGGGCAGAACGGCGAAGTTCAATTATTTTATAGGAGGAAACAGGTATGGATTTATTTACACAAATCAAGATGGCAGTTTCCGTGAAGGAGGCTGCCGAATACTACGGATTGGAAGTAAACCGTGGCAACATGGTCTGCTGTCCCTTCCACAATGACCGTACACCCAGCATGAAGCTGAATGAGGATTACTTCTACTGCTTCGGTTGCGGGGCAACTGGTGACGTGATCGACCTTGCGGCGAGGCTGTTCAACCTGAGCAGCTATGATGCGGCGAAGAAGCTGGCGTATGACTTTGGGAT
>ERZ1034913.1254-NODE-1254-length-16001-cov-7.102032_pt1 | contig 16001 bp, 14 predicted proteins | sample MGYA00520697_ERZ1034913 | MGnify/ENA primary metagenome ERZ1034913 (study PRJEB33766, sample SAMN09781786) | gut metagenome | biome: gut microbiome | host: Homo sapiens | place: Madagascar | study: EMG produced TPA metagenomics assembly of the PRJNA485056 data...
ATTGAACATATTAAAACAATTGTATATTGGGAATTTTAAAAAAATAAAACAAAAATATTGACTAGTGGTCAGTTTTGTACTATACTCTTCACGTAGTAAAGGAAAGGATAGAAAAAAAGGTGATTCGATATGGATAAGATGTCAAAATGGATAGTTAAATATCGTAATCTGATTTTGGCTGTAGCTATTGTTCTTTTGATTCCAAGTGCAATTGGTTATTTCAATACAAATATTAATTACGATTTATTATCTTATTTACCTTCAACTTCAGAATCTATGAAAACACAAAAGATTCTTGGAGATGATTTTAACTTATCGAGTGTAGACTTCTTGGTTGTCAACAACAAGTCTGATCAAGAGGCCGCTAAAATTAAGGAAGAGATCAATAAAATTGATGGAGTTGAAAAATGTATTTGGAGAGATGATGTATTAGATATCTCCGTTCCAAAACAGGCAATTCCAGAAAGCATTCAAGATATGCTTTATTCTGGCGACAGTACAATGATGATTGTTACATTTAAAGAGCCAACATCGTCAATGCGTACTATGAATGCGATCAGTAAAATTAAAAAATATACAAAAGATGATTGTTACTTAGGTGGTATGTCAGCCATCAGTGAAGATACTAAAGATCAAACAGAACATGATACACCAATTTATGCAGGTATTGCCGTTGTATTATGCATGATCGTTTTGTTCTTAGGATTAGAGAGTACGATTGCTCCAGTTGTATTTATGTTAGGAATGATTTTCCCAATCGTTTATAACTTTGGTACAAACGTATTCTTAGGTGAAATTAGTTATATCACAAAGGCTTTGGCCGTTGTATTACAGTTAGCTGTAACATTGGATTATTCAATCTTCTTATTACATAGATATCAAGAAGAAAAACAAAAACTTCCAAATGAAGAGGCTATGGCTAAGGCTATCAGAGCTACATTTACTTCAATTACTTCAAGTTCAATCACAACAATCGCAGGTTTTGTTGCCTTGTGTGTAATGCAGTTAACACTAGGTAGAGATATCGGTATTGTTATGGCCAAAGGTGTTGTTCTTGGTGTATTATCAACAATTTTCATTTTACCAAGTTTGTTGATGTTCTTTGATAAGACGATTGAAAAGTACAAACATAAAACAATTTTGAATGAGTTACATAGAGTTCCTCGTTTTGTGATACGTCACTATAAAAAGATTCTTGTTGCCTTCGTATTGATTTTCATTCCATTTGGATATGGTCAAGCACATACAAATATCTATTATGATTTGATTTCTGGTATGCCAGGTGATTTTGCGAGTATCATTGGTACAAATCAGTTAAAAGATAAATTTGATATGACAACAACACATTTCGTTTTAGTGGATGATAAATTAACGACAAATGAAATTCAGAATATGTGTTCTGAAATCAAAGATTTAAAAGGTGTTCATAACGTATTAGCGTATGAAGAATTTGTGGGTCCAGGACTTGCATCTAACTTTACTCCAAGTGTAGTAAAGGAAATTTTCCAAAATGGTGGAAAGAAATTGATTGTAGTAAACAGTGATTATAAAGCTGCAACCGATGAATTAAATACACAATTAGATAAAATGGATACCATCATTCATAAATATGACAAGAAGGGTATGATTGGTGGAGAAGGAAGTATGACACGTGATTTGATCACAACAACAAATACAGACTTTGCGATGGTTAACGTATTATCCGTTATTATGATCTTTATCATTGTTGCCTTAACATTTAAATCATTTGCACTTCCAGTCATTTTAGTACTAACCATTGAATTTGCGATCACAATCAATATGGGTATTCCATTCTTTACAGGAACTACACTTCCATTTATCGCAAGTATGGTTATCGGAACTATTCAATTGGGAGCTACCGTTGACTACGCTATCTTAATGACAACGCGTTTTAAAGAAGAATTATCGCATGGTAAGAAGGTTAAGGAAGCGGCTTTAATTGCGATGGAAAAATCGAGTGTTTCCATTATGACAAGTGGATTCTCATTCTTTGCCGCATGTATTGGTGTAAGCTTTGTAGCTAAAATGGATTTAATTAAATCATTAGTCATTTTATTAGCGCGTGGTGCTTTAATTTCAGTCGTAAGTATTTTATTGGTATTACCTTCATTGTTGATTTTCTGCCATAAGTTTATTGAAAAAACGACAAAGAATTGGCCAGAATCAAACATGGAAGCGAAAGGAGAATAAATATGAATTTAAGTCATACAGTAAAAGTAGTTGGTAGTGTAGTGTTGAGTGCAGTTATGGCAGGAAGTATGATGCCTGTGACTGTATTTGCACAAAATAATGATGAAAATCCTACAGAAAAAACAGAAACTGTTTATTCTGTATTAAACTCAGATGGTTCCATCAGCGATACAATCGTATCTAGCTGGTTACATGATGAGGATGGAATTAATAATATTAAAGAAACATTAAATCTAAAAGACGTTAAGAATATTAAATCAAATGAAAAACCTTCAAAAGACGGAAATACATATACATGGAATGCGAAAGGAAATGATGTGTATTATGAAGGAACAGCCACAAAACAACTTCCTGTATCTGTTAAGATTCGTTATGAATTAGATGGTCAAGAAATGTCTGCAAAAGATATAGAAGGTAAGTCTGGTCATTTGAAATTAACTATTTCTTTCACAAATAACTATTCAAAAGTTAAAAATATTAATGGCAAATCCATTGTGATTCACCCTAGTTATTTAGCTGGTGGTATGTTGAATATGAGTACTGGTAACTTTTCAAATGTGAAGTGTGAATCTGGTAAAATCGTAAATGATGGAACAAATGAAATGTTGGCATTTGCGAATATTCCAGGCTTGAATGAAACATTAAGATCTGCTGGTTTAGACAAAGTAAACAATCAATTAGGAATTAGTGATGATGTAACAGTAGAAGCTGATGTCAATAATTTTGATTTAGGTTCTATCATGGTTGGTATGACAAATGAAATTGATTTGGCAAGTGAATTAGGTGAAATTGGTTCTGTATCTGAATTAACAGATGGAATTGATCAATTAATTGAAGCGGATGATCAATTGATTGATGGTTCTAAACAATTGTATGATGGAACAACACAATTAAAAGAACAAGCTGCTCCGTTAACAGGTTCATCTGATCGAGTAAGACAATTATCTAGTGGTGCTATCCAATTAAATGATGGCGTTAAAGCCTTACAAACAGGTATTAGTCAATATACGGCTGGTGCTAGTGAAATTATATCAACTGCACAACAAGGTTTATATGACATTTCTCAAGGTTCTGGACAATTATCATATGTAATTAATAATGGAATTGAAGAAAAACCAAGCTTAAAAGCAATTATGAAAAGAATGAGTGATGGGTTAGATCAAATGGATGATATGGCAGGAAAAGTTAATCCTAATGCCTTACAAAAAGCCATTACTGATACAAATGCTGATTTGAAAAAAATGGAAGAGTATTTAAATGGTACTAACAGTGAATTAAAAACTTTAAAAACAACATTAAAAGAAGCTAGTGATGCAATTTCTGGATTAAATACATTAATGCAAAATGGATTGCAACCTGCAATTAAAGAAGCTAATGGTAAAATCAATTCAAAGAACAGTGAGATTTCAAATACTCAAAAAGAAATCGATTCATATTATGCAAGCATTAATGGAGAAATTTCTTCAATTGAAGGTACAATTGCAAGTTTAAAAGAACAAGCGAATAAACTACCTGAAGGATCAGAGAAAACAGAAATTTTAAATACTGTTTCTACTTTAGAAGGGCAGTTAGCAACATTAAGATCTAAATCACAAACTCAATTAACTCAAGTTACACCATTTAGTGACGATGATTTTAAAGCATTACAAGATATTATTGGTAATGTAGATTCATCAGTAACAAAAATGAGTGGTGCATTAACAAATGCATCTACTTCTGTTACTAAACTAAGTGATTACCTAGGAAAGACTCAATCTACATTAAATGATATGTCTGAACAATTAAATGAAACACCTGTTATGGATGAAAAATCAATTACTGAGATGATGACAGCTATGCAAGGTGGTATCACAGGATTAAAAGAAGGGGTTGATGGTGCAAATCAATATATTGTTACAATTGATAAAAGCTTATTAGATATAAGTAATAACAGTGGACAAGGTGTAAGTAATATTAAAACATATTCATCTAAGTTAAATAAAGGCCAAACTGGATTGGTTGATGGATCTGCATCATTATCAAAAGCTACAGGAACACTTGCTGGACAAAGTGGAACATTCAATGAAATGGCTGATGGATTAGATACATTGGGTAAGGCATTTGAAACATTGAATGATGGTGCTAAACAATTATACGAGGGTAATGAACAATTCAAGTCTGAAGGATTGAATCAATTAAAAGAAAAGGTTGATTTAGGTGTTGGAGAACTTGAAACATTACAAAGTGTAATGAATGAAATCAAAGCTATGAACAAAGAATATGCTTCATACTCTGGTGCTCCAGAAGGTGCTACAGTAACTAGTCGTTATGTATTCCGTACTAAGGAAGAAAGTTCTAAATAGTTTATAAAGGTATTCTTCGGAATGCCTTTTTAATTTGATATTCTTTGGTTGGCGTGTTAGAATAAAAGGGAATTTATATGGGGGTATATAATCATGAAACATATTAATACAGTAGATACTCGTAACTTGTGTGAAAGCGCAAAAAATGGTGGATGTGGAGAATGCCAAACTTCTTGCCAATCAGCTTGTAAAACTAGCTGTGGAATTGCGAACCAAGCTTGCGAAAATAATAAAGAAAGTAAGTAATTAAGAAATGCCGAAGTGATTCGGCATTTTTAATGCCGCCTTTAAGGCAGCATTTTTTAAATTTTGAGGAGGAAATATAGATGATTCATCAGTATAAGATGTTTAATCAGAATATTGTATTGGATATTTGTTCAGGAAGCATTCATGTGGTAGATGAAATTGCTTATGATATGATTGCTGAATTTTTAGATAAAGATAAAAATACCTTGGTTTTAGAAATGAAGGAGAAATATCCTAGTGTTGAAACATCTGAATTGGAAGAATGTTACGACCAGATTTTAGAATTAAAAGAACAAGGTCGTTTATTTAGTGAAGATACATATGAGCCCATGGCAGGCCAGTTAAAGGCTAAGACAAGTGGTGTTATTAAAGCTTTATGTCTTCATATCGCCCATACTTGTAACTTGAATTGCTCGTATTGTTTTGCCAGTCAAGGAAAATACCATGGGGACCGTGCATTGATGAGTTTTGAAACGGGAAAACGCGCTCTTGATTTCTTAGTGGAAAATTCAGGAACACGCAGAAACTTAGAAGTGGATTTCTTTGGTGGAGAGCCACTAATGAACTTTGATGTGGTTAAACAATTAGTTGAGTATGCTCGTAGTATTGAAAAAGAAGCTGGAAAGAATTTCCGCTTTACATTAACGACAAATGGTATGTTGATTGATGATGACGTAATTGAATTTGCGAATAAAGAAATGAGCAACGTTGTATTAAGCTTAGATGGACGTAAAGAAGTGCATGACCGTTATCGTGTGGATTATTCTGGAAAGGGAAGTTTTGATACAATCGTTCCTAAATTTCAAAAGTTAGTAAAGGCTCGTGAAGGTAAAAATTACTATATGCGTGGTACTTTTACTCATGCCAATCCAGACTTCTTAAAAGATGTGCAACAAATGTTAGATTTAGGTTTTAGAGAATTAAGTATGGAACCTGTTGTTGCCAAATCGGATGATCCTTCAGCACTAACCCAAGCAGATCGTGAAATTGTGAAAAAACAATATGAAGATTTAGCTAAATTGATGTTGGAATATGATGAGAAGAAAGATCCATTTACTTTCTATCACTATATGATTGATTTAAAGGGCGGACCATGTATTTATAAACGTATTTCAGGATGTGGTTCAGGAACCGAATATATGGCTGTAACACCATGGGGAGATTTATATCCTTGTCACCAATTTGTAGGAGAAGAAGCCTTTAAATTAGGAGACATCTATACGGGTGTCACAAATAAAAAGATTCAGGATGAGTTCGCATCATGTAACGTATATGCACGTAAAGAATGTGCAGATTGCTGGGCAAGACTTTATTGTTCTGGAGGATGTGCAGCCAATGCATACCATGCGACAGGATCTGTCAAAGGTGTATATAAAGAGGGTTGTGAGCTATTCTGTAAACGATTAGAGTGTGCACTTGCCGTAGCCATTATTCGTGATATGAAAGAAAATAATCATGAAGACACCGATTGTTAGTTTTCTAAAATCGTATCAAGAAAAATCACCTGTAAGAATGCATATGCCAGGCCATAAAGGTGCTGGCATTCTTGGTTTTGAGGGGATGGATCTTACAGAAATTTATGGAGCTGATGAATTGTTTGCGGCAGAGGGAATCATTAAGGAAAGTGAACAAAATGCTTCCTCTTTATTTGGCTGTCCAACCTATTATTCAACCCAAGGCTCTACTTTATGCATTCAAACGATGTGCACGATATTATGCCAAGATGCTAAAAGTAAAGGCAAGAAACCTAAGATTCTTGCGGGAAGAAATGCGCATCGAAGCTTTATCCATGCTGCTGCACTTTTAGATTTTGACATTGAATGGTTATATGGAAATAGTGACTACTTATCTTGTAAGATCAATGCAGAGGATTTAGAAAAGAAAATTGTTGAAAATAATCCAACGGCTGTATATCTGACAAATCCCGATTATTTAGGAAATCTTTTGGATATTAAAGCATTAGCTTCTATATGTAAAAAATATAATGTATTACTTGCCATTGACAATGCTCATGGTGCATATCTTCGCTTTCTAAAAGATTCTTTACACCCTATTGATTTGGGTGCTGATCTATGTTGTGATTCGGCTCATAAAACACTACCTGTACTTACCGGGGGAGCTTATCTTCACTTAAGTGATTCTTTGAATCAAGTATGGAAAAATGGCGTTAAACATTTTATGGAATATTTTTCTTCTACAAGTCCATCCTATTTGATTATGGCCTCTTTAGATGCGGCAAATGAGGTGTTGGATACTACGTTTAAAAAATCCTTGTCTGAATGTATTCAAAGAGTTGATGTATTAAAGAATACTCTAATTCAACATGGATATACGATTTTATCTGGTGAACCCATGAAGATTACGATTTCAACAAAAGAGTTTGGCTATAGTGGAAATGAAATCGCAAATCTTTTAATGGAATGTGATATCTACCCTGAATTCTATGATTCAGACTATATTGTATTAATGCCATCTCCATATAATACGAAAGATGATTTTGAAAGGTTGCAAAAATGTTTGTGTGGAATTGAAAGAAAATCCATCTTAGTAAATAAACCACCAAAATTAGAACAAGCTAAGAAAGCTATGAATGTGCGTCAAGCTTTATTTGCGCCAAGCATGACATTAGATGTTTCTAAATCATTGGGACAAGTATGTTCAAGTGTTACTGTATCTTGTCCTCCAGCTATTCTTCCAGTGATTCCAGGAGAAGTGATTAGTGAGTCTTCTATTGAAGTCATGAAATATTATGGTATCGAGACTGTACGAGTTGTCAAAGAATGACAGCTCTTTTTCTTTTGTGTATGTGAAACCGCTAACAATTGAAGTATAATGAAAGAAGAAATAAACATACGAAAAGGAGGAGAATCATATGTTTGACAAATTATTTGATTCTATACAGATTCGTGGTATGGAATTAAAAAATCGTGTTGTCATGTCTGCGATGGGAACGCATGAAAGTGCGGAAAGTGAAGATGGAAAGAGTGTTACAGATAAGTTGATTGCGTATCATGTGGCTCGTGCAAAAGGTGGAAATGGATTAAATACAGTTGAAGTTACAAGTGTAGATGCCCCGAGTGCACCACATGGATTTTTATCAATTGCCGAAGACAAGTACATTTGTGGATTTAAAAAATTAAATGATGCCGTTCATAAAGCTGGAGGAAAAACTTGCATTCAATTATGGCAAGGAGGATTAGCAGTAGCTTCAGATCAAACGGCTCAGATCTTAGTACCCAATGACTTACCATTAAGTCCACAATATACCGTGCCAGCTATCACAAATGAAAGATTACTCGATATAATAGATAAGTTTGGACAAGCCGCAAAGCGTGCAGTAGAAGCTGGATTTGATTGCTTAGAATTCCATTGTGCGCATAACTATTTACCACACTCAATGCTTTCAGGTGGAATCAATCATCGAAGTGATGAGTGGGGTGGATCTTTTGAAAATCGTAAAAAATTCCCATTGGAATGTATTAAATCGATTCGTGCCAATATGCCAGAAGATATGCCACTATTCATGCGTGTAGATTGTCATGATGACATGTTAGAAGGTGGATTGACAGTGGAAGAAGTGATTGAATTTTGTAAAGATGCCAAAGAATTAGGTGTTGATGTATTAAATATTAGTCGTGGAAATATCTTAACGGCAGCTACACTATATGAAGTGGCTCCAGTGGATATTGAAAACGGATTTAACGTAGAAGATGCTGCTCGCATTCGTAAAGAAACAGGTATGTTGACAATGCCTTGTGGACGTATCAATACGCCTGAATTTGCTGAAAAGATTTTAGAAGATGATAAGGCGGATTTAGTTGTCATGGCACGTGCGCAGCTTGCCGATGCCAACTTCTGTAATAAGGCTAGAGCTGGTAAAGTCAATCAAATTCGCTATTGTATTGGATGTAATCAAGGCTGCTATGACTCATTCTGTGCATCTTTATATAATCCAGCCATTAAACACATTACTTGTATGCGAAATCCTGGCTTATTAGAAGAGGAAACATTAGGTTTAAAACCTGGATCTGTTTCTAAAAAAGTTGTCATCTTAGGTGGTGGAATTGCAGGTATGGAAGCGGCTCTAGATTTAAAAGAAACAGGCAATACACCAATTTTATTTGAAAAGAGTGAAAATCTTGGTGGACAATTCTTATTGGCCGGAGCTATTTCGGCTAAAAAAGATTTTAAGAATGCGGTAGATAAAATGATTTTGGATGTTCAAGAATCTGGAATTGAGGTGCACTTAAATACTGTTGTTACTAAGGAAATGCTAGAAGAAATTAAGCCGGATGCACTCATTGTAGCGATTGGATCAAGTCCATTTGTACCTCCAATTGAAGGTAGTGAAAGAGCCATTGTTGCACATGATGTATTGAGTGAAAAAGTACAGGTACCAGGCGATAATGTAGTTATTATTGGTGGTGGTCTTGTTGGCTTTGAAACCGCTGAATTCTTGGCTGCAAGACAAAAGAAAGTCACTGTTTTAGAAATGAAAGAAAAAGCTTTACAGGATTTAGGACCATTGCGTCAAATTACGGCCCAGTTTGCGATGGCACAGATGCCAATCACAATTGAAACAAGTACAACTGTTGAAAGAATTGAGGATCATGTAGTTGTTGCCAGTGGCAAAAAATATCCATATGATAGTGTCATTATGGCTGTAGGATCAAAGGCAAATGATACAAGTATGTATGCCAATCTAGGTATTCCTACATACATCGTTGGTGATTGTAAAAAAGCAGGTGTTGCTTTAGATGCATTTAAAGATGCTTATCATGCAGTATTAGAAATTAATAAGTGAAGTCTTAATCGGCTTCACTTTTAAATTGGTCAATATATTTTTGTACGGATTTAGTCATTTCTTTTGAAAAATCAGAATTGTATTTCCTGCTACAAAAAGCTGTTGCCCATTCATTTAATGTTTTGTTTACAGCTTTGTGTTCAAACATATTTTCTAGTTCTTGTTTGTCTTTTCTATGATATTGATTGACACAAACAATATCCTCTAATTTACAACGCTTTGGTTTTTGTCTTTTAAAATGATCCTCTGCAGGATATCCAAGTACTAACATGCATACGGGTACTACATATTCACTTAGATTTAATAATTCTTTATGTAGATCATGCTGTTCTAAAATATCACCTATGTAACAAGATCCAATCCCTAAACTTTCGGCAGCTACAACCGCATTTTGTGCGGCAATGGTCGCATCCGTTGTTGCGAGTAATAAATCGCCTACGCCTGGTTTTCTAGGATTGCAATTTTCATAATTAAATAAATCATACCATTTCTGAAAATCAGCACAGAAAATTAAAACCATTTTAGCTTGCTTGATGAAGGATTGGTTATCACAAGTCTTAGATAGTGTTTCTTGCAGTTTCTTATCTTGTACATCAATAATAGTATACATTTGTTGATTTCCTGCACTAGGGGCTTGCATAGCCGCTTGAAGTATCCGTGTTTTGTCTTCTTGTGATATGTCTTTATCTTCAAAAATGCGACAAGACTTGCGGTCAAACAAACTTTGAATAATTGGATTCATAAACATTCCTTCTTTCTTTTGAAAATATTCTACACTAGATATGGTATCATTTATGTATGAAACTAAGTGAAATTAAGAAAAATGCACATAAAAATGTAAAAACACACTATGCGACCTATTTAGTGTTATGTCTTGCGGCAGTACTTATGGGAAGTGAATTCAGTTCGACTTTATCACTTTTAAAACAAGATAATGCCAAAAGTGTTTCAGGTTTATTGATGCACTCATCTTTTGTGAAGTCGATGACATCTTTACTTCCTGAAGACGTCTTTGGTACGACCAATGGTGTATTTGCGCATGTGGTGAATGGAATTACTTCAGGTTCTTTTGTGAAGACACTATTTTTAGGTTTATCTACCATTGTTCATTCTAAAGATATTGCGAGTATTTGTTTTGTCGTGATGGGTTTATGCATATCTGTGTTCTATAGAATATATATTGTGAATGTATTGCCTGTTGTTAATCGCAGACTCTTTTTGGAAGGAAGAATCTATGCCAAACTTCCACTTGATCGATTGGTGTATTTAATGCGAATTCGCAAACAAATGCATGTTGCGTTTGTGAAACTTGTTAAATCTATTATTTTGACAATTATGAACTTTACTGTTGTAGGAGGCGTCTACTTTTACTATGTATATTTCTTAGTGGATTATATCTTAGCCGAAAATCCGACGATATCTTTAAAAGATGCACTTTCTTTATCTCGAAATATGATGAAGGGGCATAAATTTGAATGTTTTAAATGGCAATTATCTATGGCTGGATGGTACATTTTGGATATATGTACATTTGGAATCAGTGCAATATTTTATTCGAATATGTATCGTATGTCAGTAATGTGTGAATTTTATACATTAAGAAGAAAAGAATTTCAAAGTGCTATCTTAAATGATACGTATTTATTTGAAAAACCAAGTAGGGCTTTGATGCGTAATACCTATTCGGATGTAATTGCGGCATTGAATGCGAAAAATCCAATAGAAAATGCGTATACGGGCGTAAAAAAATTCTTGTGTGATAATTTTGGAATCATCTTTCATTTGAGTTCAAAAGAAAAACAATATGAAAGATATACCTATAATAAAATGGAAGCAGAAACGATGATTACCGAAGTGTATTTATTATGTTATCCAGTAAGGTTATCTCCGATTGAAGAGGCGTATAAGAAATCAAATCTTCGTGTTTTACACCCAAATCGAAATTATACAATCACATCCATTCTTGTGTGTTTCTTCTTTATGTGTTTTGTCGGATGGATCTGGGAAGTCAGTCTTTCAATGATTAGCTATGGAAGATTTGTGAATCGCGGAGTTTTACATGGTCCGTGGATTCCTATTTATGGTTTTGGCTGTGTTTTGATTCTGCTTTTATTAAAACGATTTAGAATGCGCCCCAAAGTTGAATTTAGTATGGCCGTACTTCTTTGCGGATGTATTGAATACTTTACTGGTTTCTTTTTAGAGCTTACGCATAATGGTCAAAAATGGTGGGATTATACAGGCTACTTTTTGAATCTTCATGGAAGAATTTGTGCGGAAGGCTTATTGGTGTTTGGCATTGGTGGTATGGCTTTTGTCTATGTGATTGCACCATTAATTGATAACTGGGTAAAAGAACACTTAAATAAAAAATTATCTGCTGCATGTTTAGTTTTACTTCTTTTATTTGGTGCAGATGTTGTTTATTCTCATTTTGAACCTAATGTAGGAGAGGGTGTGACTCGATGATAAAAAAGTTAAATGGAAATCAAATCAAGATGGTTGCGATCATTGCGATGTTTATGGATCATTTCGCAACTACATTCTATCCGAATTATGAAAAATTCTGGTGGCTTTTATTGATACATTTAATTGGACGAGTGGCAGCACCTATCATGTGGTTTATGGTGGTTGAAGCTTATACGCATACGCATAGTTTAAAGAAATATTTAGAAAGATTATTGATTTTTTCAATTATTGCTCATTTTGCGTATAACTTCTGTTTTGGCATATCTTTGATTCCATTAAAAGATTCTTTATTAAATCAGACAAGTATTATATGGCCACTATTCCTATCGGTGATTGGTTTATGGGTAGAAGATCAAGATTGGAAAGACGCAAAGAAGATAGGTTGTATTCTAATTCTTTGTTTGTTGGCATTTCCAAGTGATTGGTCATGCTTTCCAATTCTTTGTACAAACCACATTTATAAAAATCAAGGCAATCTAAAAAAACAAGTACTCGGTATGGCCTTATATATTTCTATGTATGTCCTTGTCTATTGTTTATGTATTGATGTAGTTTATGGTTTGTTGCAATTTGGGATTATTTTAGTATATCCTATTATGTCTTTATATGATGGAACAAGAGGAAAGAGTACATTTATGAAATGGTTCTTCTATTGGTTTTATGTAGGACATTTAGTTTTGTGTGGATTGATTCGTGTAATGATGTAGAGGTAAAGAATGGATGAGTAAAAAAGTACGTAGAGTGCCAGTTGTTCTTGATGCAGGAGAAATTAAAGATTTACCACAGGAAGATATATAAATGATTTTAAGAGGGGCAGATGAATTGATTTCAACTGGTGGAAGAAGTATGCTGGCTAAAATATGAAAGGGTTCAAAGGATAAAAAGAATGAATGAAATAAACCGTAAAGTTCTTAAACACTATCAGATTCGAAAAACAAGGAAACAAAAAGAAGAAATTCGTAAATTTTTAGTAGACGAACTAAAACAATATGGATGTATGGATTATGTTAAAGAATATGATGAGGTGGTATCTTATTTCACGATTGGTCCTTCAATCGGAAAAGAAGAGAAAGTAACGCATTAAGTAAAACAAATATCTATGGATAAATTACTTATGGAATCCGATGGTATTGAAGCTGTGAAATGGGCTATTGATAATGATGATTATATAGTTGCTTTAAAAAATGAAATTACTCAGGTCGCTTCGTTAAAAGATAAATCGTATTCTGAAGTCGAAAGGATTTTGGATCATAACTTCTTAAAGTTAATAAAAAATAGGAGAATTGCTTCTCCTATGCTAGGCAGTCATTGAACTGTCTTTTTATTTGTTCTTCATCCATATTCTTTCCGATAAAGACTAATTGATTGATTCTATCTCCATATTCTTCATCCCAGTTTTGAGCAAGCTGTGGATTGGCCTTTAATAAATCTATTTGATCTTGTTTTGGTGCTGACGCAATCCATAATGAGTCTTCTTGAAGGGATGTCAATTTACCAGCTTGTTCAAATAAGTAGGCCGAGTCAGGTTGATTATCAAACCATACATAGCCTTTAGTACGAATGACATTGGGGTAGTTGTTTAATAGATTTGTGAATTTTTTTAAATCCAAAGGTTTTCTTGTTTGCCATACAAAAGTAGAAATACCATATTCTAAAGCTTCACCTTCGTGTTCATGATCATGATGATGTTCATGTTCTTCGATTTCATGAAGCCAGCCAATGTTATTTTGGGCTTTTTCATAATCAAAGTTATGTGTATTTAAAAGTTCTTCCAAATTGACCTGACCAAAGCTAGCCTCAATAATTCCTGCATCTTTGCATAGTTTATGAATGACAGCCTTGATTTCATTTTTCTCATCTTCATTTACGGTTTCTGCTTTGTTTAAAATTACAGTGTTACAGAATTCAAGTTGTTGCATCAATAAAGAGTCTAGTGAATCTTCATCTTCACAAGGTTCTAATAAGTGTTTTCCACAATTGAATTCATTTGATAATCTTGCTGCATCGGCTACACAGGTGATGTTGTCTAAATGGAATAGTTCTGGTAATCCTCTAGAATATAGTGTTTCATTGGCGGCTGTAATGGTTTGTGCAATTGGGATTGGCTCACAAATTCCGCTAGCTTCAATGATGATGTAATCGAATTTATTGGATGAAGCTAATGCGGAAAGTTGCTGCAAAAGATCTAGTTTTAGAGTGCAACAAATACATCCGTTGGTAAGACCTACAACGTCTGTATCTTCTTTTTGAATTTGTGCATTTTTATCAATAAGTTTTTGATCAACGTTGATTTCACCAATATCATTGACAATAATCGCAACTTTATAGCCTTCTTGATTCTTTAAAATGTGATTTAATAAAGTGGTTTTACCTGCTCCTAAATAGCCGGTTAATAATAAAATAGGTATCGATTTTCTTTTCATTTTCAAAACCTCCTTTACTTATTGTATAATATTTGCGATAAAAAGGAGTAAATTTTTATGACAATTTTATATACATCCTTCCATATATTGGATTTAGATAATGATACGGTACAAAGAAAAGAGATGCCAGAAGAGTTTCAGACTTTTGTGAAAGAATATATTGAATACGCTAGTTCAAATGAAAAAAATAGAATGTATACCATTCATGATGAGCAGACACAAGTGGTTTCGTGTATTCGACAAATGGCTTTGAATCAAAATAAGTGTGAAGTACTTACAGATAGTATTGCGGATAAGCTTTTGACAAGTGAGCGTCTAGCACAGGCAAAAATCTATCATATGGGTTCGAGTGTGAAAAAGGGAAGTTTGATTCAGGCTTTAGTACAAAATAGTGACGATGAACTTTTATTTGTGGTTGCTAAAGTGGAACATTCCAAATGGTATGATGGTAATGATTTATCAAAAAAATATGGATTTTCAGGGGATAAGAAGTCTTTATGGAAATCAGCTGTATTTTCAATGTATGAAATCAATTCGCATATTGTGTTCAAAGATATTAAAGTATATTCCGATACTATGGCCAAATATTGGACAGTTTCATTCTTAGAATTGGATGAGGCTAGGGATGATGCAAAGAATACATATTCAGCTTTTAAGGCCGTGGATAATGAATTGAAAAATGCAATAGAACCAGTATCAAAAAAAGACTATGTGAAGTTATCAAGTGAATTGCAGAATGTTATGAATACGCCACAACAACTAAATTATAATCAATGCATTGATCAATTGATTGATTCGTATTCTTTTAGTGAAGAAGACATTGAAAAGGATGTTATTAAAGATTGTTTATTGGCACTTCCAGAACGAAAAAATTTTGATACGGAATTTAAGGTGGTTCCTGAAAGTTTAAACAATAAGCGTACAAAGAAATTTCAGTTATCGCAAGGAATCGAATTAACGATTCGTTCAGATGCTTTAGAGTATCCAGATAAGATTGTATCGACTGTAGTGGATGGAAAGCGCGTTATTCAAATTGTATGTGAAGATGATGATACGTATGAAGCGTTTACTTAAAATAGTCTGAAAGAATTCAATTTGTATAAATGCGTAAATAGTGGTTTAATAAAGACATTATTCAAGGGGGTGTCATAAATGAAAAATAAGAAATCATTAACAGTTCTATTATATGTGTTTGCCGTAATATCATTAGTGTATACATGTTATGCAGCAATTCAGGCATATAATACATTTACTTCATATTACAGTACAAATTTAAATGTATTGAATTTAGTAATGTATGTAATCACAACATGTTATCAATCATTATGCTTTAGTGTGCTTTTTTATGCTTTAGGTGTGTTTAGTGAGAACTTTAAAAAGCCAGAAGAACCGGTAGTTGTTGAAGAAAAAACAGAAACAACTGAAGAAAATAAGAAGGAAGAAGAGAAATAGTAAAATGGACCCTGTAAAACGGACACAATAAAAAAAGTACATTAGTACCTAGTC
>ERZ1034913.1255-NODE-1255-length-15999-cov-6.463184_pt1 | contig 15999 bp, 18 predicted proteins | sample MGYA00520697_ERZ1034913 | MGnify/ENA primary metagenome ERZ1034913 (study PRJEB33766, sample SAMN09781786) | gut metagenome | biome: gut microbiome | host: Homo sapiens | place: Madagascar | study: EMG produced TPA metagenomics assembly of the PRJNA485056 data...
CGGCGGAACACGGCAACAACCTTGCCGGCAATGGAGCAATCAGTGGTGATAATGGGATCCATGGAGGAGTTTTCAGGCTGCAGCCGAATGTGATCTTGCTCTTTATAGAAACGCTTAACCGTAGCGCCGTCATCGATGATGGCAACAACAATGTCTCCATTGTTCGCAACCGGCTGCTCTTTGACCACAACGTAATCACCGTCGTTGATGCCTGCCTCGATCATGCTTTCCCCATGCACGGATAGCATGAAAGAGGGCGCGTCGCCAACGATCTCGATAGGCAGCGACATAGTGTTGGTGATGTTCTGCTCGGCAAGGATAGGGACCCCTGCAGCAACATCCCCAACCAACGGAACGGAGACGATATCGTCAAACTGAGCCTGAACGATGTTCGTGGCATCTTCGGTATGGTCGAGCGGGTAGGTAAGCGCAATGGACCGAGATTTCAGCGCGTCACGCTTGATGAGGCCTTTCTCTTCAAGCGCCTTCAAATGGACGTGCACAGTAGAAGGGGAGGAGAGCCCCAAAGCCTGACACACCTCGCGAACAGTGGGACCGAAGCCCTTTTCGCGGATGCATTGCTCGATGACGTCGAGCACCGCCTGCTGGCGCTTTGTGATCTTATCGGTCATGGGCTGTCCTTTCAGGGTGTGCTATAACGAACATCCGTTTGTTTTTATGTTGACATGAACCTTTGTTCGCTCTATTATATATGCGAACAAAGGTTCTACGCAAGAGCAAAGGGGAGGAAATATGCATCAACGTGATTCTCGTTCGGCCATCCGCGGCACGGCAGCGCTCAAGATCGACACACGCGTTTCATCTGCGCATATCATTCAATTTCCCGGATCTGTCCACAGCTCCCAACAGGTCAACAGCGGCACTTGCCGTCATTATGCCGCCAAGTCTCGACACGAAGATGCGTACATCACGCAACGCAACAACTCCCGTCTGCCATATCAAGCAAAACCGCGCGCTACTCCAGCTCAAACTGCTGGCGCCATCACTCTGTTCGCATTGCTTACCATTATCGCTGGGATTCTATGACCCTTTGCTTAGCATCGCTTCTACTGAGGGCAATATCTTGTGTCACGATTTGATGCACTCTTTCATAACTAGGTATATACCGCTATATCTTGTATGTTAGGCTACATACTATCGAGCGAAGGAGTGCGATTGTATGAAATGCCCGGCATGCGGAAACGTAGAATCCAAAGTAGTCGATTCCCGTCCTTCTGATGATGGCAGCAGCATCCGCCGCAGACGCGAGTGCCTCCAATGCGGTCGAAGATTCACCACATATGAGCGCTTAGGCGACAATCCGCTTATCATCATTAAGTCCGACGGTTCGTCTGAGGCTTACGACAGGCAGAAACTCATGAGGGGTCTCCTCATTGCATGCGCCAAGCGACCGATAGCTCCTGAGCAATTAGGTGCATTGATCGACAGCATAGAAGCAGAGCTTCGCAATGCATCTAAAAGCGAGATCGGCTCAAAAGAACTCGGCGACATGGCTTTAGTGCGATTGGCAAAGCTTGACGATGTAGCTTACGTACGATTCGCAAGCGTATACAAAGACTTTCAGAATGTGGAAGAATTTGCCGCGGCTCTTGAGGGGTTGAAGTAGTTTATGGACAACGTACGCGTCCCTATAAAAATCCTTTCAAGCAATGCTCAAGTTCCGAACATGGCATACAACGGTGATGCCGGAGTAGATTTGCGGTCCGTAGAACATATTGTGCTGAAACCGCAAGAACGCGCCATGGTGGCCACAGGGCTGGCAATTGCGCTACCTGAAGGGTATGCGGGTTTTGTATTGCCCCGTAGCGGCCTAGCTGCAAAGCACGGCATTTCCATTGTCAATGCGCCCGGTCTTATTGATAGCAATTATCGCGGCGAGCTGAAGGTTGTTTTGGTGAACACCGACCCTGAAGAGTCTTTCAGCATAGAAATCGGTGATCGAATCGCACAACTGATCGTAATGCCGGTTCCTACGATCAGTTTCGAGCAAGTCGAGGAATTGCTGGATTCGCAACGAGGAGAATCGGGTTTCGGCAGCAGCGGAATCCGTAATTAGGAGAAAACGTGGCCGATCAGCAAAACAACCGTCCGAGTCCATACCTTGATGACAATCACCAGCCCTATGGAAATTCGGAAATGCAGCCTAATCCCAACAACGGAAACAATCAGTTCAAGCCGAATGCGTTAGACGAACGTGCGTTAAGGTCGGCTCGTTCCAAAACGATGTTTGCGTATATCGCGGGTCCGCTGTCTCTGTTTGTGGGCGGAATGCTACTAGGAACCATCGGCACAATCTGTGCATTCCTGGCTTATCGCAAATTGCATTCACTTGCGCAAAAGACCAATGAGACCGCAGCTGTAGCCGGTGGCATGATGAAATCCGCGCGCACCGCTTTGATTATCTGCTTGGTTGCTGTAATGCTCAATGCCGTGTCTTTTGCAATTATGTTTCCGGTAATCGAGCAGATGCTTCAAAACGGAGACTTTGCAAGTGTTGCCGGCAATATGAGCGCAGGAACCGCTGCAGGAACCTCAACGTGGGGATAATGCTCGTTTTCCGAACTCGTACTGAACTTGTTTCGTACCGCGTAAATGACTAGGATGCCATTCTGGTTAACCACAAGCACAATGTGCTTATTACAACGTTACTATCTAAGTTCAATCTTTGTCGAGGTGCTCTCATGAGGATATGTTTTGCTTAGGTCGATATCCTTACATTGCTGAAATACAATTATTGCAAGCGATTGATAATATATGTTATGTAAACTAGCAAATTGAAATTCGAAGGTGGTCGGTCCATGAACTCTAAAGCGCTGGATTTCAAGTCGATATCGATTCGTGTGGCCTGCGTGGCTGCAGTCATGATTGCTGCTGGATTTCTGTTGTTAGGATTACCAGGATGCGGCCCTTCGAACGAAGAACGCATCGAGCAAGCTATCTCTCAACCTCTGGAAGCTATCAAAGCAAAAGATGAAGCTACATTGAGTAGCTTACTTTCAGACGATGCCAAGCAGCAGATATCAGACACCGGCATAGACCCTATAGCGTACATCTCTGCTTACCTTGATGGGTTTGACTATGCGCTCGGCCCTATCGATATCAACAAGGACACGGCAACCGTCGATCTCACCATCACCTGTAAAACAACAGACAGCATCTTTGCCGCACTCGATCAGAAAGCAAAGGAAGATTTCGAATCCAGTGCGAGTGCGAACAACACTGAAGAACAGACGAAATCCGAGGTTGCCGAAAACACACTTGACCTTATCAATGCGGCAGCACCGGTGCAACATGACCCAATTACGATAACCTTGCATAAGGTTGACAAATCATGGATTGTTGACGACGACATCAACGGAGCATTGCTGAAGGCGCTGCAAGGCTAGCTAATTGTTTTGCAGCCTATCCTTCACAAACCTGTTCATAAAGATTGAACAGTTCGGGCAACGTGCGCTTAATGCTCACAGGCTTGAAGGTATTCGCATCAACAAGGCAATGAGTGCTTGTCCCGGTGCAGCAAGGTTGAGCTGTTTCCAAATCATCACCCTGCTTGAACACCTCATACGAATACGTGGTTTTAGTGCCCCGAGATTCGCTAACCCAAGTACGCACGATGGCTACCTCGCCGTATCGCAGCGGCTCTCCGTAGTGCACTTCAAATGAAACAACCGGAGATAAGTAGCCAGCTTGTTCGATACGCGCATACGGATACCCGAGTTCCTCTAGAAAACGCGTCCTTGCATCTTCGAAATACAGCAAATAGTTTGCATGATAAACAACCGCCATCTTGTCGGTTTCCGCATATCGAACGGGTATCGCCGTACAAACTTTCATAGCAACCTCCAAGTACCTAGCAAAACGATTAGAATGAAGCCATGGACTCAATCGTAACGTATATTGAACGCGAGCAGCGAACGTTTATCGAATCACCCGTAAACCCGGTTGATTCGCTTGTATTTTCATCGCTATGCTATTTCAATTTCGATCAGCTTGTTCTAAAACCTGAGGTGTCTTCGGTTAGCTGTTCGTTAGACACGCACACCGCAACGCCTGTATTGCTGTCTGACATACTAGCCTTGTGCGAAGTCAATTCGCTTACCGAAGGAAGCTGGCTGAAGGACTCCGAAGAGTCTGTGCGCTTTATTCAGGCTATACGAGCTAGCAGACGCTATCGAGATGTCGCCGTTGCGTTGTTCGTCGACGAAATCTCCGATGCGGTTGATAAGCAATTCTCAGCCTCTACCTTCTTCTTCGAGTCCGAGCAAGGAATCATGGCGTACATTGCGTTCCGAGGAACCGACGGAACGCTGACGGGTTGGAAAGAGGATTTCAATCTTTCATATAAACCGGTTATCCCCTCCCAGCGCTCCGCGCTCGCTTATGTTTCCGGTGTTTCATCCGCCACAAAATGCCCGCTGATACTCGGTGGTCATTCAAAAGGCGGAAACCTGGCCCAATACGCGGCATTGTGCACCGACGAAGGCACCTATCACCGAATCATCGCCATATACGATCACGATGGGCCCTCGTTCCTTGAAGACCCCTCCCCTCGTCGAACTACGGCAGAGTACGACCGCAAACTCCATAAACTTGTTCCCGAGTCTTCTGCGTTCGGAATGATTTTGGAACGTCGCGATGATTATCGCGTAGTTCAGTCGTCAGCTTCTGCCATATTTCAGCATCACCCATTCTCCTGGATGGTTGCCGGGGATGATTTTGTATATCAACAAGATTTGAATGCATCCGCGCAGTTCTTCGATGAAGCGTTGGATACCTGGTTGCGAAGCAAAACTCCTGCTGAGCGAGAGCGTTTTATTCAAACCATATATGATTTGATCATGCAAACCAACGCAACAAGTTGGGCAGATTTTCAAACCCGTTTGGGAGCGAACATGGCAACCGTGATGGGAGCCGGTTCAAAACTTGACGCCGACACCAAGCAATTCCTCATTTCAACATTGGGAAGTCTTGGAGCCACGTTGAAAAACCAAACTATAGCCCGCATCAAAGACGCAGGTAACGGTCTGCTGCAAAACGATTCTAGAAAGCGAAGCAATCAATAATGAGCCAACCACAGAACCTTGTTGACCATTCCTATAACCGATTCACCGCGAAGATGGCGCTCGACCTGGCCGCACCTCATACCTGGCCGGCATCGATAGTACCTGTCGCAATAGCCGTCACACTGACGATAGCGACAGGTTATCAGGTCTCCGCGACTTTAACTGTTGCGCTCCTTGGCATTTGCATCCTCATGCAAAGCTCGGTGAACACATTTAATGACTACTACGACTACGTAAAGGGCACCGATTCGTCGGACGACGACGTAGACCCCACCGATGCTGTGTTGATTTACAACAACGTGAATCCTACCTGCGCGCTGATGTTTGCCATCGGTTTACTGGTGTCGGCTTTTGCCCTGGGCGGTTACGTAATCTACCATGCAGGATTGATCCCCCTTGCAATCGGTGCCATCGGCGCGATTTTTGTTGTCCTCTATTCTGCTGGTAAAACGCCGATTTCGTACCTCCCTCTCGGAGAAGCGGTCAGCGGCATCGTCATGGGGGGCCTTATTCCTTTGGCATGCTACCAGGTTCTCACCGGATTGCTTACTCCCCTAGCCGTGCTTTGGGCAGTACCGGAAATCTTCGGCATCGGATTGATCATGTTCACCAACAACACGTGCGACATCGAGAAAGACACCATCGCCCATCGCCGTACGTTATCCGTGCTGCTGAATCGCGACAAGGCCCGAAAGCTATACCACGCGGTAATGTGGCTATGGCTGGTCGCTATCATCCTTATCGTCGGAATCTTCTTCACGCAAGGCCTGATCGTGCTCCCCTTCTTGCTGCTTTCGACCTATCCGCTTCTCAAGGCTTTACGGAACAATCCCTTGGCGCCCCAAAGCCGACAAGCGGCTATGTCGCAGATTTGCTCGGTGAATATCGCCTTAGGTGCTTGGTATGCCGCTGCAATTCTGGCAAGCAATTCTGTTATCGTATGCTAGAAAGCTTTTCAGTACTTTAAAGAGACGAGGTTTGCTCAATGGGATTGCTTCAAATCTTTTTCGCTGTGATTTTCGGAGCCGTTTCGCTGCTTGTGGCTTTTCAGCTGATGAACGGAAAATACCTTCAGTTGGTCTACAAGTATGACGAGAGTGCAAATCACCAAAAACAGCAACAAGAAGCCAAGGCGAAGGAAATCGCCAAGTTGGCAAGTGCCGTTACCTTCGCGTTTTTCGCGACCGATGCCAGCCTGCTTTTCTACGAGTTAGGGCGAACCATGGGCGTTTCCGATCTGGCCGCGATTTTCTCCCTTGTTTGCGACGTGGCCATGGTGGCATTTCTGATTACCGTGGTTCGACTGTACGTGAAGCTTGTCGGTTCCAAAGACCCCAAAGCTAAGTTCAAAAGCAGCAATGTTAGTGTAACCGTTTTCGTTTTGGTGCAATGCGTGCTTCTCAGCCTGATGGCTGTAGTTTTTTAAAACGACAACGCAACACCCTTTAGGAATGTAAGACAGCGGTCTTTGTATATAGAAGGCAAAACGCTTATCTATGCAACAGGTGAGGGAATGCGGGTAAATAGCTGGACCGAACCGGTCCAGCTATTTACCCGCATTCCCAAACCAAGCAACAGAATCTGGTTGATCGCTCCATGAGCTAGCATGGCCCCTCAGAAAAACATGAGCATCGAGTGGGGCCATCATAGCTATTGATTTACCACAGTCTCACCACGATAAACAATCGAGTCCATACCCTACTGCTCCTATAACCCTGATATAAGTCAAACGGCCGTTATCTCCAGGGAATTTGAACCGGGTCGCAAAACAGCTCGGGCAACTGCGCAGCATCAAACGTAGCAAGCAGCTGTTCAGGGGTTGCAGGATCGCACGTTGGAGCAAGTCCGCATATACCCGCGATATGCCCGATAATCGCTTCAGGGGTCTTAAACCTTGCAAGAAGCTCTTCGATACCGGCGTCATGATCACGCTTTGAAAGCCGGCGATTCTTCTCCGCAACCAATAAGGGAATATGCGCATAGCAAGGATGACCAAGCCCGAGCAGCTCCTGCAAGTACAGCTGCTGAGGAGTGGAGCAAAGCAAGTCAACGCCTCTCACGACGCTTGTAACGCCCTGAGCCGCATCATCCACCACTACGGCTAGCTGGTACGCAAATGCCCGATCGGAGCGACGGATAAGAAAGTCCCCGCAATCATGAGCTAAGTTCTGCTCATAAAGACCCTGCACCATGTCCTTGAAAGAATACATGGCATCTGGCACTCGTAAACGCTGCGCCGGAGCCCTTACCAAGCTTTTGTCGGCAATCTGCCCTGCGGTCAAACCGCGGCAGGTACCAGGGTACACGAATTTCTCTCCCCTATGCGGAGCAGATGCCGCATGCAAGTCAGCACGCGTGCAAAAGCACGGATACACCAGCCCTTTGCGCTGCAAGGCCCTGAAGGCCTCGAGATACGCTTCATCCCTATCATGCTGATAGTACGGACCGCGATCCCAGGTTAGCCCCAACAACTCGAAATCACGCTGCACAGCGTTGATATACTCCGCTTTCGAGCGTTCCCGATCAAGGTCCTCGATACGCAGAACAATCGTTCCGCCTTGAGACTTTGCAACCAACCAAGCCGCAAGGGCAGCGTAGATATTCCCCGCATGCATCCGACCTGTCGGAGACGGAGCGAACCGCCCCACAACGGGACGGTTCGCTTCCGATTCGAAATAATGTGATTGCGGCATCATTTACTTACGCAGGTCCTGAACATGCTTGGTTTTGCCGAACGAGCGCTCGATACCGCCAGGCTCGACAAGCTTGACCTTCGAAGCCACAAGCAGGACGCTCTTGAGTTCCTTCTCAATCCGCTTCCGGAACTTATCCATCTCCTCGAAGGAATCGCTAAACGCCTCAGGCTTAAGCTCCACATGCACGACCATGCGGTCCAAACCCGTTTCATTGTCAACGACGATGCGATAATGCGGGGTAACGCCGTCAATACCCGAAAGCACGTCTTCCACTTGGCTGGGGAACACGTTCGTTCCGCGAATGATGAGCATATCGTCGCAGCGCGAACGGACCTTCTGCATCCTTGCAGAAGTGCGGCCGCACTTGCAGGGCTCCGTAACCACACGCGTCAAGTCATGGGTACGATAGCGCAGAACCGGGATAGCCTGCTTATCGAGCGGGGTGAGGACAAGCTCGCCCATCTCGCCATCGGCAACGGGCTCGCCGGTTTCGGGGTTTACCACTTCCCACAGGAAATGGTCCTCGGCGATATGCTGCATATCGCGCTCGGCAAGGCACTCGCCCGACACACCAGGGCCCATGACCTCGGTCAGACCATAGTTGTCCGTGCAAACGATATGCATACGGGATTCGATTTCGGCCTTCAGACCCGGGGGGCACGGCTCTCCGCCGAACAGACCGACGCGCAGCGTGGAGGTCTCCCAGTCATAGCCCATCTTCTCGCCGACTTCGCAGATATGCATGGCGTAGGAAGGAGTAGCCACCAGCACCGTGGTGCCGTAATCCTGAATCATCTGGATTTGACGCTCGGTATTGCCCGAGCCGGCAGGAATCATCATGCAGCCAAGACGTTGCAGGCCGTAGTGCAAACCAAAACCGCCGGTGAACATGCCGTAGCCGAACGCCATCTGCACGCGATCGGTAGGCACGACGCCCGCCATTTGCACCAAACGCATGATGCAATCGTTCCAAACATCCATGTCGTGGCGGTTGTAACCCACAACGATAGGCTTGCCGGTAGTACCAGAAGACGAATGAAGCTCCACCACTTCATCCAAAGGCACAGCGAACATGCCGTAAGGAAACGTCTTGCGCAACGCATGCTTGTCGGTGAAGGGAAGCTTGCGCACATCCTCCAAGCACTTGATGTCAGAGGGCTTCACACCCATCTCGTCCATCTGGTCGCGATACCACGCGACGCGCTCATAGGTCCACTCAACCTGCGCGATCAGCTTTTCAAGCTGGATGGCGCGGATGCGCTCGCGCGAGCAGCATTCCACATCGGGGTTATGAATAGGCAGCTCATCGAAGCGTCCTTCAGAAGCCGCGCGAAGCGCTGCACCCTTTTCCGTGATATCGATCATGAAACAACACCTTATCTAACGTGCGAGGTTAGGCAATATCGGCCGTCATGTGAAGAAAATCCTTCTGATCAAGCAGCTCGACGGGCTGGTCGGCCAACAGCTTCTCCGCTTGATCGAGGTCTTTGACGTACAGGCAAATATACGTGGAGATCAGCGAATAGCTGTACTGCACGTTAATGCCGCACGAGGAGAGCACCTTCAGAACGCGCGCCAACTCGCCGGGCTTGTCCTCAAGGCGAAGGCACAGCACGGAGGTTTTCGTGGCAGCGCAATTCATATCATGCAAAACCTGCAGCGCGCGATCGGGGTCATCGACCACGAATCGAACGATGCCGTAATCGCCGGTGTCGGACGCGCTATAGCCTCGAACGCTGACGTTTGCCTGCGTGAACGCATCAACCACACGGGACAGATGTCCCGGCTTGCTTTCCACGAACACGCTGATTTGCTGAACGCTCATTATTCGGCCCCCTTTCGGGCAAATTCATAACCGGCGTCGAAAGCGCGCAGGTTAGCCTCAACGGTTTTGGGCGGAACGCGCTTGGAGATGACTTCCTTCCAGACTTCTTCGGAGAAATCCAAACGCGTGGCCAAGGCGCCGAGCAACACCACGTTCACCGATTTCGCGGTTGCCACCTGTTCGGCAATGGGCCCGGCGGGAATAAGCGATGCACCCGCAGCCTGAAGCTTCTCACGCGCGTTCTCGGGCATACCGGCCTTACCGGTCAGCACGGGCAGCGGCTTGATGGCCTCATCGGCCACCAGCAGATAGCCGCCTTCACGAACGAAGGGAAGGTTGCGCAGCGCCTCGGTGGTTTCGAAGGACACGACGCAATCGACGCAACCGTGGTCGGCAACCATGGTTGCAACCGGCTCGGTGCCGAAACGGACGACCGTGGTGACCGCGCCGCCTCGCTGGGACATGCCGTGAATCTCGGACACCTTCACGTCGTAATTGCTTGCAAGGGCCGTGCGAGCCAGCAGGTCAGCGGCAAGGATGGTGCCCTGCCCGCCGACGCCGCACAGCAAAACGGTAGTTGCGTTGGACATGGGCTATTCCCCTTCCTTGGCCGTGGATACGATGCTCTTGAACGCGCAATACTGCTCGCATTGGCCGCAGCCGATGCACATGCTGCCGTCGATGACCGCATGCCCGTCCTGGGTCTTAGCGATAGCCGGGCACCCAAGCGTGGTGCATACACCGCACGCGGTGCACGTATCCGCCACCGCATACGCGGGCTTGCGGATGCGGTCGATGAGCACGCAGGGGCTGCGGAAGACGATGACGGACAGCTCGTCGGAGCGCGTGGCCTCCCGCAGGGCAAGACGCACGGCCTTCATATCGTTGGGGTCTACGGTGCGCACATCGGGCACGCCGATGGCATGGAGCACGCCTTCCAGGTCAAGCTCGCGCGAAGGACGATGCTGCAGCGTTTCGCCGTTGAAGGGGTTGCCCTGTCGACCGGTCATGGCCGTGGTGCGGTTGTCGAGCACGCAGACGGTTCCGGCGCCCTTGTTGTAAACGGTGCTGATAAGCGCCGAAAGGCCGGAATGGGCGAAGGTGGAATCGCCGATGACGGCGACCACGGGGCGATGCTCGGTGCCCGCCCAGGCAAGCTCGAAACCATGGGACATGGAAACGGAAGCACCCATGTCGATGCACGTATCCATAGCGGAAAGCGGGGGCAGCGCGCCAAGCGTGTAGCATCCGATATCACCGGTGACCACGGCCTTGATGCGCGAGAGCTCCTTGAATACCAGGCGATGCGGGCAGCCGGCGCACAACGCGGGCGGGCGGCCCGGAACATCGGCGGGAGCCTGCGCATGCACGGGAGCCTCCTGGCCGAATGCCGCGCGGATAAGGCCGGAGCTCAGTTCGCCGTCGCGCGGCAAGCCGCACGGGAAATCGGCAACGCGAACGCCCAATGCGCGCACCGCATCGGTCAAGTAGGTAGAACCTTCCTCAACGACGTACAGCTCATCCACACCCGCCTCGAAGTCGCGCAGCGCCTGCGCGGGCAAGGGATACGTCACTCCGAGTTTAAACACCGATGCATCCGGAAGAGCCTCTACGACATGCTGATAAGCGGCACCGGCGCAAACCACGCCCACGCTTGCACCCTTACGCTCGATGCGGTTGAACTCGCAGGTTTCAACCCATTCGGAAAGCTGCTCGATACGCTCAAGCTGCACCTTGCGGCGCGGCTTGGCGAATGCCGGCATCATGACCCACTTCGCCGGGTTGCTTTCATAGGGCTTGAGTTCGTGCTCGCAACGCGCACCGCGCTCGACCGGGGTCTTCGTATGGGACACGCGCACGGAGGAGCGGATAAAGAACGGCACGTCGAAGCGCTCGGAGAGATCGAAGGCGTTGCGGGTGAACGCCAAGGCCTCTGCGGAATCGGCAGGATCCATCATGGGGATATGAGCCGCCGCGGCATAGTAATGGGAGTCCTGCTCGTTTTGAGAGGAGTACATGCCGGGATCGTCGGCCGCAAGCACCACGTAACCACCGCCGACGCCGGTATAGGCGGCAGTGAACAGCGGGTCTGCCGCAACGTTGACGCCGACATGCTTCATGGTGGACAGCACGCGCGCGCCAGCCGCGCTGGCGCCGACGCCCACTTCGACGGCAACCTTCTCGTTGACGCACCATTCCGCGTACACGCCATCCATCTTCGCAAAGGTCTCAAGCGTTTCGGTGGAAGGCGTGCCCGGATAGGCCACCCCGATACGGCAACCGGCCTCCCATGCGCCTTGGGCTATCGCCTCGTTTCCTGATAACAGTTCCATGTCGCTCCCGTCTGTGAAGACGCGCGAACGCGTCTATCTGAAACCGCGGACCCCCGCGGCGTTACTCTTCTTTGTACACCAAGCAAAACGCGCCGATTTGAACGACGTCGCCGTCAGCAAGGAGATACGTGTCGATGCTGTTGTTGTTCACCCATACCCCGTTAAACGATGCCTCATCGGAAATCTCGTAACCCGAATCCACCGGCTCGACGGAGGCGTGCATGCGGGAGACGGTCATATCGTTGAGGAAGATGTCGCACTGCGGGCTGCGTCCGATGCTGAGCTTTTGGTCCCCCAGCTTGAACGACACGCCGGTTTGCGGCCCGCGAACCACGTGAAGCACAGCAGTGGGCTTGGTTTTGGCGGCGGCGACCAACTGATCTTCACCGAACTGCAGCGGCGCGAAACGCTGCGTGGATCCCTGCAGCTTGAAGCCGCAGTGCGGGCAGGCCGAATCCTCGGGACCTACCGGGTTGTTGCATACCGGGCATACATTGGTCATGATAGCTCCTTCCTACATGCCGCTATTGCGTCGACGTGGTTTTATCCACGATAAGCGGCGTGGTATTCAACAGCTGCGAGGTTGCCGTTTTGTCCTCGCCGGAGAAACCGCGCATGAACCTATCGAAGGCGATGCCGATGCCCTCGAAGAAGTTCGGGGCGGGAACGTCTTTGCACGCCACCAGATCCTGCGTTGCGATTACCTGGTTGCGCTGCTTGAATGTGACGGTTCCCACGACCTGGCCCGCCTTGACCGACCCGTGCAACTCATTGAATTGCACGGTTTGGCTGACGTTGCCGTTCAAGTCGAAGACCTCCACGGCGCTTTGCGGATCGGCGAACGTTGCAGGCACCGTACGGTCTATCCAGTCGTCATGCGCCACCTGAGCCACCAAGGGCACCGATGCCCCGTTCATCTGCGTGTTCTGGTCGCAATTGGCAAGTTGATAGGTCTTGCGATGTTCAAACACCCACTCCACCAGCTCATCCGCATCAAAAAAGCGCTGGCTATCCGACGTCGACCCCAAAACGATGGCGTACAGCTCCTGGCCGTCTTTATTGACGGCGCCAGCAAACGAAGCGCCGGCCTTCTCCGTGTAGCCGGTTTTAACGCCGATGGCATCATCGTTGATATCGAAGAAGCCGTCGGTGGTTTCCAGGAACACATCGGCCGAGGACCCGCCACGTTTCACCGTGATGGTGGTGGACCCGCCACCGACCACCGAGCGAAACGTCTGGTTGGTCATGGCATAGGCGACCACTTTCGCCTGGTCGGCAGCCGTGGAATGCAAGTTGCCATCATATTGATCGAAGTCAAGGCCATGCGGGTTCTCGTAGACCGTGTTCGTGCAGCCGAGCTTCTGGGCCGTGGCGTTCATCTGCGAAACGAAGGCCTTCACATCCGAATCGCCCGAGGCGGTGCCGCTCGACCTTAAGGCCGCGCCCACCGATTCGGCGATTGCGATGGCGGCATCGTTACCCGACGGCACCAACAGCGCATACAGCGCAGTTTTCAACGTCATGGTGTCGCCTTCCTGCAACCCGGCGGACGACTCGCCCACCGCGGCGGCATCCGCCGAAACCGTGATGGTGGAATCGAGGGACGTCAATCCGGACGCGACGGCACCAAGCGCTACCACGCCCGTCATGATCTTCGTGACCGAGGCGATGCAAGCGGCATCGTTGGCGTTGCGTTCGAAATACACGGTGCCGTCGGCATCCACCACGATGGCGCGTTCGGCATCGATGTTCGGGCACTGCGCGACGGCCAAGCCGCGAGCGTCCACCGTTTCGCCCATGACGATGTCTGCCTTGCGCACATCGGCGTACGCATTGCCGACGCCGCCGGCGACAGGGGTGAGGGCCAGCACGAACACAAGCGCGCACGCGATGGCGCGTGCGTGCTTGTTCAGCCCACTATGCAACGTGAAGCTAGTCGACAATGTACACTTCCTCCGCGGAAACGGGCGCGAAGCCGGCATCGGCAAGCTTGCGCTCGATCTCCTCGTCTCCGGATACCTTCAATACGTCGATGGCGTGCCCGCCTTCGACAGACATGCAGTAACCGTATTCAACATTGACATCGCACTCGTCCAAAAACTCGAGCAACGAGGCCAAACCGCCCGGCACATCCGGGACGCGAACGGCCATGACCGGCGTGACGGCGGCTCGCCAACCGGCAAGCGTCAGCTTCTCAGCGGCTTTGTTAGGCGTATCGCACAGCATACGGGCCACGCCGAAATCCTCGGTATCGGCCAAATACAGCGCATGCATGTTGACGCCGGCATCCGCGACCGCGCGAGTGGCTGCGGCTAAACGGCCCTTTTCGTTCTCCAAAAAAACGGTGAGCTGGGAAATCATGGCATTACTCCTTTCGCAGGTCGATGATGCGCTTGGCCTTGCCCTCGCTGCGCTCGATGGACTTGGGCTCGACGAGCTTGATGTCCACGGCAATCTGCAGGTTGCCCTTGAGCTCGCTGGCCAGACGCTTCTTGAGCGTTTCGAGCTTGCGGATCTCGTCGAACGGGAACTCGGGCACAGTCTCGACGCGCAGCTCGACGTGGTCGAGCGGGCCGCGCGTGGTGAGGATGATCTGGTACTGCGTGGCAATCTCGGGGAAGCCGGTGAGGACCTGCTCGATCTGGGACGGGAACACGTTCACGCCGCGTAGAATGAGCATGTCGTCGGAACGGCCGATGATGCGGTCGATCTTGCGATGCGTGCGGCCGCAGGCGCAGGGCTCGGAGATGATGCGGGTGATGTCGCGGGTACGGTAGCGCACGAGCGGGCAGCACTCGCGCGTGAGCGTGGTGAACACCAGCTCGCCGTATTCGCCATCGGGCACGGGCTGCAGGGTGTCGGGGTCGATGATCTCGGCAAAGAAGTGATCCTCAGCCAGGTGCAGGCCGCTCATCTCCTTGCACTCGAAGGCCACGCCCGGGCCCATGACCTCGGACAGGCCGTACACGTCGCAATACTGCACGCCAAGCTTCTCGGCGATCTCGTCGCGCATGCCCTGGCTGCAGGGCTCGGCCCCGAAGATGCCGGCGCGAACCTTCAGATCGGTTGCAGGGTTGATACCCATCTCGATGGCGGTATCGGCGATATGCAAGGCGTAGGACGGCGTGCACGCCAACACGTCGACCTCCATGTCCTTAAGCATCTGGATCTGGCGCTTGGTGTTGCCCGAGGAAATGGGGATGACGGCGCAACCGGCCGTCTCGCCTCCCCTATGGGCGCCCAAACCGCCGGTGAACAGGCCGTAGCCGTAGGCGATCTGCATGGTGGCGTTCTCGTCGCAATCGCAGATGGCAAGACCGCGCGCAAAGCACTCGCCCCAATGCTTCAGATCGTTTTCCGTGGAGCCGACGACCGTTGCCTGGCCGGTGGTGCCGGAGGAGGCATGCAGACGGGCGACCTTGGAACGCGGCACAGCGAACAGGCCGTCAGGATAGTTGTCGCGCATGTCCTGCTTGAGAATGAACGGGAACTTCGTGATGTCCTCGAGCGTCTTCAGATCGCCCGGTTCGACGCCGGCGTCCTTGAAGCTCTTCTGATAGAAAGGGACGTTGTCATACGCATATTGTACGCACCACTTCATGCGCTCGAGCTGCAGAACGCGCAGCTCCTCACGTGACATCGTTTCGATTTCCGGCTGGAAGTACACCTTTCTCTTACCTTTCTTTGTGCGCGGCGCCTGGCGTGCGGTGGGCGCGTATCGCCGCTTAAATATGAAGTAACCCGCTAGCTTCGATCCGGACCCTTCAAGATAACCTCGTTGATGGGGTCGTACACGCTGGCGAACAGGTCTTGGCGCACGATGTTTCCGTTCACGTCCTTGACCGTACGCGTCACCTCGATGGTCGAACCGTCGGTGCCGCGCGTTTTCACGTAGCTGGTGCCCGGCGCAAGCGTATCGTCCACTTTGGTGGTGGTCGAATACTTCTTGCCCGCCTCCCATTGACCGGTTTCGGTGGTTACCTGATAGCCGGGATCGACTCCATACAGTGTAGCGGTTACCGACCCGACTTGGGTGGAAACCTTTACCAAAACATCGCTGG
>ERZ1034913.1259-NODE-1259-length-15975-cov-6.041520_pt1 | contig 15975 bp, 9 predicted proteins | sample MGYA00520697_ERZ1034913 | MGnify/ENA primary metagenome ERZ1034913 (study PRJEB33766, sample SAMN09781786) | gut metagenome | biome: gut microbiome | host: Homo sapiens | place: Madagascar | study: EMG produced TPA metagenomics assembly of the PRJNA485056 data...
GATCCAGGGATATGCGGAGGGACTTCATGATAATATCAATGATGACAGCGAGAGCAGGGAATTTTATTGCGATGTCATTATTGATGAAGCCAATAAAATGAACAAAATGGTCAAGAAGCTTCTGACGCTGAATCAGATCGAATTTGGTAAGAACCAGATCAATTTTGAACGCTTTGATATCGTTCAGGTGATCCGTTCAGTGATCCAGTCGGCATCGCTTCTTGCGGACCAGAAGGATGCGGAGATCTACATGGAGGAGACTGAGCCGGTTTACGTCTGGGCTGACGAGTACATGGTGGAGGAGATCGTGACGAATTATATCAGCAATGCGATCAATCATGTGGATGGGGAGAAGAGGATCCGTGTTACGCTGGAAATGCGGGAAAAGGTTGTCCGTATCCGTGTATTTAATACAGGAAAACAGATTCCGGAGGATGAGCTGGACAAGATCTGGATCAAGTTTTATAAGGTGGACAAGGCAAGAACAAGAGCTTACGGAGGCAGCGGAATCGGTCTTTCTATCGTAAAGGCGATCGTGGACGCCATGAATCAGCAGTGCGGTGTAAAAAACTGTCATGACGGTGTGGAATTCTGGTTTGATCTTGACCGTCAGAGCCATTGATCCGGCGCAGGGCGGCAGGGTTGAAATCATTGCGTGGAAACAGAAAATATGCTACAATATAAGCATTAGCCCGAGAGACTTTTCGCACAGAATAAGGGGATTATGAGAGATGAAGATTCATACCAATAAAAGACTGATCGCAGCGGCTGCCGTAATGGCGTTTACGCTGACAGGCTGTGGTTCTGTTCCGGATCTGGATCATGTTAATCGTGATATGGAAGCGGAGTATATGGCAGGTGCACTGCTCAAATATGATAAGAATAATGACGATATGCTTGACTATGACAGAAGTATTTTACGGGCAACGCCGACACCGACACCGGCTCCGACAAGCAAACCGGTACAGACGACGGCAACACCGTCCGGTTCTGCTGTAGCAGGAAACGATTCTGACGGTACCGGTGAGGTGGCAGCGACAGTTCCGGCAGAAAAGGTGTTTGATCTGAAGCAGGTAGACATTAAGATGATGTCCAGTGAACTGAAGCAGACGTATGGTTCTGCAGATGCAGCGGTCACTGCGCATAGTGGCAGCAAGCTTTATATTGTGCATTTTCGTGTGAAGAATCAGGCATCTATACGGCAGAAGGTGAATCTTCTCAAGAAGGATCTTGAGTATACACTGGTCTCTGACGGCGAAGTATTAGGAAAACCGTTGATGACGATATTGCAGAATGACCTGCAGTATTATAAGGAGAACATGAAGGCCGGTCGAAATTCCGAGGCGGTTTTGGTATTTGAGATTGACGGGAAGCAGAAGCTTCAGAATCCGGTGATTCAGGTGACGGATGGAAAAGTTACGGGAGAGATTGCTGTTCATTAGCAAGGAAGCTGCTGTTATCCGGGGATAATAGGAATATAGAAAGGATTGAGGTTTATATGGAGACAGGTATTTTATTGGAGAGTGGAACAAACGAGCTGGAGATATTGGAATTTCGTGTGGGCGAGAACTATTATGGTATTAATGTGGCGAAGATACGGGAAATCCTTCCGTATCAGAAGCCGACACCAATCCCGAATGCAGATGCAAGGATCGAGGGAATCTTTATGCCGAGAGATGAGGTCATTTCTATTGTGGATCTTTCTACCGTGATGAATATCCCGAAGGCAGCATCTACGGCGGGGGATATGTATATCGTAACGAATTTCAATAAGCTGAATACAGCCTTTCATGTACAGGGCGTGGAGGGAATCCACAGAGTTTCCTGGGAGGATATCATTGAGCCGGATTCGACGATCAATGCGTCAGGCATGGGGATGGCGACGGGAATTATCCGGATCGGGGAAAAGCTGATCATTATACTTGATTTTGAGAAGATAGTAGCACAGATCAATCCGGAGACGGGACTGAAGGTTTCTGATATCGATCATATGAGTGGCAGAACAAGAGTGGATTCTCCGATTCTTATTGCAGAGGATTCACAGCTTCTGGGAAAGATGCTTCTGGATTGTTTGAAGAGAGCAGGATTTAATAATGTAGATATCACAGCGAACGGAAAGGAATGCTGGGATAAGCTGACAGCATATGAGCAGAAGGGTGTTCTTGATGAGAAGGTTGCCTGCGTGATCACAGATATCGAGATGCCACAGATGGATGGACATCATCTGACCAAGCTGATCAAAAGCAATGAGAATATGGCACATATTCCGGTTATCATTTTCTCTTCTCTGATCAACACGGAGATGCGCAAAAAGGGAGAGAGTCTGGGAGCAGATATGCAGCTTTCCAAACCGGAGATCGGTCAGCTTGTCGGAGCGATTGATGAGATCCTGCAGATTGACAGGGCAGATTAAAAGGTTGACGTAATTTTGCAGATTGACAGAATTGATTGAGTGATTGACGGAATTCTGGAGATTGACAGAGCAGATGGAGCGGTCAAAGGGCAGATAAAGAACAGGTAATTAAGGAGATAATGGCTTGAGCGAAGAGGATATCAAGGATGCGGCAGTAGATGCTGCAGAAGAAGAGAAAAGTGAATATGACAAGCTTGCAGATTTTGTGGATCTGGAGGATTTAAGCAGTCTCATGGGCGAAGACGATTTTGCCGATCTGGATGATCTTGGGGATATTTCCGATCTTGATCTGAATGGGGATGAGGAGGACATTCCGGCTGACATGACAGAGAAGCTGCCGGAACAGCAGCCCTTGGTGACAGATGAGGTGCCGGAACAATCTAATCAGGCAGAGACAGTGGAGAAAGCACAGGTGACGGAAGAGTCTGAGGCATCACTTGATGATCTGGTGGGAGATTTCTTAAATGATCTGGATGCTGCAGGAGGTGTGGCGGAGCCTGAGAGTAATGATATCGCGCCGGACAGTAAAGAGGATGAGGACTCTTTGCAGGACAGCATTCCGGATGATCTGGAATCACTGCTGGCATTCGACTCCCTCGACACTGAGGAGGATGATGGAGCCGGAGATTCCGGAGAGGTCGATATTTCACAGGCTATGGAGGATGAGATGCCGGTTGCCGGGACAATACAGGACGCGGCAGAGAGCCTGGGCGAGACGCGGAATGAATCAGAGTCCGCAGAGGATGATATGCAGGCTGCAATGGATGCCCTTTTAGCACCGAAGACAGCAGGCACGGAAGTGACAGACGCACTTGTTGAACCGGAGGCGGACGAGCCAAAACCGGAAGCGGCGGATATGCTTGTGGAGCCTGAGCAGAATGAGACTGTGCCGGAGGTGGCGGATGCACTGGTAGAACCGGAGCAGGATGAGACCCGGGCGGAGGTAGCAGATGCACTTGTAGAGCCTGAGGATGAGACCTTCAGTCTGGATGACATTCTGGCACTCGACGAGGATGGAATGGACAATTCGGATGATGACATGCAGGCATTGCTGGAAGGACTTGGCGGCAGTGATATTCCGGAGGAGCTTTCTGAGGTACAGGAAGTGACGAAGAAGCCGGGACTGTTAAAACGTCTGTTTGGCAATGTTGTTACGGATGAGATTGCGGAAGCCGAGCTTGCCGAGCGTGCCAAAGAACAGGAAGAAGAGGCAGTCAAGAAGGAAGCGGCAGAGGCAGCTAAAGAGGAGAAAAAGGCAGCAAAAGCGGCGAAGGCAGAGGAGAAAGCGGAAGCTAAGAAAGCAAAGGCGGAAGAAAAGGAATTAAAGAAAGCGGCAAAAGAGGAAGAGAAGGCAGCCCAAAAGGCAGAGAAGGCAGCCAAGAAAGCTGAGGAGGACGCTGAGGCGGAATTAGAGATTACCGGCAAGCTGAATAAAGTCGGTGTTTCCATTGTAGTGATCCTGGCGGCAATGTTTCTTGCAGCAGAGATTTCCGGAACGAAGATCTTCAGCTACCGCTCAACGATCAAGGAGGCAACGAGCTTCTTTGATGCCGGGAGATATACCGATGCATATCAGGAGATCCTTGGAACAGATATGAAGAAAACCGATCAGGAGACATACGATAAGATCGTCACAGTGATGAAGGTGCAGCGGGCACTCAATTCCTATGAGAATTATGATAATATGAAGTATTACCCGGATGCACTCAATGCATTGCTGGTAGGTCTGAAGAAGTACGATGAGAATCTTGATACTGCCAAGAGCCTTGAGGTGGAGGAGGATCTGGATTCCTGCAGGGATAAGATCGTGACGCTTCTTGATGAGGAGTATGGTTTGTCAGAGTCGCAGGCAAGGGAGCTTCTTGTTCTGGATAAGACTGCCTACACGGATAAGGTGGTTGCAATCGCTATGAAGAAGCAGTCATAACATAATGAGTCCCCAAGGACTCATATTAGGAGTTTCTTCGAAACTCCGTCATGCGCAGAAATCGTGCGCAGATATATGACATAGCAACAGCCCGGTGGGGGATTCCACCGGGCTGTTGCTATATATGTTCGTATTTATTCGTCATGAGAAACTATGATTTTCGCGGAAAACTTCGATCACCGCCGGTGCCGGTCTTAGTTGCCGGAAGCACCCTCATAGACTGCCTCGGTCGTACATTCGATACCGAGCTTTTTGAACGTGTTGATATCGATCGCGGAAAGGATTGCCGACACATGAAGCTGGCAGCCGGACAGCTTTGGAAGCTGTTCGAGAGCAAGCTTGGCTTTCGGATCAGAAACTGCGCACATGGACAGTGCGATCAGCACTTCATCGGTGTGAAGACGCGGATTGCGGCTTCCGAGATAACCGGTCTTAAGCTGCTGGATCGGCTCGATAAAGGTGCGGGAGATCAGATGCTCTTTCTTGTCGATATTGCCGAGGACCTTGATCGCATTCAGAAGAACGGCAGAAGCAGGACCGAGCAGATCCGAAGTAGATCCGGTTACGATCGATCCGTCCGGAAGCTCCAGTGCGGCAGCGGCGGAGCCGTTCTCGCGGGCAAGATCGTTGGCGGCAGGCACGACAATGCGGTCGTTGACTGTGATCTTAGCCTGCTTCATGATCAACTCCTGCTTGTAAATCTCGTCATTCGTTGCCTCATCCTTGACAAAACGGTTCAGGGACTGATAGTAACGGCGGATGATTTCCTGACGGGAGGCTTCCCGGCAAGCTTCATCGTCGATGATACAATTGCCTGCCATATTCACGCCCATATCGGTCGGAGACTTGTACGGACAATGACCGTAGATCCTCTCAAACATTGCGGCAAGTACCGGATAGATCTCAATGTCACGGTTATAGTTGACGGTTGTTTCGCCGTACGCCTCCAGATGAAATGGATCGATCATATTGACATCGTTCAGGTCGGCAGTCGCCGCTTCGTATGCCAGATTGACCGGGTGCTTTAACGGTATATTCCAGATTGGGAAGGTCTCGAACTTCGCATATCCGGCTTTAATACCGTTCTTGTTCTCATGGTAGAGCTGGGAAAGACAGGTTGCCATTTTGCCGCTGCCCGGTCCAGGAGCTGTTACAATCACAAGCGGATGTGTCGTTTCAATGTAGTCGTTCTTACCATAACCTTCATCACTGACGATCGTATCGATGTTGTTTGGGTAGCCCTCAATCGAATAATGATGGTAAACGTGAATACCGATCGCTTCTAGCTTCTTCTGGAACAGATCCGCCGATGACTGACCGGCATAGCGGGTGATCACGACACTGCTCACATAGAGTCCCTTCTGCTGATAGACCTTGATCAGACGAAGTACGTCCTGATCATAGGTGATACCAAGATCGTGACGGATCTTATTGCGCTCAATATCGGCAGCATTGATGGAGATGATCATCTCTGCCTGATCGGCGAGCTGCAAAAGCATCTGAAGCTTACTGTCCGGTGCAAATCCCGGAAGTACGCGGGAGGCATGATAATCATCCAAAAGCTTTCCGCCAAACTCCAGATATAATTTATCACCAAATTGTGCAATCCGTTCACGGATATGTGCAGACTGCATAGACAGGTATTTATCATTGTCGAAGCCAATACGTTTCATTGAGAATCTCCTTTGTGTTTTGTTCATATATATCCTTTAAAATCGTAAGTGCCACATATGAGGATACCACATTGTGAAGAAAAAATACAGTATATTTACAGGGATTTCTTCAAAAAAGAAGATGTGCGAAGCGGTGGATTTGTGGTAAGATAGCATTATCAATAAACAGAACAAAATGTGTTTCGAGACCGGAAAGAGGTGACTAAAATGGAATGGATCTATCCGATCCTTGGAAAGCAAAAGTGTCTGCCGTTTTATCTGTCCGGTGTCGGTGTTGCGGAGCCGGAATATCATGTAAGGCGGGAGGAAGGTCTGGTATCGCATCAGCTTTTATATACCAAAAGCGGAAAAGGTCATCTGCTCGTTGGCGGAGGAAGCTATGAACTGGAGCCGGGAAGCCTGTTTTATCTTGGACCGGGCATACCGCATGAATATTATCCGTTGAAGGACGGGGAGTGGACCACCTGCTGGGTGGTTTTTCGTGGAGAATACCTGACAGTACTGCTAAAAGGGCTGGGGTTTGAAGGCTTTGTTTACGACAAAAATATCGTCAATGAGAAAATAGAAAATATATTCTACCAGATACTTAAGGCGGCAAAGGATCCAATCCATGGAGATGAGCGCTGCTCCATGCTTCTGTACGAATATATTATGAATATCCGTCAGGCACTTCAGGAGAATCAAAAGTATGGAGGTCATGGGGCGAAGGATATCCTGCGCCGGGCGGTCGTGTATATCAATGAAAATTATGCGGATGACATTACCCTGGAGGAGCTGGCGGGGATGAGTGGTGTGACCAAACAGCATTTCTGCCGCGTGTTCAAGGAGCAGATGCGGATGCGCCCGATGGAATATCTTGCCAGACGCCGCATGGCGGTTGCCCGTAATATGCTGCTCACCACAGAAGAAAGCATTGCGCAGATCGGCGAGGCGGTGGGATATGACAATCCGACCTATTTTGGAATGGTGTTTAAGAAATATGAAGGTATTACGCCGACAGACTGTAGAAAGAGACATGGCATAAGCCTGACATGGTAGCCATGTCTTTTTCTTTTTATTAAAGTAGAGCTTATTTTGAAAAAACAAATCATGAGAAAAATGTTCATATTACTGGGATGTCATAATTATTTTAGATTGTCAAATAGGTAATGAAATACTTATAATACAGACAGTAACAACACTTTATACATCATCGGTAAGGAGGAGTAAATAGTGAGAAAATTATTGAGAAAGGCAGGAGTTTGCTTGCTGAGTCTTTCTATGGTACTGACAAGTAATGTCGGTGTCAGTGCGGCAGGCATTTCATCAAAGAAAGGGGCAGCAGTGGACACGAAGACAGGAAGCATTGTGATTGATGGTAATGATATCAAGGCAGACAATGTGAATGGACTTACTTACAAGGGATTTGGTATGCTGAGTGCCAATTCGACCAGTGATCTGTTGATGGATTATAAGTCACAGAATCCGGAGAAATATGCAGAGCTGATGCAGTATCTGTTTGGTGGAAAGTATCCGATCTTTACGCATGTGAAGCTGGAGATGGGTAATGACCGCAACAATTCGACCGGTGCAGAGAGCGCTACGATGAGAACAAAGGGCGAGAAAGCCAATGTTCTTCGTAATCCGGGCTGGCAGCTTGCAGCAGATGCCAAGAAGATCAATCCGGATCTGAAGGTCAGCATCTTACGCTGGCGTACACCGGCGTGGGTGAAGAAGGATGAGGACCGGTACATCTGGTATAAGCAGAGTATTCTTGCCGCTTATGAGAAGTACGGTTATATGGTTGATTACATTAATCCGAATGTGAACGAAGCGTGGAGCGGTGCCGGCGATGTGAAATATACCAAGAAGTTTGCAAAATGGATCGCTGCAGAGAGTACAGCAACCATCAAGGATGAGAAGGCTCTGGAGCTTTTCAAAAAGATCAAGCTGGTTGTTTCTGACGAGGCAAACGTAGTCAGCGATTCCGTTGCAGAGACAATGAAGAGCGATCAGGAATTTATGGATGCCGTGGATGTTGTCGGTTATCATTATAAGACGGCAGATGACAATAACGGTGGAATGAAGTGGCTTGCCGAGGTCGTTGACAAGGAAGTATGGAACAGCGAGGAGCAGGCAACCTTTTCCAATTCCGCCTTCCGTCCGGCGACAACCGATAAGGCTCCGACCGTAGCAGGTACCGGTATTGGCGGTTCCGGAAGTGCACTTGAAATGGGCAATACCGTGATCAAGAGCTTTGTGGAGTCACGCCGCGGACATGTGATCTATCAGCCTGCGATCGGTGCTTACTATGAGGGCGCACAGTATTCCTTCAAAGAGCTGGTCAGCGCAAGAGATCCATGGTCCGGCTGGATGCATTATGATGCAGGTCTTCTTGTTCTGGCACATATCAGCAAGTTCGCAGTGACAGGCTGGGAGAACGAGGACAACACAGCAGGCATCTGGCGTGGTGTTCCATCCGCAAGTAAGGCATCCGCTTATCAGGGAACAAGCAGTAATGCAGTTGATGGTCGTGCCGGTGGAGAGAACTACATGACACTGGCTGCACCGACAAAGGATAACTTCTCTACGGTGATCGTCAATGACAGTGAGTATCCGATGACCTACACTCTTCAGACGAAGAACATGAAGTTAGCGGCTGATCAGAAGTTAGAACTCTGGGAGACAAGAGCAGCCGATGACGGTGCATTTAACGAAAACTACATGAAATGCATTCAGGAGCTTTCTGCGGATGAGAATGGAGTTTATTCCTTTGAGGTAAAACCAAACTCTGCAGTAACCGTTACTTCTCTGGATGTATCCGACAGCGAGGAGCACACAAAGGCAATGCCGGTAGAGGGCGAGCGTACTGTACTTGATACCGATGCAACCGGTGATGTACAGAATGTTGACGATGGATATTTATATGCAGATGATTTTGAGTATACCGGTAAGACAGTGCCTGTTCTTGACGGAAAGGGCGGCTTCACCGGAGAGACTGAGGATTACATTGAATCCCGTGGAGGACAGAAGGGTGCAATGGCACGTTACACGCACACCTTAAACGGTGCATTTGAGGTATATAAGAGCGGCAACGGCAACCATGTGCTGCGCCAGCAGGTGGATAAGCAGTCTACCGGCGTGGGAACAGCATGGAACAGTGGTGATCCTGTGACGCTGATCGGTGACTACCGCTGGACAAACTACACCGCATCCATTGATGCACTGTTTGAGCGTGAGGCAGAGAAGCAGTATGCACAGATCGGTATCCGTGAGACAGGAAGAACACAGAATCTTTCCAACTGTGCCGGATATTCACTCAAGGTAAACGATGACGGTACATGGATTTTGTACCGTGCAAAGATGGGCTCCACCTCCTCAAAGGCAACAGAGCTTCTGACAGGCTCCGTTGATGCAAAGCAGGTGGCACCGGGAACATGGTTCCAGCTTAAGCTTCGCGGTGAGGGCAATGTGATCAAGGCATATATCAATGATGTACTTGTTGCAACTTATGAGGACAGCAATCCGATCACATCAGGTCGTGTAGCGATCGGTAGCGGCAACACTTATACAAGATTTGATAATCTGGCAGTAACAAAGATCAAGGGCTATGCACCATATTACAATGAGTATCTTGATAACATGGAGACCTATGATCTGACACCGGAGAAGAATACAAAGCTGATCTACAACAACAGATGGTCTCTTACCTGTGCAAATCAGGGAATGTTCACTTATCAGAGAAGTGCTGGCTACAGCACGGGAACAGGCGCAAAGCTTACTTATACCTTTAAGGGAACAGGTCTTGAGCTGTTAGGCTACAATAAGGCAGATGCAGGAACATTAAATGTAACTGTGGATGGCGAGAGCTATGCAAAGGGAGCGAAGCTTTGGGATGCAGACAATATGTGTACGGCATATCAGATCGACGGCCTTGAGGATACAGAGCATACGGTATCCATTGAGGTGGCAAGCGGCGGCCTTGCCGTGGATGCAGTAGCAGTCATCGGTTCCGTGTATAACGGAGAGGAAGTAACAACGACTCCAAAGGTTGGAACAGAAACAGGACTTCCGGAGGAAGAGCTCCCGACAGAGCTGACCGAAAATGTAGTACCTGATATTGGCACACCAAGCCCGTCGCCGAGCCGGGAACCGGAGCAGTCAGCAGTACCTTCACAGGAGCCTGCACCAAGCCCTGCGGCAACAGCAGTGCCATCGGCAGCTCCATCACAGGATCAGCCTGCAGCTCCTGCTGCATCTTCCGTTCAGAAGGGATACAGCTTTACGGCACAGGGAATGACCTATGTGGTGACAGATGCAGCGAAAAAGACCGTGTCACTTAAGGCACCGGTAAGCAAGAAGCTCAAGACGGCAGCAGTACCGGCAACGGTTAAGACAACTGCAGACGGAACAACCTATTCCTTCCGTGTGACAGCGATTTCCGATAAGGCATTCGCAGGCTGCAGTGCGCTGAAGAAGGTCACGATCGGCAAGAATGTAACCTCCATCGGCAAGGAAGCATTTGCCAAGGACAAAGCCTTAAAGAAGATCGTGATCAAGTCCACCGGGCTTACAAAGGTTGGTAAAAATGCAGTCAAGGGCATTTCTGCAAAGGCAAAGATTTCCTGTGGAAAGAATGTAAAGGCTTACAAGAAGCTCTTTACCGCCAAAACAGGTTACAAGAAATCGATGAAGATCGGAAAATAACAGGACTGCGAAACAACAGGATCCGATTGGAAAATAAGATGTTACGACAGGTCTGGAATGACGAAATTCCAGACCTGTTTTTTGATATAAAATGTGCAGATATATGATATCATTCTGAATATTTGGCATATATCACGTTTGTGTCATAGATCTGCCATAATTTGCTTGCAGAATGGATTTAATACATTTATAGTATCATGTAAGGGAAAACAGTTGGGGATTTTTACAGAAGAGGAGGTACTTTATGAAAATGAAATGGAAAAGAATCACGTTTGTACTGGCATTTGCGATGACATTTGCCATGGGAGGGATGACCGGAAAAGCCATGGCGGCTGATCTGGTGGTCAACGAGCAGAATTTCCCATCAGAATGGCTTAGAAATCTGATGAAGACGCCGCTTTACGATGTGAATGGAGACGGAATCCTGTCGGAGAAGGAGATTCAGAACATAACCTGTCTTACGAATGCGTCTTGCAAGCTGAAAGGAAAAGATACGCTGGCGGTATCACCATTATACAGCGATTATCTGTACTACGATAAGATCATATCCGGCAATGATCTGACCGGAAAGGATATTGCCGATACCAGAGGACTGGAAAATCTGACTGCCTGTCAGAAGCTTGCACTGGCGGGAGTGTCTTGCAACAGGCTGGTGATCGATCATATGCCGCAGTCATTGCAGGAAATATATCTGACCGACTCCGTGATCGATACGCTGCAGGTGTCCGGCGAAGGCTTAGACAGGCTTTCCTTCCCGGGCTTTTATGAGGGGGATCTCAGCACAGGCTGGGGACAGTATTATGTGGAAACAGAATATGGTGTAGAAGAGGTTGCACGGGTGGCATCCGGTGTGGCTGTGACAAAGGTAAATCATCTGGATGTATCCGGCTGCACGGGACTGCGTGGCTTATACTGCGATTCGCCGACTTTGAATACACTGGATGTCAGTAAGAATACAGAGCTGCTTACGCTGCAGTGTAACGGTAATCAGTTAAGAGAATTGGATCTTAGCCAGAACAAAAAGCTGACCAATCTGGGGTGTGGACATAATCAATTGACACAGCTTGATCTCAGTCAGAATACACAGCTTGAGATCGTCAATTGTTCGTTTAATCAGCTTACAACGTTAAACATCCGTCAGAATAAAGGACTGATGGCATTGGATGCCTCTTTTAACCAGCTGTTACAGCTCGATATCAGCCGACTTCCATCGTTAAGCAGTGTAATGTGCGGTAATAACAAGCTGACAAAGCTGATCTGCACCACGAAAAGTCCGGTGACTTTGCTGGATGTACATAAAAATAGTCTAAAGACACTCAATCTGTCTAAAATGACAAAGCTGCGTAATCTTCAGGTTGCCGGGAACCGTTTGAAAAGGCTTGATCTGCGTCGGAATAAAAACTTATTATGGCTTTCCTGCCGTAACAATAAGATTACAAAGCTTACTCTGCCGGATGCTGATATCTGGAGCAAAGGATACAATGAGCAGCTTTCCAGTGAATCAAACTATTATAGAAGTCTTTTTGATGGCAATCCAATCCGGGTGGCAGACCTGTCACAGAGCAGAAATTTCAAAAACATTCATAAGAAAAATGTCATCAATCTGATGAACGGAAAATATTTCTGGTGGTATGATCTCGAGACCGGAAGATATATCCGCAGGGAAACGAAGAAACCGGTTGAAAAGATCATTGCCAGCAAAAAGCTTGCCGTAAAGGATCGTAACTGGCTTAAACGACAGGCAAAAAAGTATGGTGTAAAGGTGGTATATCGATAAAATATGGGGAAAGGAATCTGGTAGTGGCAGATTGCCAGGGGAAATGGATCAATGAGCGAAACTATTTTAGAGGTAAATAATATTCACAAGAGCTACACAACGGGAAAAGAATCGTTTGAGGCTCTGCGCGGAGTGTCCTTATCGCTGGAGCAGGGGGAAATGCTCGCAGTCATGGGAAGCAGCGGCTCCGGCAAGAGTACGCTGTTACATATCCTCGGAGCGATGGATGCAGCAGATGAAGGAGAAATCCGGCTGAATGGGGAGCTTCGAGAAGATTATGGAACAGAGCCGGCGGCGACCAGGATCCGTGCAGAACAGATCGGATTTATCTTTCAGGATTTTAACCTGATCCAGGATCTGACGGTAGAAGAGAATGTGGCACTGCCTCTGATGCTTGCCGGGGAAAAGAATCGTGTCATCTGGGAGAAGACAGATCAGATGTTGGAGAAGGTGGGAATCCTCGATAAGAAAAAGAATGCTGTCACAGAGCTTTCCGGAGGTCAGCGCCAGCGCGTTGCCATAGCGAGGGCATTGATCACGGAACCAAAGCTGTTGTTAGCGGATGAACCTACCGGCAATCTCGATTACAATACCTCGATTGAGATCATGCAGCTTTTTCTCGAGCTGCAGCAGGAGAAGGATCACAGCATTATCATTGTGACGCATGATGCCATGGTGGCAGCATATACCGACCGCATTCTGTTTTTGCATGACGGACTGGTTCGTGATGAGTATCGTTGTCAGAAAAATGGGAATGATATGGATCGGATTGTTGATAAATTTAAGATGTTGTCTCTGAAGAAAGGGCGGTGATGGTATGCAGTGTATTGTGAAGCTTGCCGTCACATTTCTGAAGAGAAGCCGTTTTTTGACGATAACCTGTATTTTAAGCATCTTTTTTGCGGATTTTCTTTGTGTCAGTATGTTTCAGCTTTCTGCAAATGCAAAACAGAAATATGAAGAGGGAGTTCTGGAAGAATATGGAGATTTTCAGATAGGAGTTTCCACGGAGGATGGAAGTTATTTTACGTCCGAGGAAATCAAAAAGATCAAAGCACTGGATCAGATCACCGGTTATACGGACGGATTTTACCGGGAACTGGAAGAAGATCAGGATATTTATGCATTGGGAGTGAAGGATGATGCCATTAACCGGAGCCGTTATAAATATTCTTTTCCGGTAAAGGGCAGCAAAGTGGTTATCAATGAATATCTGGCAAGAAAATATCAGGTGGAACAGGGAGATACCTTTCAAATAGGCAAAAAGACATTTGAAGTAGGAGAGATTCTGCGAAATGATTCGTATACAGATCAGAGAAGGTGTATGGTGATCATGGAGCGGGATGCGCTTCATAAATCTCTGGGAGATGGCAAGGGGCAGTGCAATTATGTGCTTCTGCAGTGTCCCGATGAGGAGACTTCAGGGCTTAGCAGTCGTTTAGAGAAAATGTCCGGAAATTTTTCAGTGGTTACAGTGAAAGAGGATGAAACGGTGAAAAAATTGTTCAAAATCTTTCAGGCAATGATACAGATACTTTCCGGCGTTGTGGTATTGATCAGTGGAATGTTTATTGTGAGCAATTTCCACGAATATCTTCGGAAATATCGGCGAGATATGGCAGTGATGCGCACGGTTGGTGCATCGAAGAAACAGATATCCTTGTTTTTCGGTGTGATGTCTTTATTTTTGAGTCTGGTCGGCTGTGGTCTGGGGATGCTTTGCACTGTTTTCTTTGACCGCTGTCTTTTGTCAATGCTTAATCACAAACTAAATCTTTTTGAAGGAAATGTGACAATCCGGTGGGGAAGTCTTTTTGGAATTACCGGTCTGATCTTTATAATTTTTAACGGCATTGTACTGTTCTTTTTTATTCGTGGTCAGAGTGTACTGCCGATTCAGGTATTTCAGGAAACGGGAAGTCATAAGGTGAGCCGATTCAGACCACGTATGACATGGCTTCGCAGGATGATCGGTACACCGGGATATCTGGCAGTAAAGCTGGCTTTGCCAAAGCTTGCACAGAACTTTTTTATTATTTTGATCATTGCACTGCTTACTATGTTTTCTTATGTGGGTGTGAGTTTTCTGGGACTTCTCCAGAACAATGATATGGCTTATGTGAAATCCGTTACCCACGAAGCTGATTATATGGCAGACTGGATAGATGATACGCAGTGGATTCCCTTTGATCAGGTTCAAAAATATGCCGACCGGATCCGAAATGAGGCGAAAACTACAGGTTATTATCAGATCCGGGTGAACTCCTGGGGATGCAAAAACATACCGGATAATATCCGGATTTTGTATGCAACGGATCTTAAGGAATATTTTCGGATCAATGCCTCCTTTTACAAAAACAAGTGGAAAGGAGACGAAGCGGACTATATTGTCATGACTCCGGAAACCATGAAAAGCAAAGGATATCATGAGGGAGACAAGATTACTCTGGGGACTGGTCTGCTCAAAAAGAAAAAGACATATGTGATTCTGGAGGCAGCCAATAATCTCATGGCAGGTTTGGATACGGAAGACCAGACTTATATTGATGTGAACGATGTGAATGAAAAGGAAGCTGCAGATCCGGCTCTGGGAGGAACCGGGGAGGCATTCTTTTATATCTGGGAAGGTCCGAACTCGGTGAAAACGGTACTGGAGGAGATATCCGGGGAAAATCAACAGATTACATGGATGGATTATCATGAGAGGATGAAGCAGGAGAATGAGATATTCAAACAGAGATCCGTCATGATCCGTCTGGTGCTTGGAATGCTGAGTCTGGTTGCTGGGATTGGCTGGCTCAATTCGGCAAGGGGAATGCTTTATTCCAGACGAAAAGAATTTCAGACTTTACGAATATTGGGATTTTCTCAGAGAAAGATTTGTGCGGTTGCCTGGATGCAGATCGGAATTTATCTACTGATAGGAATTGCAGTGGGAGTTCTGATTGGCGATATAGCGATACGAAATATATTCCGGGATGGCGTGATCGATGGAAGCAGTATTCAGGTATACTGGAAGAATGTGGCAGGGATTACGGGATATTTGCTTTTGCTCGCGGCAAGTCTGGGATTTACGATCAGGGATGTGGTAAAGCAGGCTGGAAAAGGATAGAAATGGAATCAAAATTGTGGATGGTATAAAAAATTAAAGAAATGACGACCGTCGATGCACTGGGAATAGTGTGTTGGCGGTCTTTTTGTCTGCGTTGGAATGGAGATATGAATAGGAATCCCCATATCGACAACAATTCCCGCATGTGGTACACTTTGATTATATAAATGATAAATTACGCAGTGCATGAAAAGGGCGAATCGGGCGAAATGTGTAGAAGAAAAACAGATAAAAGGAAAAACGGAACTGGCAAAGGAAAAGGCGACAAAATGAGAAGCGGCAAAAGAAAAATGTTTCGAATGGGAATGACATTTCTCTGGAAGAGTAAGATGCTTACTTTTTCTGCTTTTTTAAGCATTTTTGTGGCATGTTTTCTCAGTATAAGCA